>Ga0310811_10010880_pt1 | contig 11773 bp, 9 predicted proteins | sample YCmetagenome_FD_207642 | JGI IMG/M metagenome (GOLD analysis project Ga0310811, IMG submission 207642) | Soil microbial communities from experimental microcosm in Duke University, North Carolina, United States - YC | ecosystem: Engineered > Artificial ecosystem > Soil microcosm > Unclassified ...
TCAGATGCGCCGTCGCGCCGAAGGTCCTCGCTCGATCGTACAGGGCGAAATGCGCCGGCGCCCATCCGGGGTAGGCGGGTGGCCCAGGATGGAAGTTGTAGGCTCCGTGGCCGAGGCCATCGAGCACTTCCGGCGGCACGATGGTTCCGGACGCGAAGGCGATCAGCCTGCCATCCCGCAAGGCGGAGGGAGCGATTGCGGCAAAGTCCTCCACGCCGGAGACCGGCACGAACGTCAGGTCTGGATTGTGGGCTCTCAGAAGCGCCGCAAGGGCGAATTGCTGTTGGGCCCCCGGGGCGAGGATGAAGATATTTCGAAGCATATGGCGTCACTCGGCTTTGATGAATCCGACAGTGGATGCTTGGCACGCACAGGCAACAATCGCGTCCGCCCCGCGCACGCCGCTTCACTCACGCGAATTCCGCCGCTGATGGCAACGCGCCGGCGGACTCGAAAAGAACGGCTACGACGTGACGCTTTCGAACGCTTGACGAGAGTCCGGCGCGCTTGCCGGGAACGCGAGCAACTTTGTCGCGCCGTAGTGCATCGGCGCCTGGCGCAGCCCGGGGGCAGACGGCCGGTTGACGCTCTCTTCCTGACTGGAGGCCAGTTGGGCGGTCAGGTCACGGAATATGTTGTCCGGGACACGATGGGTCGGATCGACAATGATGGTTGCCGCATTTTCCTGGCGGGCTGCCGCCAGGGCTGATGTCAGATCGTTCTGCCACGGGCAAAGCGACACCTCGAGTTGCGCAAAGCCGGCCGGGTCTACGTCAAATGCCTTGGCAATGTCCTCGACGATGGCCGCCACGGAATCCGCGTCGACCGATCCTACGTGACGCAGGAGAACCGCGACGGTGCCACGACCGCCCGCCGGCGATGACATCACCAACTGCGGCTCGGGAGCGCCGGTACGCGCCGCGCGCCGTGCCGCGCGCAATGCGGTGGGAAAGTCGGGATCGGGGCTGAGCTCTTCTGTATCATGCGGCAGATTGTGAGCGATGACGGGCTCACGCCGGTGCGGATCGCCGATCAGGGAATGATAGCTGCGCGGAAGCCAGAGGGTGCTGAGCGGGGCCTGCGATGCCACCAGGCTCCAAGCCTGATCCAAAAGGTAGCCTTCCCAAACGTCCGGATACAGATCCGCGAATCCCAGCCAAGTCCGCAGGACCGCTTCGGCCGCGGCCGAACGTCCGAAGTACAGGGTGCGCGTTGCAATCTCCCATCCGCGCCACTTGTGCAGCCCGACGTCGCAGTCGGTGGTGTCGAACAAGGAGGCCGGCCGCATCAACACGGAATCGGGATCGAGCCACAGAATCGGCTGGCTGGTCTTCTCCCACGTGTCCAGGATGAACTTGGTCTTATGACGCCCCGTGGCGCGCTCCGCCAGCGTGCCGTCAATCCGCTCAATAACGTGATCGAGACCGAAGGTACGGAGAGAATGGGTCAATCGCGCGATGTGGCTCGCGTCGGCATCGGACGGATGGCAGGAGACGACCAGCGGCCGCGTGGCCTGCTGACCGCCGAAAGCGAAGCCGGCCCTGTTGTTGCCGCCCCACCAAAGCTGGTGAGGCCCGTCGCTGCCCGAGGGCGCGATCATGCCGTAATCGTTGAGGCGAGACTTCAGGGCGTCGAAGGCGGGGTTTTCGCTGAATGGGATGACGACAACCGAGCGCGACTCCAGTGCCCGGCGCAAGGTCTCGATTTGGGGTCCGTTGGGCGGCCGCGTGGCAATGATCAATCTCGACCGGGTATCGAGCGCGCCTCGGCAATCCCACACAAACGGCTGCCCGCATTGGTCCGCGAGTCTCCGGATGTGTGCCCGTTGGCGTTTGCCGAACTGGAGATCGTTCAACGGACTCATGACAGGTAAGCGCTCGCGTCGTGGCGCGGAGGCGCAACCCGAGTTCGGTCGAAGGATCGGCGCCCCCACATACTCCTTGTACGTTCGGGCGCGGAAAATCAGGCGGGAGACGAATTGGCAGTCACGGCATGGCCGGAGCCATATCGGGCGCCTCGAGCATGACGGGGAGTTCCTCCGGAGTGCTCGCAGCGGAGGAAGCGCGATCTATCACCAGTGGCCTCACGCCGATGCTGAAAATGACGACCGGCTTATCGAGAGGGTTGATCTCGATGATCAGGCAACCATCGGCGCTGGTGGCGCGGAAATGACGTCCGGAACGTTCCAGCCCGGCGGATCGCAATTGGCTTTCAGGCCATTCTATCGGCGTTCGGCTGGCCGAGGCATGTTGAACGTCTTTCCCGACCTGCACGAACACGCCGTCGATCAATCCTTCGGTCGCCAGCTTGGCGATCGGGACGACGATCGTTCGGATCCGCATCCGTGCTGAGATGGCAATCCTGATCCGCAGGTCGGCGAAGCCATTGCGATAGACTGGCAGGCTTTGCAGGCTGGCGCTGCCATCGGCAGCAAACAGGCCGATGTCGATCTGATCGGCTTTCACGTCGCCGAAAATGCTTGGCGGCAGCTTGTTCGCCCCGAACAACAAATAGAGATAGGCATGGGCTGGCGACAAACCGGAAAAACAGCCCGCAAGCCACATGGGCGGCGGTGGCGTCGTGCAGGTCACTGGAAATCCGTCGACGACCTGGAGCCGCCCGATCATAGCCGAATCCAGCATCGGTGCGAGCGTGACCGTGCCGAGATTGACGTCATGCTGGAATGATCCGAGCAAACGGCGCTCGTCGTCGTTAGGGAGGAGCAGCAGTCGCCCAAGGATCGCGGCTGTCCAGCCTGCGGCGGTGTCGAGATCGGAGAGCGGGCTCACATTATATTCGGGCATACAGTCACGAAGGCCCTTCGCGAAGACCAGTGCGCCGGCTTGAGCGTCGCCGATCGCCGCAATTTGTTGCGGCGGACGCGGGTCCAGTTCCCGGCGCACCACGCCGTTTTCGTAGGATTTAACCGAACCGGCCGGTGCACAGCAGAGCTGCTCGAACGGCGAAATATTCCACAGCAGCATTCGCTTGATGTGCGGCGTCACCACGAGATCGGAAATGAAGCCGACAGCGCTGTCGCCATCGGGGATGTCGTCGAGCATGTCGTCCCGCGTCAGAAGGTAGACCCCATGCAGACGCGTCGCGATCCCTTCGTAATCGAAGATGCGCCGCAGGGCCTTTTGTATGCGGCCGGAGTAGCCGAGATCGACCAGGACTAAATCGGTGCACCGGTCGAAATCCGGGACCGACGACCGAAGATGCGCCAAAATGTCCTTACGCATGCCGGCCGACAAAGCGCCCAAATCATTCTGGTCGATCAGGGCGGGAAGGGCCTTAGCCAGCTCCTTGCCCGTCGCTATGCCGTGCGGAAATCGCGCGAGGAATTTTGCGACCGCAGGTATGTCGAGCTTGAGTATGTCGGCGAACGTCTTCGCATCGATCTTCGGCACGTTTTCGATCAGATCGACAATGGGATCGATCGTGCGTGATGAGCCGACAGCGCTCACGCGGCGGTTGATTTCGATATAGCTCGCCGTGTTGCCTCTCGCCTCGCACCAGATCCGATGCGACAGATAGCCGTCGCGTCCGAGAAAGGCGACCGCAACGGTCCCGCCCTGGCCAGTCAGTTCTTGGACGCGCGCCTCGATAAAGGCATCGAAAGCACACATCACTGGGCCGAGCGTGTTCATGCCCAGATGAGACACCGCGGAGGCTTGCGGCGATCGCGCGGCGACGATCCGGCGCAAGGTGCGGAGACCCTGATCGAGTGGCGTGGCGAGGCGCGGGCTCAAAAGGCTGGCGACCGAGGACTCGCGGTTCAACTGATCGGCGAAAGGCGCCGTTGCCTGTGGATAGAAGTGGGGCACGATGCCGTGACGGCGGGCGCTCTTGATGTCGGCCTGATCGTTGTCGCCAACGTGTATCGCTTTGGCCGGCGCGATGCCTTGCTCGGTGAGATAGTGAAAGAAAAGCTTGTCGCTCTTGCCGGTGCCGTGATCGCAGGAGGCATAGAGAAAGTCCCAGGCGATGTTGGGCTCACAGGCGTGCAGCAACTGCGCCAATCGGTCCGAGCCCCAATAGGTATCGGAGATGAAGCCCGTGCGCAGCCCCGTCCCTCGCATCTGCCGGTAGAGGCGCAGGATTTCGATGTTCGTTCGGCAGAGATCGATCTCTGCCGCGAATTCTGCCTGCACCAAGGTAGCTAACGCCGAGCCGTCCAGTCCGAAGAGTCGAAATGGAAAGCGCGCGTAGATTTCTTCGATCGTGACCTCGGTAATGCCGAGGCGATCAAATTTGATCCTGCGGGCGCGGCCTTCGGCGTCGATGCGATGCTGAACATAGCTCGTGGCTGCCTCAGGATGCGTCCCGTTGACCGGGGAGAGCTGGAAAGCGCGCTCAAAGACGCCGTCCGGTGTCGTACAGCGCCGGACGAGGAATGTGTCGAACACATCGAACGAGCACGCGCTGGCCCCCGCATTCGCCATCACATCCGACTTCGCCAAATCGACCTGTTTCATTGAGCGGCCTTGCTGACAATTCGACCTCCTAAACGGCGAGCGACGCAGAATCAGGCGGCACGCGGGAAACAGACGCAGGCCACAGGTGCATTCACTGCTTGATTGCGGGCAGCGGTCTTTGGACTCGCACATAAGTTGCCGCCGAGGGCAAAAAGATTGCACTTTGTTAACTATTGCACGTAGCGGATTCGGGCTAATTTTCCGAGTCGTAAGATCCATCGGATTGGCATGCTGGAAGCGTCCGTCCGCGCGAAGAGAATTGGGCTTCGAGGATCGTTTTGTTTTCGCTGCGTGATCGTGTGTTTGAGTCGTCTAAGTTGTTCTGTTGCGTTTGCGCTGTGTCGCGTCGCGTTGTGATCCCGAAAAACTAGCGCTCAACTCAAATGGTCTTGCCGTTTGGCGATCCAAGCGGCTGACTATTCAGCCTCGACTGACCAAAATGCCACGAATACTCGCCAAGATTCTGTCCGCTCATGAGGCAAAAACTTCCTATCTCCCGGCAAAATATTCCCCATTAAGCCATTGAAAAATAACAAAAAAGTTCGCCCGGTTTTGATCGCCCTCACGTTGAAGGATCGGAAGCCGTGCGGTGTCGAATTGACCGTCATGGCGAGGCGGGAGGTTTTCAATGGCCTATGCGCTTGACGTCTGGGCACCCATAGACATCGAGACGGCCGTGCCGCGGTCCGAGGGCGCGGACTCTCGGTCCGTCAAGCCGGCTGCTCGTCCTGAATTGCCAGCGGACGTGCAGGTCGTTCGTGACGAAGACTGCGAGCTGCTCGACCGACTCGGAGCGAATGACGAGGCGGCATTCCGCTGTCTGGTAGAACGGCATATCGACCGGGCCTATGCCATCGCGCTGCGAATTCTGGGAAGCCGCGCCGACGCCGAAGACGTGGTCCAGGACACGTTCCTGAAGATTTGGACTCGCCGGGGAGAATGGCAGCAGGGACGTGCCAAGTTCTCGACCTGGCTTTATCGCGTTGTGACCAACCGATGTATCGATCTGCGCCGGCGGCCGCGGACCGAGGATGTCGACGCCGTTCCCGAGCCGGCGGATTCGCAGCCGGACGCGATCAGCGCCATGCAGCGCAGTGAAGTGATCAATATGCTGGAGGACGCGATGAACCTGCTGCCTGAGCAGCAGCGCATCGCCGTGATCCTGTCCTACCATGAGGACATGAGCAACGCTGAAATCGCCGAGGTGATGGAGACGACCATCGCGGCGGTCGAGTCTCTTCTCAAGCGCGGCAGGCAGCAGCTCAAGAAGATCCTTCGTCGCAACGAAGGCGACATCCGCCACTCGTTTACCGACGAATAACCATAAAAGCCAGAGGCCGGGAAAACTTCGCCCGACGGGCGAGGCTCCATCCGTTCAACGCGTCGGACGGGGGATGTCTCACGTCATGTCTTTTCTGGAAGCGGCGGACTGTGCCGCTCCACGCAAGGAGCAAGTCAATGCCCGTAATTTCCACCAACACGGCCGCAAACTCGGCCGTCACCTACTTGAACCTCAATTCCGCGCAGGAATCGAGCGCACTCTCCAAGCTGTCGAGCGGCTTGCGCATCACGCAGGCCTCCGATGACGCGGCGGGTCTCGCCATCTCGACACGAATTTCCTCGGACATTTCGACGCTGCAGCAGGCGGCCACCAACGCATCGCAGGCGACCTCGATCCTTCAGACGGCGGACGGCGGCGCGTCGAATATCAGCGACATCCTGACACGTATGAAGTCGCTGGCATCCGAATCAGCCTCTGGCACCGTGACGGACAGCAGCCGCGCTTATATCAACGACGAATTCTCGCAGCTCTCGCAGGAAATCGACAGCATCGCGACCGGCACGGCCTATAGCAGCCAAAGCCTGCTCAATGGCTCCAGCGCGTTCGCTTCTGGCGTGTCCGTCTTGGTCGGTGCCAACTCGACCGATACGGTGACTGTCACGATCGCCTCGTTGACGACAACCGCTCTCGGGATCGGCTCGCTCAATGTCACCACCCAGTCCGGCGCGACGTCCGCGCTGGACACGCTCGACACCGCGCTCAATACCGTGTCGGCCGCCCGCGCGAACATCGGCGCTGAGGAATCCCGCTTCAACTTCAGCGCCAATTCGATCTCGACGCAGACGCAGAACCTGCAGTCCGCCAATTCGGCGATCACCGACGTGGACGTCGCGGCCGAAGAGGCCACCTTGTCTTCGGCCGAAGTGAAGACGCAGGCTGCCGTGTCGGCGGAAACCGCCGCGAACCAGATGCCGCAGTATCTCCTGAAACTGCTCGGCTAAGCGAAGATGTGACGGGCCGGCTCCGGCCGGCCCGTCGCTCCATCCTGGGCGAGAGACATGACGGTCAGCAGCGCGACCAGCACGGGGACGGGTACAAGTTCGCCGTCGACGACCGGAACATCAACGTCGTCGTCATCGTCGGCCGCTTCGACAAACCCGTCGGGGGTCGACTGGAATGCGCTGATTCAGTCTGAGGTCGACGCCAAGCTCGCCGCGGCTACAACGGTAGAAACATCGATCACCAACAATCAGGCCAAGATCTCCGCCTATCAGCAGATGCAGACGCTGCTGAGCAGCCTCGCATCGGCGGCGCTTCCCTTCAGCACCTCGAACACAAGCTCGCTGTCCGACAGCACGTTCAGCGCGCGTACCGCCGCGATCACCGCGAGCGGGAATGTCAGCCCGGACTCCGTGCTGGCCATGACCGTCGACAACGGGGCGCCGACCGGAAGCTATACGCTGACCGTGCAGCAGACGGCGACGGAGCAGAAGGTCGCCGGCACGGCGGCCTCCAGCGAGTCGACGGCGCTGGGCTACACGGGCGCTTTCTCGATCGGTCTCAGCGGCGGCGCCAGCGCGAATATCAACATCACCAGCAGCATGTCGCTACAGGACATCGTTGGTGCGATCAACACGCAGGAAGACACGACCAACGTCCAGGCGACGATCGTCCAGATCTCCAGCAGCCAGTATGAGCTGGTGCTGTCGGCAACCCAGGACAATGCCGATATCCAGACCGCGTCGGTGTCCGGAGACGATGTCCTCACCAATCTTGGTGTGACGGACTCCTCCGGAAAATTCACCGACCAGATTCAGGGCGCGCAGCCGGCGATCTTTACGCTCGACGGCATCCAGATGACACGCGACAGCAACGATATCAGCGATGTGCTGAGTGGAACGACATTCCATCTCTACCAGCCGACTCCGTCGGGGGCTTCGCTGAATATCGACATCAGTCCGGACACCAGCCAGATGGCGACGGCATTGCAGACGTTCGTCACCGACTACAATGCATTCCGGGATTACGTCGTCTCGCAACAGCAGACGGGTTCGGACGGAACCGCCGCCGCCGGTACCGTACTGTTCGGCGACGGCACCATGGCTGACATCATGAATCAGCTCCAGAGCGCCATGAATACGACGGTGGGTGGCCTCTCGCTCAACGATCTCGGGCTGTCATTCACGAGTACCAATGACTTGCAACTCGACACGACGACTCTTCAAGCGACACTGACCGGAAATCTGACCGGTGTTGAAGCCCTCATGGCGACCCAACTCTCATTTTCGTCAGGCGATCTGGCGACGGTCGCGGCGGGAAACTCTCCGCCGAGTTCCTTCACGCTTGACCTTGCCGTCGACAGCTCAGGCAACCTCGCATCTGCGTCGGTCAACGGCGACAGTTCGATGTTCACGGTCAGTGGCAACACGATCTTGGGCAATGCCGGGACGCCCTACGCGGGGATGGCGCTCGAATTCACCGGGAATACCTCGCAGTCGGTGACGGTGACGTCGGCATCCGGAATTGCGTCGCTGATCAACAACATCGGGACAGCGGCGTCGGATCCGACAACGGGAACGCTGCAGACTCTCGTGTCGGGCCTGCAAACGCAAGACGACAACCTGCAACAGCAGGTCACGGATATCCAATCGGAAGCGGCGACGTATCAATCCGAATTGCAAAGCCAATACGCGCAATACCAGGCGGCGATTCAGGAGGCGACGACGACGCTGTCTTATCTTCAAGCCCTTTTAAACGCAGGATCGTCAAGCTCATGACCACCGATTCCAGAGCATTTCGCGCGGCGCAGGCCTATCGTGACGCGTCGATCGCTGTCCCGCCCTTGAAGGCGGTCGTCATGCTGTTCGACGGCGCGATCGTGTTTCTGCGGAAGTCCGTCGCGGCAAGCCAAGCCAAGCGCTTCGAGGAAAGCCACAACCACCTCATTCGCACGACGACGATTTTGCGCGGCTTGAGCCAACACCTGAACTTCGAGAAGGGCGGCTCGCTCGCCGAGCGCCTCTTCAGCACGTATAATGCACTCATTATGGCGGCTCTCCGATCGTTCGGCCGGCCTGATGCGCCGGCTCGATACGACCGCATTATCGCGAGCCTGACCGAGTTGCGCGACGCTTGGGCCTATGTCGCGGCGACGACATCGGACCGGATGTCGAGGTCTTAAGCAGGGCGCGCCGGAAGGTAAAATCTCCTATCGGGCGGCTGTGGAAGGAAGCGCGCGGTTTATCTCGCAAGCGCGGCTTGTGAAAAAGGCGCGCCAAATAGGGCGCCGGCCGGGGTCGCAATTTTGGCTTGAAAACTTAGCATATGGCCGGTTAGCTGGACCGTGCCTGTCCGGGCGCGCGCTTAGGCGGACGAACCGAAGATGAATGTTGTTGAGTTTGAGGATTTGTTGGACCGGCTTGGGGACGACCTCTCCACCTGGCCGTTAGACCGACAGAACGAGGCACGGGCTCTGCTGGCGCAGTCCGCCGAGGCCAAGGAGTTGTTGCGCGAGGCGCGGGCGATGCGTGGCCTTCTGGCGCGCCCCCCGGTCAGTGCGCCCGCCGGTCTCGCTGACCGCATTATGACACAAGCTGCGCACGCGCCTGCCGTAAGAAAAGCGCCGGAGAAACGGTCGTTTGTCGAGGCGCTTCTGGGTTCAATTTGGCCGGTGAGCCCGGCTTGGCGGATGGCATTTCTCTCGGTGTGCTTTGCTATCGGCGTGTTCGGCGGAATTTTCCACAACATGACACGCCTCGACGGTAATGAGGTCGACTTTCACGATTTCGTGGCATCCATTGTCGATATAACCTATTTCAAAGACTAGATTTCCTGTTTGGGGGCGGATCGGCGTGGTGTTGCGGCAAGGGCGGACTCTCCTACCGCTGGTGTTGGTTGTTTCTGTCGGCGCGAATCTCTTCTTCGCCGGCTGGATCCTGGGTGACCGCTCGGCCTTCGCCTTGCGCGAGCCGCCGCCGCCCGGGCCATTTGCTGAACATGTCCGCGCTGCGCTCAGCCCCCAGGGCGCCGAGATTATGCGGACCACCTTCGGCAAGATGCGAGAGCGGTTCGAGGCCAATTTCGACGAGATCCGGGCGGAGCACGCCCGTAAGGAAAAGCTTCTCGGCGCCGACCCTTTTGACAGGGCGGCGTTTCTCGCCGAGATCAATGCCGAGCGTGTGGAGCGAGCGGACGACGAGGCCGAGGCCAACGAAATTTTCTCGGACGGGATCGCGCAACTTTCGGTCGATGACCGGCGCAAACTGGCGGCCCTGCGCTTGCCGCCTCATTTTGGCGGCGGTCTCCCATTCTTTCGTTGACGTTATTGGAACAGCGGCCGGCCGGCTGGAACTGAACTGCCGCAGATTTAATGCCTGAAATCGCCGCTCGGTCCGTTCTAAGGACGAGCGGAGTTGACGATCACCGACATGATCCGAAGCGCATCGTGATGCGCGCTCCGCGCCCCGACGACGGTAGCGATCATGAGCATTTCCGGAGCCAGCGGAGCAGCGTCCAACCCGGTGTCGTCCGCGGCCGTCAACAACGCCGCGTCTTCGGCCGGAATTTCATCGACCGATTTTCTCACTTTGCTGGTCGACGAATTGCAGAACCAGGATCCGCTCGATCCGACCGATACGTCCGACTTCGTCAACCAGATGAGTCAGTACGCGAACTTCGATCAAGAGCAGACCCTCAATACGAACCTCGGCAACCTGCTCACGTCGTTCAACAGCCTGCTGACGATGAACTCGATCAATTATCTCGGGCACACCGTCGAGGTGAAGGGCGACACGACAAGTTTGCAAAATGGCCAGGCGACGTTCGGCTATTCGCTGACCGGATCCGCGTCGAATGTCGCGCTCACCATCAAAGACGCCGCGGGCAACACGGTCTGGTCCGGAACGGGCCCGTCGGCCGCAGGGATGAATTCGTTCACCTGGGACGGAACCACCAATGACGGCACGAAGCTCTCGGACGGCGGCCAGTACACGCTGAGTGTTGCTGCGACCGATGCATCGGGCAAGTCGGTCTATGGCTACACGACGTTCAGCGGCAAAGTCGACGACGTCGACAATTCGTCTGGCAGCACGATGCTCGATATCGGCGGAGTTCCGGTCAGCATCAGCAACGTCGTCGGCGTCACATCCTAGAAATTAGTAGCGGAGTACGACATGAGCCTCTCGGGCGCGTTATCGTCGGCAATCTCGGGTTTGGGCGCACAAAGCCAAGCGCTGGCGATGGTCAGCGACAACATCGCAAACTCGTCGACCACAGCCTACAAGACGACGAGCGGCATGTTCGACGATCTTGTCACGACCGCCATGGGGTCGGGGCAATATTCGTCCGGCGGCGTTACGATTTACGGCCGCAGCAATATCACGCAGCAGGGCTTGCTGGTCTCCACGACGAATGCAACCGACGTTGCCATCCAGGGCGATGGCTTCTTCGTCGTGCAAGGCGGTTTGGACGGCGGACAAGTATCGTACACGCGAAACGGTGCATTCACGCCCGACAGCAGCGGCTACCTCGTCAATGACGGGAGCTATTTGATGGGCTGGCGCACCGACGCGTCCGGCAATGTCGTTGGCGGGGGCGGAGGCCTCGAACCCATCAACACCGATGTGGCGGCTGTCAGTGGTTCGGCGACAACCAAGAGCACGATCGCCGCCAACTTGCCCGCGGATGCCGCGGTCGGCGCGACCTTCACCACCTCTATTCCTGTCTATGACAGCTTGGGAACATCGAACACCGTCGAAGCCACCTGGACAAAGACAGCGGCGAATACGTGGACTGCTTCATTCGGAAATCCGACGGCCGTCTCGAATCCGTCGGTTGCAACCGGAACAACGAGCGGATCGCTGACCGTCACGTTCAACAGCGACGGTTCGCTCGCAAGCACTGTGCCGAATCCCCCGTCCATCTCCATCAGCGGATGGACCAGCGGCGCCGCCAACAGCACCATCGCGCTCAATCTTGGTACGGTCGGGGGAACCGATGGCTTGACGCAGTACGC
>Ga0310811_10010882_pt1 | contig 11773 bp, 10 predicted proteins | sample YCmetagenome_FD_207642 | JGI IMG/M metagenome (GOLD analysis project Ga0310811, IMG submission 207642) | Soil microbial communities from experimental microcosm in Duke University, North Carolina, United States - YC | ecosystem: Engineered > Artificial ecosystem > Soil microcosm > Unclassified ...
ATCATGCGCATGTGCGTGAACAGGTTGGCAGCCAGGTCGATCAGCACCTGGTTCTTGCTGAGCTTGATGATGCTCTGGTGGAATTCGATGTTGGTGTCGGAGTATTCGTCGAGATGCGCGCGCAGCTTGCCGTCGACGAAGGCCGCGAACATCTTGCGCAGGCCCGCGATCTCCTCGTCGGTCGCGTGCTGCGTCGTCAGCCGCGCCGCCATACTCTCCAGCGCCGCCCAGGCGGTGATCATTTCGATCACCTCGCGCTTGGTCTTGCGCACCACGTAGATACCGCGCCGCGGCACCGAGCGGACGAAGCCTTCGCTCTCGAGCTGCGCCATGGCCTCGCGCACCGGCGTGCGGCTGATGCCGAAATCCTGCGCCAGCTTGCGCTCGTCGAGGCGGATCTCCTCGCGGCTGTGGTACACGTCCATGGAGACAATCGCGTTCTTCAGGGCGACGTAGGCCTTGTGCTTGAAGCTGACCCCCGTCTCGAACGGCTCGAGCGCAGGGTGCGACCCGGAAGACGCGGATTCGGCCGAGCCAATGGTCGACGAGCCGCGGCTGCGGGAAGAAGTCTCGTGGTCAGTCATGCTGGTATACAATATGCCAGAGGTTAGGATGGGTGCAATGAAGATTGCACCGATCGGGGGATTTCCCGACAGAATTGGTGCGACGCAACAGAGGTTTAGGACCAGATATTGCGCCGCAGCATTACGCTGGCATAAAGTGTACAACAAAAGCCGCCCGTGCGTGAACCCGCACGAGCGGCTCTTCTCGAACCAGCGGCCGCCGGGGTTCAGCCCTTGGCCATCGCCTTGATCCGCATCGGCTTGAGCACCGCCAGCGCCATCACCGCGGCGACGATGTTCAGCGCCGCGGCAACCAGGAAGACCGCGTGCCAGTTGCCGGTCGCCGCGGTCAGCACGTTGGCGAGCGGCACCAGCAGCGACGCCGTGCCCTTGGCCGTGTAGAGCAGGCCGTAGTTCGTGGTCGCAAACTTGCGCCCGTAGATGTCGGTGCAGGTCGCCGGGAACAGCGAGTAGATCTCGCCCCAGGCGAAGAACACCATGCCGGACAGCAGCACAAAGGAGAGCGGGTTCGAAGCCAGATAGAACAGGGCGTAGATGCCGATGCCCTCGAGCAGGAAGGCGACGAACATCGTGTTCTCGCGGCCGATGTTGTCCGACACCCAACCGAAGAACGGCCGGCACACGCCGTTCAAGACGCGGTCGATCGACAGCGCGAAGGTGAGCGCCGGCAAGGTCAGCCCGAGGATCGACACGGCGATGCCGTCGACCTTGAAGTCCTTGGCGATCGGCGCGAGCTGCGCCGTCGCCATCAGGCCGCCGGCGCCGACCATCACGAACATCAGGTACATGACCCAGAACACCGGCGTCTTGAGCACCTCCTGCGGCGCGTAATCGCGGCGCGTCTGCTGCACGGCGGGCGCGGCCGGCGCCGGCACCTCGCCGGGCTGCGGCGCGCGCAGCAACAGCGACACGATGACGACAACGATGCCCTGCCCGAGCCCGAACCACAGGAACGCCGATTCATAGCCGCTCGACTGGATCATGTTGGCGATCGGGATGACGGTGAGCGCCGAGCCGGCGCCGAAGCCGGCGGCGGTCAGGCCGGCAGCGAGGCCGCGGCGATCGGGGAACCACTTCAGCGCATTGCCGACCGAGGCGCCGTAGATGACGCCGGCGCCGATGCCGCCGATCGCGGCCGCGACGTAGAGCATCGTCAGCGAGCTCGCCATCGAATTCATCACCCAGGCGATCGCGACCAGCACACCCGAGCCGCAGACCATCACCTTCGGGCCGAACTTGTCGATGAGGTAGCCCTCGATCGGCACCAGCCACGTCTCGGTCAGGACGAAGATGGTGAAGGCGACCTGGATGGCCGCCCTGCCCCAGTGGTATTTCTGATCGATCGGATTAACGAAGAGCGTCCAGCCGTATTGCAGGTTCGCAATCATCACCATGCAGATGATGCCGAATATCAGCTGACCCCACCGCGTACCCTCCGACGCGCGCGCCGCGCTCGTCGATCCCGCTACGAAAGTCATCAATCGCCTCCTCAGGAGCTGCATAAGTTGGATAAACCCGGTCTTCAGGCCGGGCTTAACGCTCTCTTAATGCAGCGGTAGGGGAATGACGCATAAATTGGTCATAAACTCAGAGGCACGCAAAACCTGCAATTTTTCCGGGACAACCTGTGATCACATAAATGCAAAAGCGCGCCCGAAGGCGCGCTTTTTCAATTTTCCGCAGGCTCGCCGGCCCGCGTCTACTCGCCGGCGGCGACCGGCTGCGCGGGCCGGCCCCGCGCCATTCCGATCAGCTTCGCGATCAACGGCCAGAATAGCATCAGCATGCTCAGCGCGGTGATGCTGCCGACAAGCCAGTTCGACCAGAAGATCGACAGGCTGCCGCCCGAACCCAGCATCGCCTGCCGGAACGAGCTCTCCGCCTTGTCGCCCAGCACCAGGGCCAGCACCAGCGGCGCCAGCGGGTAGTTGAGCTTCTTGAACACGTAGCCGATGACGCCGAAGCCGAGCATGAAGAACAGGTCGATCATCGCGTTGTTGACGGTGAACGCGCCGACTGCGCAGATCGCGACGATCACCGGCGCGATGATGCTGAACGGAATGCGCAGGATGCTCGCCCAGAGCGGCACGGTCGTCAGAACGACGATGAGGCCGACCACGTTGCCGACGTACATCGCGGCGATGGTGCCCCAGACGAAGTCCTTCTGCTCGACGAAGAGCAGCGGACCGGGTTGCAAGCCCCAGATCAGGAGGCCACCGAGCAGCACCGCCGCCGTCGGCGAGCCGGGGATGCCGAGCGTCAGCATCGGCAGCAGCGCGCTGGTGCCGGCGGCGTGCGCAGCGGTCTCGGGAGCGACCACGCCCTCGAGCTCGCCGGTGCCGAACTTGTCGCCGTTCTTGGAGAACCGCTTGGCCAGGCCGTAGCTCATGAACGAGGCCGGCGTGGCGCCGCCCGGCGTGATGCCGAGCCAGCAGCCGATCGCCGCGCCGCGCAGCGAGGTGGCCCAGTAGCGCGGCAGGATTTTCCAGGTGTGCAGCACGACCAGCGGATTGATCTTGGCGCTGGCCCCCTTGAACGACAGCCCTTCCTCCATCGTCAGCATGATCTCGCCCACGCCGAACAGGCCGATGACGGCGACGAGGAAGTCGAAGCCGTTGAGCAACTCGTTGAAGCCGAAGGTCATGCGCAGCTGGCCGGTGACGTTGTCGAGGCCGACCGCGGCAAGCGCAAAGCCGATCATCATCGAGGCAATCGTCTTGAACGGCGATTCCTTGCCCATGCCGACGAAGCTGCAGAACGTCAGCAACTGCACCGAGAAGAATTCCGCCGGGCCGAACTGCAGCGCGAAGCTGGCGATAATCGGCGCGACGAAGGTAATGAGGATGACGGCGATCAGCGCGCCGAAGAAGGAGGACGTGAACGAGGCCGTCAGCGCCTCGCCCGCCCGCCCCTTCTGCGCCAGCGGATAGCCGTCGAAGGTGGTGGCCACCGACCACGGCTCGCCCGGGATGTTGAACAGCACCGACGCGATGGCGCCACCGAACAGCGCTCCCCAGTAGATGCAGGAGAGCATGATGATCGCCGAGGTCGGGTGCATGCCGAAGGTGAGCGGCAACAAGATCGCGATGCCGTTCGCGGCGCCCAGCCCGGGCAGCACGCCAATCAGCACGCCGAGCAGGATGCCGATCAGCATGTAGATGAAGTTGCCCGGCACCAGCACGACGCTGAAGCCCTGCATGAGCGACATAAACGAATCCACTTCAGGCTCCTTTAGCTACAGATCTGTCGGTCTGCAGGATCAAGTCAGTAACCGAGCATCGCTTCGAGCGGTCCCTTGGGCAGCGGCACCAGGAACCAGACCTCGAAGGTGAAAAACAGGGCAACGGCGATGCCGATGCCGAACAGCGCCGCGACCCAAGGCCGATATTTGCCCAGCCAGACCATGAAGGCGGCGATGAAGATCGCGGTCGACACGTAAATGCCGAGATAGATGATCGCGATCACGTAGACGATCATCGGCAGGAAGATGCGGAGTACCTGACGGAACGGCCCGGTCTCGACGAATGAGCCGGCCTCCGATGGGCGGCCTTTGTAGATCTCGTTGACCTCACCGAACAGGATCGCGGCGGCCGAGATGAACAGGATGATGCCGACATAGAACGGGAAGTATCCCGATTCCGGCCCGCTGCTGTCCCAGCCCGCTCCCAGTTCGTAGTTGTCGATGATCACGACGCTGGCGAAGGCGAGAATGACGATCGCCGTCGCAATTTCCATCGTGCGGATTGAAACCAGGCTCGGCCCGCTCTCGGTATCGTCGCTCATTCGTCAGTCCCGCTCGTGTTATCGCGCTTCGCCGGCGCCGGCGAAGCCAACCTGTGAACACAAAAAGGGAGACCGCCCGAAGACGGTCCCCCCTGCGCAAGTCAATCGACTACTTTTTCTTGGCGAGGAATCCCGCCTTCTCCATCAGATCCTGGTGCAGCTTGGCGTTCTCGGTGACCCACTGCTTGAACTTGTCGCCGGTCATGAAGGTCTGCTTGAACGCCGCCTTCTCGGTGAAGTCCTTCCAGTCGGGCGTGGCCTCGACCTTCTTGAACAGGTCGACGTAGTAATTCACCGCGTCCGCGTTCACGCCGGGCGACGAGAACACGCCGCGCAACATCAGATACTGGATGTCCAGCCCCGCTTCCTTGCAGGTCGGGATGTCATGCCAGGACATGTCCTTGGTGATCTTGGCGGTATAGGACATGCGCTCGCTGTCGAACACGCAGAGCGGACGCACCTTGCCGGCGCGCCAGTTCGCCACCGCCTCGATCGGGTTGTTGACCGACGAGTCGATGTGCTTGCCGACCAGCTGCTCGTTCACCGTGCCGCCGCCTTTGTACGGCACGTAAATGAACTTGGCGCCGGTCTTCTGCTCGATCGCGGCGGTGATGATCTGGTCTTCCTGCTTCGAGCCGGTGCCGCCCATCTTGAACTTGCTGGGAGAGGCCTTGACGGCGTCGATGTATTCCTTCGCGGTCTTGTACGGCGTGTCGGCGTTGACCCAGAGCACGAATTCGTCGAGCTCGAGCATCGCCACCGGGGTGAAGTCCTGCCAGCTGAACGGAACGCCGGTCGCGAGCGGTGTGGTGAACAGGTTGGAGAGCGTGATGATGATCTTGTTCGCGTCTCCCTTCGAGTTCTTCACGTCGAGGAAGCCCTGAGCGCCGGCGCCGCCGCTCTCGTTGATGACCACCATCGGCTGCTTCAGCAGATTGTGCTTCGCCGCCACGCCCTGGATTTCACGCGCCATCTGGTCTGCGCCGCCGCCCGTACCGGCCGGTACGACGAAGGTAATCGTTCGGCTCGGCTCCCACGCGGCAAGGGCGGGCGCGGAGGTCACGGCAAGCGTGCCGACAAGGCAGCTGGCCGCAACAGTCAGTGATTTGACGAGTGTTGGCATGGATCCTCCTTGGTGGATTTCGTCCCGGCGACACCGCTCTTCGTCGGCTTGCGCCTTCCGCCTGCGGCCGGTCTGCCTGTTCGGCACCCCGCCATTAAGCCGGAATAAAACGAGTGTAACCCTGGTATAATCTTTTGGCCACAGAAACTTGCAGCGAATTGCTGAGGCCGCTTGTGCGGCGCAGCAACTCACGCCAGGGCCGCGCGAAATTGCCTGTGCACGGCATGCGCGGCTGACGGAACAGACACCGCCTCTGGCCTGTTTGCGACAAAAGACCGCTGTTCGTCGATTACACCAGCGTTGCAGGTCTCACGTTTGTGCTCTTGCTCTCCTTTATTTTGCTCGCGGCGATTGTCTGGCTCATTGCGCGCGCCTTTCGCCAGCGCCATGCACTCGCGAGGCTTGTCGTCGCGCCGCCTCCCGACGACGCGCCGCGCGTCGCGGTGATCGTGCCGGCGCGCAACGAGAGCGCGAACATCGGCCCATGCCTGAATGCGCTTGTTGCGCAAGATTACCCGCGGCTGGCGATCGTGGTGGTGGACGACGAGTCGCGCGATGACACCGCCGGCATCGTGCGGCGTATCGCGGGCCGCGATCGCCGCGTCGTGCTGATGGAGAGCCCGCGGCTGCCGCCGGGCTGGACGGGGAAGGTCAATGCCTGCACCGCCGGCGCGCGCGCCGTCGCCGATGCCGCGCAATGGCTGTGCTTTCTCGACGCCGACATGCGCACGCAGCCGGCGCTCATTTCCAGCGCGGTTATAGCGGCCGCGGGCGAGGGCATCGATCTTCTCATGCTGGCGCCGCGGCAGGAGCTCAAGAGCTTCGCCGAGCGGCTCGTCCTGCCGTGCGGGCTCTATCTGCTGTCGTTCTCGCAGAACATCTACCGCATGCAGTCGGCCGACAGCGACGACGCGGTGGCGACCGGCCAGTTCATGCTGATCCGCCGCGACGCCTACGAGGACGTCGGCGGCCACGCGGCGGTGTCGCGCTCGATCACCGAGGACATCGATCTCGCGCGGCTGATGAAGCGGCGCGGCCACCGCGTGCTGATGCAGGACGGCACGGCGCTGTTGTCGACGCGCATGTACACCGCCGCGATCGGCGCGACGCTGGCCTGGGCGGCGGTGCTTTTGCCGGCCTTCGATCTCACCGGCTGTATTCGCGGCGCCGGAGACGCGTGCCTCGCGGCCGTGCCGGCATTCCTCGGCTCGGCGGCCGCCTTCGGCCTGCATATCGCGGGCGCCGCCTATTTCCGCATTCCCTGGGCCTACGGCCTGCTCTTTCCCCTCGGCTACACCGCCGGCGCGCTGATCGCGCTCGACAGCCTGCGCTGGCGCATGTGCGGCCGCGTCCGCTGGAAAGGCCGGGTCTACAAATGACCGGGCGAAACGAACACGCGGCGATGCGGCCGAGAGTGCGCGCCCATTTGAGCGTGGTGCGGCCGGACCCCATCGCCACGCATTACGGCTTCGAGCCAGCCGGCGGGCACGGCTCGGTGCATCTGCCGGCTGAGAATATGTTCATCATGCTGCTGGTCCTGGCGGCCAATCCGGCCGCCTTGCGCGGCCCGTTCTGCGGCGCAACCACACACTCGTTTATCTCTCGCGCTTGGCTTTACAGCGGCGTTATGCTGTGACTGCCGGGCGGGGTAATCGGGGCGCGACATTATGTTGACCACGAGTGAGGTGCTGCAGTGGGCGGCAACGGCCTGTCTGGCCGGTGCGGCCCTCGGGTGCCTGTATTTCGTGTTCGTGGCCTTCTCGGTCCTGCGTTTCCGCAGCCGGGAACGCGCCGGCGCCCCCGTTCCCGTGCCTGTTTCGGTGCTGGTACCCCTGTGCGGCCATGAGCCCGGCCTCGCCGCCCGCTTGCGCGCCCTGCGCGACCAGAACTACAGCGGGCCTACGGAGATTATCTGCGGCACCCTCGACCCGGACGACCCGGCCGTCGAGGTCGTGCGCCAGGTCGCCGCCGAGCGCGGCGACGGCCGCATCGTCTGCCATGTCGATCCCCAGGCGGCCGGCCAGAACCTGAAAGTCGCCAACATCAGCAACATCGCGCGCCATGCGCGCCACGAGATGCTGGTGCTGATCGACAGCGACATCGAGGTCGGACCGGATTACCTCTCGGGCGTCGTCGCCGAATTGCAGCGCCCCGGCGTCGGCGCGGTCACCTGCCTGTTCTACGGCATCGACGAAGGCAGCCTGTGGTCGCGGCTGGCGGCGATGAGCGCCAACGTGCACTTCCTGCCCAACGTGATCGGCGGCCTCACGCTCGGCCTCGCCCGCCCCTGTTTCGGCGCCACCATCGCGCTGACCCGCGACATCCTCGGCCGCATCGGCGGCTTTTCCGCCTTCGCCGACCAGCTCTGGGACGACTACGCCATCGGCGACGCCATCCGCGCCGCCGGCTACACCGTCGCGGTGGCGCCCTTCGCGGTCGGCCACGTTCATACCGAATCGACCGCCCGGCACCTCGCCGAGAGCCAGGTGCGTCTGGCCTGCACGATCAAATCGATCGACCCGCTCGGCTATGCCGGCAGCGTCATCACGCACCCGTTTCCGCTGGCGCTGGCCGCCGTGGCATTCGGCGGCGGCGGCGACGCCGTTTCCTTGGCGATGGTCGCGCTCGCCTGCCGGGTCGGGGTATCCTGGTGCGTGGAGCAGCGCTTCAACATGCGCTCGCAGAGCTACCTGCTCCTGCCGGCGCGCGACCTCGTGTCGTTCGCCGCCTATGTCGCCAGCTTCTTCGTCCTCACCGTGACGTGGCGGGGCCAGCGCTACCGGCTGTCCGACCAGACGCTGATCGTCGACTCCTCCAGCTGAAACAGGCCCAATGCGTACGCTCTTCCTGCAAGCTCCCTCCTTCGAAGGTTTCGACGGCGGCGCCGGTTCGCGCTACCAGGCCAAACGCGAGATCAAATCGCATTGGTATCCGACCTGGCTCGCGCAACTCGCCGCCATGGTGCCCGATTCCAAATTGATCGACGCGCCGCCGCACGGCATCACGCTCGGCGAGATCGTGCCGCAGGCGAAGGACTACGACCTCGTTGTGATGCATTCGTCGACGCCGACATTCGCGTCCGACATCGCCACGGCCCGCGCCCTCAAGGACGTCAACCCGAAGCTCAAGGTCGGCCTCGTCGGCGCCAACGTCGCCATCGCGCCGCGCCAGAGCCTCGAGAAGGCCGGGCCGGTCGATTTCGTCACCGCCAAGGACTATGACTTCACCATCCGCGACGTCGCGCAGGGCATGGACTTTGCCGAGGTGTCCGGCCTCTGCTATCGCGACAGTAACGGCGACATCCAGGAGACCGCGGCGCGCACGACGCTGACCGAGATGGACGACCTGCCCTTCGTCACGCCGGTCTACAAGCGCGACCTGAAGATCGAGAACTACTTCATCGGCTATCTCAAGCACCCCTACATCTCGTTCTACTCGGGCCGCGGCTGCAAATCGCGCTGCACCTTCTGCCTGTGGCCGCAGACCATCGGCGGCCACAAGTACCGCACGCGCAGCGTCGAGAACGTGATCGAGGAGATCCGCTGGGCCAAGGCGGCAATGCCGCAGGTCAAGGAGTTCTTCTTCGACGACGACACCTTCACCGACGACCTGCCGCGCGCCGAAGCCATCGCGCGCGAGCTCGGCAAGATGGGCGTCGAATGGTCCTGCAACGCCAAAGCCAACGTGCCGCGCGAGACGCTGAAGGTGCTGCGCGACAACGGCCTGCGGCTCTTGCTGGTCGGCTACGAAAGCGGCAACCAGCAGATCCTGCACAACATCAAGAAGGGCATGCGCGTCGAGGTCGCCAAGCGCTTCACCAAGGACTGCCACGATCTCGGCGTCACCATCCACGGCACCTTCATCATGGGCCTGCCGGGCGAGACGAAGGAGACGATCCAGGAGACGATCCGGTTCGCCCGCGAGATCAACCCGCACACGCTGCAAGTGTCGATCGCCGCGCCCTATCCGGGCACGTTCCTGTACAAGCAGGCCGTCGAGAACGGCTGGCTCGCCAATACCGAGCAGGACTTGGTCGACGACAACGGCGTGCAGATCGCGGCGCTCTCCTATCCGCACCTCTCGCACACCGAGATTTTCCATTCGGTCGAGGAGTTCTACCGCCGCTTCTATTTCCGCGCCCCCAAGATCGCCTCAATCGTCGGCGAGATGCTGATGAGCCGCGAGATGCTGCAACGTCGGCTGCGCGAGGCGGTCGAGTTCTTCGCCTTCCTCCGCGAGCACCGGAGGGTGAGCCACTGAATCTGCTGGTCATTACCGCCGACGATTTCGGACTGTCGGCGGACGTCAATGAAGCGGTCGAGCGCGCGCATCGCGACGGCGTCCTGACCGCGGCCAGCCTGATGGTGTCCGGCGCGGCGGCAAAAGACGCCGTCCGGTTCGCCCGCGAGCATCCCGCCTTGCGCGTCGGCCTGCATCTCGTCCTGCTCGAAGGGCGCCCGACACTGCGGCCGCAGCAGATTCCCGACCTGGTCCAGCCGAACGGCATGCTGCGCGCCGACATGGTGCGGCTCGCCTTCGATCTCGCCGGCAAGCCGGAGGTGCGCAGGCAGTTGAAGCGCGAGATCGCCGCGCAGTTCGCCGCCTTCGCGCGCACCGGCCTGCCGCTCGACCACGTCAACACGCACAAGCACTTCCACATGCACCCGATCGTCGCCGCGCAGGTGATCGAGGTCGGCCGCCAGTTCGGCATGCGGGCCCTGCGGGTGCCGCGCGAGCCGGGCCATGCGATGGCGCCGGGCTGCGCCTTCCTGATGGCGCAGGCGCGCCGCGCAGGCCTCGTGACGCCGGATGCGGTCGCCGGGCTGCGCTTCACCGGGCAGATGACGCGCGACCGCGTTCTCACCGCGCTCCGGAACGCGCCGGCAGGGCTCGTCGAAATCTATACCCACCCTGCGACGTCGGACGGCTTCGCCGGTCACGCCCGCGGCTATCGCTATCGCGACGAACTGGCGGCGCTCGTCGATCCGGACGTGATCGAGGCGGTGAAACGCTCGCGCCGCCGCACCGGCGGCTACGCCGACGCGGCGCAAATGCGGCCGGGCTTCACCGCAGGTATCCAGCGCTCCGGAACCACGCGACCGCGTCCGTGATGCCGGCGCGGTAGGGCCGCGCCCGATAGCCGAGTTCGCGCTCGGCCTTCGCCGACGAAAAGAACATCTTGTTCTTCGACATGCGCAGGCCGTCGAGCGTGAGCATCGGTTCGCGCCCGGTCACGCGCGCCACCGCCTCGCTGACATGCGCGAACGGCATCAGCGCCTTCCTTGGAATGCGGATGCGCGGCGGCCGCCGGCCGACCGTCTCCGCGACGGTCGCCAAAATTTCGGCGAGCGATGCGTTCTGGCCGCCGAGCACGTAGCGCTCGCCGATACGGCCGCGCTCGAAGGCGAGGACATGCCCCTCAGCGACGTCGTCGACGTGCACCATGTTCAGGCCGGTATCGACAAAAGCCGGCATGCGGCCTGACGCCGCCTCGACGATGATGCGGCCGGTCGGCGTCGGCTTGACGTCGCGCGGGCCGATCGGCGTCGACGGATTGACGATCACCGCCGGCAGGCCCTGCGCGATCAGCGCTTCGACCGCGCGTTCCGCCGCGACCTTGCTGCGCTTGTAGACGCCGATCGCCTTGTCCTCGGTGAGCGGCATGGTCTCGTCGGCCGAGACCCCATCGGTGCGGGCGGCCAAAGTCGCGACGCTGCTGGTATAGACGACGCGCTCGACACCGGCGCGCATCGCCTCTTCCATCAGCAGGCGGGTGCCGGCGACATTGGTCTGCGTCATCTCATCGGGATTGCGCGCCCACATCCTGTAGTCGGCGGCGACGTGGAAGAGGTGGCGCGCGCCGACCATCGCGCGGCGCACCGCCTCCGCGTCGCGCAGGTCCCCGGTGACGAAGTCGAGGCCGAGGTCGGACAGGTGGGCGGTCGGGCTCGTCGCCCGCACCAGCGCCCGCACCGGGAAACCGGCCGCCCGCAGCCGCCGCGCGACGGCCGAGCCGACGAAGCCGCTCGCGCCGGTCAGCAGCACCAGTCCGTCTATCGCCATCGGCTTCCCACCTCTCGCCGGCGTGAATTCCGTGGCCAAACACGGCGCCCGCATGTGTCGGATTTTATAGGCCGCGCCACGTCCGCTTCAAACGGGCGGCACAACGGGAACACATTGGGCCAAGCGCGGTTACCTTCGCAAGACACGCCAATCACACGCAATTCCGCGTCGGTTGAGAGAGACGGGCATGGAACAGACTGTCGAGCGAGAGAGTCAGGGA
>Ga0310811_10010883_pt1 | contig 11771 bp, 11 predicted proteins | sample YCmetagenome_FD_207642 | JGI IMG/M metagenome (GOLD analysis project Ga0310811, IMG submission 207642) | Soil microbial communities from experimental microcosm in Duke University, North Carolina, United States - YC | ecosystem: Engineered > Artificial ecosystem > Soil microcosm > Unclassified ...
GCGCCAGCCACCACATGGCGGAGTGTCGCCTTCGCCAGTCTGGGTCTCGTGATCTATCTCATCGCGCGGCTGGGATTCAGTCCTGGTGGAGTTCCGTTCGACTCACCGGAAACGGGCTTCGGGTTCTCGAGCATCAGCGCCGATGACGCCGCGGCGATGTTTGCAAACATGCCGTGGGTGCTCTGGTTGTACAACATCGGATCGACGCTTCTGACGGTGCTTGCGTCTGAACCGCGCGCCGGACGATTTCAGTTCATCGAGTCCCTGCTTCGAGGAGATGTGCCGCCATGGATGTGGCTCCATGTGTTGTCCTCGATCGTGACGACGGCAGTGGTGGGGATGACGCTTCTCGGAATTCGATCGCGACCGCCGCGCGATCGACTGCTGGCAGCCTTTGGTGGCGTGCTCGTCATCGGCGGCAGCTTCCTCGGCTTCCTCTATACTCGTGACCGCATCGGGCTGCCGGTGGGCATCGGGTACGCGATGCTCGTCTACGTCGCGGTGAGCGCACTGCTTGAACGTCCCGGCAAAAAGTGGCAGACGATCACCGCTGGAGTTCTCGTCGCTGCCCTCAGCATTTGCTGGCTGCTTCGCACAGCAGAGAAGTACGTCGCACTCCGGGACATGGCGTGGGATTACCACCTCGAGTGGGATCGACAGGCGGCAGCTGAGGCGGTGGCGGCGAGCCCGATCGTGGCTCAGATGCGCCAGGCGGCGTTAACGCGCGTGCCCGCAGACGCGCGGAGGGATCCAGCCTGGACGTATAGAGTGTTCGAGCGCCGGTATGAGCCATTGGCCGAAGCCCGCTGACAACTAGCCGCAATGGAGACGACATCGATGAATCGCAGATTGTGCGCAGCTCTGGTTTCCCTGCTGGTCGCTCTTATGAGTACCGCCGCCATCCTCGCGCAACGCGCCGGCGGGGCACCGGCGGTGCCACCACTGGTCCGCGAGAACGTCACAGAGAAGATCTCAGATCACGTGTTCGTCATTCCCGACAACAGCGTCTCGATGGTTCCGAACATCGGCATCATCGTCGGCTCTCGCGCCACGTTGGTGGTCGATACGGGTCTTGGCGCCCGAAACGGTCAGACCGTTGTTCGCGAGATGCAGAAGGTCAGCAAAACTCCCCAGCTCTACCTGGCGACGACGCACTTTCACCCCGAACACGATCTCGGCGCGGGCGGTTTTCCGGCGAACACCCGGATGATCCGATCGCAGGATCAGCAAAAGGAGATCGCCGAGCAGGGCACCGCCACGGCCGAACGGTTCAAAGGCTTCGGAGCGTTGAACGCAGAACTCCTCGAAGGAGCTGAGTTCCGGAAGGCGGATATTTCATTCGACCGCGAGCACACGCTCGATCTCGGTGGTGTCCGTGTGCGGATCATGGCCATGGGTTACAACCACACGCGCGGGGACACGGCCTTTTTTGTCGAGCCCGACGCCGTGCTCTTCTCGGGGGACGTGGTGATGACTGCGCTGCCCAATGTGGGCACCGCAACAGTGCGCCAATGGCAGACGAGCATGGACGTCTTCGAAAAGCTCCAACCGAAACGGATCGTGCCGAGTCATGGGCCGATGGGTGGCAGCGAGCTGATCGCGACGTACAAGACGCTCTTCCAGACCGTTCAGAGCCGAGCGGCCGAGCTGAAGAAGCAAGGAAAGACGATCGACGAAGCCGCAACGACGATCTCATCCGAGCTGCAGACCAGGTATCCCAATGCGGGCACGCGACTGAACGGTACGATCCGCGCCGCCTACAACGAAGCGCCTTGACCCGAAGCCGCCCGAGCTGAAACGGCATCAATCCTGAAGGAACACGACGCAGGAGGGTTTCCCCATGTGGCGTGTAGTTACGAGCACCATTGGAGCGCTTGCGCTCTTCTCATCCGTAGCTGCCGCTCAGGCCCCGTGCACGACTGACGCAAATCGGGTTGTCGCCGAGGTTTACCGGCACACACTCGAGCGTGGCGTCGATCCAGGCGCGCAGGGCTGGGCGCAGCAGCTCGCAGACGGACGGCTGACCGTGAAAGAGCTCGTCCGCAGTATCGCGAAATCGCCGGAGTACGCGAACCGGTTCGGGCAGACTGAGTCCGGTGAAGGACAGCCGTACGAACGTGCGGTCGCCAGACTGTATCGGCACATTCTTGCTCGTCAGCCTGATCAAGGCGGCCAGCGCAACTGGGCCAACGCGGCGCAGCAGCGCGGTCTCGCCGCGGTGGTCGACGGCATGATCAACTCGGCCGAATACAACAACAATTTTGGCGATTGGGGCGTGCCGGGTTCGGGCGGCCTTCGATTCTGCGAAACCACGAACAACCAGTCGAGGTACAACCCGCGGAGGAACAACCCGTCGAGCGCTTCGGCGGAGCCGCTCGACAACGTGCGGTTCCGGGCCATGGACAGCAACCGTGATGGCGTGATCGCACGAAACGAATGGAATGGAAGCAACCAGTCGTTCCGCGTGCACGACTGGAACAACGACGGCGTGCTGTCGGGGGACGAAGTCAATGCGGGTCGATTCCGTCAGGGTCGAGACGTCGAGTACGAAGACTTCGACCGCGCCGAAGACTTCGCATACCTCGATACGAACAACAACAACCGGATCGAGCAGCGGGAGTGGCATTCGAGCCTCCGCGCGTTCGATCAGCTGGATCGCAACGGCGACGGCGTGTTGAGTCGAGGCGAATTCGTGCGTGCATCAGGTGCCGCCGCGACGGCGGGACAGTCGATTGCCGTTGCTGCCGACCGGGCGTGGACGGAGACCGGCATCAACGTCAACGCCGGTGACACCATCACGATCTCCGCTGACGGACAGATTCGGCTGTCACCCGACAGCTCCGAATTCCTGAGCGCTGCCGGAGCGGCCGGACGAGTGGCGGCGGCGACGATGCCGAACGCACCGGTGGGCGGACTGATCGCGCGTTTTGGCGACAGCGCGCCTGTCTTCATCGGCCAGAGCCGAACGCTGCGAGTCCCACGGAGCGGCCGGCTGGTTCTGGGCGTGAACGACAGCCGCTTTGACGACAATACAGGCCAGTTCAACGTGCGGGTTGACCGGAACTAACTCGCCGCTGGCGTCTTCGACTCGAGGCGGGCACGATGCCCGCCTCGAGTGCTGTACGCCCTATATAATTGACAGTTCCCGAGATGAAGGTTGCGCGGCGGTTTGTCGTCAGCGGGCGCGTTCAGGGCGTGGGTTTCCGGTGGTTTACCCAGGACACGGCCCGCCGAGAAGGCGTTATGGGGTGGGTGAGAAACCTGCCGGATGGTCGCGTCGAGGCGCTCATTGAGGGTGAATCTGAGGCAGTGACGCGCATCGAGCGTGCGATTCGCACCGGGCCGCGCGGCGCCCGGGTCGAGAAAGTCGACGTCGATGATGAGGAACTCGGCGGCTATCGGTCCTTCACAATTGAACGGTGAGCATTCTCCCTACATGGATCTCAAACAACACATTCGAAACGTTCCGGACTTTCCGAAGGCCGGTATCCTCTTCTACGACATCACCACGCTCTTGCGCGATCCCCTCGGCTTCAAGACGACAATCGACCTGCTGTCGACGCCGTATACCGGACAGGGTATTGACGCGGTCGTCGGCATAGAGAGTCGCGGCTTCATCCTGGGCGCGGCCGTGGCAGAACGGATCGGCGCCGGATTCATTCCGATCCGCAAGCCAGGCAAGCTGCCGGCCAAGGCGATCAAGGAAACCTACGATCTGGAGTACGGGAAGGACGCCCTCGAGATCCATGAGGACGCGGTTACGAAAGGCCAGCGCATCCTCATCGTGGACGATGTGCTGGCCACCGGTGGAACCGCAGCGGCGGCAGTGCAACTGATACGAAAGCTCGGGGGACAGTTGCACGGGCTGGCCTTTCTGATCGAGTTGTTGTTCCTCAGTGGCAAGGAGAAGATCGCGGCCGAGAATGTGTATTCGGTGCTGAAGTATTGACGCCTCAGGCCCCAGGGGACGGTCGGGGACGAGGCATGACGCACACAATCGCTCGTAGAATGGAGCATTCGTCCCCGTAGCTCAGTTGGATAGAGCGCGCGCCTCCTAAGCGCGAGGTCGGCAGTTCAATTCTGCCCGGGGACGCCAGCCTTCGCCCGGCTGAGCCGGTCACCCGCAGTGCTCGACAACGACGACATCCTCGATTGACGGAGTAGTACGTGAAGAGAATCGAACGAAAGCATCTGAAAGAAGACGAACTGGCGCACACCCTGCGCGTGGCCCGCGAGTTCGTCGAACCGCGGCAACAACTGCTGAAACAGGTCGGCCTCGCGGCGATTGTTGTCCTTGTCATCGTCGTCGCTTACGGCTTCTGGCGGGAGCGAACCGATTCGCGCGGCCAGAAGGAACTTGCCGAGGCGATGGTGGCGCTGAACGCGGAGGTCGTGCCGGTCGGTGTGCAGGGCGCGGACGGCGTTCCTGCGGCCGCTTCTCTCGGCGCGACAGGCACGTTCGCGACCGAAGAAGCGAAGCTCAATGCCGCGCTGCCGAAGCTGAAGGCTGCTGCCGACGCGTATCCGTCGAGTCCAGCGGGCATCCAGGCGCGCTATCACATGGCCGGGGCGCTCACGGCGCTGGGACGACACGCGGAAGCGATCAACACCTTCGACGAGGTCATCAAGGAAGCGGGGGAGACCAGCCTCTACGGACAAATGGCCGTGATGGGGAAGGCCGACGCCCAGTCGAAGGGCGGACAGGTGGATGCGGCAATCGGCACGCTGAAGGGACTGGCCGCCAATGCCGGCAGCGCGCTTCCCGTCGACGCTGTGCTGATGGAACTGGCGCGCGCCTACGTCCAGAAGGGCAGTCGGGACGACGCGCGCAAAACGTTCACCGAGATCGTCGACAAGCACCCGCAGTCGCCGTACATCACGGAAGCGCGAGCCGAACTCGAGAATCTCAAGGGGTGATCCGACGCACGTCCTTGAGCATCGAGAAGTCGATGTTCGGGGACAGATGCAGTCCGTCGAGGCTCTTCTGCGCGACGGCCACATTCACACGGTTCCAGATCGGAATATAGACCGCATCCTCGGCGATGATCCGCTGCGCCGCTCCGTAGAATTCCTTCCTCGTCGGCTCATCAATCGCCGTACTGGCGAGATCGATGAGCCGATCCACCTCAGGGTTGTGGTAGTACCCGCGATTGAATCCAGTCGGCGGTACCTGCGTGGAATGAAACACGCGGCGCAGGATGTCCGGATCGATCACCGAACCGCCGACCCACTGCAGCGACATGATCTGAAAGTTGCCTTTGATGATGTCGGCAAACACCGTGGCGAACTCATATGAACGGACGTCGAGCTCGATTCCAACCCGTCGCAGATCCTGCTGAATCACTGTTGACTGGAGCCTGACTTCCTCGTTCGTTGACACCTTCAACGTCAGCCGCAGGCGGGGCAGGGGACCGGAACCGTCAGGGTCGCGATAACCGGCCTCGTCGAGAAGCCGCTTCGCTTTCTCCGGGTCGTAGGTGAAGGTGAAGATGTCGGGCTGGTACGCCCACGCAATCGGCGGGAGCAGGCCGGTCGCCGCATGGGCAAGGTCCCGCCGGAGATACTTGACGATCGCGTCGCGGTTGGTCGCGTATCCAATCGCGTGCCGAACGCGCTTGTCGGACACGACCGGGTCTCTCATGTTGAATCCCAGATAAGAGAAATCCAGACCCGGCGAGCGGACGATTGTGAACGCCCCGGACTTCTGCATCTGGTACACGATGTCTGGCGGCACGTCGTTGACGACGAGATCGGCGCTTCCTTTACGGAGCTCGAGGCCACGCATCGTGTCGTCGGGAATCACCTTCAGCACCACCCCCGCGTTCCGCGGCGGCCCGTTCCAATAGCCGGTGAAGGCGGTCAGCTCGACCTTGTCATCCGCCGCGTATCGCACCAGCCGGTATGGTCCGGTCCCGTTCGGTGCCTTTGCGAGCGTCGCTTCGTCTGCACCATCGGGGATGATCGGAACGGGAACAAGATTCGTGACGGGAAACGATGGGAACGGTGACTTCAGGCTGAACTCCACCGTATAGTCGTTGACCGCACGCACGCCGGCCATCAGCGTGAACGCGCCCTTGAAGGGCGAGACGAACGCCGGATCCAGAAACTTGCTGAACGTGTAAACGACGTCGCGGGCCGTCAACTCATGACCGTCATGGAACCTGACGCCATGCCGCAGGTACACGACAAAAGTCGTTGGATTCGGCGTCTCCACCCGTTCGGCCAGCCGCGGATGGGCGCGGAGATCGTCACCTGTATCCATCAGCGAGTCGTAGATCAGCTGACCGACACGCGCGGTGCCTTCATCGTTCGCTTTGAGCGGATGCAGACTGTTCGGTCCGACGCGTGCAGCAACAGTAATGATGTTCGGATCGGCAGGCTTCGCCTGGCTGACACAGCCAGCAAGGAGGAGCGCGACTATGACAATCGCCAGCCGCGCCATCACTCTTCGGCGAGCGCCTTCAGTTCCGCCAGCAGCTCCAGCGCCTGCCGCGGCGTGATGTCGTCCACATCGACGTCCTTCAGACGACGGGTGATCACCTCGTCCGCACCACCTGATCGTTCGTCGGTGCCCGGCGCCGCGAACAGACCGAGTTGATCAGTGGGCCGATCGCCTGCCGTGCCTGACAACGTCGGACGTCCTCCGCGGGAGAGCTCATCGCGCTCGAGCCCGAGCAGGATTTCTTTCGCGCGCGCCACGACGCCTGGTGGCAGGCCCGCCAGCCGCGCGACCTGAATCCCATAGCTCCGGTCCGATCGACCGCTGACGATCTTGCGCAGAAACACGATGTCGTCCTTCCATTCGCGCGCCGATACGTGTGCATTCACGACACCGGGCAATGCATCGGCGAGGTCCGTCAGCTCGTGATAATGCGTGGCAAACAGCGTCTTCGGCCGTGCTTTCGGGTTGGATGCGAGATGCTCGGCCACCGCCCACGCGATGCTCAGGCCGTCGAACGTGGACGTACCGCGACCGATCTCGTCGAGCACAACGAGGCTGCGCGAGGTGGCGGTATGCAGAATGTTGGCGGTCTCCTGCATCTCGACCATGAACGTGGACTGGCCGCGCGCGATGTTGTCGGACGCACCAACGCGGGCAAAGATGCGATCGACGATCGGCACCTTCGCGTCGCGCGCCGGCACGAACGAACCGATCTGAGCCAGCAGGGGAATCAACGCCGCCTGGCGCAGATAAGTTGACTTCCCGCCCATGTTCGGCCCGGTGAGGATCACGAGCTGGCGGGACGAGCCGTTCAGATCAATGTCGTTGGGAACAAACGAGCCCTGGGCGTAGCGTTCGACGACCGGATGGCGACCGTCGGTCACGACGTACTCGTCGGCGTCATGCACGTGCGGCTTGGTGTAGTTGGAGACCGCAGCAGTCTCGGCGAGGCTGGCGAGCACGTCGACCGCGGCGAGCGATCGGGCCGATTCCTGAATCCGGATCGATTCCCCCGCGACGCGCAGGCGCAGCGACTCGAAGATCTCCAGCTCGCGCACGAGGATTCGCTCGTCAGCGCCGAGCACCTTCTCTTCGTATTCCTTCAGTGCGGGCGTCGTGAAGCGTTCGCCGCCGGCGATCGTCTGCTTGCGATGGTAGTCCGCCGGCACGGCGTGCAGGTTCGATTTGGATATCTCGATGTAGTAGCCGAACACCCGGTTGAACCGGACCTTGAGCGAGGCGATTCCGGTCCGTGCCCGCTCCCGCTCTTCCATCTCCGCGATGACCTGACGGCCGGACCTGCTGATGTTGCGCAGCCCGTCGAGCTCGGCATCGAAGCCGTCGCGGGTGAATCCACCGTCGCGCGCGAACGCCGGCGGCTCGTCGATCAGCGTTCGCTCGATGTCATCGCGCACGTCGCCGAGGTCGTCGAGTGAAGCCGTCAGCGACCGCGCCAACGGGGCCTGTAACGCCTCGAGCAGCAGCCGCAGACGGGGAATCGCCGCCAGCGACAGCCGCAGCGACACCAGGTCACGCGGGCCGGCGGTGCCCAGCGCGGCGCGGGCGACCAGGCGCTCCAGGTCGTGAACGGCCTTCAGCGTCTCCCGCAGCTTGCCGCGATCGGTCGATCGGAAGGCGAGCTCTTCAACGGCATCCAGACGATCGCGAATCGGCTCGAGCGACGACAAGGGACGAAGCAGCCACGAACGCAGCAGCCGTCCACCCATCGGCGTCATCGTGCGATCGATCTCGTCGAGCAGCGAGCCCTTCGTGCCGCCCTCACTGCCGGTCACGACTTCAAGATGCTTGAGCGTGATCGGATCGATGATCAGGCCATCGCTCGCCGTCTTATAGGTGATCGCGCGGACATGCGCGAGGTCGACCTTCTGGGTGTCGCGCAGGTAGGTCGTCAGACCACCGGCCGCCTGGATGGCCGCCGGGCGCCCTTCGAGTCCGAAGCCGTCGAGCCCGTGCACCCGGAGCTGGTCGAGCAGCGCCCGCCGGGCGGCCTCGGGCTCGAACGTCCAGGCGTCGGCGGTCGTCACGGGCAACTGAAGGCGGGCAATCTCCGGGAGCCGATCGACGATCTCTTTCGACGGTACCACCACCTCGCGAGGCCGCAGGACCGAGATCTCGTCAGCGAGCGCCTGCAGGCCGTCGCCAGTACGGTACTCGGCGGTGGTGAATTCGCCGGTGGAGAGGTCGATCAGTCCGACACCGTAGAGATCGCCAGCCGCTGCGATCGACATCAGATACGCCGGCTCACGCGCCTCGAGGTAGTTCGCGTCGGTCAGTGTGCCGGGCGACACCACCCGGACAACCGCGCGTTTCACCAGGCCCTTGGCCTTCTTCGGATCCTCGGTCTGTTCGCAGATGGCGACGCGAAAGCCCTTCTTCACCAGCCGGGTCACGTAGCCGTCGGCGGCATGATGCGGTACGCCGCACATCGGGATGCCGTTTCCACCGGCGTCCTTGGAACGTGACGTGAGCGTCAGCTCGAGCGCGCGCGCGGCGACGAGCGCGTCCTCGTAGAACATCTCGTAGAAATCGCCCATGCGAAAAAACACGATCGCGTCGCGATACTGCTGCTTCGCGTCGAGATACTGGCGCATGGCGGGGGTGACGGACATGAGAACCTGGAAGCGTGAACGACTGTATTATCGCCTAGTGCTCTGCCTCTCCCTCGACACCAGCACGCCGGGCGGCAGCTGTGCGGTGACGCGTGACGGGCTCCTGGTACGTGAGTTGAGCGGTGATCCGAACCGTCCTCACGATGCGCGGCTGCCCGGTGATCTGATGGCGCTGGTGGAAGACGCGCGCATCGATCTACGCGAGATCGATCTGTATGCCGTGGCGACCGGACCGGGATCGTTCACCGGGTTGCGGATCGGAATCGCCACGATGCAGGGGCTGGCGTTTGCGGTGGGGAAGGCGCTGATTGGCGTTTCCGGATTCGATGCGCTGGCCCGTCTTGGACGCGCCCCGGCGGTCGCCACCTGGGTAGACGCGTGGCGCGGCGAGGTCTTCGCCGCACGCTACGAGCACGACGTCGAGGTGTATCCGCCGACGGTTGCGAAGCCGTCGGCGCTGCTGACGCAGGTGGTCACTCCCACGCTCTTCATCGGGGACGCCGTCGCGGCCTACGCCGGCCTGATCCGCAGCACTCTCGGTGATCTGGCGCTCATCGCCGAGCCGCCCGCGCCACTGCTCGCCGCAACGATCGCGCAGATCGCCAGCGAGCGGGCGCGCACGGGCGTTCAACCCGAACCGGACGCCATCCGTCCCCTCTATATCCGGCGGCCTGACGCCGAACTCGCCCGCGATGCGCGACCTGTCCGCTGACGACGCCGGCCTGGGTGGGCGAGACACGGGTGCGCCCGTCCGGTACTGGATTGACCGCCTCGAAGGCGACGCCGACCTCGACGGCGTCCTGGACGTCGAATCGGAGTCGTTCACGAATCCCTGGACTCGCGAGATGTACACATGGGAGCTGCAGAATCGCTCTGTGTGCCACATCTTCGTCGCGCGAACCCCTGAGTGCGCCGTCGCCGGCTTCTGCGCGTTCTGGCTGGTCCTGGACGAGATCCACATCAACAACGTCGCAGTGCGGCCGCCGCTTCGCGGCGTTGGGATTGGATCGGCGCTGCTGCACCATGTGCTCGCCGAAGCCAAACAACTCGGCGCGCGCCGCGCCACGCTCGAAGTGCGCGCGTCGAACGAGTCCGCCAGGCGGTTGTACGAACGGTTGGGCTTCTACGTTGCGGCCACTCGACGGAACTACTACACGAAGCCCGTCGAGGATGCGCTCATCCTCTGGCGCGACGAGCCTGCCTAAGCTGTTGCTCTCCTTGGGCTTGGCATCCCATCCTTTGGGGATTGAAGCGCGAAGCGGCGTGTGTTACCTTGCGCCTAACAGCGCACGTTTCCTCTTTCAAGGAGGTGCGGCCATGAGCCCAGTGGAAGCGCAGGAGGTAAAGAACCTCTTGCTGCACAGCGACCCGACCTACCGCGACCTTGCCGAAAGGCACCACCAGTTAGACGACAGGCTCCATCAGTTCACCGACCGGCACTACCTCACCGATTCCGAACAAGTCGAAGAAGTCACCCTCAAAAAACTGAAACTCGCGCTCAAAGACCAGATGGAACGCATGGCGCACGAGTACGCACAGGCTCACGGGCGCGCCTCGTAAGCCGAACTTTCTGATATCGCGCGGACCTCTTCAGGTCCGCGCACCTGAGTTGAGCGCAGGCGCAGCCGAAGCGGCCGGCGAAGGCGGGTACACTCGGATTGTGCGCATCGATCCTGCGGGCTGGCCTTTCGTTCTCGGCGGCCTTCTCCTGGCCATCATCGCTCTGTGGCTGTTCAAGCCCGTTGTCGGCATCACCATCCTGGTGCTGACCACCTTTTTTCTCTTCTTTTTCCGCGATCCGGAGCGGCGCATCGTCGCGCCGGACACGGCGGTGCTTTCGCCGGCCGACGGCAGGGTCATGGTGGCGGGCGCCTCTGCGACCCAGGCATTTCCGGCTGATCGCTGGCAGCAGATCAGCATCTTCCTGTCTCCGATGGACGTGCACGTCAACCGGTTGCCGGTCAGTGGACGCGTCATGTCGGTGAAGTATCATCCCGGACGTTTTCTTCCGGCCTACCGATCTGAAGCCGGGGAGCTCAATGAATTCACCGAAGTCACGATCGATCACGAGGGCCGCACGGTGGTCGTCCGCCAGATCGTCGGCATCCTGGCGCGACGCATCGTCTGTCGCATCAACGAGGGCGACGTTGTCAGAGCCGGAGATCGGTTTGGCGTGATGAAGTTCGGTTCGCGAATGGACGTCTTCCTGCCGCTCGGGGCTGTATTGCAGACGAAGGTCGGAGAAAAGGTCGTCGGCGGTGAAACCGTGCTCGCGATGATGCCGGATGTTCGTTCGGACACGAGCGGCGGAGCCGCGCCCGTGAGTCTGGTGCACTGACGTGGAACGCGATGATGTCCGCCCGCGCCTGAGGATGTTGCGGCCGTTGCGGCGCAGCACCGACCGTCCCGCGCGGCGACTGCGCCGCGGCGTCTACCTGCTGCCCAGCATGTTCACAATCGGGAACATGTTCTGCGGCTACGCCTGCATCGTTCACGCGATGCGCGGCGAGTTCCACATTGCGGCCCCGTTCATCGGCTTTGCCATGGTGCTCGACATGCTGGATGGACGCATCGCCCGGATGACGGGGACCTCCAGCGACTTCGGCATTGAGCTCGACTCGCTCGCCGACGTGATCTCGTTCGGCATGGCGCCGGCAATCCTCTCGTTCACGTGGGGACTGCAGCCACTGGGACGTCTT
>Ga0310811_10010884_pt1 | contig 11769 bp, 9 predicted proteins | sample YCmetagenome_FD_207642 | JGI IMG/M metagenome (GOLD analysis project Ga0310811, IMG submission 207642) | Soil microbial communities from experimental microcosm in Duke University, North Carolina, United States - YC | ecosystem: Engineered > Artificial ecosystem > Soil microcosm > Unclassified ...
ATGACATGGCCGGAACCGATTATCTCCGCTACGCTGACGGCGACGCCAGCCGTCTTTTCGATTTCACCAGCCAATACAGCTTCGCCGACCGGGACATCTGGCGCCGGATCGATGCCACGCTGATGCGGCTGGCCGCCTCCGGGCGGCGCACCCTCTCGATCCTCGATGCCGGCTGCGGCCCCGGAACCTGGCTGCGCCGCACCGCCTTGCGCGCCCGTGAACTCGGCTTCGAGCGGATCAACGCCTTCGGCTTCGATATTTCCCCGGCCATGATCGCGTTGGCGAAATCCAGCCTCGCCGGCCTCGACGATCTCACAATCCGCATGCATTTCCTGGTCCGCGACATCACCGCCGCGCCGGCCTTCACCGACCAGGAATTCGATCTCTGCCTGTGCCTTTACGGCGTGCTGAACCACCTTCCGGTGACGGCGCACAACCAGGTAGCCCAGGAGCTGGCCCGCGTGACGCAGGACACGCTGTTCGTCACGGTGCGCGCGGCCGGCAGCCTGCCGACCATCTATGTCGACTCGCTCGACCATGCCCGCAACTTCCGGCAGGATAACGAGTCCGACCGCATGGAGATCGACATGCTCAATGGCGAGCATATCGGCTTCACCTCGCACCTGTTCACGAGCACCGAGCTCGACGGGCTGTTCCGGCCGCATCTGCGGCAGGCTTCGCTGGTCGGCCTGGACGTGTTCCATAGCCGCTTCGCCACCGACCGCCGCTGGAACCCTGCCCGCTTCGAGAGCGAAGCTGAATTCGTTTCGGATCTGGAGCAGTTGGAACAGCGCTATGCCTGCGACCCGCATTTCATCGACCGGGCCGCGCATATTCTGCTCGTCGGCGAGCGTTAGACGGAGAAAGAAAGGCTACTTTTTGTGAACAAAAAGTAGCAAAAAAACTTTATTATGCTGGGCCATGGGCGTTGGCGCTGACACAGCCTCAGGCCCAGCATAATAAAAGTTTTTGGTGCCGCTTTTTTCAAAAAACGGCCGCTTTCTTTCCTGGCCTAGCGCATGCCCTTGCTGCCGCCGCCCATCGGGTAGAGATCCTGGCTGGCGGCCACGGTGGCGTGGTTCGCAATCGGCACCGCCGGGAAATGCGTCAGCAGCGCCAGCGTCTGCGGCGCCGGCTGGGTGAACACCCCGCCCGACAAAGCCGCCAACGCTGCTTCCTGGTTACCTGCGTCAAGCGCCTTGGACGCGCTCACCATCTGGTCGATCACCGCCTGGGACGGCGCGGCCTCCGGGATCCCGAGAATCGCGCGCACCCGCGTGCGGGCCTGCAGCATCTGCATTTTGGCGATCGGGTCCATGGTCCACCAGCGACCGCCGGTGGAGAATTGCCCGGCCATCGCGTCCAACGAGGCCACCGCCAACGCCATCTGCGCCGGGCGATCCTGCATCATGTCCGGGTGCGCGAAGGCGAACAGCGCCTGATTGAAGGTCGCCATGGCCGGGTCCTGCCCGATGACCGCGTTGCCGAATGCATCCTGCGGCATGAAGCCGGTTGAAGGCTGTGGTCCCTCCAAGGCGCAGCCTGACAGGCACAACGCTAAAAATGCAACTCCGAAAAAGCGCGCTTTCATGTCTTTCACCAATCCTTGCCGTGACCTCGCCCTACGAGGGCGTTTCCCAAGATTGGCGCGCGCCGCCATCGCGCCAGCACAAAGGCTGGTCCGAGATCGACGTGATCGAGCAATGCGAGACCATGATCGCGGCGCCAAGCCGGTCGATCATCATATGGCTTAGAGCCCTAAACATTTAATATTTCCGGGGGCTGTTCCTTTGTAACAAATTTGCACCGGTGAAGATGCCGCTGTTTCCGCCCCTGCGAGCCACAGGCAGAGCGGCGTCGCCGGCCGGTCAACTCCCCCGCGGATCCCCGGCCGGCTTACTCCGGAAAGAGCTGAGAATTCACGCGAAACGCCGCGCGGCATTCCGGCGTGTTACCAACGGCAGCATAGTTGTTCTGGCAATAGACCAGCTCCTGCAGGAAGGATTGCGGATGCGCACGGTAAGCCTGCACATGCGGGTCGGTGGCACAGGATGCGAGCCCGGCCGCGGCCGCCAACAGCACCAGGCAAAATCTCAGCCGCATCGGCTCAGCATCCACCGGACGGAATGCGGTCCTTGGCCTTGATATCCTCATCAAGCCATGCGTCTGCTCGGGCGTACGCCCCTATGTCCGGCATCGCTGAGCCTTTCATCCTTAGGTGGAAACCGGGTCATTATTCGCCAGATTTCGGGCCGACTCAATCTCCTGCCGCACGATGAATTTCCAGCACCGGCGTTCCGGACAGGCTCCCGGACCACGGCACCGTCCGGCACGCGACGAATCAGGCAAACTCGGTTCGTCTTCTCATGGCACGGGGCGATCGTTTTGATTAATTCCTTTTCTAGATGCGACTCATAATTACTGTGTATATAACCCCTCAGCCACGGCTACCACTCGCTCCTGGGGGGCCAGGGTTAGGCCGGATGGGATGCCTGTCCCCATCCGGCCGCTTTCCACTCCGGCGAACTTGCTCATGGTTCAGATGCATGGGCAATCCCGGTAACAATGCCGAGAACGGCAGCCCCCACTGATGATTGCACATCAGGCTGGCCGCCACCGCACGACTTTCCACGATCTCGCCGAGCCAGCGTTCTGTTTGATAAATGATGTTTGCCACGCCGCCCGACAGGTCTCTACGCGTTCGGCGTGAACTTTAAACACTTGCGCGCGGCATGGCGTGCCCTACGCGCACCGCGCCGCGCGCACATCGACGTGCCACTGGTCCAGCGGCCTTCCACCCCCCTTGGCACGGCCACCTCGGCTCCTTAGGCCGCCGAACTTGACTGAGACTGACCATTTCGTGTTTGCGATAATAACGATATGAGATATCGCCTCACCCGAAACCGCGTAATGAAGGAAAAGCGGCAAGAGACTGTTGATCGGAGAAATAGCAGTTGACCGAGCGTCTTTTCTGGGACGAGTTCCATGAGCTGATCCGCAAGATCATGGAGGCTCAAGGGTACGAGGTCGCGCGCAATCCCCTCGTCCACACTCCGAAAGGACGCCTCCGCGAGATTGATATCATGACGCGCAGCTCTGATGGGGGCGTTCTACCGGTCGAAGTGAAGCTAGACGTGAGTGCGAGCATAACGCTGTCCAGGCTGCGTGATGCTAGCTCGGCCGCTGGGAGCCTCAAGGCCTTCACGGTTAAGACGATGCCTCTCCTCGTGTTGGTGCTTATATCGAGCAAGGTCGCCGCGAGTGGGCCGAGCACGAGTTCCAGATTGAGATTTGGGATCGCGACATCCTTTTGCAGAATGCAGGTCAGTTGCGGCCAGAGTTAGAGCGCTTCTTCGACGAGCTTGGTGAACAGTTCTGGAAGCCGAATGGCGCTCAGATCGTGATGGAGGCAGCCTCCATTCCGAAGCCGGTCTCTATGAACGGGCCGACGATCGGTTCCAGTCGAGACCCTACTGTTAAATCGCAACAGGCGGTGCCTCCTCCAACAGTCGAAATGGATGGCTAGGAGATGTATAGTCAATGTAGTGGCCGGCGGCGCCGGTAATACGCAGCAGCATCCGCTGGAACACCCCCCTCAGGAGTTTCATGTCGCGGATCGCGGCTAGTTCCTGGCCCTCCGAAATAGGCATGCCGTGAGCGGCCTTGTTCCGCCTTTTCCACGCGGCATCTTCGTCCTCGCCCAGTTGTAGATCTAGAGCGTCAAAGACCGCCTTCAGAAGCGGTCGCTGGTCGACCTGATTGAAGTGATTTAGCTTTTGGGCAAATGCGGCCTTAGCCTCTTCAGAGATGTTTGTTTCCATAATTAAAGACGTCATAGCCTGCTTCAGCGCCCCCCAGGCCTGTCGGGGCACCCAAGCTTCCGCAACGGCGGAAGGGTGCTTCTCGATGTATGCCCGCTGCAGTGCCTCAATTGCTGCCCCAAAGTGGGCCGGCGCTATATGGGGTGTGGCTGTGCAAGCATGCCAGTAGGCCCAGCTCAGGTTAGCGAGATCCAGGTCTTCGTAGGCGGACATTAGTGCGCTGACAGCCCGAGTAAGTTGACTGCGATCCAGCTCATTGAGGAAGCGGGCACCAAGGGGCGCAAGCTGCTCTGGTCTCATATCGAAGGCCCGGCGTCCGAGGCTGTAGGCGCTCTGCGCACTGGCCGAGACGACGCGCCAGTCATGGTCGTATATGGTGTGGCCGAGGTCGACGAGATACAGTCCAAGAGCGAAAGAAAGGGCTATGCGGACCTTCTTACGGAACGCATCGTCCGGAGTACCGTCGTAAACGATGCAACCAGGCTTGATCCCGCCTTCCGTCTGATCGCGTTCCAGCGCGCACACGTACAACGTCACCCCCGAGATCACCAGCTTCGCTGCGGTCCGTGAAAAACTGCGCTGCTCACTAGGGTGGGAGATTGTGAGGCCACCGTCAGTCATGCCGATGGTACGGGTCTTCGTCGTGTTCGTGGTTGTCCCGATAGAATCGGGCCAGATAAATGGGCTGATTGGTAGGTTTTCGAGCCAGTCGATCGTATAGTGTGCCGTCGCAACGTCACCAATGGATACGGTTTCGCAATAAATATGGGCGCGTTCCTTGAGCGCCATGTTCATAGGGTCGCCTTCGGCTGTTTTGACCGAATAAGGGACGACGCCGACCAACTCTGCTTTGACGCCAACGATGTTAACCAGCTTCGCCCGCTCCACGCTAACACGCACGGTTCCGGGAGGATGTTCGACCGCTGTCGATGTCGCTTTTGAATCAATATCCGTCTCAAGGATAAGCGTCAGCTTATCCTTGCGGCGCAATGAAAATCCGCGAATCGGTGTATGGAGAGGTCCAGGATCGACAACGCTAAAGTGCTCTTCATTGATGATATTGAGGCACTCTTCCGACATGTCGATCATTTTTTTCCATTCCCGCCAAGGCCCGAGAGATTGATATCCAATATTTTGATTCTGCTCGACAAGCGAAGATTCGTTGCCGATTTGAACTGAAAAAGCCGCAAAATTACCTCGGAGGCAAGCCGTATGCGGGCGGCATTTTGAAAGCGTGCCCTACCTCCCGCCCCGGTCTTAGTACTTAGTCGAATTAGATTAAGCGTAATGAAAGATAAGCATGATTGCCGTGCCGCCCTGCTCAATCATCCATCGGAAAGTTTCTGCAAGCGGCGACCGCAAACTGGCAACGCGCTGACTCCGACTAAGCGTGCGTCACCGTGGCGCACATTCTCCATCGTCAATCTCGGTCGCTACTGAATTGTCACGGCAGGTGCATAGGTAGAGCGGGCTGGCGTATTTGATGGCAATTCTGATGGCTGTGTCAGAGCGCCTAAAAAAACCAAGCACAATCAATTAGTCGCAAGGTGTTCTGGCGGAGGAGATGGGATTCGAACCCACGATACGCCTTGACAGCGTATAACGGTTTAGCAAACCGCCGCCTTCAGCCTCTCGGCCACCCCTCCGCAGCGGGTACCGGGACACCGGACCGCGACAAGGCTCATAAGGGGTGCACGCGCGAAGGTAAAGCCTCCCCACACTGCCCCCTGGGTTTCCAGATCAAGCCGCGCCCGGCCCTACCCCGGCAACACCCCCTCAACCATTTGATATTAAAGCCTGTTTTAAGAACGGAGCCGCGGCGTCGCCACGCCGCGAAATTTTTTCCGCCGCCCGGCGATCGCCTCATTCTATGGTCACGCGCCGGCGGCCGCCCTCCCGCGGCCTTATTCCGCGGCCGAGGCCCCACATTCCGGATAGAAGCGCTCCCAGATCATCCGCGCCTCGATCACTTTGGTGAGCAGTGCCGTCATGCGCCGCTGTATTTCGGCGAAATTCCGGGTGCGGGAAAAATTATGCTCGTTCATATAGAGCCCGCGCGCGATTTCGAGCTGAATCACCTGCACGCCCTCGCGCGGCCGTCCATAATGCCGGGTGATGAAGCCGCCGGCATAAGGGTCGTTGCGCCGAACCTGAAAGCCCAGCGCCATCAAGCTGGCGTGGAGAAAATCCGTCCAGACCGGCGCGCAGCTGGTCCCGAACCCGTCGCCCAGGATGATGTCGGCTTTCGGCGCGTGGCGCCCCGGCAAGCTCGGCATGGAATGGCAATCGATCACCAGGCAGGTGCCGAACAGCGCCATGGTTTCCTCGATCTGCCCCGCCAGCGCCGCATGGAACGGCAGCCAGCAAGTCTCCACGCGCGCCTGCGCTTCGGCGAAACGGAGCTTCCCCGCATAGATCGGCTCGCCGTTGCCGACGATCCGCGCGATCGTCCCCAGCCCGGCCTGTACCCGCGGGCTGGCGGTGTTCACATGCGCGGGCAGCGCGTCGGCGAACATCAGCGGGTCCAGCTCCCAGGCCTCACGATTCGCATCGCAATAAGCGCGGGGAAACTGCGCGGCCAACAGCGGCACGCCAAGCTCCGGCCCGGCGGCAAACAGCTCATCGACGAAACTATCCTCGCTGCGGCGGATATCCGTCGCATTCAGCCGCGACGCCGCGAGAAACGCCGGGTCGTAATACTGCCCCGAATGCGCCGACGTCAGCACCAGCGCGGCGCGCCGGTTCGTTGGCTTCAGCAACCGGAAAGGAGCGGAATGATCTATCATGGTCCCGCCTATTGAACCAGCAACCCAAAGCCGGGACAAGGGAAAAGCTTATCCGGAACGGGGATCCAGAAATGCGCGCCACAGCCGCGCCGTCATGCCCATGAGGCGCGTCGGTGCGGCCAGCATCGCCACCAGCAGGAACGAAGCCGCCGCCGCACCGCCCGCCAGCCCTAGCTGCGCCGCCAGGTCCAGCCCCGGCCGCGCCGCCAACGCTGCCAGCGCCGCCAGCCGCGCCATCAGCATCCCCACGCACGGCAGTGCCAGCATGGCCAGCACCGGCACCATGGGTCGGCCCAATCCCAGCTTCAGCGCCGCCAGGAGCAGCGCCACCGCCAGCACGCCCTGCCCCGCGAGAGCCCAGGCCAGCGCCTGCAACCCGAACGGCGCGCCGAACCATGCCGCCAGCATGATCGTCCCCGCATTCGCCCAGGCGAAATACGCGACCAGCCGGATGCGGCGCGCCGCCGTCAGCAGCGGATTGATCACGCCGTACAGGCACGCCGCCGGCACCATCAAAGTCAGGATGCCGAACACCGGCGCGGCCGCCGCCCAATGCGGCCCGAACAGCAGCAGCACGATCGGTTTCGCCGCCGCGCCGCACACGGCGCTGACGAAAAAAATACCCATCGCCAGCATGTCGAGCATCTGCCCCACGGCCTCATCGCGCCGCACCGGCTCGCCTTGCAGCGCCGCCAGAACCGGTACCAGAACCGGTAAGAGCAATTTGCGCGCCGGCAGGAACGCGAGTTCCTGCAGAACCTCGACCAGCCGCTGCGCGATGCGCAAAAGGCCCAGCTCCGCCACCGGAACACGCAACCCGACCAGCATCAAATAGCCCGTCACGGCGATGGCATCGACGAAGGCCGCCTGCATCAGCGGCCAGGAGAATCGAAAGCTGGCCCTTAAGCTCGGCCAGGAAGGCGGGCGCGGCGGCGCCCAACGCGCCGCTGCCGTCACCACCAGAGCATAAAAGCCGATGCCGACCATGCGCTGATCGATCAGCGCCGCGATCCCCCGCCCGGAAAAGGCCAGAGGCAGCGCCGTCACGCCGCCGAGCAGCGTGCTGCCCAAAGAGATCAGCCCCAGCGTGCGAAAGCGAAAATTCGCCGCCAGCCGCGCCGAGGGCACAACCAAAAACGCGGTGAGAAAAATATTCACCGCCATCACGCGCAGCACCCAGGTCAAAGCAGGCTGCCCGTAAAGCCCGGCGAATTGTGGCGCGGCCAGCCATAGCAACGCCATGGCGCCAAGCCCGGTCAGGCATTGCGACCAGAACGCCCCCGCTTCCACCGCAGGGTCGCCGGGATGTGCCTGCACCTGCTCGCCGGCCCCACTCAAGGAAATCATCCGCGCCAGTTCGGAAATCGCCGAGGCGATGGCAATGAGCCCAACCACGCGGACCGGAATGGCCCGCAGCAAAAGCCCCAAGACCAGGAAGCCGAAAGCGCGCTCCGCCAGCACGGTGGCGAAATTCCACGCCGCCCCGTGCACGGCATGTCTGGCCAACCCGGCGCTTTTTGTTGCGATTTCCATACGAAACCGTAACATAAGAAAGCAGCCGCTTTTTGAAAAAAGCGGCGCAAAAACTTTTTTGAAACTGGGCCGGAGGCGTTGAAACCGCACGGGCCCAAAGTTAACAAAGTTTTTTTGCTACTTTTTGTTCACAAAAAGTAGCGCTTGCTTCGCTTACCTTTACTTAGCCCGCACTGCGCAGAAATAGCCCAGCGCCAGCACCGGCAGCACCGCGCCCACCACGCACAGCCCGGCCCAGCCGAAATGGTTGAAGACCGGGCTGGTAATGGCGGAACCGGCGGCGCCGCCGACGAAGAAGATCGCCATGAACACGCCATTGAGGCGCGAGCGGATTTCAGGGGCCAGCGTGTAGATGCTGCGTTGGCTGAGCACGAGGTTGGTCTGCACCCCGGCATCGAGCAAGACCCCGCTCAGCGCCAGCACGACCACCGAATGCATCCAGCTGCCAAGAAACGCCACCAGGAAGGACAGGCTGATCGTGACCAAAGCGAACACGGTGCCGGCGGTGGTATGGCCGCGATCGGCCATCCGCCCCGCCAACGGCGCCGCCAGGGCTCCGGCCGCACCGACCAGGGCGAAGAGGGCGACACCCGTCTGCGTGTAATGGAAGTCGTGGAGCAACAGCAGCGGCACGCCGGTCCAGAACAGCGAGAAACCGGCAAAAGCCGCGGCCTGGTACGCCGCGCGCTGGCGCAACAGCGGAATCCGTACCGGCAGCGCCAGCAGCGAGGCCAAGAGTTCGCCATAATGGTGGTTCGCACTCGGACGCCGATGCGGCAGGCTGAAGCGCAGCAGCACCAAGGTCGCCAGCATCACCGCCGCGGAAATCAGGAACACCGAGCGCCAGCCGGAGAAATTCGCGATCACGCTGGATACCGGCCGGGCCAGCAGAATCCCCACCAGCAGCCCGCTCATCACATTGCCGACGACGCGGCCGCGCATATGTTCCGGCGAGAGATGCGCCGCCAGCGGCACCAGCATCTGCACCGCCACCGAAGTCAGGCCGATCAGCGCCGCCGCGACCAGCATGACCGTGCCATCGCGCGCCACCGCCGCCAGCAACAGCGCCGGGATCGAGGCGGCGATGGTCAGCACCACCAGCAGCCGGTTCTCCACCAGATCGCCCAATGGCACCAGCAACAGCAGTCCGGCGGCGTAGCCCAGCTGCGTCAGGCTGACGATCGCACTGGCATCGCGCGGCCCAAGCCCGACCGAAGGACCGATCATGTCGATCAGCGGCTGCGCATAATAAATATTCGCGACGACAATGCCGCAGGCAAACGCCAGCAGCAGGACCATCGCGGCCGACGGAGCTGTTTTTTCAGAAATAGTCATGACGGCGGCTTACGTGGAGGGAGAAATTCTGCGATGCAACAAGCAAAACGGCATGGCAGTACCGCCTCGTTTTTTTCAGGGAGTTCCCGATGAATTTTCTCCACGCCATCTTATTTGCCATCCTTCAGGGCGCGAGCGAGCTGTTCCCCGTCAGCAGCCTGGGCCACGCCGTCGTCGTCCCGGCGGTGCTGCATTGGGGCGTGGACCAAGCCAGCATCGGGTTCCTGCCCTTCCTCGTCATGCTGCATCTGGGCACCGCGATCGGCATGCTGATCTATTTCCACCGCGACTGGCTGGCCATGCTGCGCGGCGTGCTCGGCGTCGGCTACCAGAGTGAGAACAGCGCCGAGCGCCAGATGGTGCTGCGGCTGATCATCGCCACCCTGCCCGCCGTTATCGTCGGCGAGATCGTGAAAAAGCCGGTGGCGCATTTGTTCGCCAGCCCGCTCATCGCCTGCGTCTTCCTGGTCGCGAATGCCGGGCTGCTGCTGCTGGGCGAACAGCTGCGCCGCCAGACGGTCAAGCGCAGCACCACGCTCACGAACATGGACGCGCTGATCATCGGCCTGTTCCAATGCCTCGCCTTCCTGCCCGGCATTTCGCGCTCAGGTGCGGCGATCGTCGGCGGCCTGCGCCGTGGCGTGGCGCACGAAGAGGCGGCCAAATTCTCTTTCCTGATGGGCACGCCGGTGATCTTCGCCGCTGCCGTGATCGAGATCCCGAAATTGCTGCATGCGCATGAGCTGCACGCGCTGTTCGGCCTGTCGCTGCTCGCCGCATTGGTGGCCGGCATTGTCGCCTTCGCCAGCACCGCCTTCCTGATGCGCTATTTCCGCGATCACGACAGCTGGGCGCTGAAACCGTTCGCGTGGTATTGCGCGATTTTCGGTGCCGGCAGCTTCGTGCTGCTGCTGTTGGGGCTTTGATGAAAAAACTACTTTGCGCCCTCTGCCTGGCTCTGCCCATGGCGGCCTACGCCGCCGTCAATCTCGCCGCCGTACCGATCGGCCGGACCGACCTGCCCTGGTGGAAGCTGCGTTTCGAGCGATCTCTCGCCGCCGCCAAGGCCGATCCGGACGCCCAGATCGTCTGGCTGGGCGATTCCATCACCCAATACTGGCAGCGCCAGGGCGGCCACGGCTATGACGATGTCGCGCCGGTCTGGAACCGCTATTACGCCCCCTATCACGCGCTCAATTTCGGCTTCATCGGCGACACCACCGCCAGCCTGATCTGGCGGCTGGACCATGGCCAGGTCGCCGGGCTGCATCCCAGGCTCGCCATCATCCTGATCGGCGCGAACAATCTCGGCCGGGTGCATTGGGGGGCGAACCAGAGCGTGCCGGGCATCGAAGCCGTGGTCCGCCTCACCCACCGCCTCCTGCCCGATACGCATATCCTGCTGCTCGGCGTGCTGCCCTCGATCCGCTCCCCCTGGGTGGATCAACAAACCCAACTCATCAACGCCGCCCTGGCGCAACGCTATAAAGGCGACCCGACCGTCACCTTCGAAAATGTCGGCCAGATGCTGCTGAAAAACGGCCGCGCCGATGCCAGCCTGTATGTCGACCCGCGCCTGACCCCACCCGAACCGGCGCTGCATCCCGACGCCGAGGGCATGGAACGCATCGCCCAGGCGCTGGCGCCGGTCGTGGCGAGGTACACAGAGGAAAAGTAAGCAGGCGCTTTTTGAAAAAAGCGCCGCAAAAACTTTTGTTATGCTGGGCCATGGGCTTTGTCGGGGACAACGCCCTTGGCCCAGCATAGCAAAGTTTTTTTGCTACTTTTTGTTCACAAAAAGTAGCGCTTCCTTCCTTACCTTGCTTTCGCGGCCGCGACGAACGCCTTGATCAACGCCGGGGATTTCTCCCCCGGCGCGGTTTCCACGCCCGATGACACGTCGGCGCCGGGTGCGCCGGTGATGCGCAACGCCTCGGCCACATTTTCCGGCCGCAAGCCGCCCGCCAGCAGCCAGAATTTTTCCGGCCTCCAGGGCGCCAGCAGCGCCCAATCGGCCTGCACGGCGTTGCCGCCCGGCCGCGTCGCGCCCGGCGGCGGCTTGTTCTCTACCACGTAACCGTCGACCGCCTCTTCCCTGTCAGGGAACTCTTCGGCGGCAGCGATGCCGAGCGAGCGCCATACCGGCAGGCCGAATTGTGCCTTGAGCACCGCCGCTTCGGCCGGGGACGCATGGATCTGCAAAATATCCAGTCTCACCACGGCGAGCGCGGCTGCGATGTCCGCTGCCGTCGGCCGCACGAACAGCCCGACCCGCTGCGGCCCGCCGTCATGGC
>Ga0310811_10010885_pt1 | contig 11769 bp, 11 predicted proteins | sample YCmetagenome_FD_207642 | JGI IMG/M metagenome (GOLD analysis project Ga0310811, IMG submission 207642) | Soil microbial communities from experimental microcosm in Duke University, North Carolina, United States - YC | ecosystem: Engineered > Artificial ecosystem > Soil microcosm > Unclassified ...
TGGGCCCGCACAGCCACTCGCCTCAGGACAGTGCGCCCCTGGGCATCTTGGGGTCCGGCGGCATCGGCGGGAGCAACCCGAGCGCCTGCGCGAGCGGCAGACCCGGCTGCGACACGCACGCGATCGTATAGGCGTCGAGTTCGTGCAGGAACGCCTCGCGCGCGCGCACCAGCACGCCCTTGAGCCGGCAGGCCGGCTCGATCACGCAACGCTTGCGGTCGTCACCGCCGAGACAGGCGACCAGCGCGAAGTCGCTTTCGGTAGTTCGCACGATGTCGCCGATGCGAAGCGAACCGGCGTCGGGGCCGAGCCGCAGCCCGCCGCGACGACCCCGCACGGTCTCCACCCAACCCAATTCGCCCAACTGCCGTACCACCTTCATCAAATGGTTCTTCGAAATGCCATACGCCTCGGAGATGTCCTGAATCGTCGACAACCCCTCTGGGCGCACGGCCAAATAGAGCAGCACACGCAGCGAGTAGTCGGTATAGTCGGTGAGTCTCATGAATCGATTCCATCGATAGGAGGCAGGCCGCGCTGGCCGTCGATGCGGACTTGTCCAGGGCAGTCTTGCTATATTAGCGCCTCCCTTAGCAGGGCGATGGAAAAATTTACACGGCATGGACGGCTGGTTCGGAGTTCGAACCGCGAGGCGTCACCTGCGTCACCTGCGTCACCTGCGTCACCTGCGTCACCTGCGTCACCTGCGTCACCTGCGTCACCTGCGTCACCTGCGTCACCTGCGTCACCTGCGTCACCTGCGTCACCTGCGTCACCCCGCGTTCAACCAACAAGCCTGTGGCCCTCCCCGGCACTCGAATCCCATACTGCCCGGCGCGCGAGCCGGGCCTGCCGTCGCCCGGCTCACATTTCACTTAGGTTCCGCTAGACCAAGCGACCCTACTCAAGATTGAGCGACACCTTTTGGTTGTCCAGCGCGCCTTGCACGACACTGCCATTGCCCAGTTCTAGCGAGCCGACGTGACCGTCGATGGCCTCGATCGTGTTGTCGCCGCCCAGCAACTTGTGCGTGCCGGGCCCGTTCAGCGTGAGCCGTGCGGTCTCGATCACGCCGTCGGCATCCTGCGTGATCGAGCCGTGGGATGTGAGCTTCACCTGCTCACCTCGCGCCTCGATATACGCGTTGTTCAACCGTATCCCCCCGTCGCCGGCGTGGATATCGACGGCCGTCGCGTGTCCGTCGATGTCGCCGCCCAGCGACACACCCCGGCCGGCGATCGCAACCGACCCGTTCACGAGGTCTATTGCGTCGGTGTTCACTTGCCCGGGACTATGGATCGACAAGTGGCCACCGTTAATGGCCGTCCACCCCGTTGCCATGTCGACGTTGTCGGCCTCGATGGTAGCGCGCGTGGCGGCCAGCGCACCGCCAAGCTTCGCGTCGCCGCCGCTGGCCCGCACCACGATGCCGCCGTCACCGACGAAATCGAGCTTGTTTAGCGCATTGCCGGCCACCACGCCTCCTTGGTTCACGATGATCGGCGCCGCACCCGCTTTGCGGCTCGTCGTCCCTGCGCTCAGATGCGCGTCGCCGTTCTGGGTGTAAATATCGCCCTGGTTAAGCACGCGCGCATCGCGTGCGAACTTGTCGAGTCGCACGTCGAACCGGTCATCGGCCTGCGAAGGTCCGCGCGGCATCACCGTGACACCGTCCGCCGCCGCCAACGCGATGTCGCCCGAATGAAGCATGCCAGGTACGAAATCGGCATCCGCGCGCCCCCCATCGATGAGACCATAATTGGACACTTGGTGCCCGATCAACACCGCCATCTCATTGGCATCGATCCTGCCCAAGTTTTGCACGGGGCCCTTTCCGCCCCCGAGAAGCTCCATCCTTCTTGCGCGGAAGCCTTCATGAACGCCTTGTTGGTCATGTTCAGCGACGATGCAATCAACCCGCCCACATTGATCTGCGCCCCGCCGCCAATCGTGATGCCGTTCGGGTTCACGATGAAGACGCGGCCGTTCGCACTCAAGCGGCCGAGAATGCTGGTCGGGTCGCCCCCCGTCACGCGGTTTAGAACCGCCGCCTGCGTGGAGGGTTGCGTGATGTTGACCGCTTCGCCTTTGCCGACGTCGAAGTTGTTCCAGTTGATGATCATGCGATCCGAAGCCTGGTCGATGGCCGTCGTTGCGCCGCTGGTCGTGATCGTCCCCTGGCCGGCGACGATCGAGCCAGTGCCGACCGCCTGCGCGACCCCTGCGCCGCTCAGTGCAAATAGCAGCGCTGCGCGCGCAAGCGATGTGCGGCGATGCGGGCCCGATGCCGCCCGTTGCGAGCAGCCTGCTATCGATAGAGAATGTCTTGAAGCCATTTGAACTCCAGTATGCGCGATTGAGTTTGGATGCTAATATGTAAACCTAACTAATTTATAGGTTGTCTAAACCTCCATTTTTGGCGACACGTCGATGAAGCAATACGCTGCTGCGCCTACAGGCGCAGCAGCGCGTTGAACCAGAACGTCGTGGCACGGCGACCGACCGGGCCCGAGGCGCTTCCCACGGGCCGCGCGACGGACAAGTCCAGCGCCAGCAAATCGTCCTTCAGGTATTTGAGCCCGATGCCGGCGCCCGCCATCGTCAGCGCGTTGCCCGCCAGTCGGTCGGACTTGTCGACACGGCCGCGGCCAACGTCGTAGAACGCGGTAGCCTGCCATCCGAACCAGCCGTCCAGCGCCTTGATCAAGGCGGCGGAGAACAACATGCCGTCGTCGACCGACGCTGCGGACGCGCCGTACGCACGCACGCCGTTCAAACCGGCCAACGTCATCTTCTCGGCGGGATCGAGCGTACTGCTCGCGCGCTGAGCGCTCAGCGACAGTTCGACTAACACGCCACGCGGCAACGATTGCGTGTAGCCGAGGTGGGCGCGCAGCGTCGCAAAGCGCCCTCTTTGCAACGGCGACTGCTCGGGATCGTCGAACAAGCCCCCGCCACGATGGGACAGCCAGCCGGCGCCAAGGGAAGTCGAATAGCGCAGCAGATTGGCCCGCGCCAGGGCGCTGCCTGCGCGCTCGCCGGCGAGCGTGAATGTCGCGACCGTGTCGCGACGACCATAGCCGAGCCCGAATTGCGTGTCCTCGAAACGCTTGTGATCCAATTGCGCGATCAAGTCCAGCGCTGCGGTGTCTGGGTACATCGGATAACTAAAGTATAGGGTGCTCACGGTCGCTGAGCCGTCCGCCAGATTGGCATACGGGCCGCCGAGCCGATACCTGACACGCGAGAACGCGCCGCCGAGCCGCCAGCCGTTGCCACCGATCGGCAGGTCGTACGATACGCGGCCGACCAGCGTATTGCCGCCGCGCGCCGCGTCGGGCTGCAACGGCCGCGGCGTTACATAGACCACGCCTTGCAGCCGGTCACCGACGCCGAATGGGCTGTTCACGCCGACCGCCGCGCCCGTGCGGATTCGGCCCGCATGACGCGAGCCGCTGTTATCGTTCAGGAGTGCGCCGGTAGCGCGCCGGTCGGCCTCGACGACGACCTCCAGCCGGGTGCCGCCCGCGTGCTGTCCGGAGGCGAAGCGCGGCACTACGGTTTTCACACCGGGGAGCCTGGACACCAGCGCCAGGGCGCGTTCGAAAGCATCCGCGCTACCCGTCGCGTGCGCGAAGTAGCGACGGACGACTGCATCCGACACAGGTGCTCGATTGACGATGTCAATCGACTCGATCGTCCCCGATAGTGCGCGTATTTCGATGTCGCCGTTGCCGAATGCCTGGCGCGGATAATAGAAGTGCGCCAGCCAGAAACCGTCCTGCCGTGCCTGTTCCGCAAGTAGATATAGGATGCCCAGCAGCTTTGCCGCATTCGCCGGCCGCCGCTCGAACTGCGCAAGCCAGGCGGACAGCTTCGTCTGCTCGTGGTCAGGCAGGTCGCCCGTCAGGCGGATCGATGTCAGTTCGTACACCGGGTCGAAGGTCGGCTCGTCAGGCCCCGCATCGGCGACTTCCGACGCGGGCTCGGCAGCGGCGATGGCGTCACGCACGCCCAGACCGGGAATGCAACCGGTGCAAAGGCTGAGCGCGGTCACGAACGATAGCGGCCAATACGCGCGTCGCGCCCACCGGCCAAATGGAGCAGTCGTCAACGGGGCATTCGTCATCAGGTGTGGCGCAGCGGGTTCGCATCGGATCAATGCGGATCATCGGGTCGAGGCATTCGTACCGACCGCGGATCGATGCTTGAGGCTGCGCGCGTGGTAGAGATAAGCCCATTGTCGAAGCCCGCGCATCGCCTTCATATGGGACTAGTCCGAAAAACCACCGTCGGGCACGCTCATGTGGACTGTCCTGGGATCCGCGAGGTTTGTGTCAGAATTGAGCCCATGACTCGTTCCGCTTCCGCCCACCGCGACTCAGCGCCTCCAAACGACGCGCAAGCGCGTATCGCCACCGTCGACGAGGCATCGATACGCACGCTCGTGCATACCTTTTACGATCGCGTCCGCGACGATACCCAGCTTTCCCCTCTGTTCGAGCAGGCACTGGTGGGCCGTTGGGCATCCCATCTGGAGAAAATGTGTGATTTCTGGGCGAGCCTGGTGCTTGGCGCGAAACGCTACCGGGGCAATGTGCAGCAAGCGCATCAGCCGCTGTCCGGCATTGAGCCAGCCCATTTCAGCCGCTGGCTATATCTGTTTCTAGATACGGCGGAGCGGATGTTCGTGCCGGCCGCCGCGATCGAATTCATGGAGCCCGCGCTGCGCATCGCGCAAAGCCTGCAATTGAGCCGCTATGGCTGGGACTACCAGGTACCGGACGAACAGCGAGCGCTACTGGAGCAAATCGCGCCGCGCGCGATCCGCGAACCATCGATGCATGTCGATGCATTGGAACGCGACGCCGCCACGCGCCGCAAAGCCTGACACGCCGGCCAGCCCGCCTGCGGGCGCCGACGCACGAGCCTTGCCGGGGGAGGCGTTGTTCCTGAGGAACTGAGCATCAAGCATCGCCACGAGGAGATCGCCCAGAACCTTTGCCCGGGCACTGGGAAGGCGGCTTCAAGCAATGGCCAAAGAATTGGAAAAGCCGGATTAGCTACACGTTGTACTTGACTCTTGAGACCGCCCTTTCCATCAAAAGGCTCGCTCGCTTGTTCAGGCGCGCATCGCCCAGGTCCAGTTGCTCGAATTCCGTTTGCGTTTAGGGCGTCGACTCGGTGACCAAGGCGTGCGCTCAAAAGCGGAGAATAAACGCGATTCGCCGCCAGCTTACAAGTGCTGCTCCATATCAATATTTGCAGACGGGGGCCGTCTACGGAGTAGGTGCAGCGTTCCAACCCCTCGACAATCACTGCGTCCCCGGCCGTGTCGCCCTTCGAGAGAAAATATCGAATCATCCTTAATCTCCGCGTTGGCCCGTCACAATGCACTGGTTGACCGCCATGACGACCGTCGGTAGGCGACGAATATGCTTCGCGCTGCGGACCGTCGGCGATCGTGTCGTCATTGTCACGTTGCCGCGAATAAACGCGAGCTGCGGCCAGTCATGACCATGGCCCGGTGCTAGCTCGCTGACGATGTGGGCGGTGCCCACGGGATCAAGATTCGAGGGTTCTACTGGTTTGACTTCGGGCACCGCGCCGGCTCCCCTTGATTAGGTAGGAATCCGACATTGTCGTTGCAGCACGAGATGCTAGTCGATAGCAATTGAGGGGCTTGATATCAGTTCATACTTCGTGCTGCAGAGGGGGCTATATCGACCGGCCACGCGCTTGCCGCGTGTCACAACCGCTGTCCCAATCACAGGGGATCGTTCAGCATGGCATTGTCGATCGTGGGCTTGCTACGGTTTTTCGGGGCGCCCCCCGTGCGCATCGTGGACGATCCTCGACGCTTAGCGCAGATCGCGCGGCCTGGCGAAACGCAGTGGACAGGCTTTAGGACGCGACGCGCGACACCGTCGTCACGGCGCGTTGCCGTCGGTGGCGGGCGCATTGCGCGCGGCGATGCCCCAACGTGCCAGCGCGGCCTCATCACTCGAGCGCGCATCGACCCAGCGCTCGCCGTCGGGCGTGCGTTCCTTCTTCCAGAACGGCGCTTCGCTCTTCAGGTAATCCATCACGAATTCGCAGGCCGCAAAAGCGTCGCCGCGGTGCGCTGCCACCACAGCCACCAGCACGATCTGGTCGGTCGGCAACAGCCGGCCGTAGCGATGCACGACACGCACGCCGATCCCCGGCCAGCGCGTTTTCGCGGCGGCGACGATCCCGGCGAGCGACTTTTCGGTCATGCCCGGATAGTGCTCGAGTTCCAGCACGGCGACCGGATCGCCCTCGTTGACGTCGCGCACGGTCCCAACGAAGCATGCAATGGCGCCGATCTTCGGGTTGCTCGCGCGTAACGCAACGACTTCGGCGCCGAGGTCGAAGTCCGCTTGCTGCACGCGAATCGCTTCATGGCTCATAGCATCGTTCATGGCGGCGCTCCGCTCAGCCGCCGGTGACCGGCGGGAAAAACGCGACCTCGCAGCCGGGGCTGATGCGCGTCGCCGCGTCGGTCATCTCGTGATCGCATGCCATGCGCAGCGCGCGGCCTTCGGCCAGTGTCTCGGCCCACGCCCCGCCCCGCGTACGCAACCACCCGCGCACGTCGCCGACCGTGACGACCTCCTCGGGCACCTCGACGGTCTCGTCGGATAGTCCAAGCGTCTCGCGGACACTGGCAAAAAATTTCAGTTGTATCTTCATCGAAGATGGATCGATAGGTTGAGCCTGAACGGCATGGCTTTAGCGTCTGCCCGACCGCGTGGTGCGGGCCTTAGCCGAGCAAGCTGGAAAACGGCAGGAAACGCACCGTCTCGCCTGCCTGGATCGCATGGTTCGGCGGATTGTCGATCAGCCCGTCGGCCCAGACGGTCGACGTGAGCACCGCCGAGCTTTGATTGGCGAACAAATCGAGCCCGCCCCGGTCGTTGATCTTCGCGCGCAGGAACTCGTTGCGGCGATCGGCTTTGCTTTGCGTGAAGTCGGCGCGCAACGCCAGGGCGCGCGGCTCGACCTGCTGCACGCCGGCAACACGCAAGATGAACGGCCGCACGAACAGCAGAAAGGTGACGAAACTGGATACCGGATTGCCGGGCAAACCGATGAAATATGCGCCTCCCGAGGCGTCGTCTGCTTGCCCTCCCGCGCGCTCCCCGGTACGACGTATCGTGCCGAAGGCCAGCGGCTTGCCCGGCTTCATCGCGATCTGCCACATGTTGAGCGTCCCTTCGGCCTCGACGGCCGGGCGTACATGGTCCTCTTCGCCGACCGACACGCCGCCGGAGGTCACGATCAGGTCGTGCTCCGCCGCCGCGGCGCGCAAGGTCGAGCGCGTGGCGTCGAGCCGGTCCGGGATGATGCCGAGATCCGTCACGTCGCAACCGAGGTCCGCCAGCAAGGCGCCCAGCGTGAAGCGGCTCGAGTTGTATATCGCGCCCTCGCGCAGCGGCTCGCCCGGCATCGTCAATTCGTCGCCGGTGAAGAACACCGCCACCTTCAGGCGACGCGCCACCGGCAGCGTCGCACAGCCGACCGAGGCCGCCAGGCCCAGGGCCTGCGGCGTCAGCCGCGTGCCGGACGGGAGAATCAGCGCCTCCTTGCGGATATCCGCGCCGCGCCGATTGATGCACTCCCCGGAAACCGGCGCCAGATCGAACACGACCGTGTCGCCGTGCACGGTTGCCCGCTCCTGCATCACGACGGCGTCCGCACCGGCCGGAAGCTGTGCGCCGGTGAAAATCCGGGCGACCGTGCCAGGCTGCAACGGACCCGCCGGATGGCCGGCCGGAATGCGCTGCGACACGTGCAGCGCTCGCCCGGGCTCGACGTCGGACGCCAGCACGGCGTAGCCATCCATCGCGCTAATGTCGCGGGGCGGCACGTCGAGCGATGAGGTGACATCGGCGGCCAGCACGCGATTACGGGCGGAAGAAGTCGACACCTCCTCGACGCCGCCCGGCTGCGTAGACACCGGCCGCGCGGCGGCGAGCAGGAAATCGAGCGCCTCGCGCGTGCTCAGCATGGGCTTGCCGGCGGACTGGTCAGACCGCGGCTGACCGGCAAACGAAGGTACGGGCGCGGCGGAATCGGGCAAATTCATCGAACGGCAAAGCGCAAAAGAAGAACGGGCGAATGCGGAGACAAGCAACCATTGTAGCGGCAACGCGCCGTCCCCCGCTCGCGATCAATCCACGATGTGCGCACCGATGAATGCTTTCACGCGACGCGCATCGGCCGGCAGCACCTCGAAGCGTTGCGGCAGCGCCTCGAGCCCATCGAACGTCGGCGGCCGCTCGGGCTCGCGGTGCAGCGCCTCGCGGATCGTCTCGCCGAACTTGATCGGCTGCGCGGTTTCCAGCACGACCATCGGCACGCCCTCCTCCAAATGCTCGCGGGCGACCTTCAGGCCGTCGGCGGTGTGCGTGTCGATGGTGGCCTGGTAGCGCGCGTGAACATCGCGGATCGTCGCGATCCGGTCCTCATGCGTGCTGCGGCCCGACACGAAGCCGAATTCACGCACCCTGGGGAAGTCGCCGGACGCCGCGAGATCGAAGCCGCCCTGCTCCTCGACGTCGCGGAATAATTTCAGCACGCGTGCCGGGTCGCGGCCGAGTAGGTCGAACACGAAGCGCTCGAAGTTCGACGCCTTCGAAATATCCATGCTCGGGCTGGTGGTGTGATAGGTCTCGGCCGCCTTGCGGACCCGGTAGATACCGGTACGGAAAAACTCGTCGAGCACGTCGTTCTCGTTGGTCGCGACCACCAGCTTGTGGATCGGCAGGCCCATCATCCGTGCGATATGCCCAGCGCACACGTTGCCGAAGTTGCCGGATGGCACCGCGAACGACACGCGCTCGTCGTTCGAGCCGGTCGCCGCGAAATAGCCACGGAAATAATAGACCACCTGTGCGACCACACGCGCCCAGTTGATCGAGTTGACCGTGCCGATCTTATGCGCGGCCTTGAACGCATGATCGTTCGACACCGCCTTGACGATGTCCTGGCAATCGTCGAATACCCCTTCGATCGCCAGGTTGAAGATGTTCGGGTCCTGCAGACTGAACATCTGGGCGGACTGGAACGCACTCATCTTGCGGTGCGGCGACAGCATGAAGACGCGCACGCCCCGCTTGCCGCGCATCGCGTACTCGGCCGCGCTGCCGGTGTCCCCGGAGGTCGCTCCGAGTATGTTCAGCTGTTCGCCGTGCTTCGCCAGCGTGTACTCGAACAAGTTGCCGAGCAACTGCATCGCCATGTCCTTGAAGGCGAGCGTCGGGCCGTTCGACAGCTCGAGCAGCGACAGCGGCGCGCCACGCTCGACCCCGAGCGTCTTGAGCGGCGTGATGCGCGCGGCCGAGCCGGCTTCGCGCACGTTGCAGTAGACATCCGCGCGATACGTGCGGCGCGTCAATTCGCGCAACGCGTCGGCGGGAATGTCGTCGCAAAACTTGGCGATCACCTCGTAGGCGAGATCCGCGTACGACAGGTCGCGCCAGCGCGCCAACTCGTCGCGGCCCACTTGGGGATACCGCGCCGGCAAGTACAGGCCGCCGTCCTGCGCCAGACCTGCAAGCAGGATGTCGGAAAAAGAATGACGCTCGCCGATCCCGGCGCCGCGCGTGGAAATGTAGTTCATATGACAGTCCTCGATTCGCCCAGCCGTCGCGTGCCGCGACGACCGCCGGCCGCTCAGCTCAGCGATTCCATGCGCAGCTTCGTCACCGTCGAGCGCACCGTGGCGAGCGCTTCGATGCGCGCAATCGCCGTGTTGATGTTCCCTTCGAGCGTCTGATGGGTAATGATGATGATGTCGGTTTCGCCGGCGATCGCATCGACCTCCTCCGATTCCTTCTGCAGCAGCGCGTCGATAGAGATGTCGCCGTCCGCGACGATGCGCGCGATTTGCGCCAGCACCCCGGTTTCGTCGACGACTCGCAGCCGCAAGTAATAGCCGCTCGTCACCTCGTCGATCGGCAGGATCGGCGTGCTCGACAGCCGGTCGGGCTGGAACGCCAGGTGCGGTACGCGGTTGTTCGGGTCCGCGGTATGCAGCCGCGTCACATCGACCAGATCCGCGACCACCGCCGACGCCGTCGGCTCGGCGCCCGCGCCCTTGCCGTAATACAGGGTCGCCCCGACCGCGTCGCCGTACACCACCACCGCGTTCATCGCGCCTTCGACGTTGGCGATCAACCGTTTGGCCGGAATCAGCGTCGGATGCACGCGCAGTTCGATGCCGCGCTCGGTACGCCGCGTGATGCCCAGCAGCTTGATCCGGTAGCCCAATTCTTCGGCATACTTGATATCGAGCGCGGCCAGCTTGCTGATCCCTTCGACGTACGCGCGATCGAACTGCACCGGCACGCCAAAGGCAATCGCGCTCATGATGGTGACCTTGTGCGCGGCATCGATGCCCTCGATGTCGAACGTCGGGTCGCTTTCCGCGTAGCCCAGCCGCTGCGCATCGGCCAGCGCGGTCGCGAAATCGACGCCGCGTTCGCGCATCTCCGACAGAATGAAGTTGGTCGTGCCGTTGATGATCCCCGCGATGTATTGAATGCGGTTCGCGGTCAGTCCTTCGCGCAACGCCTTGATGATCGGAATGCCGCCGGCCACCGCCGCCTCGAACGCGACCATCACCCCCTTGGCGCTCGCCGCCTCGAAGATCTCGGTGCCGTGCACCGCGAGCAGCGCCTTGTTCGCGGTCACCACATGCTTGCCGTTGTCGATCGCACGCAGCACCAACTCGCGCGCGATGCCGGTGCCGCCGATCATTTCGCCGACGATGTCGATCGACGGATCGTCGACCACCGCGTTGAAGTCGCTGCCCAGTTCGATCCCGGCGAGCGGATCGCCGGCCGCGTCGCCACGGCCGGCGCTCGCGGCGGCGCGTGCCTTGACCGGGTCACGCACCGCGATGCGCGTGATCTCGATGCCCCGCCCGGCCCGGCGCTTGATTTCTTCCTGATTGCGGCGCAACACGTCGAACGTGCCGCGGCCGACCGTGCCGAAGCCCAGCAAGCCCACTTTGATCGGTTCCATCATGCAGCGTATGCTCTTTTTAGTAAATGTATACGGCGGCCGTCAGGCCACCGTTCGTTTTCGGTAGGTGTCGAGGAAGCGCGCTATGCGATCGATCGAAACGGTCAGGTCGTCGACGTTCGGCAGAAACACCACACGGAAGTGATCCGGGTTCGGCCAGTTGAAACCCGTGCCTTGCACCAGCAGCACGCGTTCCTGCAACAGCAGGTCGAAGATGAATTGCTGGTCGTCCTGGATCGGATAGACCTTCGGGTCCAGGCGCGGGAACATGTACAGCGCCGCCTTGGGCTTCACGCACGTGACGCCGGGGATCGCGGACAGCAGTTCGTAGGCCACATCGCGCTGACGCAGCAGCCGTCCCCCCGGCTGGATCAGTTCGTTGATGCTCTGATAGCCGCCCAACGCGGTCTGAATCGCGTACTGGCCCGGCACGTTCGCGCACAATCGCATCGACGCCAGAATGCCCAGGCCTTCCAGGTAGTCGGCCGCGTGCCGCTTGTCGCCGGACACCACCATCCAGCCGGCCCGGTAGCCGCATGAGCGGTAGCTTTTGGACAGGCTGTTCAGGGTGACCGTCAGCACGTCTTCGGAGAGCGCGCCGATTGCCGTGTGCGTGCCGCCGTCGTAGACGATTTTGTCGTACACCTCGTCCGCGAACACCACCAGTTCGTGCTGGCGCGCGATCTCCAGCATCTCGCGCAGCAGGTCGTCCGGATA
>Ga0310811_10010886_pt1 | contig 11766 bp, 11 predicted proteins | sample YCmetagenome_FD_207642 | JGI IMG/M metagenome (GOLD analysis project Ga0310811, IMG submission 207642) | Soil microbial communities from experimental microcosm in Duke University, North Carolina, United States - YC | ecosystem: Engineered > Artificial ecosystem > Soil microcosm > Unclassified ...
GTACGCAGCCGTGCCCAGCACGACATCACGGGCCACGTCCTCGTTGGCGGTCACGACCGACCCGCACAGACTCCCCCGCCCGAGTCGGGCCAGCGCGATCGCCTCGTCGAGCTTGCCATATGGCATCAGCGTGTTCACCGGACCGAACGCCTCGATGTCGTGCGGCTCCGCTGTCCGGAATGGCTGGTCGCAGTAGTAGACCACCGAAGGGAAGAACGCGCCTTTGGACGCGTCCGCGCCGAGCACGTCGAAGTGCTTTGGGTCGCCATACACGCGCTCGCACACCGCGCCGATGCGGTCCGCGCTCCCGCCCACCTCACCCACCTGTGCCCGGCCTGCGAGTGGCCCCATGCGCACGCCGTCCATCGCCGGGTTGCCCAGTGTGGTTCCGGCCAGCCGCTTGGAGAGCGCCCGGACGACATCGTCGGTCATTGCCGCGGGAACGAAGGTTCGCCGGATCGCGGTACACTTCTGCCCCGCCTTCACCGTCATTTCCTTGGCAACTTCCTTGATGAAGAGATCGAATTCCTCCGAGCCCGGCGCCGCATCGGGACCAAGGATGCAGTAGTTGAGCGAGTCCGCTTCGAGATTGAAGCGTACTGATTCGCTGACTACGCGCGGATGGCTCTTGAGCTTGCGGCCGGTTCCGGCCGAGCCGGTGAAGGTGACCACGTCCTGGCAGGTCAGGTGGTCCAGCAGATCACCGACGCCGCCGCAGATGATTTGCAGAGCGCCTTCGGGAAGGATGCCGGCACTCAACATTGTCCGCGCCAGCCTCTCCGCGAGAAACGACGTTACCGTGGCTGGCTTCACGATCGCCGGCATGCCCGCGAGAAACGTAGGAGCGAGCTTTTCCAGCATTCCCCAGCAAGGGAAGTTGAAGGCGTTGATGTGCACGGCCACGCCCTCGAGCGGCACGCAAACGTGGCGGCCCAGGAATGTGCCCCCCTTCGAGATCCGCTCGACTGCACCGTCCACGTAGAACGTCTCGTCGGGGAACTCGCGGCGCCCCTGGCTCGCGTACGTGAAGAACGTAGCGATGCCACCTTCGATATCGATCCAGGAATCGGTCTTGGTCGCTCCGGTGGCCGCCGAGACCTGATACAGCTCGTCCTTGTGCGCCATCAGGTGCTGCGCCATGGCCTTGAGCATGCGAGCCCGCTCGTGGAATGTCATCGCCCGGAGCTCGGGGCTGCCGACCGTGCGGCCGTATTCCAGCATGCCCTTGAAGTCGAGGCCTTCGCTGGTCGCCTCGCCGACTTTCTCGCCGGTGACGGCGTGGAAGAGGTCGGTCGCGCGACCGGTTCCGGTCACCCACTGCCCCTGCGCGTAACTCTGCAACCGCATCATGCTAGTCTCCGTCGGCCGGCGGCGCCGACCTGGTCTCGTGCCACGTCTGGTAGGACGCGGGCTGGTCCGGCTGGTCGGCCGGCATCTCCCGGAGCGGCTCGCAGGGACGAAGCGATCCATGCAGGCGGCCAGGGAGAGACTGGTAAAGCCGGGTGCCCTCCGTTTTCCAGTCGAGCATCGCGTCCGACACGCTTTTCACGACCCGGGCTGGATTCCCCGCAACCACTGAGCGTGGCGGGATGACCATGTCTGCGGGAACGAAGGAAAGCGCGCCCACGATCGACTCCGCCCCAACCACCGCCCGATCCATGACGACGGCGTTCATCCCCACCAGCGCGTTCCGCCCGATGCGAGCACCGTGAACCACTGCGCCGTGACCAATATGCGCGCTGCTCTCGAGTACGACGGTCACGCCGGGAAACATGTGGATCGTGCAATTCTCCTGCACGTTGCAGCCGTCTTCGATCACCACACCACCCCAATCACCGCGAATCGCCGCGCCCGGGCCGACGTACACATCTCTGCCGATCACGACGTTGCCGGTCACCGTCGCATTGGGGTGAATGAACGCTGATTCGTGGACTACGGGAATGAAGCCTTCGAAGGCGAAGACGTTGCTCACCGCGCCCTACACCCGCGCAATGATCGTCGCCATGCCCTGCCCCACGCCAACGCACATGGTGCAGAGCGCGTGTTGCTTGCCGGTCTCTTTCAGCTCGTGCGCCGCGGTAAGCAGCAGACGGGCGCCGGACATGCCGAGTGGATGGCCGAGGGCGATAGCGCCGCCGTTGGGATTGATCCGCGGATCCTGATCGGCGAGCCCAAGCTGGCGGGTGCAGCCGAGGACCTGCGCTGCGAACGCCTCGTTGAGCTCGATGACGTCTAGGTCGCCGAGCGTGAGCTTCGTCTTGGCCAGGATTTTTTGGGTGGCGGGAACCGGCCCAAGCCCCATGGTTCGCGGCTCGACGCCGACGACCGAGGTCGCGACGATGCGAGCGAGCGGGCTGAACGCGTACTGGCGCACGGCGTCTTCCGAGGCGAGCAGCAGCGCGCAGGCGCCGTCATTGATCCCTGCCGAATTGCCGGCGGTTACACTGCCCTTGCCGTCCGTGCGGAAGGCCGGCTTGAGCTTGGCCAATCCTTCAATGGTTGAGTCCGGACGGGGAAACTCGTCCTGCCCGAACGTCCTGGCCGGCTCGCCGCGACCGGCACCCGGCACCGACACCGGCACGATCTCCGTCTGGAACCGGCAGCGCTTCTGGCTGGCGGCGGTCTTTTGCTGCGACCAGAGAGCGAACGCGTCCTGGTCGGCGCGACTGATATTGAGGTCCGCGGCCACGTTCTCGGCCGTCTGTCCCATCGAGTCTACGCCGTAAAGCTCCCGCATTTTGGGATTGATGAATCGCCAACCGAGGCTGGTGTCGAACAGCTCCACATTCCGCGCGAAGGGCTGGCTGGACTTGGAAAGCACGTACGGCGCGCGAGTCATCTGCTCCACGCCGCCCGCGATGTAGAGGTCGCCGTCGCCCACGCTCACCGCTCGGGCTGCGTTGGCGACTGCGCTCATGCCGCTGGCGCAAAGTCGGTTGACCGTCTCGCCTGGGACCGACACGGGCAAGCCTGCGAGCAGCGCGGCCATGCGAGCGACGTTGCGGTTGTCCTCGCCGGCCTGGTTGGCGCAGCCCAGCACGACGTCGGTGATCCGCTCGGCGTCGAGGTCGGGATGACGCTCGAGCAGCTTGGTGATGACGTGCGCCGCCAGATCGTCAGCGCGTGCATGGGCGAGACTTCCGCCGAAGCTTCCGATCGGCGTGCGAACGCCGTCCACCAGATATACCGGCCTCATTTGCCACTCACCTGAAAAGTCAGTAACCACGCCTTAGCCCAGGAAATGTAGATATATTGTTCACCCTTGTCAGCTTGGCCACGAGCCTCAGAAAACCTTCGATGACCTATCGCTTCATTGCATTCGAAGTCGCTCAAGGCGTCGCGCGCATCACGCTGAATCGGCCGGATGTCCTCAATAGCATCCACGCCGAGATGTCGGCCGAGCTTCAGGATGCGCTCGGCCGCGGTGGCCGGGAAGACGGCATCCGTGCCCTCCTTCTGACCGGTGCCGGACGCGCATTTTGCGCCGGCCAGGATCTGGAGGAAGTCCGTCCCGGCGGAGCCGTAAACGACTTTACGGCCCATGCGCGCAAGGTCTATACGCCGCTCGTCAAGGGAATCCGCTCACTCGAAAAGCCGGTGGTTTGTGCCGTGAATGGTGTCGCTGCCGGCGCCGGTGCCAATCTCGCCCTGGCGTGCGACCTGGTGCTGGCCGCGGAAGAGGCTTCCTTCGTTCAGGCATTCGCCAAGATCGGGCTGGTGCCGGACACGGGCGGCAGCTTCTTTCTCCCGCGGCTGGTTGGGTTCGCGCGGGCGACCGCGCTCACCATGCTCGGCGAGAAGATCAGTGCCCGCCAGGCGGTGGAGATCGGGCTCATTCATCGAGCCTGCCCGGCCGTGACGCTGCTCGACGAGGCCAGCCAGCTCGCAGCTCATCTCGCAACCCAGCCGACCTTCGGGCTCGGTCTCACCAAGCGATTGTTGAACGCCTCCTTGGTCAACAATCTGGACGCGCAGCTCGAGCTCGAAGCGGAGATGCAAGGTGTTGCGGGCCGCAGCGCGGATTACGCCGAGGGGGTGGCGGCGTTCCTTGGCAAGCGGAAGCCGACCTTCTCGGGGCGTTGAGACGTGGCCACCCCGGAGCCGAAGGTCGTGGTGGGTGTGCTCGGGGCCGGAGCGATGGGAAGCGGCATCGCACAGGTCGCCGCCGTGGCAGGACATTCAGTGGTTCTGCAGGACGTTGACGAGGCGGCCATTAATCGAGCGCGCGCCGGCACCGAGAAGTCGCTCGCGCGGGAAGTCGAGAAGGAACGCCTGACCCCGTCGGCCGCCGACGCGGCAAGGCAGCGCATCTCGTACCGCGCAGGTGGAGATCTCGCTGCGCTGGCGTCCTGCGGACTGGTGATCGAGGCGATCATCGAACGACTTGCAGCAAAGCGCGAATGTTTTGTCGCCCTCGAGCGCGTAGTCACCCCCGAGGCGGTGCTCGCCACCAATACCTCAGCGTTGTCCATCACGAGCATCGGTGCCGCGTGTCGGCGACCGGAGCGGGTGCTCGGCCTCCATTTCTTCAATCCGGCGCCGGTCATGCCGCTGGTCGAGATCGTGCGTGGCCACGCAACCTCTGACGTAGTTATTGACGCGGGCTGCAACCTGGTCAGCCGATGGGGCAAGACGGCCGTCGTCACTGCGGACACGCCGGGATTCATCGTGAACCGGATCGCACGGCCCTTCTACGGGGAGGCCCTGCGGATCCTGGACGAGGGCATCGCCGATTGCGCGACTATCGACTGGGCCATGCGCACCTTCGGCGGCTTTCGGATGGGTCCGTTCGAGTTGATGGATCTGATCGGCAACGACGTGAACTTTGCGGTCACTACGGCGGTCTACGAGGGTTTCTTCTTCGATCCTCGCTTCAAGCCGTCCCTCACCCAGCGGCGCCTGGTCGATGCCAACCTGCTCGGGCGCAAGACAGGACAGGGCTACTACGATTACCGCGAGGGAGCAGCTCGGCCCGCGCCCAGGCAGGACGAGGAGCTCGGCCGCGCAATCCTCGACCGGATCCTGGCCATGCTCATCAACGAGGCCGTGGACGCGGTGTTCTGGCAGGTGGCCACGCCATCCGACATCGACCTCGCGATGGTGAAGGGGGTCAACTACCCCAAGGGACTCATTGCATGGGGAGAAGAGCGGGGCTACGACGTCACGCTGGGGCGGCTGGAGGCGCTTCAGGCAGAGTACGGTGAAGACCGATACCGGCCGAGCCCGTTGCTTCGGCGCCTGGCCCGCTCCGGAGGAACGCTCCGAACGTGAGCGCTCGGCCCATCACCCCTGAGCGGCGGGCAACCGCAATCGTCCAGAAGATGCTGGCGAACGACGCGTTCAGTCGCTGGCTGGCGGTCGAAGTGCTCGACGTCCGGGTGGGCGGGGTTACCCTCCGCATGAAAGTGCGCCAGGAGATGACTAACGGATTCGGCGTGTGCCACGGCGGGGTGACCTTCGCCTTTGCCGACAGCGCGCTGGCGTTCGCGAGCAATACCGGAGGGAAAGTGACGGTCAGCATCGAGAACAGCGTGACGTATCCGGCGCCGGTACAGCTGGGCGACGTCCTAGAGGCCGATGCCGAGCGCGAAGCGACCAGCCGACGCCTGGCATATTACCGAGTGCGGGTCACCCGGGCGGACGGCTCGGTCGTGGCCCTCTTCCGCGGCACGGTGTACCACACGGATCGCGACCACGAGGCGGAGCCTGATGGGAGTGAGTGAGGCTCGCGCGCCGGCTGGCCGCCAGGTGGAAAGCCCGATCGATTGGCGTCGGGTGCTCTATCTGACGCTGGCCTCACGCGCGCTGGACGACATCGAGGAAACCCGGCTCGTTCCCCAGGGAAAAGTGCTGTACCAGTTCTCGGCCCGGGGACACGATATGGCCCAGGTCATTCTGGGCACGCTCCTGGACCACCCGCACGACGCTGTCGGGGCATACTATCGCTCCCGGCCCACGCTGCTCACGCTCGGACTTTCTCTGGAGGACGCGCTCGCCGCGCCCATGGGCAAGTCGGGAGGATTCAGCAACGGCCGCGACATCGGCGTGGTGTGCAACCTCCCCAACACCAGTGGAGCCATCGTGCTGCCGATGTCCGGCGACGTCGGCTCCCAATACACGCCCGCGGCCGGTTGGGCTCAGGGCATCCTCTACCATCGCGACGTACTAGCCGATCGGACCTATGACGGCTCGATCGCCGTCGTGCTGGGCGGCGAGGCCTCGGTGGCAACCAACGGCTTCTGGTCCGCCCTCACAATCGCAACGACCCTCTCGTTGCCCCTGCTCTTCTACATAGAGGACAACGGCTACGGCATCTCGGTGCCGGCCAGCTTCCAGACGCCGGGTGGGGACATCGCGGCCAATCTCGCCGGTTTCCGCAACCTTCAAGTCTCGAGCGGTGATGGGACCGAGCCGGCGCAGGCAGCTGCTCTGCTCCAGGAGGCCGTCGCGCACGTGCGAGCCGGCAAGGGCCCTGTTCTGCTGCGGCTCACCGTGCCGCGCTTGAGCGGCCACTCGGCCCAGGACACCCAGGCGTACAAGGGCAAGGAGCGTTTGACTCAGGAGCAGGCAAGCGATCCGCTCCCCAAGCTGTACGACTTCCTTCGTTCCGGCGCCCTGGCGCAATCCGAGATCTCCGCGATCGAGTCGCAGGCAAAAGCGGACGTGGATGCCGCCCTCGAGGCGGCGTTGGCGCGGCCGGACCCGCCGCCATCCGACGTAACCCGCTACGTCCGCACCGAGACACGCGCCGACGGGTCTCCGGACCTTCAGATGGTCGGTGGGTTGGCACCGAGCGGCCACCGGTTTCCCCAGGGAATCAATGTGGCGCGCCCGGAGCCCACCCGGATCAATCTGCTGACCGCCATCCGCAGGACCCTGGAGCACGAGCTCGCGAGCAATCCCAGGATGTTGCTCTTCGGCGAAGACGTGGGACCCAAGGGCGGAGTCCACGCGGCCACGATGGGCCTTCAGGCGGCCTTCGGTGAGCAGCGTGTGTTCGACACCAGTCTTTCGGAAGAGGGGATCATCGGCCGGGCAGTCGGTCTTGCACTCTGCGGACTGCTCCCCGTTCCTGAAATCCAGTTTCGCAAGTACGCCGATCCCGCGACCGAGCAGCTCAACAACTGCGGAACCATGCGGTGGCGAACTCACAACCGGTTCGCGGCGCCGATCGTCGTGCGGATGCCCGGCGGTTATGCGCCGAAATGCGGCGATCCCTGGCACAGCGTCTGTGGCGAGGTGCTGTGGACCCACGCTCCCGGCTGGCAGGTGTGCATTCCTTCCAACGCGGAAGACGCCGTGGGCCTTCTCCGCACGGCGCTTCGCAGCAACGACCCCACGATTTTCTTCGAGCACCGGGCGTTGCTCGATGCCGCCTCGGCTCGGCGGCCCTACCCCGGTGACGAGTTCATGATTCCGTTCGGCCAGGCGAAGATCGTGTTGGCCGGAGAACGTCTCACGGTCGTCACTTGGGGCGCCATGGTGGAACGCTGCGAGCGCGCTGCGCGCGACGTGGGCGACTCTATCGAGGTCCTCGATCTTCGCACGGTGGCGCCCTGGGATCGGGCCGCGGTCCTCGCCTCGGTTCGGAAGACCCGGCGGTGTCTAGTCGTCCATGAGGACACCCTTACGGCTGGATTTGGTGCAGAAGTCGCCGCGGTCGTCGCGGAGGAGGCGTTCCTGAACCTCGATGCCCCAATCTCCCGGCTTGCGATCCCCGACGTGCCCACGCCGTACAACGTGGCTCTCATGAACGCGGTTCTGCCGAGCGCTGAAGGGATCGCTGCCAAGATGCGGGAGCTGCTCGAGTTTTGAGCGAGGATCAGTAATGGCGCCGTTAGTCGACGTCGCGGTCCCGGCCGATCAGGCCGAAGGAACCGAAATGGTGGTGGGGACCTGGTTCAAGCAGGTGGGCGAGGCCGTCACCGAAAATGAGCCATTGCTCGAGATCAATACCGACAAGGTCACGGTAGAGGTGGCCGCGCCTGCGACCGGCGTGCTGCGAGAGATTCTCAAGACTCCGGAGCAAGCCGTCGAGCCGGGGGAAGTCCTGGGGCGCATCGAGGCAGGCGCGGCCCCGGCCGCGACGAGCCCCGCGACCGCAAAGGCCGCGGCGGCGCACGCGCCTCCCTCGCCCGAAGCACCGGCCGCTGGCGAGCTCACGCCCGCCGTTCGCCGGCTGCTCGCCGAACACGGCCTCGAGGCCTCGAGCATTCAAGGCAGCGGGAAGGGCGGACGGATCACGGTGCAGGACGTCGAGGCCCACATCGCCGACCGCGGCGGGCCTCAAAAGGTCGGGCCTGCGGTGGGGTCGAGCCGTCGCGTCCCGCACAGCGCGATGCGTCGGAGCATCGCGGAGCACATGGTCCGGAGCGTCGCGGTTGCCCCTCACGTCACGGCGGTGTTCGAGGCAGATCTGTCCGCGATCGTCGCGCACCGCGAGACAAACCGTGGAGCATTCGAGGCCGAGGGAGCCAACCTCACCTACACCGCCTACTTTGTTCGGGCCAGCGTTGCCGCGCTGCAGGCAGTGCCGGAGGTAAACAGCCGGTGGCACGACGACGCGCTTGAGCTGTTCGAAGACTGCAACATCGGAGTCGCTACGGCCTTGCCGCAGGGTGGCCTAATCGTGCCGGTGATCCATCGAGCCCAAACGCTCGACCTGCTGGCCACCGCGAAACGGCTCCAGGACTTGACCCAGCGAGCCCGGTCCGGTGGGCTCAATCCCAGCGACGTGCAGCACGGCACGTTCTCGATCTCGAACCACGGGGTGAGCGGCAGTCTGGTTGCGTCGCCGATCATCATACCGCAACCACAATCCGCGATCCTGGGTGTCGGCAAGATGGAACGGCGCCCGGTGGCCCGGGAACGCAACGGCAAGGAAGCGGTCGAAGTCCGACCAATGTGCTACGTCACCCTGACCATCGATCATCGAGCACTCGATGGCTTCCAGGCGAATGCATTTCTGACGCGTTGGGTGCAGGAGATCGAGCGCTGGGGCTAGAGCGCCTTGAACTCCTCAAAGGGCTGGCGGCAATGGTGGCAGTAGTGGATGGCCTTGCACGCGGTGGACCCGAATTCGCTCCTGCGCTCGGTGTTCGAGGAGCCGCAGTAGGGGCAGGGCGCACGACGAATCGTTACGGTCAACGGCACCAGCGCCTGCTCGGAAGCCGTCCGCCCCGGTGGCGCGATCCCGTAGGCCTTGAGCTTTGCCTTGGCCTCGTCGCTGAGCCAGTCCGTGGTCCAGGCGGGCGAGTACACTGTGCGTAGCTCGACGTGTTCGTGGCCGCCGGCGTGGAGCGCCGCCACGATATCTTCTTCGATGGTCCGCATGGCGGGACAGCCCGAATAGGTCGGCGTAACGTCCACGGCGACGACCCCGTCCGGCCGTAGCTCCACCTTCCGCACGATCCCCAGCTCGACCACATCCAGCGCCGGCACCTCCGGGTCGGGTACGCCGTGCAGGATCTCCAGCAGAGCAGCCGTTTGCGGGTCTGTGCCGCTCACCATTTCGCCCCCGGATGCGATCGGGCGAGGATCTGCATCTCGGCCAGCAAGTGGCCAAGGTGCTCGGTGTGCCGTCCCTGGCGCGCACCTGAGTGCATGTACCCGTCCGCCGGCAAGGTGAGCATCGCGCGCCGGATGACGTCCGTTACCACTTCGCGCCATGCGGGTTGAAGAGTCGGCGGATCCGGTGCAATGGCGTGCGCTGCCACTGCCCGATCCACTTCATCGGATGCGAAGAGCTCGCCGGTGTACGGCCACAGCTGGTCCAGGGCGTTTTGCGCTCGGCGATGGCTTTCGTCGGTGCCGTCGCCCAGTCGAATCACCCATTCGCCGCTGTGCCGCACGTGGTAGCGCGCCTCCTTGTGAGCCTTGGCTGCAATCCCCGCCAGCTCGGAGTGGGTCGAGCGCTGGAGCTTGTCGAGCAAGAGCACGCTCCAGGCATCGAACAAGAATGAGCGCACAATCGTATGGCCGAAGTCGCCGTTGTGGAGTTCTACCAGCTGCGCGTTGCGGTAGTCGATCGCATCGCGGAAATAGGCGAGAGCATCCTCGTCGCGCCCTCGGCCCTCGACGGTTCCGGCGAGTCGGAGAAGGTGCGACGCCTGCCCGATGAGGTCGAGCGCCACGTTGGCGAGGGCGATGTCCTCTTCGAGCGCCGGGCCGTGTCCGCACCACTCCGAGAGCCGGTGGCCCAGGATCAGGCGATCATCGCCGAGACGCAGGAGATACTCGAACAGCGGATCCACGCGACCCCTAATACACCCGCACGCCGCGGGGGGTCTTGTAGAACTGCGGATGACGGTAGGGTTTGTCGTCGGCGGGATCGAAGAAGGGGCCGGCCTCGCCCGGACTCGACGCGATGATCGCCGAACTGGGTACCACCCAGATACTCACCACCTCACCCCGGCGGGCGTACACGTCGCGGGCGTTCTGAAGGGCAAGCTCCGCATCCGGGGCGTGCACGCTTCCGGCATGCTCGTGCGGCGCACCCTGCTTCTCCTGTGTGAACACCTCCCACAGCGGCCCTTCTCCGCTGGCGCCGTCCGCCTGATCGATTCTGGCCGCCATGGGGTCCGGTTCCGTACGCTGCAGCCTCAGGCCGCCGGCGCCGCGCTCGTGCGGCGCTGCTTCTCGGCGTATGCCGCCGCCGCAGCCCGGACCCAGGCGCCCTTGTCGTGCGCGGCCTGCCGAGCGGCCAGGCGCTCCCGATTGCAGGGGCCGTTCCCGCTGATGACCTGCTTGAATTCGGCCCAGTCGATCTCGCCATGCTCCCAGTGCTTCGTCTCGGCGTTGTAGCGAAGCTTGGGATCCGGCAGCGTAAGCTTCACCGCTTGTGCCTGCGCTACCGTCAGGTCCACGAAGCGCTGTCGCAGCTCGTCGTTGCTGAACCGCTTGACCCGCCACCGAAGCAGTTCGGCGCTGTTGGGGGAGTTGGCGTCGCTGGGGCCAAACATCATGAGGGTCGGCCACCACCAGCGGTTGACCGCGTCCTGAACCATCGTGTGCTGGGCGGGCGTGCCCGCGGCAAGCGTCGCAACGATCTCGAAGCCCTGCCGCTTATGAAAGTTTTCTTCCTTACAGATCCGCACCATCGCCCTCGCATAGGGACCGTAGGACGCCTTGGCGAGCACGGTCTGGTTCACGATCGCGGCACCATCCACAAACCAGCCAATGACCCCGATATCCGCCCAGGTCAGGGTCGGGTAGTTGAAAATGCTGGAATACTTTGCCTTGCCGCTCAGGAGCTGATCAATCAGCTGCGAGCGGTCTATGCCCAGCGTCTCGGTGGCGCAGTAGATGTAGAGCCCATGGCCGGCTTCGTCCTGGACCTTGGCCAGGAGGCACATCTTCCGCCGCAATGTCGGCGCGCGGGTGATCCAGTTGCCTTCCGGCAGCATTCCCACGATCTCCGAGTGGGCGTGCTGGGACATCATCCGTACCAGCTGCTGCCGGTATCGCTCCGGCATCCAGTCCTTGGGCTCGATCGTTTCGCCGGCGGCGATGCGAGCCTCGAAGGCGGAGTCGGAGGCGCTGTCTCCCGCTGAAGTCGTGCTTGCCATCTTCCTGTGCCTCTTGGGCTTAACGCGACATGAGCGAGCGCCTGGAGGGGTCCCTGGCCACCCGCTACCTTGCAGTTGCAATTGTACCGGACCCCATCAGGGAAGGGAAGCCGTGACCCAGCAGACCACATACGAGCCGGGAAGCGTCGCCACGCATATCGACAATGGCATCGGAACCGTGGCCTTTGGACACCCCAAG
>Ga0310811_10010889_pt1 | contig 11765 bp, 9 predicted proteins | sample YCmetagenome_FD_207642 | JGI IMG/M metagenome (GOLD analysis project Ga0310811, IMG submission 207642) | Soil microbial communities from experimental microcosm in Duke University, North Carolina, United States - YC | ecosystem: Engineered > Artificial ecosystem > Soil microcosm > Unclassified ...
CACGTTGATGGCTGTTTTCCAGCCGGGCGAGGAAACCGCGCAAGGCGCCCAGGCCATGATCGACGACGGCCTGCTCAAACGCTTCCCAACGCCGGATGTCGTTCTTGGCCAGCACGTCATGGTCGGCTCGTCCGGTACGGTCGCCGGAAGCGCCGGACCGATCACTTCCGCGGCGGACAGTCTGCAGATCCGTCTGTTCGGGCGCGGTGCGCATGGCTCGATGCCGCAGGCTAGCATCGATCCCGTCGTCATGGCGGCGTCCGTCGTCCTGCGGCTGCAGACCATCGTGTCACGCGAGGTCGCCGCAAACGACGCGGCGGTGGTCACGGTCGGCGCGCTGCAGGCCGGCACCAAGGAAAACGTCATCCCTGACGATGCCATCATCAAGCTCAATGTGCGGACATTCGATGCGAGCGTGCGCAAGCACGTGCTTGCAGCGATCGAGCGGATCGTCAATGCCGAGGCTGAAGCCTCCGGTGCCCCGCGCAAGCCGGAAATCACACCGCTCGACCGCTATCCGCTCAATGTGAATGACGAGACCGCGAGCAACCGCGTCGCCGAAGCTTTCCGCGGCTACTTTCACGCCGATCGGGTGAAACACACCGGACCAGCGCCGGCGAGCGAGGATTTCGGATGCTTCGGCACCGCATGGCAGGTGCCTTCGGTATTCTGGTTCGTGGGCGGCAACGATCCTAAAATTTATGCCAAGGCGAAGGCTGCGGGCAAACTGAATGAACTGCCGGTTAATCACAGCCCGCAATTCGCGCCGGTCCTGCATCCGACCCTGGAAACAGGTGTCGAGGCGCTGGTCATTGGCGCACTCGCCTGGCTCGGCGCAAGCTGACGTCTTGTACGTCGCCCCGAGGCTGCGAACCGAATACATTGCGGAGTGGCGCTCACCCGGTGGCCAGATCGGATTTATCCCGGTTAGCACTTCGTACGTCCGGTTCGATGCGGTAAGCTTTCGGGGGCGGAGCCGTCATGATCACCATCGAAACCTTCGTGCATATTCTTGATCTGGGCGGTACTTCGTTTTCGCGATCAGCGGGGCCGTTGCCGCGGTCAATCGCCGGCTCGACATTTTTGGCATCCTCGTCCTGTCCTTCGTCGCCGGCAATTTCGGCGGGATTACCCGCGACCTCCTGATCGGTGCGGTGCCACCGGCCGCCCTGGCCGATGGACGCTATCTGCTGGTTTCTGTCCTGGCCGGGCTCATCACCTTCTTCTCGTATGCCGGCGTCAACCGGCTGCGGAGTCCCGTGCTTCTGTTCGACGCAGTGGGACTTTTGTTCTTCGCCGTCGCCGGGCGCAAAAAGCGATCGCGTTCGGGTTGAACCCCGTAATAGCCGCTCTGCTCGGCATGTTGACCGGCATCGGCGGCGGCATGATGCGTGACGTTCTCCTCACCGAGATCCCACAAGTGCTGCGTTCGGATCTCTATGCCGTCGCAGCGCTGGTCGGCGCCTCCATCGTGGTCATCGGCCATTTACTGGGTTTCCCCTATGGCGCATCGGTGCTGGCTTGCGGTGCTTTGTGCTTCGGTCTTCGCTTCATGGCGATCAGGTACGGCTGGCATTTGCCTGTCGCGCATCTTTCCGCGCTAGGACGTGCCGAAACGGATCTTTTGGAGGACAAGGGAAAGCAGTGATTTTCTGCTCCCCAGTAATTCGGAGTACCACGCGCAATCGTAGCCGCGTCATAGCGAATTCATCGCCTCTTGGACGGCCGGCGAGTTGAGAAGCGGATCACAGACGAAGCCTAACTTGCGTGGCGCTTCTTTCAGGTCTGAACAGCCGCGCCCCTGGGGATGACGGTATTTTCGACACTACCGCGAAGCGCGCTGCGTGAGCGATGAAAGGAAAAATCGACCGATTGACGACGATAGTCGCTGAAACCGAGTAGCCTCCGAAGCTGCGAATTCGCCTTTGAATTCAAGAGTGCGAATTTCTGACGGATTTGGAAGACGGTTCTTCGTCGTGCGCTGAAAAGATTTGCGATGCTAAATCAGCGAGTTACCATACCTCTGAACCATCGAGTGGGAGTAGTTTGGGATAGATCAGGACACAGTGGGCGGTGACTGGCGGGCTTCGGGTATCGATAGTTCGCGATAGTTGCTATTGCTCTTCAATTGTTTCGATCGAGCAGGCAGTCGATGAACGGCCGCAGCGCCGGATGCGGATTGCGCCTGTCTGAATAGTAAAGAAAGAGACCCGGCAGGGTCGGCGACCAGTCGGCGAGGACGCGCTTGAGACTGCCCGCTGCAATCGCTTCATGAACGCGATCGTCGTCATAAGCATAAAGGATACCCAGTCCCTGTAACGCGCCTTCGACCACGACTTCCTGAAGATTGGAAATCAGCGGGCCACTCACCTCCAGCTCGATCTTCTTATTCTTCTTCTCCATCTTCCAGCGATAGACCGCGCCGCTCCCCGGGAAGCGCCAATTGATGCAAGCGTGACGGTGCAGATCGGCTGGAGCTTTGGGCTCTCCGTGATGCGCGAGGTACCGGGGCGATGCGACCGCGAGCATCGGGATCTCGGGCGTCAGCTGAACCGCGATCATATCTTTCTCCAGGCGCTCGCCGATACGAATGCCGGCGTCGAAGCGGCCGGCAACGATATCGCTGAGGCCGTCGTCGATGACGATGTCGAGCACCACTTCGGGATAGGCACGATGAAAGCGGCCAAGCCGGGGGGCGAGCAGTTTCTTGGCAGCCATGCCCAGCGTGTTGATGCGTAGCGTGCCGGCAGTGCGGCCGGTCGCCGCCACGGCCTCCGCCACCGCTGCATCCATCTCCTGCATCATCGGCATGATGCGGTCATAGAGCCGCGTGCCCGCCTCTGTGGGGGCCACGCTGCGTGTGGTGCGGTTTAGCAATCGGACGCCGAGGCGAGTCTCTAGCCGTCGGATCGTCTGGGTCAACGCGGATGCGGACAGTCCCAGATGATCGGCGGCGCGCGCGAAGCCGGCGTGCCCGACGACGGCTGCGAAAGCCTTCAATTCGGCGAAATCCGACCCGCGCATTATGTATCGTTCTCTAAAGACGGCATCCACATTATAGGCGATTTTCTTATCTTCTGGAAATCACGATCTTGGTCATGTCGACATGATGGAGACCGAACATGACCATCCAACTTCCGGAACCGATCACGGCGTACTTCGCAGCCGATAGGCTCGATGGCGACGCCGTCGCGCGGTGCTTCACCAGCGGCGCGGTCGTAAAAGACGAAGGCCGCACCTACGCCGGCGTCGCCGCCATCAAGCAGTGGAAGGCGGAGACGGCCGCCAAATACACTTACACCTGCGAGCCGCTGTCTGCGGAGCAGAAGGAAGGAACGACCGTTGTGACCTGCCATCTGGAAGGCGACTTTCCAGGTGGTCGAGCCGACCTGCGCTTCTTCTTCCGCTTGGAGCGCGGGAAGATCGCCAATCTGGAGATCATCCCGTGAATTTCGATCTCGATCTAATGGGCCGCCGCGCGCTCGTCGCCGGCGGCACCAGGGGCGTGGGCGCTGCTGTCGTAGAGGTCCTGCGCGATGCTGGCGCGAGAGTCATCGCCGCCGCGCGCGCGGTGCCAGCCGACCCTATCGAAGGCGTGCATTACATCGCCGCCGATCTTGCGACGGCAGAGGGATGTACTGCCGCAGCCGAGTCCGTTCTGCAGCAGTTGTTGGGCGTCGACATCCTGGTCAATGTGCTGGGAGGCTCGAGCGCTCCCGGCGGCGGTTTCGCCGCGCTCGATGACGCCGAATGGTCTAAGGAGCTAAACCAGAACCTGATGCCGGCCGTTCGCCTCGATCGCGCGCTGTTGCCGACGATGATCGCGCAGGGCTCGGGCGTCATCATACACGTCACCTCGATTCAGCACGAGTTGCCACTTCCCGGCTCGACGACCGCCTACGCCGCCGCCAAAGCCGCGCTTTCCACCTATAGCAAGAGCCTGTCCAAGGAAGTGGCGCCCAAGGGCGTCCGCGTCGTGCGGGTGTCGCCCGGCTGGGTCGAGACCGAAGCATCCGTCCGCCTCGCTGAACGGCTCGCCGCGCAAGCTGGCACCGACTACGAAGGCGGTAAGCAAATTATCATGAAGGGCCTTGGCGGCATTCCGCTCGGGCGGCCGGCTAAGCCGCGGGAGGTGGCGGATCTGATCGCATTCCTGGCTTCGCCGCGCGCCGCGTCCATCACGGGCACCGAATACGTCATCGACGGCGGAACGATTCCCACGGCATGATATGGCTTGATGCTACGAATCCTCGGACCGTGGGCATCATGCGCCGAGGATTCGTACCTCGGGCCGTGAAGGGCTAGGATCATCGCGACGCTGCCGAGCATCCACGGCCGGCGCTGATGCCCGCCGAAACTGCATAGCGATGCTGCTCAACGCTACTGTGCTCGAGGCTGACGGCCTTTTTTTGCAGCCGAGGCGACAAAGCTGTCGCGACGACGACGTAGAAAATCGACCAATTGATGCCGATAGTTGCTGAAACCGGGCCGATTCTGAATCGGCGAAATTCATGTTTGAAATCAAGAGCGCAAATTTCTGACGGATCGGGGAGTCAGTTCTTCACAGTGCGCAGAAAAAATTCGCACCGAAAAATCGGTGCGATACCATCGCTTAAAACAATCGAGTGGGAGTGAGGGAGAAATCGGCGACAATAACGTAATATCGGCGGACTGATGCCCGTTCGTAGTCATCCCATTTACCTTACTAGTTCGTGCTCCTTTGCCAATAGAACCTCATTATTTGAAACATGCTGGGCGGAACGCGTAAAGCGTCATCTGAGCCGGACGGTGCTGTAGCGTAGGATAGCGTGCAAATCGATCTTTTTTCGACCCGTGTCAAATCGCTCCGTTGCGCACTTCTTGAGGCCTGGGCAAGGTCCTTCACCTCATCGAGCTCTAACCCGCCTCGGCATCCGGGAAGGCGACGATCGCTTCGGCGTTCAGCCACCAGAGCGCGAGTACATGCTTGCACGGGAACTTGCGCGAGGGGCAGGTGCATTTGTTTCGCATGTCGCGCAAGTCGGCCATCACGCGGTAGGGATTCGCGCCTGAACCGGCGCACTCGCCCCAGATCAGCGCGGAGTCGTGGCTGGCGCCGATGTTCGACCATTTCCCAGGCTTCGCGAGACCCGCCGCGGCGTTTAGTGACGCTTGATCAGTGGCAAGCTGCTCCACCGCCTTCAAGCCGATCGCCACACCACCACCTGCCGGAAATACGATTCTGCGGGATAATAACGCAAAGACAGATTTCGTGAGCCGAAAATCTCCGGCGTTCAAGCCGAAGCTGGCGTGGGATCACTCGCGAGCGTCAGCGAAATCCAGTCTGCGATAGTCAAGTGAGCAGCGAAAGCTTGACGCTTGGATCTCGTCCATGTTGCAGTCTTGCGTCAGTTCTCGATCGAGCTCGCTCGCCGCTGTCACGATCCAAGGAGGAGACCTGCCATGGTCGACATAAGACTGGGTCGCCGCCGCCTTTTTGCTGTGGCGGGCGCGGCGGGCCTGAACGCCCAGATAGCGACGGCGCTGGCCCAGGACACGACAGTCAATCGCACCCTCATCGGCAAGCTCGAGGGGCCGGAGGTCGTGCTCGATCCGGCGAAATGGCCGAAGCAGTTCCAGGAAGCACCGATGCTCGCCAAACGTGTTGCGGCCGGCTCCCTGCCTCGGCTTGCCGAGCGGATCGGCAGCGATCCGCTGATCATCGAACCGTTGCATGAGATCGGCCGGTATGGCGGCACATGGCGTCAGGGCTTCACCGGACCCGGCGACGTCTGGAATGCGTGGCGCGCGGTGACAGGGCCGGACTCCTTGCTGGCCTGGGATTGGACCGGCAACCGCATTACCCCGAACATGGCGCGCACCTGGAGCATCAGCGCGGACGGCAAGGCGACGACCGTCGAGCTGCGCCGCGGTATGCGCTGGAGCGACGGGCATCCGTTCACGGCAGACGATTTCGTCTTCTGGTTCGAGGATATCTACAACAACGATGAACTCGTTCCGGTAAAGACCGTCGCCTTCCAGAGCAATGGCGAGCGCGGGAAGGTGGAGAAGGTCGACGACTACACGGTCCGGTTCGTCTTCCCGGTGGCCAACTACCTCTTCCCCGGTCTGCTCGCGGGCAGCGGCGGGGTGGGCGGCCCAGCCATGCAGGGCCGGTCCGGCTACGGGCTCTATGCGCCGGCCCATTACCTCAAGCAGTTCCTGCCGAAGTATGTCTCCGAGGACCGGCTGAATGCGCTGGCCAAGGAACAGGGTTTTCCGACGTGGAAACGCATGTTCTTTACCAGAAACGACTGGGCCCTGAGCCCGGACTTGCCCGGCCTGACGCCTTGGATTCTGAAGACCCCGATCAACCGGCCGATCTTCAGTCTGGAACGCAACCCCTACAGCATCTGGGTCGATCGGGCGGGCAATCAACTGCCCTACATCGACAACGTGCAGTTCACCCTCGCCGAGGATTTGGAAGTCATCAATCTGCGGGCCATCGCAGGCCAGTACGACTGGCAGGCGCGGCACCTTCAGCTCGCCAAGCTGCCGGTGTTCCTGCAGAACCAAGCGGCAAGCGGCTACAAGGTCTATCTCGATCCCGGCAGTCATGGCACCGACATGATGGTGGCCTTCAACCACAGCTACGACAAGGATCCCGAGATCGCGAAGTGGATGGGCAATGTCGAGTTCCGGCGCGCCCTGGCACTGGGCATCGACCGTGACGAGATGAACCAGATTTTCTGGTTGGGGATCGGCGAACCGCGCAGCCTGGTGCCGTCCGACGACAATCCCTATCATCCCGGGACCGAATACAACCGTCGTTGGGCTACATTCGAGCCGGACCGGGCCAACGCCATGCTGGACAAGCTGGGATTGACGCGGAAGGACGGCGAAGGGTTCCGCCTGCGCACGGATGGCGGTGGCCGGCTTCGCCTGGAGATGATGGTCTACGCCGGCTCCGGCATGCCCTATGCGCAGATCAGTGAGTTGATCCGCTCGCATTGGCGCGACATCGGCATCGACCTGCAGGTCAACGAGGTCGAGCGCAGCCTCGGCGAGTCCCGCGTCAGTGCCAACGAACACCAGCTCTATGGCTTCGTCGGCGACGGTTCTGATCACATATTCAGCTTCCCGAATACCGTCCTGCCCATGTACGCGGGCGCAGCCACGGGACCGGAATGGGGCAAGTGGGCCGCATCGAATGGCACGCAAGGTCGACGGCCCGCGCCCTGGATGGTGCAGGTTATCGAGAATTTCAAACGATGCTTCATGCTGAACGACCAGGAGCGCCTCCCGGTGGCCAAGGAGATGTGGGCGCTGCTGATCGACAATGTCCACGTGATCGGCACCGTGGGCCTGTCGCCGGCCTTCATGGGGGTGCGCGTCGTCAAGAACAACATGGGCAATGTTCCGGCCCGGCAGTACAGCAGTCCGGACGTCCGAACGCCCAGCATTTCCAAGGTAATGACCGTCTATTTCAGGAGCTGACCGATGGCGAGGTATCTCGCCCGTCGGCTGCTGCTGGCGCTGTTAACCTGCATCTTCATTTCGGTCGTCACCTTTGCGATCATCCAGCTCCCGCCCGGCGACTATGTCTCCTCGTATGTGGCGCAGATGGCAGCCTCCGGCAGTGCGCTGACGCAGGAGGAAGCGGCGGTGCTGCGCCGGCAATACGGTCTGGATGAACCCATGCCGGTGCAGTATCTGCGTTGGGTCTCGCTTGCCGTCCAAGGCAATTTCGGCCGATCGATGGAGTGGAACCGTCCGGTCTATGATGTGATCAGCGAAAGGCTGCTGCTCACCTTCATCGTCTCCGCCGCCGCGGTCCTGACTACCTGGGTGCTGGCCTTGCCGATCGGCATCTACACGGCGGTGCGGCAGCACTCCATTGCCGACTATGCCTTCACCTTGTTCGGCTTCATCGGCTTGGCCGTTCCCAGCTTTCTGATCGCGCTGGTGCTGATGTACGTCGGCTTTCGCTATTTTGGCACCTCGGTCGGCGGGCTCTTCTCCGCCGAGTTCGCCGAGGCGCCCTGGAGCTGGGCCCGGGCCGTCGACCTTGCTCGGCACCTGCCGCTGCCGGCATTGATTCTCGGTCTCGGCTCGACGGCCCAGGTGATGCGCGTGATGCGCGCCAATCTGCTCGATGAGCTCCGCAAGCCTTATCTCGTCACAGCGCTGGCGCGCGGCATGCCGTACTGGCGAGCTGTCCTGAAGTACCCTGTGCGCGTCGCGCTGAATCCCTTCATCAGCACCGTCGGTTACATCCTGCCCTACGTCGTCTCCGGCAGCGTCATCGTCTCCCTGGTTCTCGGCCTGCCCACCGTGGGACCCGTGCTGTTCAAGGCCTTGGTGGCACAGGACCTGTTCTTGGCCGGCACCATCGTGCTGCTTCTGGGCATCCTGACCGTGGTCGGCACCTTCCTGTCGGATCTGCTGCTGCTCGCGATCGATCCGCGCATCCGTCTCGGCGAGTCCCGATGAGCGATACGACCGCGTCCACCGACTTGCTCGACAAGGCGCGCGCCCTGGCCGGTGCCAGCCAGTGGCGCCTCACCTGGCGACGGTTTCGCAGGCACCGCCTGGCGCTGATCTGTGGCGCCATCATTCTGCTATTCTACGTCGTCGTTGTGTTCGCCGAATTCTTTGCGACCACCGATCCGCACCGACCGAACGCCCAACTCTCCCTGATCCCGCCGCAGCAGATCCATTGGTTCGACAATGGTGCCTTCAGTCCGCACATCTATCGGATCGTCCGCAAGCGGGATGCCTCGTTCAACCTGGTCTATACACCGGACCCGACAGCGAAAATTCCCGTGCAGTTCTTCGCCCGAGGCTTCGAGTGGAAGCTCTTCGGCCTGATCCGGACCGATCTTCATCTGATCGGCGTGGTGGGCGCCGATGCGGGGCGTACCCTTTTTCTGCTGGGCACCGATGTGCTGGGGCGCGATCTCTGGTCTCGCATGGTCTATGCCACCCGGGTCTCGCTGACCGTCGGCCTGGTCGGGGTAACGCTCAGCCTCGTGCTCGGCGTCGTGCTGGGCGGCATCTCCGGTCTCTATGGCGGCGCCGTGGATGAAACCATCCAGCGCGTGATCGAGGTGGTGCGCTCGGTGCCCACCATCCCGCTCTGGATGGGGCTGGCCGCTGCGGTGCCGCGCGACTGGTCGGTGACCCAGGTCTATTTCGCCATCACCATCATCATCTCACTGGTTACTTGGACCGAGCTCGCGCGGGTCGTGCGCGGCCGTTTTCTTGCACTGCGGGAGGAGGACTTCATCGTCTCGGCGGAGCTCGACGGCTGCTCGAAGATGCGAGTCATCTTTGGCCACATGGTACCGTCGTTCCTGTCGCACATCATCGCAGTAACCACGCTCACCCTGCCGGTGATGGTATTGAGCGAGACTGCGCTGAGCTTCCTCGGCCTCGGCCTGCGCCCGCCGGCCATCAGTTGGGGAGTCCTGCTGCAGGCGGCGCAGAATGTGCAAGCAGTGGCAGTAACGCCCTGGCTGCTGTTGCCGGCGGTTCCCGTCATTGTCGCCGTGCTCGCGTTCAATTTCCTGGGCGATGGGCTGCGCGATGCCGCAGACCCTTACGCCCGAGCCTGAGCGCCAGATGGACGTCAGCGAGATCGAGGTCGGCACCACGACACAGAGCCTGCTGCGCGTGCGGGGCTTGCGTACTTACGCGGACGTTCCGGGGGGCGTGCTTCGCGTGCTCGACGGTGTCGATCTCGAGGTGGGGCGTGGCCGCACCGTCTGCATCGTTGGCGAGAGCGGCTGTGGCAAGAGCATGACCGCTCGCTCCATCCTGCGTCTGGTGCCGCCGCCGCTGCGTTTTGCCGGAGGCGAGGTCCTGCTGCGCGGCCGCGACGGCATCGAGACGGATCTCGCCAGGCTCGCACCCTACGGGCGGGAGTTGCGCGCGATCCGGGGGCGCGACATCGGCATGATCTTCCAGGAGCCGATGTCCGCGCTCTCCCCAGTCCATACCATCGGCAACCAGATGGCTGAGGCCATACGGTTGCACGAGAAGGTGTCACGCCAGGAAGTCCGGAGCCGCTCGATCGAGATGCTGCAGCGCGTCGGCCTGCCAAGGCCCGATCAGCGGCTCGACGCCTATAGCTTCCAGCTTTCGGGCGGCATGCGGCAGCGGGCGATGATCGCCATGGCACTGGTTTGCGGTCCGGCGCTGCTGATCGCAGATGAGCCGACGACCGCGCTGGATGTGACGACGCAGGCGCAGATCCTCGACCTGATGCGCGAGCTGCGCGCTGATCTGGGCATGAGCATCCTCTTGATCACGCATGATCTCGGAGTCGTGGCCGAGATGGCAGATGAAGTAGCGGTGATGTATCTCGGCCTGGTGGTCGAGCGCGGGCCGGTCGATGAGGTCTTCCACGATCCACGGCATCCCTACACCCGGGCCCTGCTGAGATCCAATCCGCGGCACGGCGGCTCATCGGGCCGCCGGTTGCCGGTAATTGCCGGTAGTGTGCCGGACCTGCTGAACCGGCCGGCCGGTTGTCCTTTTCATAGTCGTTGCGAGGAGGCGATTGCCGGGACTTGCGACCGGCTTGACCCGGCACTCGTGGACCTCGGTCGTGGCCATGCGGCGCGCTGCTTCCTGGCTGAGCAGCCCGCATCGGTATCAAGTGCGTCGCCAGGCGCAGCGACGGCCGTCGTGCCGCAGTCGGCCCAAGGGGGGACGCCGCTGATGGAGATCGACGGCCTGTCGATGCATTTCACGCAGAAGCGCGGTCTCCTGCGCCGACAGGCGACGAGCATCCGGGCGGTCAACGACCTGTCATTGTCGATCTTTCCCGGAGAGACCTTGGGGCTGGTCGGCGAATCCGGATGTGGCAAGACCACAACCGGTCGCTGCATCATCCGCACCCTGGACCCGACGGCCGGAGCGATCCGCTTCCGTCAGGATGACGGCAGCATGCTGGACGTCGCCCAACAGCCGAAATCTTCGTTGAAGGCCTATCGTCGCCAAGCACGGATGATCTTCCAGGACCCGTATTCCTCGCTCGACCCGAGGATGACCGTCGCCGATATCGTCGGCGAGCCGCTGAAAGTGAACGGTCTTTCCAAAGGCAGCGAGCTGCAGGATCGCGTCGTTGGTCTGGTGCGTCGCGTTGGCCTGCGCGACGAGCATCTGCGTCGCTACCCGCATGCCTTCAGCGGTGGCGAGCGGCAGCGCATCGGCATCGCTCGTGCTCTGTCACTGAACCCGAAACTGGTGATCTGCGATGAGGCGGTTTCGGCGCTCGACGTCTCGGTGCAGGCGCAGATCCTGAACCTGCTGCGCGATCTGCAGGATGAGCTGCACCTGACCTACCTGTTCATCGCGCATGACCTCAGCGTGGTACGGCATCTCTGCGACCGCGTGGCGGTGATGTATGCCGGAAGGATCGTCGAGCTCGGCGAGACGCAGCAGGTCTTCGAGGCGCCGCGTCACCCCTATACATCAGCCCTCTTGTCGGCCGCCCCGATCTTCGATCCGGAGGAGCGTGCCCTTCACCGGCGCGTCATCCTGACCGGGGAGGTTCCCGACCCGGCGGCCCTGCCACCAGGCTGCCCCTTCCATCCGCGCTGCCCGCATGCCGACGGGTCACGCTGCACCAGCGAAGCACCGGCGGGCGAGGCGGCGCCGGGGTTGTCCTGGGCTGCCTGTCACCACGCGCAGACGTTAACCCTGCCGGGCATCGCCGGGCAGACCAACAGGAGTACATGACATGCCTGTCTCGATCCGCGCCATCCAGGACGGCTTTG
>Ga0310811_10010890_pt1 | contig 11765 bp, 10 predicted proteins | sample YCmetagenome_FD_207642 | JGI IMG/M metagenome (GOLD analysis project Ga0310811, IMG submission 207642) | Soil microbial communities from experimental microcosm in Duke University, North Carolina, United States - YC | ecosystem: Engineered > Artificial ecosystem > Soil microcosm > Unclassified ...
GCGCCGCAGTCGATACCGGCCTCGTATTTACGGGTGGCTTCCTTCACCATCAGCTCGGCGGCGCGCATCGCGGCATAGGCCTTGGCGATCGGAAACTGGATGCCCTGATTCTGGCCGATCGGCCGGCCGAACACGGCGCGCTCCTTGGCATAATTGGTTGCCTTGGCAATGAACCATTTCGCATCGCCGATACATTCTGCGGCGATCAGGATGCGTTCGGCATTCATGCCGGAGAGGATGTAGCGAAAACCCTTGCCTTCCTCGCCGATCAGATTTTCCGCCGGCACCTTCATGTCGGTGAAGAACACTTCTGTCGTGGCGTGGTTCATCATGGTGCGAATGGGCCGGATCTCCAGCCCATGATTCTTGGCCTCACGCATGTCGACGATGAATACCGACAGGCCGTCGGTGCGCTTCTTCACCTGGTCCTTCGGCGTGGTGCGGGCGAGCAGGATCATCAGGTCGGAATATTGCGCACGGCTGGTCCAGATCTTCTGGCCGTTGACGATGTAGCTGTCATTGCCTTCGCGCCGGGCGAAGGTCTTCAGCGAGGAGGTGTCGGTGCCGCTGGTCGGCTCGGTAACGCCGAAGGCCTGCAGCCGCAATTCGCCGCCGGCGATCTGCGGCAGCCATTTCTTCTTCTGCTCCTCGCTGCCGTGCCGCAGCAGGGTGCCCATCGTGTACATCTGGGCGTGGCAACCGCCGCCATTGCAGCCGGCGCGCTGGATCTCTTCCAGGACCGCGGCCGCCGCGGAGAGCTTGAGGCCGGCGCCGCCATATTCCTCGGGGATCAGCACCGAGAGGTAGCCGGCCTGCGTCAACGCGTCGACGAAGGCGCTCGGATAGGCCATTTCGCGATCGAGCTTGCGCCAATATTCGCCGGGAAACTGGGCGCACAGCTTGGCGACGGCGTCGCGGATATCGGCATATTCGTCTTGTTCAATTGCTGTCATTGGGAGTTTACCAAAGGGAATGTTGCGTTGGCATCGGGTACCGATCGGCGTGCAGTTGAGAAACCACCCGGAACTCCCTATGCTTATTTGTTATAGCGTATTAACCCGCGTTCCAAGATTGGCAAGATGGATTTCCGGCAGCTCAGGACCTTCAATTGCGTAGCGGAGCTCGGAAGCCTCAGCAAAGCCTCCGATACGTTGCGGGTAGCGCAGCCGGCGCTCAGCCGTCAAATCAAGCTTCTCGAGCACGAATTGCGCACCGAGCTGTTCACACGGAACGGCCGGGGCATGGTGCTGACCGAAGCCGGCCGCCTGCTTCTGGCGAGAACGGCGGGCATCGTCCGGCAGATCGATCAGATCCGGGACGATATCCAGTCTACCAGCGGAGCACCATCCGGGCGCGTCGTGCTCGGGCTTGTTCCCACCGTTAGCCGCGTGCTTTCCGCCCGCCTCGCGCGACGCACCGTTGAGAGCTATCCCGGCATATCCTTGCGCATTGTCGAAAGCTATGGCGGGCATCTTCTCGAATGGCTGCACCGCGGGGAAATGGACCTTGCGATCGTCTACGGGCCGTCGGTCGATCTGCATCTCGCGGTTCAGACGCTCGGCCGCGACCACATTGTCGGCGTGGGGCCGCGCGGCTGTGGGCTGGCTCGGAAAAAGCAGGTGGAGATCGGCTGGCTGCTGCGGCAGCGGCTGGTGCTGCCAAGTCAGTCGCATGGGCTTCGGGCGCTGATCGAGCGCGTCGCCGCAAAGCAGAAATTGAAACTCGGCGTCCAGGTCGAGGCCGATTCCTTTCGCGTTTTGACCAGCCTCGTCGAGGAAGGATTGGGGTTCTCGCTGTTGCCGCCGTCGGCGGTGCGAAGTGAAGTCGCGGAGGGACGGCTGGAAGCCGCCGCGATTTCGAAACAGGCGCTGTCGCGCGAACTCGTGATCGCATCGCCGATCGACCACCCCGGCTCGACCGCCACCGCCGCGATCACAGCCCTTCTTCGCAGCGAAATAAGAGCGTGCCGGCAGGAGGGCCTCTGGGATATCCGGCTCGCGTAAAGCATTGTCAGATCAGTTGACCGGAAGACCGAGATTCTCCCGGAACCGATTCTTGAGAAATACGCCGTCCCGGGGCGGCAGCGCGCGTTCGACGTGACCGGATGCGATGCGCAGGCGCACCAGCTGCGGCCCCGCATCGAGCTTCTGCATCTGCGGCCGGAAGCTGATGATGCCTTCGATGTCAGCTATTTCCTGGACCGCGTGAAGGCCTGCACCGCGGGCGATCACCTCGAGCCGGGCTCCGAGACCCGAATGGCTGAGCTGCATCCCGGTCTCGCCGAAATGGCCGTTGTCGAGAACGACGATCGTGAGATTTCCGGGCTTCTTGGCCGCAACGGTCAGCAGGCTGCCGATGCCCATGAGTTGCTCACCGTCGCCGGTGATGACCGCAACCGGTCGCGTGGGTTGTGCCAGGGCAATCCCGAGGCCGACCATGGCCGCGCCACCCATGGCGCCCCACAGATAGAAATTGGCGGGATGCTCGCCGGCGGCAAAGACATCGTAGGACGACGATCCAAGGCCGGATACGACGAGCAAGTCGCCGCGATCGGCGAGCAGGGCCTTGACCGCCTCGCGGCGATCGAGCGAGCCGAAATCCTTGGTCATCACTTCGTCTCCGTCCATTTCTTGCGGCCGATCATTCGCTGCGAAATCAGGATAGCGACCTGCTGGTCGCTCTCGAATGCAAGGGAAGCCGCGGCCGAGACCACGTCCTCCGCATCTTCAGGCCGTTCCAGCCGCAGCACCGTCACGCCCATGATTTCGAGCGCCTGCGGCGTGGCCTTTCCCATCGGCACCTGCCACGGGTTGAACTCCGCCCATTCTCCGCGCATCGTGACCAGGGTGAGGAAGGGGAAGCGGCAACTCGACAGCAGCGACAGCATGTTGATGCAGTTGCCGACGCCGCTCGATTGCATCAGGAGAACGGCGCGATCGCCGCCAAGCCAGGCGCCGGCGCCGAGCGCCACGCCTTCCTCTTCCGTCGTCAGCACCGTCGTATGGATGGCGTTGTCGCCATGCGACAGCTCGATCAGGCGGGAATGACCGGCGTCCGGCACATAGGAAATCTGCGACACGCCGAACTTCTTCAGCGTTTGGTAGATCGCAAGCGGCCAGTCCTGGCTCACAGCGGCGTCGTCTCTCGTAGCGGTATCCATGGCGGCCTCGGTTGGATCGCGCCGCAGCGCGTGTCTCACAGCAAGGCCTTAGAACGGAAAGCCAGCGTTTTCCCTTCCAATCCGGCTTGAGCTGTCATGCCGAAATTTTATAGGCGAGGCGGGCGAGCCAAATCGAGGCAAGGGCCGAGATGGGCGAAAGAGGCAACCGGTTAGGCCCGGATCCGCACCGGTAGGGTCTCGTAGCCTCGGACGAAGCTCGAATAGACCCGCTTCGGCTCGCCGACCACCTCGATCTCGCCGAACCGCTTCAAGATCTCCTGCCAGACGATCTTGAGCTGCAATTCGGCCAGCCGCATGCCGACGCAGCGGTGGATGCCGAAGCCGAACGAGAGATGGATGCGGGGACGGGCGCGGTCGATGATGAAGTCGTTCGGCCTCTCGATCACCGCATCGTCGCGATTGCCGGAGACATACCACATCACGACGCGGTCGCCCTTGCGGATGATCTGGCCGCCGAGTTCGGTGTCTTCAAGCGCGGTGCGGCGCATGTGCGCGAGCGGCGTCTGCCAGCGGATCACTTCCGGCACCATGGAATCGATCAGCGCCGGATTGTCGCGCAGCTTCCTATACTGGTCAGGATTTTCATTCAGCGCGAGCACCGATCCAGTCATGGTGTTGCGGGTGGTGTCGTTGCCGCCGACGATCAGGAGGACGATATTGCCCATCAGATTGTCGGCATCCATGTGACGGGTCGCGTCGCTATGCGCCATCATCGAGATCAGATCGTTGCGCGGCTCGGCGTTGACGCGCTCGTCCCAGAGCCTGGCAAAATGGCTCGCGCATTCATCCATCTCGGTGCGCCGCTGCTCTGGTGTTTCCACGATCATGCTCTTCGGCAGCGCGGTGGCGACGTCGGACCAGCGCGTCAGCTTGCGGCGTTCCTCGAACGGAAAATCGAACAGCGTTGCCAGCATCTGCGTCGTCAGCTCGATCGAGACGCGATCGACGAAATCGAAGGTCTCGTTGCGCGGCAGCGCGTCGAGCACGCAGGCCGTGCGCTCACGGATCAGGATCGCGAGCTCGTCGAGATGCGTCGGCGTGAACATCGGCGCCACGGTCTTGCGCTGCGGGCTGTGCCGCGGCTCATCCATCGAAATGAAGCTCGGCCAGTCATAACCCGGCGGCATGTCGCGGATCGAAATGCCGCCAAGGCCGGCATCGGAGGAGAAGATGCCGTGGCTGGTATCGACTTGCATGATGTCGTTGTATCTGGTGATCGACCAATAAGGCTCGATCGGCGCCTTGGTGCAGTAATGCACCGGCGCTTCCTTGCGCAGCCGCTCGAACCACGGCCACAGCGTATCGGTCTGGAACAGGCGTGGCGCGCCGGGATGGAAATCCTCAAGCGGGGTCGAATAGGCGTCCTCGCGCGCCCGCCGCTGGAGCTCGGCCTTGTCGGTCTTCACTGTCGTCTGAACGTTCATTCCTTCAATCAATTCCAACCCGCGGAGGTAGCCCTTCTCCAGCGTCAGCCGGCGATCCGCACCGGCAGCGATTCGTAGCCCTTCACGAAGCTCGAATATACTCGCTTCGGTTCGCCGATCACCTCGATATGATCGAAGCGCTTGAGGATTTCCTCCCAGATGATGCGGAGCTGCAGTTCGGCGAGGCGCAAGCCCACGCAGCGATGGATGCCGAAACCGAAGGAAAGGTGGGTGCGCGGGCGTGCGCGGTCGATGATGAAATCGTAGGGCCGGTCGATCACCTCCTCGTCGCGATTGCCCGAGACGTACCACATCACGATCTTGTCGCCCTTTCTGAACTGCTTGCCGCGGAACTCGATGTCCTCAAGCGCGGTGCGGCGCATATGTGCCAGCGGCGTCTGCCAACGGATCACCTCGGGGACGAAGCTGTCGATCAGGTCGGGATTGTCGCGCAGCTTGCGGTACTGGTCCGGATTCCGGGAGAGCGCATAGACGCTGCCCGACAGCGTGTTGCGGGTGGTGTCGTTGCCGCCCACGATCAAGAGGATCAGATTGCCGAGAAAGTTCCGCGGGTCCATGTCGCGGGTGGCGTCGCCATGCGCCATCATCGACAACAGGTCGCTCTTCGGCGGCTGCTGGAGGCGCTCCTTCCAGAGCCGGCTGAAATAATGCGCGCATTCCATCAGCTCGGCCTGCCGCTCGTCTTCGGTCGCGACCAGGCCGCCGGCGCCCGGCAGCGTGGTGGCGATGTCGGACCAGCGCGTCAGCTTGCGGCGATCTTCCCAGGGAAAATCGAACAGCACCGCCAGCATCTGCGTGGTCAGTTCGATCGAGACCCGGTCGACCCAGTCGAACACCTCATTGACCGGCAGATCGTCCAGACATTCGGCCGAGCGTTTGCGGATGTTGATCGCGAGCTGGTCGAGATGGGTCGGCGTGAACATCGGCGCCACGGTCTTGCGCTGGGCGCTGTGGCGCGGCTGGTCCATGGCGATGAAGCTTTCGCGGCGCAGGTCGGGTGCCACGTCGCGGATGGTGATGCCGCCGAGCGCGGACGCCGACGAGAACACCGAATGATTGGTCTCGATGTCCATGATGTCGTTATATCGGGTGATCGACCAGTACGGTCCGAAGATGCTGTCCTTGCAGTAGTGAACCGGTTCCTCGCGGCGCAGCCGGTCGAAATAGGGCCAGTGTGTATCGGAGTGAAACAGTTCGGGATCACCCGGATTGAACTCTTCCAGCGGGAGCGACCAGGCGCGTTCTTTCGCCGTCTTCCGGTTGATGGTGTCGTCGAGCTCGATGGTGCCGTGCATGGCCTTGCTCCCTCAATCTCTGCCCGTCATTCGATGCAGGCGCATTTGCCGCGCATTACAACCCGTTGCCGGGACCAGAGCAAGGCGGGAGTTTGACGCATTCTTTGCGGTATCGCGGCGCTGCAAGGCCTTGGGTCCGGCTGGCTGTCCCTTCCAGCCGACGCCACCTTGGCCTGCTGCCCTCTTCTCAGGTCCGGTGGCGCGTGCCAATCTTGCCCGCAACGCATCACTTTCGGCGCGAAATGCCACGCCAACTGCCCGGAGCCAGACTGCCATGATTCCCAACGCGCATCGGATGTTCAATTTCGACCTCGGTGAGACCGCTGATGCCATTCGCGAAACCGTGCAGAGCTTCGCAGCCAATGAGATCGCGCCCCGCGCTGCCGAAATCGACAAGAACAACCAGTTTCCGCTCGACCTCTGGCCGAAGATCGGCGCGCTCGGGCTGCACGGCATCACGGTCGAGGAGGAATATGGCGGCTCGGGGCTCGGCTATCTCGAACATTGCATAGCCATGGAGGAGATCTCGCGCGCCTCGGCCTCGGTCGGTCTGTCCTATGGCGCGCATTCGAATCTCTGCGTCAACCAGATCCGGCGCAACGGCAACGAGAAGCAGAAGCGCAAATATCTGCCGAAGCTGATTTCCGGCGAGCATGTCGGGTCGCTCGCGATGTCCGAGCCCAATGCCGGCTCCGACGTGGTGTCGATGACCACGCGCGCCGAGAAGAAGGGCGACCGCTACGTCATCAACGGCAACAAGATGTGGATCACCAATGCGCCGGTGGCGGAGACCTTGGTGGTCTATGCCAAGACCGATCCCAATGCCGGCCCGCGCGGCATCTCCGCCTTCATCATCGAAAAGGGCATGAAGGGATTTTCGACCGCGCAAAAGCTCGACAAGCTCGGCATGCGCGGCTCTGACACCGCCGAGCTCGTGTTCGAGAATTGCGAAGTCCCGGAAGAAAATGTGCTCGGCGAGGTCGGCCGCGGCGTCAATGTGTTGATGTCGGGGCTCGACTATGAGCGCGCGGTGCTCGCCGCAGGCCCCCTCGGCATCATGCAGGCCTGCCTCGACGTGGTGATGCCCTATGTCCACGAGCGCAAGCAGTTCGGCCAGCCGATCGGCTCGTTCCAGCTCGTGCAGGGCAAGATCGCCGACATGTACACGACGATGAATGCCTCGCGGGCTTACGTCTATGCGGTGGCGAAAGCATGCGACCGCGGCGAGACCTCGCGCGAGGACGCCGCCGGCGCCATCCTCTATGCCGCCGAGAAGGCGACGCAATGCGCGCTCGACGCCATCCAGCTGCTCGGCGGCAACGGCTATATCAACGACTATCCGACCGGGCGCCTGCTGCGCGATGCCAAGCTTTACGAGATCGGCGCCGGCACCAGCGAAATCCGCCGCATGCTGATCGGACGCGAGCTGTTCGATAAATTTGCGTGAGGCTTGGGTCGGCCACGATTGTCGCGCTAAAATAGCCTTGGAACTGTTGCGGCGGCCATCTGGCGGGCGCCGGTCGCACGGACCGCGCGCTCGACTAGTGTCCCGAATCCGAAGTTCGCATCATTTTGCGGCACCTTCGTAGCGAACTTCGGATTCGAAAGGACACTAGAATCTATAATTCTAGTGTGGCTTTGGTTCAGAAGTTCTCTTGAAAGTATCGGCAGCGAAGGTGAAGAGAACTTCTGAACCACCACACTAGGGAGGAGCCGATGACCGATTCGAACCGACGCACCATTCTCGCGAACGGCGCTGCCGCCGCCCAGGCGCAGCCGACAGGGAAGGTTTCGGGATTGCCGGATGGTGCCAAGATCGGCTTCTACGACAAGGGCGATGTCCGCATCCGTTACGCCGAGATCGGCTCGGGCTTCCCGCTGCTGGCCATTCCCGGCGGCGGGTTGAACTCGTGTATCGCCTTTTGGGCGCGGATGCCGATCGACATTCCGGAGGAGTTCAAGAACGACTTCCGCATCATCACCATGGACCAGCGCAACGCCACCGGCGGCGAGTCCACCGGTCCGGTGCCCGTCGACGATCCCTGGGGCGCGTTCGCCGACGACCAGTTGGGCGTGATGGATCATCTCGGCATCGACAAGTTCGTCTTCTTCGGCAATTGCATCGGCGGACCGTTCGCGATGAAGCTGATCGAGCGGGCGCCGCAACGCGTCGTTGCGGCGATATTGAGCCAGCCCGTCGGGCACGGCCCGTCGGACCCGGATTACATGTACGACGCCGGCAAGAATGTCTGGGCCAGGAAGCTGCGCGAGCGCCGGCCCGACATCTCGATGGTCTCAATCGAGCAATATCTGCACAACCTTTACCGCGTGCGGCCTGATTTCCTGTACAGCGTGTCGCGCGATTTCGCGAAATCTTGCCAGACGCCGATGCTGGTACTGCCGGATGACGTGCCCGCGCATCCGATGGTGGCTTCGGTCGACGTCGCCTCGCTCTGCCCGAATGCCGAGATCACGGTTTACCCCTGGAAAGAGCCGCCGGAGCTGAAGGCGCGCACCATCGACCGCGCGCGCACCTTCCTGAAGCGACACCAGACGGCGTAGCGCAGTCCGACTCACCGGATTGTTGTGCTGTCGGTGGGAGCGGCGGTGATGCGACAGCGCATTCGCATTCAGAAGTGATGGACCTGAAGGGCATCGTTGCACTGGTGACGGGCGGCAATGGCGGGCTGGGGCAACGCATCTGCCACGCGCTCGCGCAGGAGGGCGCACATGTCGCTGTCATATACGCTCGCAGCCGCAACCAGGCGGAAAGCGTCGCCAGCGAACTGACGTCGCGCTATCAAGTCAACGCTCGAGCTTTCGCCTGTGACATCACCGACGACGCGGCTGTGGATCGGCTGGTCGGCGAGGTAACCCAGACCTTCGGCCGCCTTGATATTCTGATCAATGACGCCGCCTACACCGTCTCGATCCCGTTCGGCGATCTCGACAATCTGACGATGGAGGTATGGAACAGGATCATGGCCGTCAACCTGAAGGGGCCGATGCGCCTGACCAAGGCGGTAGCTCCCGTCATGAAGGCCCAGGGGCGTGGCCGCATCGTCAACATAGCTTCCGTGGCAGGGCTCAGCCCAGCCGGCTCTTCGATCGCCTATGCCGTGTCAAAGGCGGGGCTCATTCATCTGACGCGGTGCATGGCGGTGGCGCTGGCGCCTGAGACGCTCGTCAACTGCGTGGCGCCGGGTCTCCTGGATGGCACTCGCGCCACAGCCAATCTGCGGTCCGAGCAGATCGAGCGTTCCGCATCGAGCTCGCTCCTGAAGAAGCCGGCTGACAAGGATGACTGCGCCGACATGGTGGTCGCCATGTGCCGCACCGGGACCATGACCGGTCAGACGGTCGTTATCGACTCCGGACGCGCCTTTCATTGAGACGACGGGATTAACTACCTCGAACGGCTCGTTCCATGGAGTGGGGCAGAATCCCAGAAAGGCCCGTGCCGCAGGGGTTTCTGCTTTAAGCTGACTTCAGTGGAACCAGACAAAGTGGTAAGGCGTTGAGGCTTCTGGGTCAAAGGGACCCGCGACGCGGCATAAGCTGCGTCATATTTGTTTGGAGGACTTTATGGATAAGAAAATCGCTGGGTTGCTCGGCGCCGTGGCGGCCGTTGCGACGGTGAGTGGCGCACAGGCGTCGGCCCCGGTTCAAACGTCAAGCGATCCGCTTGCCGCACAATCTTACGCCGATTTGCTGACGCCCATTTCAAATGCAACCGAACTGCTGGTCGCCGACGATGCGAGGTTGGCGGCGGAAAGCGCCGGAGGTGTTCAGCTCGCGCAGTACGTTGTTCACCGCGACCACCACCACCATCATCACGTGGTTGTCGTTCCTCGGCGGCGCTATCACCATCATCATCACCACCATCATCACCACCATCACCACGGTGCCTTTATCGGCGTCCCGGGCGTGGGCGGCGTCGTGGTTCATTAGTCGCAGATCATGTCAGCCGTGCCGGCGGATTAACCGGCTATCTCGATGAGAGCGCGGCTTAAATGGCGGCAAGCCATCGCACCGTAGGGGCGGCCCCCGAAGTGCTGATTGGCGGCACGTCCGGCGAGATACCGTTTGATCACGCCGGACGATCTCGCCTTCATCAGTCCTTGAGCCGTATCGTCGGCGCTGGCAGGCTTTCCGTCATGATATTGATCAGGGCAGGCTTTCCGCTTGCGATGGCGCGGTCGATCGCGGCCGGGAGATCAGACGCCTTGTTGACGAACTCTCCATGTCCTCCGAGCGCCTCCACGACCAGATCGTAGCGTGCCGGGAGTAGCTCGAGGTTGTGGATCCGGTTCGGCCCGTAGGATCGCAATTGAATCTGGCGCTCCGCATTCCAGCATGCGTCGTTTCCGACCACGGCAATGAAAGGCAGGCGGCACCGGACGGCCGTCTCGAATTCCGCGAGATGGAAGCCCAAGGTCCCGTCTCCAAGCACAGCGAAAATCGGCGCCTTGGGCTCGGCATAGCGCGCGGCCAGGGCAAGGGAGAGCGAACTGCCGATGGCACCGGAGACGCCATTCACCATTCGCCGGCGCAGTGGCAGCATGCTCTGCGCCCATTGGCCGAATTCACCGCCGTCGCCGACCAGCACCGCATCCCGGTCGTTCTCGATATAGGGACGAAGCACGCGAAAGACTTCCGCAGGATGCAGACGCCCTTCGGTTGTTGAGACGACCGACGCCCATTCCTGCGGCCGGTCATCCAGTGCGGCGCGCGCCTCCTTGAGCCATTCGGCACTACGGCTATCGGCTTCCGGGGCGCGTGTGACGAGCGTCTTCGCCGCAAGCTTTGCGTCCGCAATACAACCGATGAGTAGCCGGGCCCCGACCTCCTTGACGGCCCGTTCCACCATCGCTCCTTCCGGATCGACAACGATCAGGCGCACGTCCGGCGCATAATCCGGCGCGGCTGCCCAGCGCGTCGTGAAATCGAGTGCCTTGCCCAACAGCACCACAAGGTCCGCTCTCCGAACCACATCGGCAAAGGCGCCGAGCGTCGCGTCCGCGGGGCCGCGCGGGCTTTCGAGAACGACCACGGGGACGTTGGTCGCTTCCTCCAATCGCTTGAGGAGTGCACGCCCCGCAAAGCCGGAAAGCGCGGGCGGCGCAAAAATGATAGGCCGCTTCGCCGAGGCCAGCGCTGAGAGAACGCCATCGGCAATCTCGCTCGCAATGTCCGGTCCGGCCGTCCGGTCGGTTATTTCGGGCCATACGATCTGGTCGAGTGGAATGCTTGCATCGAGCAGGTCCGACGGCAGGCTGACATGCACCGGGCCCGGTCGCCCCTGCCTCGCCAAGCGCATCGCATGCGCAATGTCCTGACCGAGCGTGGCCGTCGACTTCGCCATCCAGGAGGCCTTGGTGACAGGCGCTGCCATTTCCGCCTGGCGGATTTCCTGAAAGCCGCCGCGTCCCAATTCCCATGTCGCCGCATGGCCCGATAGCAGCACCATCGGGGATTCGGCCGCCTGGGCGGCGAATAGTGCGCCGAGTGCATTCACATGGCCCGGTCCACCGGTCACCATCGCAATCCCCGGCTCGCCCGTCATCCGCCCCCAGCCATCGGCCATGTGCACAGCGGCGGCTTCGTGCCGAACGTGGACAAGCTCGATCTTCGTCTCGAGGACCGCATCGAAGATCGACATGATGTGATTGCCGGACAGGGTGAAAATGCGTTCGCAGCCAAGTTTCTCAAGAGACTTGGCGACGATGTCGGCACCGCGCAGGTTTTTGGTCACTTAGCGTTTCTCCGCTTCTGATTATTGGCAGCACGCTTGCCGCTGAGTTCCAATCGTGCGTCACGCGATACCTATCCGAAGATGTCGCC
>Ga0310811_10010891_pt1 | contig 11763 bp, 12 predicted proteins | sample YCmetagenome_FD_207642 | JGI IMG/M metagenome (GOLD analysis project Ga0310811, IMG submission 207642) | Soil microbial communities from experimental microcosm in Duke University, North Carolina, United States - YC | ecosystem: Engineered > Artificial ecosystem > Soil microcosm > Unclassified ...
TTGTCGCCTCCCCAAATCCAAATGATGGGCTTTTGATTGATGATATCGTTCCAAAGCTCCTGAGGTCTTTTTTGATCGTCGCAAGAGCCGAACGCAATGACTGTTTGGTTCTTTTGTGAAAAAGCGGAAACGGAGACAAGTATCAGGCCAACGAAAAGGATTCTGTTAAAACTCATAGCTACAAACATACAATTCCGTTTTTAATTGTCCGTTGCCGTTGGTTTAAATTTCACGTTGCCGCCACCCACGTGTTTGCTATCTTTCAAAGTGAAAAAACCCATCTCATGAAAAATCTAATCATTCTGTTTTGTCTCCTAAGTTCTTTGGCCTTGGCTCAGACACCTGATTCTGTCACTATCAAAGCCAATTACGAAAAATTGGAAGTGCAAATACCCATGCGTGATGGTGTGAAGCTCTTCACTTCTATTTATGTGCCCAAAGATAAAAGCAAGATCTATCCCATCCTGATGCAACGGACGTGCTACAGTGTCGCACCCTATGGGCCGACAAAGTTTCGCCGGAATCTTGGTCCTTCGAAATACCTCATGAGAGACGGGTACATTTTCGTTTATCAAGATGTTCGCGGGCGATGGATGAGCGAGGGCACATTTGATAATATGCGCCCCAACATTCCGGGCAACGACCGAAAAAACAAAACGGCCATCGATGAATCTTCCGACACGTGGGACACGATCGATTGGCTGCTTAAAAACATCAAAGGCAACAACGGACGGGTGGGCCAATGGGGAATTTCCTATCCAGGGTTTTATGCGGCGGCCAGCCTCCCCGACGCACATCCCGCCTTAAAAGCCTCTTCTCCACAAGCTCCCATCAGCGACTTCTTTTTTGACGACTTCCACCACCAGGGCACATTTTTGCAGAGCTACATTGCGGCTATGGCTGTGTTTGGCTATCAGCACGAAAAGCCTACCGATAAAAGCTGGTATGATGATAAGATCAAGCGCTTTTATGAGAATCCTCCAAAAGACGGATATGAGTTCAATCTCAGCCAAGGACCGCTCAAAAACTTTACGGAGAAATATCATCACGATAATTTTTTCTGGCAACAAATCATCGATCATCCTAACTACGACGAATTCTGGCAGCAGCGAAGTTTGCTCCCGCACTTGACAAATGTAAAGCATGCCGTGATGGCGGTAGGTGGTTGGTACGACGCCGAGGATTTGTTTGGCCCTCTCAATATCTACAAGAAAATTGAGAGGACTAGTCCCGGCGCCTACAATACGATCGTGATGGGTCCATGGAGCCACGGCGACTGGGCGCGAGAAACGGGTTTTCAGCAGGTGAACCATATCTACTTTGGAGATAGCATCTCCACCTTTTATCAACGAGAAATCGAACGGAAGTTTTTCAATTCGATATTGAAGGATAGCGCACCGCCTTCGTTGCCAGAAGCCTACATGTTTGATTGCGGCTTAAAAACATGGCGACAATTTACCGAATGGCCTCCCAAGGAAATTCCTTCCGTGAAATTGTACTTTGACGAAAGAGGAAAGCTATCCATCAATCAACCTACAAAATCGGAAACGGTATTTGAATACACGAGCGACCCGGCCAAACCCGTTCCATACACGTCGCAGACCGAAGGTTTGGTTTTCACTCCTCGCCGATTCATGACTGACGATCAGCGTGGCGCTTCGCGCAGGCCAGATGTGATTACGTTTCAAACTGATCCGTTGACCGATGACGTTACTCTTGCCGGAGAAATTGCAGCAAAATTGAAAGTATCGATGACGGGCACCGATGCCGATTTTATTGTGAAGCTGATCGATGTATACCCTGGCGATACACCGAACGACACCAAGCACAACCCCGCCAATATCGTAATGGCCGGTTATCAACAGCTGGTGCGCAGCGAAGTTTTCAGGGGTAGATTCAGAAATAGCTTTGAAAAGCCGGAGCCCTTCACACCCCATCAGATCACAGATGTAAACTTTGCACTGCAAGACGTATTGCATACGTTCAAGAAAGGCCACCGTGTGATGGTGCAAATCCACAGTACGTGGTTCCCCTATATCGACCGCAACCCACAGAAGTACGTCGACAATATTTACAAGGCAAATGAAGAGGATTTCATCAAATCCACGATCAAAGTGTATGGATCATCTGTTGTTGAAATTGGTGGAGGAGATAAATTGAAGGGAAAGTTGGAACCAAAGAAATAACGTTTAAAAGCCCCTGCTTTGAAGTTTTCACGGTAGGGCTTTCTTTTTGTTAAATAATTCCCTTTAACTCCTCAATAAACCCATCCAATTCATCCTTGGTGTTATAATAATGAGGTGAAACACGCACCGCCCAAGGCACTTTCTTATCATCAAAGTCTATCACAGCAACGTTTCTATAACTGGACACCACATTTATTTTCTTCGCTAGAAGTTTTTGCGTGATCATATGCGCATCGGAGCCATTGACGTGAAATGTAACGAGTGCTCCAACTTCCGGTCCGCGGTCAAGAACGCTCACGTTGTTTATTTCCGAGAGTTTTGTTCTCAGGTAATCCGCTAGGGCTTTCACATTCCTCCATATTCGATCTTCGCCAATCGTCAAGCAGTATTCAATCGCAGCTCGCGAGCCAAGCACCAGCGCGTACGCAAACTCCCAATCTTCAAAGCGGATGGCGCCGTCTCTGGGTTTGTAGTGATCCTTTTCGATCCAGTCAGCGCCGCGCATATCAATGAAGAGCGGTTCAAATCCTGAAGCAAGCACCTTGTCAGAAACATAAAGTAGCCCAGTGCCTCGCGGGCCGCGGAGAAATTTCCGGTTGGTCGCGCTTAGAAAATCGCACTTTAGCTCATTGACGTCCAATTTCATTTGACCAATCGACTGACACGCATCCAACAAATAAATCGTGTCGTATTTGTTAATGATCTCGCCGATTTTTTTTACCGGCTGAATCAATCCGGAATTCGTTGGAATGTGCGTGATCGACAGCAAGCGCGGCCGAAGGTCTTTCAACTGCTGGTCGAGATCGTTCAAATCGACGCCTCCTTCCTTCGCGTTCTTAATACGCACCACCCTTATTCCAAATCTTTTTTGCAGCGACAGAAATTGAATCTGGTTTGAAATAAAATCGTCATTGGAAGTCAAGATGGTGTCTCCGGCCTTAAACGGAATGGACGACAAGGCACGTGAATAAGAGTCGGTGGCACTTGAGGTAAATGCAATACTTGAAGGTTTGCAGTTCATCAATCGCCCCGCCTGATGGTAAAACTCTTTTATCGCATCAGCCCGTAATGCGGCAGCTTCATATCCGCCAAGGTTTGCCTCCAGGTGCATGTGATCTACGACCGCTTGCGTCACGACGTTTGGCATCAAACTCGCACCGGCGTTGTTGAGATGGATCACATTCGAGCAGCCGGCTGTATCTTTCCTGAAGGCATTAATTTCTTGTTCAGAGAATGGTTTGTCTATTTTCATACCGTGTTTGTTATCTCTCGTTAGGTTTAATGTGTTGGTATCGCTGCAACAGCGACTCAAATTTTCTCAAATCGACAGGCTTGAAATGCTCTTCTTTTTTTGGGGGATCTTTTAGCAATTTTTCTTTCGGCCTATTAGGTCTTTTTTCAAATCCTCCGCCACAATTAGGACAAACGTTGTGAAGAATATTCCTTACGCAATCTTCACAAAAGGTGCATTCATAGGTGCACACCATCGCTTCTGTACTTTCATTGGGAAGTTTCTTTCCACAGTTTTCGCAAATAGGTCTTAATTCAAGCATGGCGTTGATGATTAAATTTTGGAATTCGATAGGCTAATTAAATTCAGCGATACATTCTATTTCAACCAGCGCTTGATAAGGCAACCCCTTCACCGCAACGGTGGTGCGCGCCGGTCGATGCTCGCCAAAAATTGCGGCATACTCTGTATTCATCCCCTCGAACATATTCATGTCGGTAAGAAACACGTTTGCCTTAACCACATTCGACAACGTTAGGCCTGCAGATTCAAGAACTACCTGCAAGTTCTTCAGCGCCCGTTGCGTCTGGCCGGAGATATCCGTGGCCTCGATCTTCATGGTATGTGGATCAATTGGCGTTTGCCCCGAACAATACAACAAATTACCCGTTTTGATAGCATGCGAATAAGGCCCGATGGCTTTGGGCGCTTGCTCAGAAAAAACTGTTTTCATTTGACTTTGTTTGAAAATTATTTGCAAACCTACACGCCGCGGGTCGGGGAAATCATGCAAATCAGATTCGCGCACGGTTTTTTGAACTAATTTTAATAACCAAAACGATTAATTCCCGCATGACGCTAGATCCATTCGATAAACATCTTCTTCGGCTCCTGCAGCAGAACAACAAGTTGACCTCGGACGAGCTCGCGGAAAAGGTGGGGCTCAGCCCTTCCGCCGTTCAGCGCAGATTGAAAAAACTTCGCGATGAAAAAGTCATAGAGGCCGACGTTTCAATTGTTTCTCCGTCGGTGGTTGGGCTGGCGTTGACCTGCGTAGTGGAAGTGGCGTTGGAAAAAGGGAACTCCGTGGGCCTTGCCAAATTCAAAGCTTCCATGCTCAAGTGCCCCGATGTGACACAATGCTATTACGTGACGGGAAAATATGATTTCGTCCTGATCGTGCACGCTCCTTCGATGCAGTATTATGAGGAGTTCACCAACAAGTGGTTGTTGGATAACCCCAATGTCAGTCACTTTTACACGCATGTGGTGATGGACAAGGTGAAGGTGGGATATGGGGTGTCCATTTAGAAGGACTGATCGGCTAAAATTGCTTTATCCTACGGTCATCTAATAAGCTGTTAATACCCAGGGCTAAGTTGCCAAAGTTTCTAACATGATTTGATTTTCATTTGCAGAGGATAAAAGCCCAGCAAATGACTAAAGCTATTTTTACATTCCCGTTTGTTTTATTGCCTTTTTTCTCGCTCGCCCAACAAGCATCCAAAATATTTTACCAAGACAGCGTAGGTAAAGCTATGTCTTTTGAAGCATTTAGAAAGGCAACAGAATCAGGCACTCTATTTTCAAAACAGATGTCTGTCGAGGGCGACACGGTTACTCAAATCTACCATCTTGAGTCAAAAGCAGAACGGAAAAAACTTTCAGACGAACGAATCATTTCTGAAAAAAACTTACTTGGCAAAGCATTACCAGACAGTAAACTCAAAAGGCTCGATGGTAGCGATTTCAACCTATCCATGCTTAAAGGTAGGACCCTTGTAATTAACTTCTGGTTTATCCAATGTTCCCCCTGTATTGCGGAAATACCTGAATTAAATCGTGTGGTTAACCACTATCAAAACAAACCGGACATTTTATTCTTTGCGCCTGCGTTAGATGACGTCGACGACCTTAAAAAGTTTCTTGGCAAACATCGTTTCTCATACGTCGTTCTTGGCCAGAGTGAAGAGCTTAGCAAGAAAATCGGGATCTCTTCTTTTCCTACTAATATCATCATCAATTCAGATGGATTGATAGACGGAGTGATTGTTGGCGGAAAGGAAAAAATTAGTCAAGTGCTCACGGAAGCAATAGACAGGACGTTGGCTAAGGCCAGCCCTCGTTAAGCTGTTTAGGGAGAATAATTTCACTATTTTGCGCGCAAACCATAAAAATGCTGCGCTCACTTTTTAGGAAAAAATCGCTCTCCACGATTACAAGCACGTCGCACGCTGCCGACGGTCAGGCGTCTGAATTAAAAAAAGTACTCAATGCCCGCGACCTTACGCTGCTCGGCATCGCGGCAATTATCGGCGCTGGCATTTTCAGTACGATCGGTCATGCCAGTTTCAATGGCGGTCCCGCCGTGTCTTTGCTTTTTGTGTTCACTGCAGTGGCATGTGTCTTTACGGCTTTGAGTTACGCACAGTTTGCTTCAACCGTTCCCGTGTCAGGCAGCGCCTATACTTACGCCTACGTATCATTCGGAGAGTTTTTTGCTTGGATCATTGGTTGGGCATTGATCTTGGAATATGCGGTGTCAAACATGGTGGTGGCTATTTCCTGGTCGGAATATTTCACTTCCATGTTGGCGGGATTCAACATCCACTTGCCGGAGTGGCTTACCATCGATCCATCGTCGGCGAGCGAAGCGGTGCGCGCGGCAGCACCTTCCCTTGTCGGCATTAAATTGATATGTGATTTGCCGGCGGGGTTGATCACCGTGTTGGTTACTGCACTGGTTTATGTCGGAATTCGAGAATCACGAACAGCGAGCAATATTTTGGTGATCCTCAAGTTGTGCGTTATTTTCCTGGTGATCGTCGCTGGGTCGTTTTATATAAAACCTGAAAACTGGAGCCCTTTTGCTCCCAACGGAGTCAAAGGAATATTGAGTAGCGTGGCTGCCGTGTTCTTTGCCTTCATCGGGTTCGATTCTATTTCTACGACAGCTGAAGAATGCAAAAACCCGCAGCGTGATTTGCCACGCGCCATGCTTTGGTGTTTGGGGATTTGCACGGTGCTATACATACTCATCGCATTAGTGCTGACGGGCATGGTCAATTACAAAGAGCTTAACGTTGATGATCCGTTAGCTTATGTTTTCCAAAAAGTAGGAGTAAATTTTATAGCGGGCGTAATTTCGGTTTCGGCTGTGGTGGCCATTACCAGCGCATTGTTGGTTTACCAACTGGGGCAACCTCGCATCTGGATGACGATGAGTCGCGATGGATTGTTGTGGCCGCGATTTGCCAAAGTTCATCCCAAGTTTAAAACCCCGTCATTCTCTACGATCGTCACTGGCGTGGTGGTAGCTGTTCCTTCGATGTTTTTTAACATGCAGTTTTTTGTCGACCTCACCAGTGTAGGAACGTTCTTTGCCTTCATCATTGTGTGCGCAGGTGTGTTGTACATGGATCAAAAAGGATTGAGCAACCAGTCGAAGTTCAGAGTGCCTTACATTAATGGAAAATATTTTGTCGTTGCGGGGTTGTTTATTGCCGCGGTGTTTGCGTTGACCTCGAATGGATACGCCGCCGTATTAGCAGAGAAGCCACTCCTTTACGTATTCTGGGCAACCTGGATCCTGATGTCTGTACTTAGTTACAAGAACAGCTTTTCGTTACTGCCGGTATTAGGAATACTCACCAACTTGTATTTGATGACGGAGCTTGGCCTCTGGAATTGGGGGGCTTTTCTTACCTGGCTGATCGTCGGCCTCGTGATTTATTTTTCTTATGGATATAGGAAAAGCAAGCTCGCTACCACCTAGAAATCATTTTCCAATCTTGTAGAATTTTTTGCTCACAGAAAATTGGAGCACCTGATTTTGAGTGTTCGCTACACTGAATGAAGGCGACTCGTTACTGCCTCCAGGATATTTGTTGATATTGCTAACCCCGTAATTGTACCTGAAGGTAAAGTTCAATCCCAAAGGCAGGTCTATCCCCGCACCGAAGGCGATTGAAAAATCGATACTGTTCAAGTAGCGTTTTAAGTCTTGATTATAAGAAGCTTGCCCCAAACTGGTACCCTGCGTACTATTTAATATCTGAACTATGTCCCCCTTCGCACCGACCAGCAAACCAAGTTGTGGACCTATTTGAAGGCTCAGGCCACCCGTTGGATAATATTTAAAAACCACCGGAATGTTGATGTAGTTAAGGTTGGTACGAAGGCCTGTATAATTGGGAGTGGTGTAGGTTTGACCCTGGCGGGAGTACACGATCTCCGGCTGCAAGCCGAACTTGCCCTTGCGAACCAGCCCATAAGCACCCAAATGAAAACTAGTGCGTCCATTGTACACAGCTCCCGCAAGCTTTCCGTCGGAACTTAAGCCCAGCCCACTCTGGTTCAAGCCCACTTTCCCGCCCACTTCCATCTTGATTTGGGCAGATGCTCCTATCGGCAACAAGAACAACGCACACACAACAACCATCAACTTTCTCATAATCATTTAAAAATTTTCGCTGGCAAAAATACAAACGTTAAAGCCCACAAAAAAGAAATCCCGCTTTCGCGGGACTCTTATAACGAAATTTCGGTTCGAATTATTTTCCGAGTTTAAACAGACGATAGCCTGCTGACACCATGATCACTTGGTTCTTCACGTTGCTGGAGCTTCCAGACACATTATTGTTGTTTGATACGCCGAGATTATACCTGGCGTCAATTGACAAACCAAAGGGAAGATCCCAGCCCGCACCAAGCGCTACGCTGATATCTGAGCCTTTGACAAAGTTAGCAGCTCCTTGAGTAGTCGTCACGCCACTGGTGGTCGATTTGATATCCCCTCCCGACAAAAAACCAATCTGAGGGCCCACTTGCAAGTTAATGCCAGCTACGGTATATAACTTGAGAATAACAGGGATGTTGACGTAATCAAAATTTGCGTCGACGTTGGAGGTACTATAAGAATACTTCGTTCCCTGTTTTGAAAAAAGGACCTCAGGTTGAATTCCTATTTTACCAAGTTTAAACAAAGTATACGCGCCAAAGTGATAACCTGTTCGATTATTATAGGTTGTACCCGCCGATTGGGTCGCGTTAACGTTGGCAAAATTCAATCCACCCTTAATACCAATTCCAACAGACGCCTGCGCGTTCGCCGCAAGCGACAAAAGAGAAAAGCAGACAATGACAAAACTTACCTTGATTAGTTTCATATTAAGTAATTTGGTTTGAAGCAAATTTAGTAAAAATCGTGCCACCTTATTGAATTCCGAGTTCTGGGTTCCTGCCTTTTATGGATGAATAAAATTGCGTCAATACTTTTAGGTCCGCTTCCAAATTTTCTGTAGGATGAAAAGGTTGTCCAACGATAACTTTCTTTCTTTGATAGTCGAATCCACAGGGGATAATTGGAACACCTGCTTCCTTGGCGATATAATAAAAGCCGGTTTTTAGTCGATCCACTTTTTGTCGGGTACCTTCAGGCGCCAGGGCCAGAATAAATTCGGGGTGAGCATTAAAAAGAGTCACCACTTGATGAACCATGTCATGGGACGAAGATCTATCAACGGGGTAGCCACCGAGCCATCGAAAAAGCCACCCGAATGGTGGTTTGAAAAGTTGACTTTTCCCCAAAAATTTTGCGTTCTGCAAATGCAAAATGCTGCGCGCCATCACGCCGACCACAAAATCCCAATTGCTGGTGTGGGGGGCCACTGCCACAATAAATTTCCGAACGTCCATCGGAAACGATCCTTCGACGTTCCAGCCGATGAGCTTGAAAATGATACTATAGAGGAAACGCAACATCTCGTGAATAAAGATAACATGCCGTATCGAATCCAGGCCCGGAAAACTTTTTCGATTTAATTTCTTAGCTTTGGGTAATTTTTTCGACCGCAGATCACTCTTTATCGATCTGATTTTTTAACCTAAACTGGACCAACAAACACCATGAATAAAATTGCGGCACCAATTGTCTTTATGGCTTTTTTGTATGCTGGCGATATGTACGCCCAAGCCTGTAACCTGACGAGGATCATCGAAGCCGATGGCGACACCATTTCGCTTTCGTATGATGCCACTAACCACGTTTCTTCGCTCGGAAAAAATTCTGTCGTAAAAACAAATTCAAATGGACATTTTCTTGAAGTAGTGCACGAAGAAGCAAAGACCAACAGTCTTTCGCGTGCCACCTACAAATACGACAACAATAACAATCTGTTGGAGTATGAGCAGTTTATGGGCGCATCTACCACGCCGGCGTTCATTATGAAATTCACATACAATTCTTTTCATCAAGTAATCGAAGCGCAATCCGCGGTGGCGGTGAAAACAAATTTCTTCTATGGCTACCGGGTTTTTACGTACGCCAATACCACCACAAAAAATCCAACAACGATCAAAAATTATTCAGGCGATGCACACGGAAAAACCGGAAGTGCCGACGAAACGATCACCCTAACGTATGACGATAAAAAGACGACGGGCTACATCAATCCGTTGGATGATTTTAGTCCATTTGCCACTCACAACGTCGTGTCAGCAACCGTAAGTGCGGTGGGGTCCAAGCCAGTAACAGAAACGTTTACCTATCAATACAACGCACAGGGTTATCCTGTTTCAAGAACAGAAAGAGAGGGAGGAAGGTCATTCACGACAAATTTCTCATATAGCTGCAGGCAAGAGCCTTAAACAATTTTTTTCGATCGGCTTTTTTGTCGGCGATATAGGAGGGCGCTATCCTCCGCTGCTTCACAGGTAAAATCCAAGCTATTAATTGCGTTCGCCGTCCACAACATTTTTTAAGCGTCTGCCGTTGCATTAACTAAATTGAGTCTATGCGCTTTGATCGACTACTTATAAGTAATTATCCTAACCAAAGCAAAAATCATGAAATGGGAAAAATGTGTAGGGTTAAGCCTGTTAGTTTTAGCGGCTATTTCGTGCAGTAAAACTGAGATAAAAAAAGTACAAACCACAACAACACCTACGACCCCGACGACGCCACCACCAACAACGCCTACGGCTACTTCGGCAAGGTGCCTTCCACTTCAAACCAATCAGTTGAATGCCAACGGTACCACTTTTGCCTCCGAATCTTACGTTTATGATAACGACGTCCTGATCTCTTATTCAAGATCAGGCTCACTTTATGTTGGCACTTACACGTACACTATTACGAGAAATTCTTCTGGTTTGATTACAAAAGTGATAGGTCAAGAACCGAGTCTCACACAAACACTATACACCTACGATGATTCAGACAGACTGACAAGTCAGCTATTTTATGTAACAGGGTTAGCGAATAGCCGATATTATTTCTATAATTCTTTTGGCCAACTGAGCCGCGTCACGTTCGGCCAACCAGATACAACTGCACTTTCGGGTACTTATATATATTCCTACGCAAACAACAACACGAAAAATCCGTCGACGATTGGTTATTACGAAAATAATAAATTATCGACAACCGTTACGATGACATTTGATACCCTAAAGAGCACGAACAGTATTTGCTTCCCCGGTCTGCCTGACGGCTATGGTACATTTTCGTCAAACAATGTCTTAAGCTATGTGCAGGCCTTTGGTGTGGGCAACAGTTACGCGGATATTTACACCTACACCTACAACGCTGATGGATTCCCAATATCGGGTACTCGAATCAACAAACAGGTAGACAATGGCAAAACCTACAGCGACACGATCCCGCTAACTTACTCGTACAGTAATTGCAAATGATCGCAGCCGTAGGACGCCCTTTGAAATCCTAGACAATCTTATCGATGAGTTTTTCGTCGGCGAGGTAAGGTAGGGTAACGGTCAGTCCTCTTTTTACTTCCTTATTGATCGCGTTGATTGCGCCTTCGTTGCGTGCCCAGGCCCTCCTTGCGATGCCGTTGTTCACGTCAAAGTAGAGCATGTTCCTCAAGCGCCTGTCCGCCTCTACGGTGCCATCGAGGAGCATACCAAAGCCGCCATTGATTACTTCGCCCCATCCTACACCGCCGCCGTTGTGAATGGAAACCCAGGTGGCCCCGCGGAAAGAGTCACCGATCACGTTGTGAATTGCCATATCAGCAGTGAAGCGCGAGCCGTCATAGATATTTGAAGTCTCACGATAAGGCGAATCTGTTCCTGATACATCGTGGTGATCGCGACCTAACACAACGGGCCCAATTTTTTTTGCTTTAATCGCATCGTTAAATGCAGCCGCGATTTTTGTTCGGCCCTCCGCGTCGGCATAGAGTATGCGCGCCTTCGAACCGACGACCAATCGATTTGTTTTTGCGGCCTTGATCCAATTGATATTATCGACGAGCTGAGAGTGAATTTCTTTTGGAGCTGACTTATAAATGTCTGTCAGTACATCAGTGGCCAACTGATCGGTGT
>Ga0310811_10010892_pt1 | contig 11763 bp, 7 predicted proteins | sample YCmetagenome_FD_207642 | JGI IMG/M metagenome (GOLD analysis project Ga0310811, IMG submission 207642) | Soil microbial communities from experimental microcosm in Duke University, North Carolina, United States - YC | ecosystem: Engineered > Artificial ecosystem > Soil microcosm > Unclassified ...
TGGAGATGGCCGCGGGCGCGCAGCCTCCGGCCAGGCCTGCGATGAGCAGGCAGGCTACGATCATTCTTTTCATGGCGTATACTTTGGTGTTCGTACATCGAAGGCGATGCCAAATCATTAGGCGATAACTATCAATGCGTTACACTAAAGCTTCCTACTACGAAAACGATCGTTATCGTACGCTTCGTCCGGCGGCGATACAGTTTATTCCGTCGCACCCGATAAGCCGCCGGCGGCTACTGCGACAGTATCAGCAGGGTGTACGGCCCGATCCCGACGTTGCCGTATGGGTCCGCCGTGGTCGCGTACCCCGGCTGGTTGCCAAAGTCAGGCGAATACGCGGACGAGTCGCTGTTGAAGCGTACGTACCAGGTCCCCGGGCTGGGGAAAGGGATGGCGTAGCTGACGTAAGATGTATTTGCATAATTCGCGACCACCACTACGTCGTCACCCGGGCCGCCCTCCGACCAACGGTGCCAGGCAATCAATTTGTCCGTGTTGTTGATGTGAAGAATAGCTATGTGCTGTCCGGTGAGCCCGCCGGTGTTACCCCCCAGGTTACGCCGGAGCCGGAACAGGTCGCGGAAGAGCGCATAGATACCGGGGAAGCGCTGGAGCTGCGACCAGTCGAGGTCTGTGTGCGGATCCCAGCTGCCCCAGGTCAGGAACTCATCCCCTTGAAAGATCATCGGGATACCCGGGCTCGTGCAGAGCACGCCCGCGGTCAGGGTATATCGTTTGCGCACAAACCAGCTGTCCGCGTGCCCCTGCCAGATACGGTCGGGCAGCCGGACGGTGTTGTTAAAATACAACAACCGCTTGCACATGTCCGGCCCGAGGCTGTGGGTCAGGGCCTGCGCGATCTGCGTCATATCCCGGTCCTGGTCTCGAGGGACGACGACGGTATCCACGATCCGCCAGTAATAGTATGCGTCCCACTGGCTGTCGAAACCCGCTCCTTCCTCGCCCGTCGGGTAAGTGATCCACGGGTTGTCCTGCAGGTCTTCGGCGATGGTGATCTTCCAGGGCATGCTCCTGTCCACCTCGTCGTTGATCCATGCCATCAGGCTCCAGCCGTCGGGCAGGTCGTGCGCCGGGTCGTTGTTGTTGCCATATACGTTGCGGATGTTGACGGTGGAGTCGAAGCGCAAGCCGTCCACCCGGTACTCGTCCAGCCAGAGCATGGCGCTGTCCTTGAGGAATGACCGTACCTCTCCCCTGCCGTAGTCCGGCCGCGGACCGAAACCCGTCTGCTCCCGCCAGTCGCTGTAGAAGTATATCCCATCCCGGTTGTCGACATACCACCCATCCGGTCTCCTCAACGACGTGTTGAGGTCGTCCGGGCCGAAGTGGTTGAGCACGACGTCCAGAATCACCGCGATGCCCCTTTGGTGCGCCGCGAGAATAAACGTCTTGAAGTCGTCCGGTGAGCCATAGCTGCTCTCAATGTCGAACGGCAGGGCGGGGTTATACCCCAGCGAATAGGTCCCCGGGAAGCCCTGGATGGGGAGTATTTCGATGGCATTGATACCAAGGTCTTTCAGGTAGTCGAGCTTGCCGATGATCGAGCCAAAATTCCCGGGTTGGGCGTTCTGACCGTTAAAGCTCGCCACGTGCAGCTCATATATGACGAGTTCGTTCCAGGGAGGCATCTGGAACCGGTCGTCCGCCCAGTTGAACGTATCGGCCACGATGGCGCCGTTGCCTTCGTCGGTGTTTTCGACGCTTTTACAATAGGGGTCGGTGCGCCATTGGAGGCCGTCGATGTACGGACCTCGTATGACGTATCGGTAGCGGTCGCCGAGGTTGGCATCGCCGATGTCGCTGGACCAATAGCCGTTGCCCTCGCTCGCCAGGGAGTGCGCCGTCGTCGACCAATCGTTAAAGTTGCCGGCGACATTGACCCCGCTCGCATTAGGGAGCCATACACGGAAGGTCGTGCCGCCGCCGGAGTGTGGGATGGCGCCCATGCCGGGGATACTGCTGGGGGTGGTGCTCATAGGCGCGCAAAATAGGGCGCGCTATCGGATTACGCAACCCGGGTTTTACCCCCCGCCGCCCCCAGGCATTACGGATTGGCCAGCGGACCTTCCGCGACCGGGCGGCCAAAGTCCGGCGTGCCGTCCGCATTCCAGGTGAACGGCTGCGCCCTGGGCGAGCGGCGTCCGCCACAGCCCAGGTCCGGCGCATTGTTGGCGTGGTAAAGGAGCCAATCCCGGCCTTGTCCGTCTTTATAGAACGAGTTGTGACCGGGGGCGTAGACGTGGACCGCGGTATCGCCGGTAAAAACGGGCTCGGGGGATTTATGCCACCGGCCCGCGTCGAGCAGGTGGTGACCGCTCAGGCTGAGCAGCCCCAGCGCATAGTGGTCGGTCCAGCAGGCGCTCGCGGAGAAAACGATGAATACCCTGTCCTTGTGGATCAGGAACTGCGGCCCCTCGTTGACGTTGAGGTGACCGGGCGGGCCCTTCAGGTCGCCGTGTGTCTCCCAGGAGTAGGTGGGCCTCGAAATGCGGACCCGCTGCCCCTCGATCGTCCACGGGTTGCTCATCCTGGCGATATAGATGTCCTGTTCGCCGTTGGTGTCGCCTTCCCAACCGGACCAGGCCATATACAACCGGCCCTTGTAGTCGATCACGTCAGCGTCGATCGCCCATTTATTATCGTCGTTCGCCACTTCGCCCTTGAAGGTCCAGGCGCCCTGCATGGGGTCGGGATTGGCGTTTTCAAGGACAAAGATGCGGTGGTGGTCGTTGTTGCCGTCGTCGGCTGCCACATACGCGTACCATTTGCCGCGGAGGAACATCACCTCCGGCGCCCACACGTCGCGGGAATAAGGCTTGCCGGGTTCGGGTTTGAAGATCGTGACGCGCTGCGCGGTCTTCAGGTCTTTAAGGTCGCGGGTCTTCCAAAGGTCGACGCGGCTGCCCAGGGTGTTGGTGTAATAGTAGTAACCGTCCTTGTAGCAAACATAAGGATCGGGGCCGGACGGCAGCAGCGGGTTGACGAGCTGCGCGGCGGCGGCGCAGGGCAGCAGTAACAGCAGGGCCAGGAATTTCATGATGGGTGTTTTATTGTCCTCGTTTTAGGGTTCCGCGTTTCCACCATATCTCGCTGTGACCGTCCGGAAAATTCCGGGTGGTGAGTGCAACGAGGGTGGTATCGTTGCTTAAATATAGAGAATTATAGTACGCCCCCTCGTCGGTGGGAAGGTTGGGCCATGGCTGAGTGACCTGGCTGAAGTTCTGCGCGATGGTGTTGCCGGCGAGCACGAGCATGGTGTTCTTGTGCCAGTCGCTGCCGATCGAACGGCCGCCCGCATCCTGGACGGAAAGCAGGGTTTCGCCGGTGGGCAGCTGGATTAGGTAGGGAGCGCCGCCCCAGATCGGCTGTTGCGTCGCCAGCCAGCGACGCCCGTTGTCGATGGTGCCGTAGGTCTCGTAGTTGAAGTTGGCGTCGACGGAGGACCATTGTATCCACGGGGACTGGCTGTTGTTCACCGACTCGATCGCAAAGGCGATACCCTTGCCGTTTTGCAACAGCACGGGCACGGGCATCCCGTCCCGGTCGCCGGCTGCATACGACACGTGCTTGGGCGTGGTGGTCCAGGTCGCCCCGTTGTCAGCGCTCGACACCATCAGTATCTCCTGTTGCGGGTTCGCGCTCGGCCACCACGCGGCCTCGCTGGAATAAAAGACGTCGATCGTGCCATTGGGCAGCTGTACCATCCCGGGTTCCCAGGAACGGCCGCTGATAATGATCTGAGGAGTCCCCCACGTCTGACCTCGGTCCTTACTGAGGGCGATCTGGACGTTGTCGTGCGTATTGTCGTCCGGGTTGCCGCGGCCCACGAAGGCCATCATCAGCCAGCCGTTCTGCATGACCAGTATGTCCGGGTCCGAAAACCCATAGTACCCGGGAATTGTTGCCGGTTCGACAAGGACTGCCGGGGACCAGGTTTGGCCGCCATCGGTGCTTTGGCGCAGCGCCACGTTCCCCCACGTATTCGTGGAGGGACCGCAGTGATACGTCAGCAGCAGGGTATCCCCGCCCAGCCGATGGACGCGCGGGTATTCGGCGAAGTAGACGTTGTCTGAGATTTTGACCGCGCCGGTATCCCAGGTGAGGTTGACGACGGGCTGGCTATTGTCCGCCGGCGGATGGTCGTCCGCGTGGTACGTGGAAGTCGTGTCGGTGGCCGAACCGTGGCCGCCGGAGGATTTGGAGCAGGCGCCGAGCGCGAGCGTAGCGACGAGCGCAATGGCGAGGCCCCAAGGCATGCGAGCCCCGGAGGCGACCCGGTCGCAGCCGCCTATTCTGCGGCGGAGACCGGGTTGCCACCGGGGCGGGCGGCTATAAGAAACGCCGCCCGAACCGATGGAAGAGTAACAGAACATCAGTATCCTGGATTTTGACGAAGATTCGGGTTGAGGTCGAGGTCGAACTGCGGTATCGGCAGGAACTCGTCGCGACCGGTTTTGAAATGAGCGAAGCTCGGGTCGCGGGAGGAGAGGGCGCTGCTCAAATCGCCCCAGCGCGCGAGGTCTTCCCAACGGTGACCCTCACCGCACAATTCCACCAGCCGTTCGTGTTTGAGCTGCGTGAGAAAGTCGGCCTGGGACAACCCCGGCTTGACCGTGGACAACGGGGCCAGACCGGCGCGCTGGCGGACTGCATCCACGAAGGGGTACGCGGTGGCGGTGCTGCCCTGGGCGTTGAGGGCCTCGGCGTACAACAACAACACGTCGGCGTACCGCAGATAGCGCCAGTTGTTACCGGAATGGAAGACCTCACCGGTCATCAACGAGTCGTCCAGGAATTTCCGGAAATAGACGTCGTGCGTATTCGGGACGACGGTAGGGTCGCTTGAATACCCAAGCGATGAAAACGTACGACCGTAGACCATCGTATAGTCCGGTCCGCGGGGATCGGTCGAGTCGTAGAGGTAGGTGGCGGCTAGCCGGGGATCGCGGCCACCCGCGACCGTGGCCTCCGACAGGAATTCGGCGACGGGCCAGCGGCGGGCCTGGCCATCGGTAAAGCCGATGGGACGCGGTGCGAAGAACGGAGGGATCGACGTTCCATAGTTCAGGTTGTCGGAGGTACCGATTTGGGTATCGTCGTCGTGGGTGTCGTTCGGGTTGAGGGCGTTTTGCACTTCGAATACCGACTCCGCGTTGTTTTCGGACGTCTCGATGAAGTTGCTCCGGTAGTTCGGGACGAGCGAATACTGCCCGGCGCCCCCACCGGTCACCAGGTAGGCCAGCGCCTGTTGCGCCTGGGCGTACTGGTGGGTTTGCATATAGCACTTCCCGAGCATACCGTACGCGGCGCCTTTGGTGGCACGACCGACGTTCCCGGCGTCATAGGAGACGGGCAGATCGCCCGCGGCTTCGGTGAAGTCCTGTTCCGCCTGGGCAAAAACGCTGTCCTGGCTGGAGGTAGGCGGTTGCTGGCCGATGACCGAGGTGTGCAGCAGGATCGGTACGTTACCCCACAGGGTCGCGAGCGTGTAATAGAAAAACCCGCGCATAAAGTGCGCCTCGCCGATCAGCTGCGTCCGGAGCGTCGCGTCCATATCGATGCCCGGGACGTTGTCGAGCACCTGGTTGCAGCGGTCGATACCGATATAGTTATCGTCCCAGAAGGCGACGGTATTGCCCCAATTGTAGTCCGTAATGTTGAATACATCCCAGTTGTTGATGATCTCGGTGTTGGGGCTCGTGCTATAGCCTTCGTCCGAGCGGATGATGGTGATGAAGTGTATCCAGCGGCACAGCCCGGTCCGGTGGAATGTGCTGTAGATGGAATTCACGCCCTGCTGGGCGTCCGTGGAGGTTTTCCAGAACTGTTCTGTAGTGAGCGCGTTGGGATTGGGGATGTCGAGGTCCTTCTTACAGCCCGCCAATATCAGCAACGATACCCATATATATTTTTTCATACGATTCAAGTTTGTTACGGTTAAAAACCACATTGCAATCCTACCGACAAGATGCGGCTCGAGGGCCAGTTGCCGTTGTCAAAGCCCCGCGCGCCGAGACCGCCGCCCTGGACGTCCGGGTCCATGCCCTTGTATTTCGTAAAGGTCAGCAGGTTCTGCCCGCTGACGTACAACCGCGCGGTGGTGAAGAACCCATGGAAAACGGACTGGGAGAAATTATAGCCGAGCTCCACGTTGCGCACCCGCACATACGAGCCGTTCTCGAGCCAGCGCGACGTTTCGGGCATGTTGTTGATCGCGACCTCGGGGTCGGTGGGTACGTCCACCGCCAGGCGGGGATCGGTGCCGCCGGTGTTGGTGGCCGACCAGGGGTTGATGCCTTTACGGAAGTTGGAGAGCTGGTAGGTATCCGCCGTGCGACGGACGTCGTCGTATATCTTATACCCGAAAATGCCGACGAGCTGGATGTTCAGGTTGAACTGCCGGTACGAGGCGTTGAACTGCGCGCCCGCCTGGAGCGTAGGCCAGGGGCTGCCCACCATCTGGCGGTCGTTGTCGTTGATTTGCCCGTCGCCGTTGGCGTCGACGTATTTCACGTCGCCCGGTTTCGCAAAGGGCTGGATCATCTGACCGTTTTTACCGACATAGCTGTTGATCTCCTGCTGGCTTTGGAAAAGCCCGTCGGTCTGGATCACGTACCACGCCCCGATGGGATGCCCCACCTGCGCGCGGATGAAGTTGTTGTACTGGATATAATTGATCGGGTTGCCGGCCGCGTCCTTACCCTGGTCGCCAACGGACAACACCTGGTTGTGGATAGTGGTCACGTTCGCGGAGAGGTCCCAGTGGAGCTTCCGGGTATTGTTTTGATAAACGGCGCCGAGCTCAAAACCGGAGTTCCGGATGGAGCCGGAGTTTTCACTGACGGTACCGACCGCGCCCAGGTAACCCGGCGGCGTGATGCCCACCAATACGTTGTTGGAGGTGGAACGGTATATGTCAAAGGTAACGGACAACGAGCCGGACAGGAAGGTGGCGTCAAAACCCGCGTTCTCCTGTGTGCGTTCTTCCCAGTGAAGGTTGGGGTTTCCGGGGGTGGCGGCGTACTGACCGACCTGCGGCGACTGCGACGTGCCGTAGATCGCGCGCGGGCTGTTGTTGATCAGCCCCAGGTAGTCCCACGACCCCAAGGCGTCGCTGAAACCGAGCTGGCCGTAGCTGGCGCGGATCTTCAGGTCGTTGACCCATTTGACGTTAAAGAACTTCTCGTGGCTGATCCGCCAGGCGCCGGCGGCCGACGGGAAATAACCCGTCCGGTAGTTCGAGCCAAAACGCGAGTCCTGGTCGATCCGGCCGGTCAGGGTCAGGAGGTACAGTTCGTTGTAGGTATAGTTAATCCGGCCGAGGTAACCGTGCGCGCGCCAGAACAGGGGCGTGCTGCCGGCGGCGGACGGCGTGCCGAAGGCGGACCCGATCGTCGTCAGCCCGGTATTCTGGTCGATCAGCGTCCGGCTGGCGCTGGTCACGTCGCGGCGTTGCTGGGTCCGGGAAAAACCGACGACGCCGTTGATGTTGTGCTTCCCGAATGACTTGTTGACGTTGAGCGTGTGTTCCATCAGGAAGTTGGTGAACTGCTCCCTGTCCTCGTAGACGCTGGTGAGCGGCGGTTGCGCGGCGTAGCTGGCGATACCGGTGTCGCGGACCTCCTTATGGTAATCGAAGCTGACCTCGCCCCCCAGGTTGAACCGGTAGCTGAGCCAGTTGAACAACCGGATGTCCGCGTAGGCATTGCCGATCACCTTGTCGTAGGTCGCCGTCTGGCGGTCGATCTGGCTAAGGGCGACGTAGTTCGCGGCGTAGGTGGGGAAATCGGTGGTGCCCATCCCCCACCCCGCGGGGTTGGATGGGATGGTCTTATATTGATCGCCCTGAACCCCAATCACCGGGAGCAGGTTGACGGCGTCGTAGATCGGGTTGGAGCCTCCACCGACAGCCTGGGCGTCGGTAGCCGAGATCATCATATTTTCGCCGACCGTCAAACGGCCCTTTTTGGCCTCGGTGTTGACGCGCAGCGCGGAGCGTTCGAAGGCGTTCCCGATGATGTCGCCCTGGCTCTTGTAATAGCTGCCGCTCATCAGGTAGTTACCGGCGGCGGAGCCGCCGGAAATGCTCGCGTTGTAGTCCTGTTCGGGGCCGTTCCGGAAAAACTGGTCCTGCCAGTTGGTGCTGATCGTATTATTGGCCACCTGCGCCGCCATACCCGGGGTCAGGTTCAGCCCGGAATTGGCGTATTGGGTTTTGACGGTTTGCAGGTACTGCGGCGCGGACATGAGGTCCCAGCGTTTGGGCATGGATTGGACGCCGTATTTACCCGAGAAGCTGAGCTTTGCCGGACCATCCTTGCCTTTTTTGGTGGTGATGATGATAACGCCGTTGCCCGCGCGGGAACCATAAATGGCGGCCGCCGAGGCATCCTTGAGGATCTGGACGCTGGCGATGTCTTCGGTGTTGACGGTCGTATTGGCGTCGGACAACATGCCATCTATGACATACAGCGGGTTGGAATTGGTGAAACTGCCGACGCCCCGGATCTCGATCGCCGCGTTTTCACCCGGCGCGCCGCCATTGCGGACCGTCACACCGGGGACCAGGCCCTGGATAGACTCGCCCACGGAAGCGCCGGTGATCCGGTTCGCGTTGGTCATGTCGACCACGCCGGTGGCGCCCGTCAGGTCCTTTTTACGCACGCTCTGGTAACCGATCACGACCACCTCGTTGAGGTCGGCCGCGGTGGGTTTTAGCTGGATGTCCAGGCGATCGGCTGCTTTTACTTCCTGGGTGACGTAGCCGATGCTGGTTATTTCGAGGGTCGCGCCGGCGTTTGTCAGCGTTAGCGAAAAGGTTCCGTCGTCTTTGGTCACCGTACCGTTGTTGGTACCTTTTTCGGTGATGCTGACGCCGGCCAGCGGCTCGCCCTTCCCGTTAGTTACACGGCCCGTGACCTTTTGGGCGATGGCTATCGCCTGGGCGCGTTGCTCGATTACGACCAGGTTGGCACTCACCTTCTGGTAGTCCAGGTTGGTATTGGCCAGGATACGGCCCAGCACCTCTTCCAGGGTCGCGCCCCGGACGTCGAGGCTGACCGTCCGGTCCGCCGGAAGCAGGTCGTCCTTATACACAAAGCGGAACGCGCTTTGGCTTTCGATCGTTTTAAGGGCTTTTTTGAGGGGCGCGTGGTCCAGGTGAAGGTGAAGATTGGCCTGTCCGTATCCGTGGGCGAAGGATTGGATGGAAAACGCAAAGGCCAGTACAACAGCAAGCTTGGTCATTAGGATGAAGTTAATGATGGAGCGCACCCGCATGCGGGTGGCGCCCTCGTCCAATTTTTTCATACTTTTAAGTGTGTAATGATGGAAAAACGGCCTCGTGAGGGCCCGATCTGTCTTATTCAACGGGGAATGCCGCAAACATTTCCCGTTTCTTTTTTTGCGGGGAATAATCAGGTCTGAAGTTTCATATAGCGCATGTCGTTTTGGTAATACAATCGTGTCTATGAGGTTCTACGGGGTTCTATTGGGTTCTACGGGTTGATGAGCACCTCCCTTTTCCGAATGGTATAGTGAAAATTTCCGCCAGCCAGGCTGAGCGCGTGCAGGACGGCTTCCAGCGATTCGTCGTCGAAGGTGGCCGTGAAATTCGTTTGTCGCAGGCGGTTGTCCTTTATCGTTACCGTGACGTCGTACCAGCGCGCGATGTCTTTTGCGATGTCTTCCAGCGTTTCGTGGTCGAAGGCCAGCTTGTTCTTTGTCCAGGCGGCGGCGAGCGCTACCGAGTCGTCGCGGTCGAAGCGGACCTTGTCCACCGTGAGCTGGACACCGGCAGCTGGCGCGTCGCCTGCGGCCAGTTGTGCATCGCGGGCGGCCTGTTGTGCATCACGGGCCGCGTCACCGGTGACGGCGCGCCGGTCGTTGGCCACCGTGATCCGCTCATTGGGCTTTAGCACGATGTGTTTATCCCGGACGATCACCTCCACGCTCCCCCGGAACAACGACGTCTGCGTCGTAAGCTCGTCCGCATAGCTGCGTACGTCAAAGGCCGTGCCCAATACGCGGACGTCCATCGCGCGGGTATGGATCACGAAGGGATGCCGGGGGTCGCTGGCGACGTCGAAGTAGGCCTCCCCATCCAGCCGGACGTTCCGGTTGTCCCCGAACGTCCCGGCATCATAGGTGAGCCGGCTGTCGCCGTTCAACCAGACCTCGGTGCCGTCAGGCAGCACCACCCGGGACTTGGAGCCCCGTTTGGTCGAAATCGCATTGGGGGTGGGCGTCGCCGGCCGGCTTTGGCGCTCGTACCACCAGCCGGCGGCCAGGGCGAGGGCCACCGACGCGGCGGCGGCCAGCCACAGGATGCGCCGGGGGCGGCGGGGCGCGAATGCCACTGGCGCTTCGGGGCGCGCCTGGCGCTCGCTGAGCCTCTGCAGGTGCCGGTTGTAGGACCGCGTCACGTCCGTCTCCTCCGCGGGGCTTGCCCAAAGACCCTTGACGACCTCCAGCCGCAGCCGTTCTTCCGGGTGGGCGTTCAGCAGGTCCTCCAATTCCTTGGTTTCCTCCGGGGTGGCTTCGCCGGAGAGCCGAAGGCTATAGAGCAGGTAAAGTCGATCGAGGGGCATATCCTATAAGGACAGTGCCGTGGAAGTGAATGTACCAAAGGGCTGGAAAATTATTTTTCGATCCGGCGCGGTTGCGGTTCGCGCAGGGCGGGCAGCGCTTCAGCCATTTTGCGGACGGCGATCGCCAATTGGTTGCGGACGGTGAGGACGCTCAGGTGGAGGATTTCGGCGACCTCCTTGTAGGCCAGCCCGTCCTCCTTCACCAGCTGGAAAATGATCCGGCACTGGGGCGGGAGCTGGAGGATCGCCCGGCGGACGCGTTCCACGACCTCCGCGGACAGATAAAGCTCTTCCGGGTTGCCGAGGTGGATCACGGGTTCCACCTCCATGTCGTCGAGGCTGACGACGGGGTGCTTATACGTACGCGTGATGTAGTTGAGGGAAAAGTTCTTGGTAATGGTGTACAGATATACCTGTAGGTTGTCGACCCGGTGGAGGGTGTTGCGGATCTGCCACAATTTGATGAATACGTCGGAAACGACTTCCTCGGCGGCCTCGCGCGACCGGACGAGGGAGTAGGAAAAGCGCTGCAGCCGCGGCGCGAGCCGCGCGTAAAGGGCCTCGTATGCCTTCATGTCCTCGTAGAGGGCGATCCGGCCCTGCAGGGTCGCTATGTCCATCGATGCATACATCACTGGCAAACTAATTGCAAATTAATACTATCTTCAATACAACTAAAACAACCCCTGACCGATGACTGTACACCACACAGGACTAGGGATGTTCCTCGGCTTGAGCCTGCTCGTATCGGGCGCGATCGCGCAGGAACGTCCGCGGCCGGCGCCCGCGCCAAGACCCTCCGCACCGAGGCCTTCCACGCCGCGCCCCGCACCGGCGCCCCGCCCGCAGGTACGGCCTTCACCGTCGCCACGGCCCGAAGCGCGGCCTCCCCAAAACAGACCCATGCCCCCGGCGCAACGACCGCCAGCGAACCGGCCACCTTCAACGCGGCCCCCGGTAACCCGGCCTCCCGGTACGCGCCCACCGGGTACCCGCCCCCCGGTCACAAGACCTCCCGGCACACGTCCTCCCGGCGGCGGTTATCGCCCTCCGAGCTGGAGACCCGGCCGGCCGATCTACCATCGTCCGCCGCACTATTGGAACGGTCATAGTTTTTATGCCTACCACCGGTACTACTACCATCCCTATC
>Ga0310811_10010893_pt1 | contig 11763 bp, 10 predicted proteins | sample YCmetagenome_FD_207642 | JGI IMG/M metagenome (GOLD analysis project Ga0310811, IMG submission 207642) | Soil microbial communities from experimental microcosm in Duke University, North Carolina, United States - YC | ecosystem: Engineered > Artificial ecosystem > Soil microcosm > Unclassified ...
CGCCTCTGGGTCGTCGGTCCGCCAGAAGATCAAGCTCAAGCAGGGCATTGCTTCGGAGAACGCAAAAAAAATCGTCGCAACCATCAAGGACTCGAAGCTCAAGGCCCAGGCCAGCATTCAGGGCGACACCGTTCGGGTTACCTCCAAGGACCGCGATATCCTCCAGCAGATCATGGCCAAGCTTCGCGCCGGAGACTACGGTGTCGAGCTCCAGTTCACCAACTACCGTAGTAACTAACTTTTTCAAAAGGCTGGCCCGAAAAAATCTTCCGTGCGATTTTCGGGTCAGCCTCTCGGTTCCGTAAACATCCTGTTACTCTGAATCCACGTGAGTACTCTCTCCATCGCGACCGCCGCCGAGGTCTTTGACCTCCTCCGAGACGACCTCGCAGCGATTGAACAGGAGTTCTCGCGCCAATCCGCCTCGAACGTCGCCGTCATTACAGACATCGCCCAGTACCTCATCGCGGGCGGCGGCAAACGCATCCGCCCGCTGCTGCTTCTGCTCGCGGCCAAGGCACTCGGCTCCACCGGCCATAGCCGCATTCGCCTGGGTGCCGTCGTCGAGATGCTCCACACTGCGACGCTGGTTCACGACGACATCATCGACGAGGCCGACACTCGCCGCGGACGCCCCTCCTCCAACACCACCTGGGGCAACTCCAAGTGCGTGCTCGCCGGAGACTGGCTCTACATGCAGGCCTTCTCCTCGGCCCTTGAGGAGCGCAACTTTCACGTCCTCGATCTGCTCATCTCGCTCACTCAGCAGATGGTCGAAGGCGAACTGCTGCAGATCGAAAAACTCGGCCATCTAATCAACGAAGAAGAGTACTTCGACCTGATCTACCGCAAGACCGCCTGCCTTTTTCAGGTCTCCATGCGGCTCGGCGCGGCGATTACGCCACATGGCTTCGGCGAGGCCACACTGATCGAATCGCAGCTCGGCGAATATGGCCGCAACCTCGGCCTCGCCTTCCAGATCGTCGATGACGTCCTCGACCTGACAGCAGCCGAAGATGTCCTTGGCAAGCCCGTCGCCAGCGACCTGCGCGAAGGCAAGGCGACCCTTGCCGTCATTCACGCGCTCGAGCGCGGCACCGGAGCCGACCGTGAAGCCATCCGCACCGTTCTGGCTGACCGCAGCTTCGCCCACGTCTCCCACACGCAGATCCTCGAGATCCTCCGCCGTCACGGCTCGATCGAATACGCGATGGACACGGCCTGCGCCTATGCCGAAGTCGCCCGCCAGTCGATCGCTGACCTGCCGTCGTCCGAGGCCAAGCGAGCCCTCCTCTGGGTTCCCGGCTTCGTCACCAGCCGCGACCGCTAACCCTCAGCCTCAGTACAATGGAGCGCATGATGCGCTGGCCGGTCATGACCGCATGGCTCCTCGCGACCGCAGGAGTCCTCTACGCTCAAAGCCCCGCTCCCTCCGCCTCAACGCTTCAGACCACAACGAGACTGGTCATCGTCCCAACCCTGGTTCAGACCCCCTCGAAGGAGACCGTCTACTCCCTTCAGGCAAAAGACTTTCAGCTCACCGACCGCGGCATCCCACAGAAGATCAACCTCGATGACGAGAATCATCAGCCCCTCTCGCTGGTCGTGCTGATGCAGACCGGCGGAGCCGCCGTCCATGAGTTCGACAAATACCGCAACCTTGAACCTATGCTGGCGGATATGCTGGGCCGCGCACCCAACCAGGTCTCCATCGTCAACTTCGACAGCAAGCCAGAAGCCGCTTCCCCGTTCACCTCCGACATCGCCCAATGGACCGACGCCATCAATCATCCTGACCCCGGCGACAATGGAGCCGCAATCATGGACGGCCTGAAGTATGCCCTGTCGTTGTTAGCCAAGCAACCGACCGCAAATCGGCGAGTCATCCTGCTGATCTCCCAGCCCACCGACTCTGGAAGCAAGACAACCGCAAAAGAGATTCTGCAGATCTCCGGCGAGACCAATACAGCGATCTACACGCTGACCTTCTCTCCGCAGATGACAAGGCTCAAAAATGATTTGAAGGAAGGCGGCCACTCGCATCCTCCGGTCCATCTTGCTACCGGAGACTATGTTGCCTACTTCGACCTCGGGGAGCCTCTGGGAATGATTCTTGGAGCCATGCGAAAGAACGTTGCGGCTGAAGTGGCTTCACTCTCCGGAGGAGAGGCCGCAGGCTTCGAAAACCAGCACGATCTCGATGAAGGGCTGGCTTCGATCAGCAATCACTTGCGCAATCGCTACACGCTCAGCTTTGTTCCCAGTTCATCGGAGCCGGGCCTTCACCCCATTCAGGTAAGGCTTCCGGATTATCCCGGACTCATCGTCTCTGCAAGATCCAACTACTGGCTCAGCGATCAGAGTTCATCGTCGCAGTAGAGCTTACTCTCCGTCTTCGGACTCATCCGAGCCCGCTTCTTCGTCGATATCGGTCTCAATCTCCAGATCGCGAGGCTTCAGCTTGCCGCCTTCCTGTTGCATCAGGATCTGAATTCTACCTTCCGCAGCATCGAGCTCCTGTTTGCAGCTTTCAGAAAGCTTCATACCCTCTTCGAACAACCGCACCGACTCCTCAAGCGAGAGATCGCCCTGCTCCAGCCGCTCCACTACAGCCTCAAGATCCGTCAGCTTGCGCTCGAAGTCCGCCACTTAGACGCCTACCCCTTCTGCGAGTCCCAGAACCTGCGCCGCCGCTACATACTTATCCTTGCCGAACGGGGCACTCACCTGAACTCCCTGCACCATCGGCCTCGCCTCGGCCAGCATCTCCTGCGCGATGCGGACACCTTCAGCGCGCGCAGCCTCTGGCGAACTTGCCTGCGCCATCCGTGTCATCACCTCGTCAGGGACAGCGAGACGAAGATCGTTCTTCATGAATTCAGCATTTCTCAAGCTGGTCAATGGCCAGATGCCTGCAATGACCGGAATGCGGAAGCCTTCGACACGGCGTAGAAACTCTTCCAGCACACGCAGATCGAAAACAGGCTGCGTAATCGCAAACTCCGCACCCGCCTCCACCTTGTAGGCGAAGCGGCGAACCTCCTGCTCGATATCCGGGACACCCGGGTTCGCTGCCACGGAGATCGTAAAACCGGTCGACTCTCCAATGGAGTTCTTTCCGATATCCAGACCACAGTTCAGATTGCGCACGATATTTACCAACCCGATTGCATCGACATCAAAGACCGCCGTGGCATCGGGATAGTTCCCCAGCTTGGGAGGATCGCCCGTGAGGCACAAAATATTCTTCAGCCCGATCGAAGAGGCTCCCAGTAGATCGCTCTGAATGCTGAGAACATTGCGGTCTCGACAGGTGTAATGAAGAATGGTCTCAATGCCGACCTGCTGCTGAATCTGCACGCACAAGCTCTGTGCACTCATCCTCGCGCTTGCTCGAGGCGAATCGGGAACATTAATCGCGTCGACCCCGAGAGCGTGCAACTGCCGTGCGCCTTCAATTTCCTTGAAGCAATTAATTCCCTTGGGAGGCACGATCTCGACCATCGAGACAAACTCGCCCGAGGCGATCATCGCCCCAATCTTCGAACGCTCCGCGAGTGGTGGAGGCGTCACTTTGGCGACCACAGGCGCCTCAGCCTTTCGCTCCATCACCTCCGCACCAGACTCCATCGCATCAAGCGCACGCAACGCGCTTCTCATGGCGCGCGTATAGCTCGGAGTCGTGCCGCAACAACCGCCGACCAGAGTTACACCAGCCTTCACCAGCTTGCGTGTAAAGCTGGCCATATACTCCGGCGAAGTCAGGTAGATCGTTCTACCTTCAACCGCGCGGGGAATTCCCGCGTTGGGCATCGCCACTAGAGGAAGCGAGGTCAAAGGCCGCATCCGCTCAATCACACTGAGAACCGTCGCAGGCCCCGCGCTGCAGTTGCATCCAATCGCATCGGCGCCCGTCGCGGCGAGTCTGCGCGTTGCGGCCTCCGCTGAGGTCCCGTCCAGACAATTGCCTTCTTCATCGACGGTCACCATGACGATCACCGGGATCTCCGGTGCGACCGCGCGGGCCGCAGCCACTGCCTGCTCAGCTTCAATCAGGGAAGTCATCGTCTCAATCGAGAGCAGATCCACCCCTTTGCCGGGACCGCCTTCCACCAATGCTGTAATCTGTTCCGCGAATGCGGCCCGCGCTTCGTCAAGGCCGATCTTACCCAGTGGCTCCAGCCTTACCCCTAGCGGACCGATCGCTCCCGCCACAAAGGCTTCTACTGCCTGTTTGTCGCGAATCTGATTGACTGCCTCTCGCGCAACGCGCACGCCCGCGAGGTTGATCTCGCGAACCTTGTCGCGAATGCCGAAGTGCTCCAGACGAAAGGCGTTGGCGCCAAAGGTATTGGTTTCGATAACCTCGGCCCCTGCTTGCAGGTATTCGGCGTGAATCTCGCGCACCAGCTCGGGCTGCGAGAGGTTCAGCTCGTCGTAGCAACGATTAATGAAGACGCCACGCGCGTAGAGCATGGTCCCCATCGCTCCGTCGCAGAGTACCGGCGTACCGGTAAACAGCCGTTTTACCGCTGGTGAGTCCTGGCTCGAGCGCTCTTCACTCTGGGTCATCTTCGTCTCCGGTGTATCCTTCCCATCTTAAGGCAGTCCGCAGGACCATTCAAATCGTCTCCGGTCCAAGCCCCATCGGCCTCGCTTTGTTATACTTTGCGGAGAGCCGGGGCCGCAGCCCCCACGCTTGGAGCGCCGTTCGGAGTTTGTCACCGTTGAAGAATAGAAGTCCCCTTGCCCACTCGTTCTGCGCCCAGTTTTTCTGCGGCCTTCTTCTCGCCATTGTCGTTCTCGGCCTAAGCTCATGCGATCGCCGTTATTACGACTTTCCGCAATACAACTTCGCTGGCAGGCCGACTCCTCCCAGTCGTCTCGCATCGCGCGTAATGGTTGGTATTACGGTGAACGGTACATTGGGAGCTTTGCAGATGCTCGATGCTCAGCGCGATATCCGCAACAGCATCTTCAATGCCAACTCTACTTTTCCAATCTCGGGATACTCGAACGGCTATCCGAACATGATCTTCAATTTCCCGGAGCAACTTTTGGGGTACGTTTACTCCAACTCCGATGGAAGTCTGACGAAGATCGACTACAGCAAAGAGGCCTCGGCTGGTTCAGGGGGAGCGCTTCCTGCCAAAGCAGACTCCATTGCCGTTCCCGTGAACTTCAAGCACGTCTATGCGGCGGTCTCCTCGCTTGGCGTACTGACCGTCATCGACAACACCAACGGTCAGACGTATTATCTAAACCTTCCGAACGTCTATCGCGTTACTGTCAACCAGGGTGACTCCGTAGTTCTGGCGATGGTTCGAAACTCGAACACCCTCTATCGTCTGATCCGGCTGAATCAGAATTCTGATGCGTCGCTCAACAGCGGGATCGTGAAGAATGCCACAGATTGCCAGCCGCTCTCCGTTCCGGTCTGGTGCGCTGTTCCTGTACCCGACAGCAGCACCAATCCCAGCCTTGACCGCCCCGTCGGAGCCTACTTCTCGCTCGATGGCACGACAGCGTACGTTCTGAACTGCGGCCCCGAATGCGGGGGTACGACTTCCAGCCTCACCGTAATGCCTCAGGATCCGCTGCGGGTGGATAACTATCCCACCTCGGCTCCTACCTCACCTGTCACCGGAAGTGTCCCTGTGCCGGGAGGCGCAACCACCGTCGTGGCCGACGGAACCACGCTTTATATAGCGGGGCAACAACTTCAACCGGACGGCCTCTTTGCGGGTGTCCTCTCGACCATGGACCTGAGTACCAACAAGATTACGGGGCAGTACTCCATCTCTGACGGCTATCACAGCAAGATTCTTCTCGGCGACGACAGTACGGTCTGGATCGGCTCACAAAACTGTGCCACAGGCGAACGTGCCAAGCTTAAGCAGAATTACAACTGCTTAACCCGGTACGACATCAACGCAAAATCGGCCCAGGTCGTCCCCAATGTCAATCCCGCAGATCCGAATTCGCACGTTCCTTATCCGAACGCCAACGAGAACCAGTACTATTACGGGGATCTGACCGGCCTCTGCTGGATCCAGGCTCTGCATAAGATGTACACCGCCTATGGAGGCCAGATTCATGCCTTCAATACGGCAGATGGCTCTGAGATCAACAATCAGAGCATCACCGTTCAGGGCACCGCTCTCGACGTCGCTTATATGGACGCGGCATCAAACAGCGCCAACTAACTGCCGCCACTCGATGGGAGGTCGACCTCCCGTCATGATCCGCTTCCTGCTCTATGCTCGATATCCTTGCCATCGCCGCGCACCGGGACGACGTGGAACAAACCTGCGGTGGAACCCTGCTTGCCATGAAGGCACTTGGCTGGAAAACAGGGATCCTCGACCTTACCCAGGGTGAATCCGGCACCCGTGGCACAGCTGACGAACGACAGGCCGAAGCGGAAGAGGCCGCCCGCATTTTAGGCGTAAGTCATCGTGAGGCGCTCGATCTTCCCGACGGCAACATCGAAAATACCCAGGCGAACCGACTGAAGGTCGTCGAGGTTCTTCGCCGCCTTCGTCCGCGCGTCGTTATTCTTCCCTACTGGCAGGGACGGCATCCCGATCACTACACCACAGCCACGCTCGGCTATGAGGCCTGCTTCCGCAGCGGACTCAGCAAACTTGAGATTCCAGGCAGTACAGCTGCTCCCCATCGCCCGTACAAGATTCTCTATGCCTCGCTTTACGCTGATGTCCGGCCATCATTTGTAGTCGACATTACACCTCATATGGAGAAGCGACTGCAGTCGCTCCTCGCCTACCGCTCCCAATACGCCAATCAGGCTACCGGGGGAGGACTCTTCGTCCCCGAGGATAATATTCGGGAGCGAACTTTTGCGACCGCACGTCATTACGGCCTTCTTGCCGGGGTTCGCTACGCCGAACCTTTTGTTCAAAAGGAAGTTGGCTTGGTCGATGACCTGATGATGCTTCCCGTCCAGTCCATCTAATCTGCAATATATGCATTAACTATTCATTGCATCTACAAGAAAAAGATCAGCTTGGGTCAATTCGAATTAGATCCTTCCTTGTTTATTTCCTCGACTGGAGCCGAAGCATAAACCCGATTTTTTCCTTCCCGCTTGGCTCGATAAAGGGCGGCATCGCTGTCATCAATGAGGCGCTGCCAATCAAGCCCTGAAAAGTCGGAGGATGCTACTCCAAGACTCGCCCTTGTCTTAACCGTCTCTCCTCGATACCGGATAATCAGCTCCTCAACTTCGCTTCGCAGCCGTTCCGCAACCCCTATCGCTTCCTGCAGAGAGCTATCCGGCAACAGGATGCAGAATTCATCTCCCCCTAGCCGGGCAACGGAGTCGCATGCCCTTACCGTCTCCTGCAAAACTCCCGCTACAGTCTGGAGCACCACATCTCCGCAGCTATGTCCTTTCGTATCGTTGACGGTCTTCAGGCCATCCAGATCCATGATCACGACCGCCAGCGAACTTCTCCCACGCCGAGATCGCTGAATCTCTCGCAGAGCCATGCTCTTCATGGCCCATCGATTGAGCAGCCCGGTAAGATCGTCGACCTGCGCCCTCCACTGCAATTCCACCCTGAGCTTTGCCGTCGAAAGCGACATAAAGCCAAACGCTGTTGCTGCCGTCGTCAGCAAACATCCCAACAACCACAACGGGCCGTCTCGTACCAACTGCGCAAAACGTCCATGCCATCCTGGATCTGCAATCGCCACCCCTCTCAGGATGAAAGTGATCGCTAAGGTGATCAAGGCCAGGCTGGTAAGCCAACCGACGGGACCAGTCTCATCGTCGGAAAACCGAAAGACTAACGCAGCCACCAGCTTGTATTGCAAACCTAAGATTAAAGACAACGAAGCGGGGACAATAAAGGATCGCGTGGAAATGGCCATGGAGTACAGCAAAACTGCAGCCATTCCTGCTGCCAGACCATACTGTACCCCCCGAAGGATCGGCCTCTGTTCCAGCAGCTCAGCAAAGCTCTGATGAAGCATCAGAACCCCACCCATCGCAAGCAGGCCACTCATGGCATAGGTAAACCGAGCCGGCTCCAGATGCAACCAGCTCATTCCGATCAGTAGAATGGACGCTCCGCGAAATAGATTCGCACCGGCAAACCACACCGCGCTTGGCATCCCTCCAACCGTTCTTGCGTTGACCAGAATAACTCCTGCACACAAAGCAAACAGCAGGACGTTCGCAACAACCAGAGTCGTCGTATCCATCGCGCGTACTAACCCAGGCAGAATGTAGCCCGGGCCCCTCTCCCTGCGCTACAAAATACGCAAGATATGAAATTGTTGATTTGTTCACCTGTCAGGCTTGGCCCACCTCATTGCAGGCGAATCTTCTTTCATGCTGCTAAGCGCAGAAGCATAAACCCAAAGCCCCTAATTTCAAAAAGATTGTTTCTCTATGGACCGAATTTCTTACCCATTAGGAATGAAGCTGTCCCAAAACGAAACTCAAGATCTCTTCTGTCACATACTTTGGTGGTCTCATAGCAAGAATGGGAGTATTCTCCACAAGCTTGAGCGAGACTCCCTTCCACCCTGGCCGTCCTAAAGTCCCCTCTGGCACCAGAACCGCATCAGCTCGATCCAGATAGAATCGCGCCGAATCCTTGAAGTCCTCGACCGTTGGGTCCAAGACACTGAGGTACAGATCAGGACGCAGAAATCTCAGGATACTGTTCGACTCGATCACCGCATTCTCTGCCCTTTCGAGCTCCTTGCGGATCCGCGGCATCGCTTCCGCCAGATCACCCATCCTGGTCCTCACCCAAAGTGATCTTACAGCCCCCGCCGCCAGATAGCGCGAAGTGTCGGTTCCGCTCTCCAGACTCCGTTCTTCACTGACTGCAAGGGTGTGCTCAGCCGTTACACAATCACAAGGCTCCCCGTTGGCGGAACACATGCCATGCCCGAACTGGGTCACCTTGAACGCCGTCCAATGCATCCCTTGCAGACCGCGGATCAGGCCTTCCATCACACTGGTCTTGCCGATATTTCGCGAGTGCCCACCCACGACCAGAATCGCCATGATGCACCTCCCGTCTATCCCCTGTCGCTTCCGCGCTTCAGCCGGGCAAGATCTCGAAGATACTCCTTCAGCGGACGGGCAGGCCTCCCCCAGAAGATCTCTCCCTTACCATGCATCTTCTTTCCACTCAGCACTCCGGCACCGCCTCCCAGAATCACACCCTCGCCCACGGTGGCATGCTCGCCAATTCCGACCTGTCCTCCCAGAATCGCTCCATCCTCGACAACACTCGAGCCGGAGATTCCTGTCTGTGCGGCGATGACTACATTTTTCCCGATGATGCAGTTATGCCCGATATGCACCAGATTGTCGATCTTTGTGCCAGTCCCGATCCGGGTCTCTCCCAGGGCGCCGCGATCGATCGTCGTATTGGCGCCAATCTCCACACGGTCTTCAATGACCAACCGACCCTGCTGTGGAAACAGAACATATTCTCCCGTCTCTGCACTACGGGCATATCCAAATCCTGCCGATCCGAGAACCGCACCGGCCTGAACTACGACCTCGTCTCCTAAAACCACCCCCGGATACAGCGTCACCCTTGCGTCGATCCGGCATAGGCGGCCAATCCTGACGCCATCTCCGACGACAACCCCAGGCCCCACCCACGTCTGCTCTCCGATCACAACATCCTTGCCGAGTAATGCAGTGGGATGAATCGCTCCCTCGAAAGCGTTCCCCGCCAGCCTGCGCGCCACGACAGAAAAACTATAGCGAGCGTCGCGAACCCATAGGATTCGCCGATCGTCTGCCTCGGCAGTCTTCAACTTCGCATTGGCCAGAATCGCGCCAGCACCAGAGTCTACGGCTGCTTTCAGGGCAGCAGCATCCACCGCAAAGACCACTGCGCGGGAATCCGCGTCTTCAACCCCGGAGAGCCGGACGATATCCACGTCCATCTCTGCGTCGCCGATCGCTGTTGCGCCTGCCCACTCCGCAATCTCGCTTACCTTTGCCACCTTCAATAAATCCCTTTCTCGCCTGCAGGTCTGGTCTTCCATCGCCGGTGCATCCACAGCCACTGCTCAGGATACCGCCGTATATAAGACTCGATCACCGCCGTAAATCGTGCCGTATTCGTTACAGCGTCGACCTCAGGATCGTCTGTGCAGGCTACCGGAATCTCCTCGCCAAAGTGGAGCACATAGCGGCTCTCCTTCTTCTCCCAAAGTAGAAATCCCGGTAAGACTGTAGCACCTGTCTTTGCCGCCACCCGGGCCATGCCGCTCGCCGTGCAGGCCTCTACCCCGAAGAACGGTACAAAGACCCCCTGAGGAGGCGTCATGTTGGTATCCATCAGAATCCCAACCGTTCCTCCCTGTCGCATCGACGCAATCAGGCCTCGTGCGAAATCGTCTTTGTGGAGCACCCGATTTCCGTGCAGGCATCGAATTCGATTTACGAACCGGTCGACCAGAGGATTATCCAACCGGCGAATCACCATCCCCATGGGATGACCCATGAGTGAATGGTAAAAACTCGAAAGCTCCCACGCTCCCAGATGTCCGGTCAGCACCAGAACGCCCTTGCCCCGATCGCGGGCGCGAAGGTAGTTCTCAAGCCCGTCATAGCGAATAAATTCGCCTGCCTGCTCTGCGGTGTAGTTCTGCATCTGACAGAACTCCGCCAGCAAGCGACCGAGGTTCCGATAGACCTCTCTCAGGATCTCTTCCCTGCGGTCTTTAGGAAGCTCAGGAAACGCAAGATCCAGATTGCGCAGACCCACCTGCCTTAATCTGGCCAACAGATAGTACGCCACATCACCGATGACCGAGCCTACGACTCGAGCCGCTCCTCGCGGAAGCGTGCCCAGCAGGCGAACCATCGTCCACACCGCTGCAAATTCGACTCTCTCTCGAAGACTCGCTCTTTCCAGCGCCGGCTCTTTCTCTATGGTGGCGTTCAAGCCTTCAGTCTAAATGCAGCTTCAAGGGGATGGACATAACGACGAAGAAGGGCGGCTATGAGCCGCCCTCTTGTTGGTTCTTGTAAGACGCTATTTGTTCTCGGCGTGAGCTTCGACAAAGTACTTGGCTACCGTCCGCACGAAGGGGCGTGCCTCTTCAGGAGTGACCTGATTTCCCTTCAGGATTGTCTCGAATGGAATCGCATTGCCATAAACCACGCGCGTATCATCTTCATTCTGAGAGAGCACCGTGCCATCCAGATCGATTCCCGCAAACAGGCCCTTGCTGCGCGAGTAGGTCAGCAGTTCGGCGTTCATCTTCCAATCGGTCCCCGCCTGGGCATTGCGGCCCACCGGACCGGCCGAGGCTGCGGCATCCGCACCGATCTTGAACTTATTCTTCAGCATGTCCTGCAGGCCCTGCTGATTCATGGCAACGATGATCAGGTCGGTCGCCTGGCCTCCGATTTGGAAACCGAAACTTCCGCCCGCCAGTTGCACAAAGACCGGAGCACTCCATCCCCTGGGTGTGCGGCAGGTTGCAACTCCCTGTCCGTACTGCGCACCAACCACAAAGGCGGCCTTCTTGAAGCTGGGAATCACGGCCAGACACGTCGCACCGGAGAGGATGCTCGACGGGATCCCTTTATCTGGAGCCGCCATAATCTGCGTAATCACCGCCTGGGAGTCCTGAAGCCGCTCCACCAATTTTGCTTTATCCGACGCTCCAAACGCTGAAGTTGAGCCGACGACCAATACGCCACAAGCAATCACAGACAAGTGCTTCTTCCACATTCTCATTCCAAATGCA
>Ga0310811_10010894_pt1 | contig 11762 bp, 9 predicted proteins | sample YCmetagenome_FD_207642 | JGI IMG/M metagenome (GOLD analysis project Ga0310811, IMG submission 207642) | Soil microbial communities from experimental microcosm in Duke University, North Carolina, United States - YC | ecosystem: Engineered > Artificial ecosystem > Soil microcosm > Unclassified ...
ATGTCGCGGGTGCGCGTGACGGGCGCGCGGCCGAGGCGGGCGCGGTTGGCGCGGCCTGGCTCGATCGAGAGCTCGATCAGCAGCTCGCGCTCCTCGTGCACGACCGCGCAGCGGATCACGGCGCGGCCGGCACCGAAGCGGACCAGCGGCGCGTCGGTGGCGACCCGGTGCGACTCCAGGGTCGCCACGTAGGCGAGGGCCTCGACGAGGTTGGTCTTGCCGACCCCGTTCGGGCCGACCAGCACGCACGGCCCGGGGCCCAGCTCGACGACGACCCGCTCATAGCTTCGGAAGTCGACGAGCTCCAGGCCCCGGACGTACAAGCTCAGCCCTTCTTGACGGCGTGGCCGCCGAACTGGTTGCGCAGCGCGGCGACGGCCTTCATCGCCGGCGAGTCGTCCTGGCGCGACGCGAACCGGGCGAACAGCGACGCCGCGATCACGTTCATCGGCACGGCGAGGCGGATGGCCTCCTCGACGGTCCAGCGGCCCTCGCCGGTGTCGTCGGCGTAGCCCTTGATCCCGGCGAGGTCGGGGTCCTCGTCCAGCGCGCGGTCCAGCAGATCCAGAAGCCACGACTGTACGACCGAGCCGGCGCGCCAGCTCTTGATGATCTCGGGGATGTTGTCGACGTACTCCGACGCCTCGAGCAGCTCGTAGCCCTCGGCGAAGGCGTGCATCATGCCGTACTCGATGCCGTTGTGGACCATCTTCGCGTAGTGGCCGGCGCCGGGCGCCTCGCCCGCGTGCGCGAAGCCGAACTCGCCCTCGGGCTTGAGCCCCTCGAAGATCGGCATGCAGTGCTCGACGTGCTTCTTCGGGCCGCCGACCATGAGCGCGTAGCCGTTGGTGCGTCCCCAGATGCCGCCGGACACGCCGACGTCGAGGTAGCCGATGCCCTTGGCGCCGAGCTTCTCCGCGCGCGGCTTGTCGTTGCTGAACCGCGAGTTGCCGCCGTCGATCACGATGTCGCCCGGCGCGAGCAGGCCGGAGAGCTCGTCGATGGTGGGCTCGGTGAACTGAACCGGCACCATGATCCACACCACGCGGGGCGCGGCGAGTTTCTCGACCAGTTCGTTGAGGGACGACACGTCCGTGACATCGGGGTGGTGGTCATAGCCGATGACCTCGTGCCCGGCGGCGCGCAGCCGCTCGCGCATGTTGAAGCCCATCCTGCCCAGGCCGATGAGACCGAGCTGCATTTGTGGTGCCTCCGAATCAGCTGCCGATGCGAACCGGCATGATCAAGTACCAGTACCCAGGGACGATCTCCCCATCATCCTTGGCCGGGGACATGACCGCAGGCTTCTTCGGGTCAGTGAACGACAGCACCGCAATGGGTGCGTCGAGCGCCTTGAGCCCGTCGAGCAGGTACTGGTGATTGAAGGCGATCGTCATCGGCTCGCCCTCGTACTGACAGTCCATCGCCTCGCTGGCCCGCGCGTCCTCGCTGCCGCTGGCCTCCACGACCAGGCCGTCGGCGCTGAAGGACAGCCGCACCGGCGTCTGGCGCTCGGCCACGAGCCCGACGCGCCGGACCACCTCGTTGAGGGCCGCCACCGGAACCCGCGCCTGCGCGTTGTGGGTGTCGGGAAGCAGCGCCCGGACCTTCGGGAAGTCGCCTTCCAAAAGGCGGGACGTCGTACGCCGGGAGCCGCCGGCGAAGCCGATCATCCCGTCGCCGAGCTTGCCCCGCGACAGCGCGACCGACACGTTGCCGCCGAGCGGCCCGAGGGTCTTCGCGGTGTCGTCCAGGGTGCGCGCGGGCACCAGGGCGGCGACGCTCATGTCCGGCTCGTCCGGGTGCCACATCAGCTCGCGCACCGCGAGCCGGTAGCGGTCGGTCGCCAGCAGGGTCAGCTTGGTGCCCTCGAGCTCGATCCGCACGCCGGTGAGCATCGGCAGCGTGTCATCGCGGCCGGCGGCGACCGCGACCTGCGACACCGCCTTGGCGAACAGGGCCGCGTCGACGGCGCCCGCGGACTCGGGCATCTCCGGCAGCGACGGGTAGTCCTCGACCGGCATGGTCGGCAGCGTGAAGCGGGCGCTGCCGCAGGTGATCTCGACGTGCGAGCCGACCGCGGCGACGTCCACCGGCTTGGCCGGCAGCGACTTGGTGATCTCGGCGAGCAGGCGGCCCGACACCAGGGTCGCGCCGTCGGCATCCGCCTGGACCTCGACGGTGACCTGGCTCGAAACCTCGTAGTCGAAGCTCGACACCTGCAGGCGGCCGTCGGCAACGCGTAGCAGGACGCCGGCGAGCACGGGCACCGAGGGGCGGCTGGGCAGGCTCTTGGCCGTCCAGGCGACGGCATCGGCGAGCGCGTCGCGCTCGACTCGGAACTTCATCGCGGTCCTCCCGCATTCTCTTCGGTACGTCATGTTCGCCGCTCGTCGCGCACCAGGTCCGGCGGCGCCGGCATGTGCTGCGGCGATGTGATGTGTGGTGTGCGTGTGCCGTCTGATTCTCACCGGTCCGGTCGGCCGGTGGGGGGAAGTGGATGAGGTTCTCGAGCGGTAGCCGCCGTCCGCGGTGCGTCGGTCAGGCTCGCTCATCGAACCTTAGGGCCTCTCGGCGGCGGTCGTGCACCGACCCCGCCGAATCCGGCGGCCCGAGTCTGTCCACGCCCCGATGATTGTTTTTCTTCTCTTCTTAAAAGAAATTACCTTCGTAGTCATAGGGGGTGTGGATTCTGTGGAAAACCATCGCTTTCGCAGGTCAGGCCACTTGGTTGACTTAGGATAACTTGTGCATGGAGCGGTGTGTACAGCCCTGTGGATTGTGGACGAGCGATTGTCCACAGGCGTTGTCCACCGGTTGTCCACCGGTAATCCCCAGGGTTTGTCCACCGCTGTGGAAAACGTAGGGCCCAAACTACGCTCACATTCCGTCGCCTCAACGTCACCCTCCGGAAGCATCCACATGACGTCCACAAGAGATCCCCAGAAGTTATCCACAGGTTGTGGGCAAGCCCTGTGAGCAATCGGTAGTCACCTGGTGACTCATCCCCGGAAGTTGGCACAAATGAAGTTATCCACAGGAAATCTGTGGACAGCGTGTGGACTTTGGGGACAACGGCGCGAGCCCGGGCCCGAAGACACTGTGGACGGCCTGGGGACGACGTGTGGAAATCATAGGGCCACATGGCGACTTGCGGGAGGTCGGGCGCCTGTGGACACGGTGGAAAACCCGGTTGTCCACACCCTGTGATCAACCCCGGTGGACGACACCCGATCTGTGCATAACCACGATCGGGTGACGCCCGGCCGTCGTCAGGTCGTCTGCTTGATGCGGTTCGTCAGCTCCGCGATCTGGTTGTACAGCGAGCGCCGCTCCGCCATCTGCTGGCGAATCTTGCGGTCGGCGTGCATCACCGTCGTGTGGTCGCGGCCGCCGAACGCCTGCCCGATGCGGGGCAGCGACAGGTCGGTGAGCTCGCGGCACAGGTACATGGCGACCTGGCGCGCGTTGACGAGCACCCGCGAGCGGCTGTGCCCGCGCAGGTCCTCGAGGCTCACGCCGAAGTAGTCGGCCGTCGACGCCATGATCTGGTCGGCGGTGATCTCCGGGCCCGAGCCGTCCGGGATGAAGTCGCGCAGGACCTCCTCGGCCAGGCCGAGCTCGACCGGCGAGCGGGTCAGGTTCGCAAACGCGGTGACCCGGATCAGCGCGCCCTCGAGCTCGCGGATGGACGAGGCTATGCGCGACGCGATGAACTCGAGCACGTCCGGCGGCGCGAACAGCCGCTCCTGCGCCGCCTTCTTCTGCAGGATGGCGATGCGCGTCTCGAGGTCCGGCGGCTGGATGTCGGCGAGCAGGCCCCACTCGAACCGCGTGCGCAGCCGGTCCTCGAGGGTGGCGAGCTGGCGGGGCGAGCGGTCGGAGCTGATCACGATCTGCTTGTTCGCGTTGTGCAGCGTGTTGAACGTGTGGAAGAACTCCTCCTGGGTGCGCTCGCGGCTCTCCAGGAACTGGATGTCGTCGATCAGGAGGATGTCCACGTCGCGGTACCGACGCTGGAACGCTTGTGTCTTGTCGTCGCGCAGCGAGTTGATGAAGTCGTTCGTGAACTCTTCCGTCGACACGTACCGCACGAACCGCGCGTTGCCGAGCATCGTCGCGTACTGCCCGATGGCGTGCAGCAGGTGCGTCTTGCCCAGCCCCGAGCCGCCGTAGATGAACAGCGGGTTGTAGGCCTTCGCCGGCGACTCGGCCACGGCGACCGACGCGGCATGCGCGAAGCGGTTCGAGGACCCGATGACGAACGTTTCGAAGGTGTACTTCGGGTTCAGGCGATTTCCGGCGGAGTCCCCGGCCGGCGTCGGCGCGCCTCGGCGGTCGTCGCGGCCGGTGCCCGGCGTCGACGGGCGCGCCGGCGGTTCGCTCACTGTCGAGGGCCCGCCCGTGCCGTAGGACGGCTGCTCGAACCGGCCCGCATCGGCGGCGGCCTCGACGGCGGTGCCGGAGTGCTCGTTGCGCCACGAGTCGGAGGCCGGCTTCTCGCCGGGAAGGTCGAACAGGCGGTCGTGCTCCGGCCGTGGTACCTCCACAGTCCCGCGGTTCTCGAGACTTCCCCGCCCGTCCATCGGCAGCCGCTCGTCCGCGGCGAGGTCGGGCAGCTGCTGGCGCAGGGAGGCCGAGGCGCCGTTGGACCAGTGCGAGGCCGACGGCGCCGGCAGCGCCGGCGCGTCCTCCGGCGGCCGGACGGTCACGGCCACCTGGATGGCGCGACCCAGCAGCCGCGAGAGCGCCTCGGTGATGACCGGCCGCAGCCGGCTCTCGATCATGTCGCGCGAGTACGAATCGGGCACGGACAGCAGCGCGGTGTCCTCGACGATCGCCCGCAGCCTGGTCATGCGCAGGTACGCACGTTGCTGCGCCGAATCGATACCGTCGGCGAGCTGATCCGTCGCTGCATTCCAGATCGCTGCGAGGTCGGTGTCAGTCACCGTTCGCGCACCCCCATCATCATTCGCGGCCCCCACCGCGATAGGACGGTGCCCCCGGCGCTTCCCGCCGTCCTCGGCCATTGTCCACAGGTTTTCCACAACCTGTGTATCAACGAGTCATGTGCCGTGGACGGATCGTCCTGTTGCCCCCTCGCCCCGTGCTGACTGTGCGGTGATCAGCGCATACGCAGAGGTGGTGCAGGCCAGGCGCGCGCCTCTTCCCCCTTGCCGAGCGCCTTTTCGAGCAGAAAGTCCGTGTTGCCCCGCCGCCGGTCGTCGCGGTGTCTACCGGCAACCGGGCACGTTAACAGCGTTGTCCACAACCACTCAACCGTTGTCCACAACGAACCTGTGGATTACGGCCCTGACCTGGGGATTCTTTATTCACATCCCCAGTGCTGATCGCCACCGGGCGACGCGCGTCGTTGATCGTTGACGGTGCGTAGGGTGGCGCGTACCCTGTTTCGGTTGGAGCACCGGTCCCTGGTAAACTCCAAGCCACCGATCGACATCCTGTGGGCGCCCGGCCATTTTTAGCCAAGTCGGGTCCACGCCAAGCCACGAAGACGGAGCCCGACGTGAGCAAGCGCACCTTCCAGCCGAACAACCGCCGGCGCGCGAAGACCCACGGCTTCCGGCTGCGCATGCGCACCCGCGCCGGCCGTGCGATCCTCTCGGCGCGCCGCGCCAAGGGGCGCGACCGCCTTTCGGCCTGAGCCTGACCAGACGACCGCGCCCTCCGGGAGGCAGCGTGCTTGCGGCCGGTCAGCGACTGCGGCGGCGGGAGGACTTCGCCGCCACCATTCGCAACGGCCGTCGGGCCGGTCGGGGGGCTGTGGTCGTGCACTTCCTCAACCCCGGGCCAACGTGGCCCGGGGTTGATCCGTTTTCGTCCCGTGCTGAGCCCTCTGGGGGCTCTGGGGGTGTCGCACCGTCTTTGTCCCCATCTCCCTCGCCTGAGGGTGCTGGCGCGGCCCCCGCAGATGTGGCCCTGAGGGGATCGCCCGACGACGCTTCGGTCACCGAGGTTCCGGGTGCGCCGGCCGCTCGTGCCGGATTTGTCGTTTCCAAGGCCGTCGGCAACGCTGTTGTGCGTAACGCCGTGAAGCGGCGCCTGCGGCACCTTGTCCGCCCGCGCCTTGCCGACCTGCCGGCCGGCTCCGTGATCGTCGTGCGAGCGCTGCCGGAGGCGGCTCGCGCGGGGTACCACCAACTGGAGCAGGATCTTGACGCGGCGCTGCAGGCCGCGCGCCGACCGAGAAACCGAGGTGACCGTCGATGAACGCCGGAACCCGGATCGTGACCGCTCCTATCGTCGCGTACCGTCGTTGGGTAAGCCCGGCGTTGCCGGCGCGTTGTCGGTTCTACCCGTCGTGCAGCGCTTATGCCCTGGAGGCGGTTAGCACCCACGGCGTGATCCGGGGAATCGGTCTCGCGATCTGGCGGCTGCTGCGCTGCCACCCATTCCACCCCGGTGGGTTCGACCCGGTGCCTCCGCGCCGGGGACACTCGCCCGAGCCCGAGTCGACGTGACTGGAGCAGTGTCGTGATTAGCAAGCTGATGGGCGGGATCTACTGGCTGATCTCGAAGGTGATGCTGTTCTGGCACACCGTCTGGGATTCGATCATGCCGGATCACCGCGTGCTGGGCACCAACTGGCAGTGGGTCCTGGCGATCGTCTTCCTGGTGATCACCGTCCGGGTCGTGCTCTTCCCCATTTTCGTCAAGCAGATCAAGTCGCAGCGCGCGATGCAGGCGATCCAGCCGAAGATGAAGGAACTTCAGGAGAAGCACAAGGGCGACCGGGAGACCCTCCAGAAGGAGGTCATGAAGCTCTACCAGGAGGAGAAGGTCAACCCGCTCATGGGCTGCCTTCCGATGTTCCTGCAGATCCCGGTCTTCATCGGCCTCCTGCACGTGCTGCGCCACCTCAAGCCCGGCACGTCCGACCACCAGATGCAGCTGTACGGCTGGACGAAGGACGAGTTCCTCAGCGCCGTCGACGCCCGCCTGTTCGACGCCCCGATCGTCGCGAAGTTCAGCAGCAGCGCCGAAGAGCTCATCAAGATCGAGGCCCACTCGACCACGGTCAAGATCGTGGCCGCCTGCCTCGTCGCGCTGATGATCACGACGACCTACCTGACGCAGCGTCAGATGATCAAGAAGACGGGCTGGAACACCGACCCGCAGCAGCGCATGATCCAGAAGTTCATGCTCTACGGCATCCCGTTCTTCACGCTGACCTCCGGCTGGTACTTCCCGATCGGCGTCATCATCTACTGGGTCACGAACAACGCCATCACGCTGGGGCAGCAGTACTGGGTGCTGCACAAGTACCCGCCGCCGGCGAGCGCGACGACCAGCACCGTGCCGTTCAAGGGCACCGGCGGCACCGCGAAGGTGGCCGAGTCGAAGCCGAGCGGCCTGGGCGCCCTGTTCAGCCGCGCCAAGGAAGAGGCCGCCGCGCAGCGCTCCAACGGCAAGGGCCCCGCGAAGGCGACCGGCGCCAAGGCCACCGGCGCGAAGGCGACCGACGCGGCCGCCAACGGCGCCCCGTCCCGCGCCCCGAAGCCCGGCGCGAAGCCGATCAACCCGAAGAAGGGTGGCGCCGCGAAGCGGCAGTCGGGTTGATGCGACCCCGCCGGGCCACCTCTCAGTCGGCCCGGCGCGGGGCGCTCCCTGTAGCAACCCACCCCTCACCGACGACCTGTGACGGCGCCTCGGCGCCCCAAACAAGCGGAGATGAGTTTCGTGACCGACACCACCAATGATCTCGACGCGGCGGCCGTGGCCCGGGACGAGGACAAGGACGTGGACCAGGCCGAGCACCGTGACGCCACGGCCGAAGCCGACGCCGACCTCGCCGACGCCAATGCGGACGACGAGGACGACGAGGCGGACGAGGAGGCTGACGAGGACGACGACGAGGAGGCCGAGGACGACGAGGAGGCCGAGGACGACGAGGAGGCCGAGGACGACGAGGCCGAGGACGACGACGAGGCCGAAGGCGACTCGGAGGCCAAGGCCGGCTCCGGTTCGGGCCGCGCCGCCACCGACCTGTTCCGCGAGAGCGAGATCGCGGCCGACTACGTCGAGGGCCTGCTGGACATCCTCGACTACGACGGCGACATCGACGAGCTGGTCGTGAGTGGCCGCCCGGTCGTCGAGGTCGTCGAGGGCGGCGACGGCTCGGGCAAGCGCCTGCAGGCCTTGGTCGGCCAGCGCGGCGCCACGCTCGAGGCCCTGCAGGAGCTCAGCCGCCTGGCCGTGTTCCGGCAGACCGGTTCGCCGAGCCGCCTCCTGCTCGACGTCGGCGGCTACCGCGCCCTGCGCCGCAAGGAGCTCGGCGCGATCGCGAAGAACGCTGCGGAGAAGGTGAAGGAGTACGGCGAGGCCGTGCGCCTGGAGCCCATGAGCGCGTTCGAGCGCAAGTGCGTGCACGACGTCATCAACGCCCTGCCCGGCGTCGAGAGCGAGTCGGAGGGCGTGGAGCCGTCCCGCCGGATTGTGGTCCGCCCGACCGCCTAGCTCTCAGTACCACTCACCGCCCCAACCGCGAGCTCGCGGTTGGGGCGGTTTTGTTTGCGGCCTCCTGCCCTGTTGCGCCCATCGGCTTCCTGTCACGGTTTCTCTTGCCCTCGCCCTCTCTCCGCCTCGCTCGTCTCTCCGCCTCCCGCTCGTCTGTCCGCCTCCCGCTCTTCGCTTCGTTCTTCTCCCCGCGTCCCTCTCTTCTCTCCAGTTCTCTCCGCTCTCCGGTTCTCTCCGCTCTCCGGACGTGGCCTGTTCGGGGATGACCGTCGCGAGGCGAAGGCGGGCGGTCGGGCATAATCGTTGTGACGCGACTGGCGGCACCAAGGATGGGCAACCATCGGGAAGCCTCGTCGTGGGAGTCGACCGCCTGGGCTTCCACGCATTTGCGAGGAGCCGTATGTCCAACCAGTCGACCGCTCTTTCCGCCCCCGCTGACGCCACGCACACGGCACGCCTCCTCCCCGGCGCCCCGGTAGCCGACGAGATCCTCGCCGACGTCGAGTCCCGCGTATCGGCCCTCCGCGCCCGCGGCATCACCCCGTCGCTGGCCACGATCCTCGTCGGCGACGACGACGCGAGTGCCGGCTACATCCGGATCAAGCAGCGCCAAGCCGCCGCCCTGGGCTTCGCCTCCCCGCATCAGCACCTCCCGGCGAGCGCCACCCAGGCCGACCTCCACGCTGTCATCGACGCCTTCAACGCGGACCCGGACGTGCACGCGCTCCTGATCCAGTACCCGACGCCGGCCCACCTGGACTACGACGCTGCCCTCATGCGGGTCGACCCGGACAAGGACGTCGACGGCATGCACCCCTTGAACCTGGGCCGCCTAGCCGCTGGCATCCCCGGCCCGCTCCCCTGCACCCCCGCCGGCATCGAGGCGCTGTTGGCCCACCACGGCATCCCGGTGAGCGGCCGCGAGGTCGTGATCCTGGGCCGCGGCGCGACGCTGGGCCGCCCCTTGGCGATGCTCCTGGCGCAGAAGCGCCCAACCGCAAACGCCGCCGTGACGGTCGTCCACACCGGCGTCGCCGACTGGCCCCGCTACACCCGCCGCGCCGACATCCTCATTGCCGCGGCCGGCGTTCCCGGCATCATCCAACCCGAGCACGTACGCCCCGGCGCAGTCGTCATCGGCGGCGGCGTCCGCTACGAGGGCCGCCGCCTCCTTCCCGACGTCGACGAGTCCTGCGCCACGGTCGCCGGCGCCATCACCCCCCGCGTCGGCGGCGTAGGCCCCACCACGGTCGCAATGCTCTTCCGCAACGCCATCGAGGCCGCGGAGCGCGCAGTTTCACGTGAAACGGCCGAGGAGTGAGTGGCCCCCTGAGTCGCCTCACGCGCCGTGCGTCTGCCCGTCGAGGACCTCGAAGCGCGCGCCCGCCTCTGTAGGGCCGCCGTCCTCGCACCGTCGCGCCATCGTCACCACCGCCCCGCCTCCGACCGCTCGGAGGCGGGGCGCTCCGTTTCGCCGAGTCCGTGCCACAGTTCTCTCCGCGCCGTGAGGTTCTGTCCGCGTCGGGGTTGCTCCGCCCGCGTCGGGGGTTCCTCCGCGCCGTGGGTTCTGCGCCGCGGGTCCTCTCTGCGCCGGGGTCCTTCCGTCATCTCCGCGCCGCGGGTTCTGCCCGCGCCGCCATACCGTCGCTGTCTCCACGCCGCGGTTCATTTCGCGCCGCCGCTCGCTCCGGGCCGCAGTCCCCACGCGCTGCGTTCTTCAGGGCTTGCCCTCTTCCGCGTAGCGGTCCTCCACGGGCGCTGTTTCACGTGAAACAGCGCCCGGGTGCGTGACCCTGATACGCGCGCCGTCAGGCCCTGGACGCGTGGTTGGTCCCCGTAGAGCCGGCGCGATCGAGGAATCGAGGAATGGCCGAGGCGCGATCCCCCGCGCCCGGGGTGGCGGCGTTGGGCATGGTTTGCTTGACGGATGGACGGTGCAGTACCCAGCGACATCCTCCCCGCCGCCGAGAAGGCGTTCGGCGATCGGCTTCCCGAGGCTCGGCGATTCGCGGAGCTACTCGTGACCGACGGCGTCGTGCGGGGCCTGATCGGGCCTCGCGAGGCGCCGCGCATCTGGGAGCGGCACCTCCTCAACTGCGCCGTGGTCGCGGAGCTCATTCCCTCGGGCGCCTCGGTGGTCGACGTCGGGTCGGGCGCCGGTCTGCCCGGGATGGTTCTGGCAGTGGCTCGTCCCGACCTTTCCGTCACCCTGGTCGAGCCGCTCGCCCGGCGTACCGCATTCCTTTCGGAAGCGGTGACGGCGCTCGGCCTCGAACGGACCCTCGTGCTTCGCGCCCGGGCCGAGGAGTGCGTCGGGAAGATCCCGCTCGCCGATGTCGTCACCGCCCGGGCCGTCGCTCCGCTCGATCGGCTCGCCGGCTGGTGTCTCCCCCTCACCGCCATCGGTGGCCGGCTCCTCGCGATGAAGGGTGCCTCCGCCGCGGCCGAGATTGCCGAGCACGCGGAGGCGCTCGCCCAGCTCGGTGCGGGGACCCCGTCGGTGCGCGCGTGCGGGGAGGCCCTCCTTGCCGAGCCCACCACCGTGGTGGAGATCGTGCGCGAGCGGGAAGTCGCGCGTCCCCGAAAGACCGGGGGCCGCCGCAGCCGGTGACCCGGGCGGAACCGCGAACCCCGGTGACCCGGGCGGAACCGCGACCCCCGGCGACCCAGGCGGCACCGCGACCCCGGCGACGGGGGAATGCGGAGGCACTCATGAGGCACTCATAGGGGACGGCGGGGCGGTCGGCATCGGGTGGCCGATGTCGCCGATACAGCGGCTTCGCGGCCTCCCTCGCCGAGTTGACGGATTTCTGGTCTTTTGGCGCACGAGTCGCCGTGAGAAGACCAACGACGCGCCGATGGGTCATGGCTCCGTCCGGCGAAGCGCCGTAGGCTGGCCCCGCGCCACTTCTCTGTCCGAACGGAACGGGCCCTGAGGAAGCCGGACTGGACGGAACGGATTCGAGCGGAACGCCCTCCAAGGGAGCGAGCATGCCTCCCCCGGAAGCCGATCTGCTCGGGTGCGGGACTGACGGGACGCGTGCCGACGGGCCGGGCTCCGACCGGCGGGCTCTCGACGAACCGGTTCCCCCTGGGCCGGTATCGGGTAACCCGGTCTCGGGTGCACCGGACTCCGGTCTGTTTCCGGAGCCGGCGACTGGAGGTCCGGCGGGGAACCCACCGCATCGGGTCCGGCGGACGAGGCGGCCGAGGGTGCACATCTTTCCGAGCGGGACGGGACTGACATGGTGCGCGACAGCGATGATGGTCCGGGCTACGGCGAT
>Ga0310811_10010895_pt1 | contig 11762 bp, 7 predicted proteins | sample YCmetagenome_FD_207642 | JGI IMG/M metagenome (GOLD analysis project Ga0310811, IMG submission 207642) | Soil microbial communities from experimental microcosm in Duke University, North Carolina, United States - YC | ecosystem: Engineered > Artificial ecosystem > Soil microcosm > Unclassified ...
AAACTATCCATCCACACCCAACTCTGAGCGAGGGCATACGCGAAGCGGTCCTGGCTGTCGAGGGTCGCCCCATCCATATTCCACCCAAAAAGACTGCACAGGCTGTGCGTTCATAACCTGTTCACAAAAAAGAGGAGATGTTTGTTGCATCTCCTCTTTTTTGTGCTTTTCTTCCTGACTATCCCTTTCCCCTCAAACAATCCAAAACTCCTGCTATTACTCAAAACCTTTTATTTTTAATCCAAAACTCCTACTCTTGGAGACATAGCATTCTCAAATAAGTATATATCTATTAAAGCTCTGGAAATGCAGATTATTTGTGCTCAATAACAATAAAGGTAAGGCATGCAATGGACAGAATAAAGGGAGTTGAAAACAGAAACACTTCAAGCAGAATACGCACAAAAATTTTCCTGATCGCCGCTATTTACCTGTTACTCTCGCTGGTAATCAGCGCCAGCCTGCTTCTTATGCCAGGTACACGCCACACAAACATTGCGTTACGCAGGAAAGAATATGCTCTACCACATCCGACCCCAACCCAACCATCGGCAACACAACAGGCGCAAAATGCCGCTGATGCGCTGGCCAGAAGCTATCTCAAAGCTCTGTTACAGGGGCAGTACAGCAGTATGTGGTTGCAACTCCATCCAGATATTCAGGCAATCTGGCAAAGTGAACCAAATTTCAATAATTACTGGAAAGCGCGTTTTCAGGACTATACCTTGCAAGCCTTTACGCTAGGCGTCCCCAGTCCACGCAGCGATTGGATTGATCCCGAAACGATGATTCGTTATACGCAGGTGGAAGAACTCTCCAGCTCACTTCAACTCAGCCACAAAGGGAACAGCGCAAATCAACCGCCAGAGAATACAGATCCTGGCGCTTTGCTGCAAAATCTGCCCTTCATCGTACAGAAAAGCGCGACCAGTGGGCAGTGGTTCGTGTTATGCGGAGGACCTGCTGATCTGGAAGCACCTATGACGCTACCTCAAACGCTCGTCGAACACACTGTCCAGGTCCCAATTCTCATGTATCATCACATCAGCGACGTACCCACACAGAATATTCTGGACTATAGCCTGACTATCACGCCCACGAATTTTGGCGCACAGCTCGACTATCTCAAGACAAGAGGTTACCACAGCATTACCTTGAACCAGCTTGCAGCCGCGATCTACTATGGCCTGCCCTTACCCGCGAAACCGATCATCTTCAGCTTTGATGACGGCTATAGTGATGGATATAAATTTGCCTATCCATTATTGCAGGCACACAACTACAGTGGAATTTTTTATATTATTACCGGGAAAGTAGGCTGGGATGGTCAGATGAGCTGGTCCCAGATGCGCACAATGCTCGCGCATGGGATGCAAATAGGCTCGCATACCATACATCATGTGAATATGGGCGCAGTATATCAATATTCACAAATGCAGGCACAACAGGAGCTGCAAATCTCGCAAGACACCCTGCAAAAAAATCTGCATATTGCCATTCAGCATTTCTGCTATCCTAATGGAGATCCCTTTAAAACCGGCAGTCTGCTCTTGCGCAACGAGGTCGCCGCCCTGGTCGCCCAGACAGGCTATATTACAGCGACTACTGACCCTGGTATGACTGGCATCAATCAAAGCACAGAGACAGCGCTCTCACTCTTGCGAATCCGGGTTGACGGACGAGAAACGCAGGCAGAGTTTCAGGGCTCAATGCCCTGGTAGCCAGAGTCAGGAGACCAGATCGCCTTCCAGCACATAGCGCCGGAGATCAATCCAGCGAGCCATCTCTTTCACCGAGAGAGGGACAGAGAAAACGTACGGCTCATCATGATCGCCAGCCGCTCCCAGTTCCAGTTCCATACGGGCAACTTCCAGGTTATTGAGAGTGCCACCAGCCGTGATCTGGTCCGCAGGGACCGACGTAGAGAGGAGCCCTTGATTCTGCCGTTGCAACATCTCATCCATATAATCTTTTGAGGTAGCCATAAAAACACGAATCCGTTCCTGAGGGATGGCATTATAAGAGCGCAAAAGATTGAGCAATGCATTGAGAGAAGTGACAGAAGTTGACTTCCACTTCCAGGATTGTGTTTCCTCAACCTGGTAAGCAACACGATAATAGAGCATCAGGATATACCTCCCAACCTTCAGCGTGCCCAAAAAAGGTCTGCTGATGAATAGATTTTCATAGGTTGAATTCGTCATAGAACAAGGTACCGCTAGATCATTCCCCACCAACAACGACAGATGATAACCGTAGCAGTGCTTCTACCATATAGACGTATATATGAAAGAAAATTATAGCGTGGATTCTCCAGACTGTCCAATTACTGAGAAAAGGGCGAAATTTGCAGAGAAATCAGGAAAACTTGCCAGCAAACCCCTTTACAAGATCGGCGACCTGTGCTAATATACATTTCGCCGAGGGGATGTAGCTCAGCTGGGAGAGCGCAACAATCGCACTGTTGAGGTCAGGGGTTCGAGCCCCCTCATCTCCACCCCGAGCACCAATCGGTAGGAAGCCTTGCAAATCGCAAACGTTTATGGTATAGTTAAACATGCCAGATACAGCGCGGAGAGCAGGAGTAGTAAGTCTCTTCAAACAGAGAGTAGCCGGATGGTGTGAGGCTACAAGGCAGACTGAACTCGCCTGTGAGCTACAAGTGTGAAGGTTCTTGGCAAAACTTCTTTATAAGAGATTTTAAAAGACTTTTATAAAGAGGTTGAGCAGTACTTTAGTAAGCAACAATGATCTAGCACTTGCCGGGGCGCCCGTTATAGCGTACAATGAGAATCGATCAAGGCAACAAACGTACCAGTTTCATTCAGGATATGGGCCTGTAGCGCAGCTGGGAGAGCGTCTCCATGGCATGGAGAAGGTCAGGGGTTCGAATCCCCTCAGGTCCACCAATTGTTCCTTGATCGAAATCAGGGTGGTACCACGGAATAGCCTTTCGTCCCTTGCGGCGGAAGGTTTTTTTATTGGAAAAACCTTTTTAGATGTATTGTGCTCTGTTATTCGTAAATTCTTAAACAGGGTGTTTTTATAGAGCAGCAGAGACTACGGGGAGGCCGCATGATCACACGCACCAAATATAACCCCAAAGAAATTGAGAGCAAATGGCAGGCACAATGGGAGGCAGATCACCTGTACCATGCTTCCGATGACTCTCCGAAACCAAAATTCTATCATCTGGTGATGTTTCCCTATCCCTCCGGCGACCTGCACATGGGCCACTGGTATAACTATTCGCCCTTCGACGCCTATGGACGTTTCAAACGTATGCAGGGCTATAATGTGATGCAGCCCATTGGATTCGATGCATTTGGTCTGCCAGCCGAAAATGCTGCCATTAAACGAGGCATTCAAGCGCGCACCTGGACCCTGGCGAACATGGAGAATATGCGCAAACAACTGAAAGCCATGGGAGCACAATGGGATTGGCAACGGGAAGTCGTCACCTGCCTGCCGGATTATTATAAATGGACCCAGTGGCTGTTCCTGCAATTTTACAAGAACGGGCTGGCGTATCGCACCAAAGCCCCGGCGAACTGGTGTCCCAACTGCAATACTACGCTGGCAAACGAGCAGGTTCTGGCCGATGGCACCTGCGAACGCTGTGGAACCGTGGTTATTCGCAAAGAGATCGATCAATGGCTGCTGAAAATCTCGTCCTATGCGGAAGAGTTGCTGAACTTCCCGGATGTTGAGTGGCCCGAAAAAACTATCACGATGCAGCGCAACTGGATCGGACGGAGCGAAGGCGCGGAAATTCGCTTCACCGCCGAAATTGCAGGCAAAACAGAGGAGATTCCCGTCTTCACTACGCGTCCAGATACGATCTATGGCGTCACCTTCTTCGTCCTGGCCCCCGAGCATCCCTGGGTCGAGAAAATCACGACTCCGGAGCACAAGGCGGAGGTCGATGCGTACGTCGATCAGGCGCTCCACATGACCGAAATTGAGCGCATGAGTTCGGAAAAAGAGAAGAGCGGCGTCTTCACCGGAGGCTATGTCACCAATCCGGTCAATGGCGAACAGATTCCGGTCTGGATCGCTGACTATGTGCTGATGGGCTATGGTGCTGGAGCTATCATGGGCGTACCTGCGCACGATCAACGCGACTTTGATTTTGCGCGTAAATTTGCTCTGCCCATTCGCGAAGTGATCCGCGCTATTGATGACGAACCGAGCGATCCCGCCACCTGGAGCGAGGCTAAAGAGGCACTGGGGATCATCGTGAACTCCGGGCCCTTTGATGGTACGCCGGGCGATGAGGCCATCAAAAAAGTCATTAGCTACATCGAGGAAAAAGGCGTCGGCAAATTCATGGTCACCTATCGTCTGCGCGATTGGCTGATCAGCCGTCAGCGCTACTGGGGCGCACCGATTCCGATCGTCTACTGTCCCGAGCATGGCACGGTGCCAGTGCCCGAGGAGCAACTGCCGGTCTGGCTGCCTGAGAATGTGCAGTTCAAAGCCACGGGAGAGTCACCGCTGCGCTACGAGCCAGAATTTGTCAACACGACCTGCCCCATCTGCGGCGGACCCGCCACGCGTGAGGCCGATACCATGGATACCTTCATAGACTCGTCCTGGTACTATCTGCGCTATGCCGATCCGCACAATAGCGAGCAGGCCTGGAGTCAGGAGGCGATGCAACGCTGGCTGCCGGTTGATCAATATGTAGGTGGAGTTGAACATGCAATTCTGCACCTGCTGTACTCACGCTTCTTTACCAAAGCGTTGCGCGACATGGGGCATATCACCTTCTCAGAGCCATTCAAGCGCCTGTATCACCAGGGCATGGTCCTGGGCTCTGATAACCAGAAAATGTCCAAATCGCGAGGCAATGTCGAAGCTCCGGACATCTACGTTGAGAAATACGGATCGGATACCGTACGCTGCTACATGATGTTCATTGGTCCCTTCGAGGCGGGTGGCTCTTTCAGAGCCGAAAACCTGGAAGGAGTCTGGCGCTTCCTGAACCGTGTATGGAATCTGGTCAACGACAGCTGGTTTGATGGTGCCACCGATATAGCGCAAAATGACGAGAGCAAGGCCATCGAGCGCATGCGCAATAAAACCATCAAACGCGTCACAGACGATCTGAGCAACTTCCATTTCAATACAGCTCTGGCAGCCCTGATGGAGTTCAACAACGTCCTGATCAAACAACAAAACCAGCCAGTCGCGCGCACCAGCGTCTACCGGCAGGCCCTGGAGACCATGCTGCAACTGCTGTCCCCGATGGCACCACATATTACTGAAGAGATGTGGCACCAGACAGGTCATAGCGATAGCATTCATGCGAGCAACTGGCCCGATTATGACGAAGCATTGACTAAAGACGAAAACTTCACCCTGGTCATCCAGGTCAACGGAAAAGTACGCGAGCGGATAGAAGTAGCGGCCGAGATCAGCGAAAGCGATGTCAAAAAGATCGCACTGACCAATCCGCGCGTGACCACCTTTATCGGAGAGTCAACCGTACAAAAAGTGATCTACATTCCAGGGAGATTGGTAAATATCGTCGTACGTAATAGTTAGCACGTAATAGTTAACACGTATACAGGAAACAAGCGATAGGGACATCTGACACAGATGTCCCTATTTTATAGGGAAACAGACTCTTGGCTTGAGGGAAAAGAACTGCTCCCATCCGGTTCTTTGTTACGTCTATTGCTAGAGACCATGCATCGGTAAGTTCAGATATTCGAGTAAGATTTAAGACAAGCACAAGTATAGATGTAGATATGTAAACAAATTTGGTTGGCACAAATTGGAACCCGCACAGGATTTCAAACGTATATAAGGCAGATGGCCCAAACAGGATCCGCGTATCAACGACGATGCCGGTACGACAAAGAACGTACATCGACTTATGGATACGAAAATGTGACTTATTTCACACCATTTATGTCGCCAGGTAGATAGCTACTACATCCTTTTCCGCTTATTCTTTACCAGGAAGGAATGAGATAGTAGGGAGAATTAAGCATTGTCAATGAGGACCAACAAATACGTATTTGAAAAAGTGAGAGGCCAAACGTCTAGTTACTAGATATTGAGTCTTTTCTGAAGAGACGAGTGGTCACAATTCAAGCAGAACAGAGCGGAAGAATGCAGCGGCGGAACGCCACTTACGGCGAAGGTGGAAGGAAACATTCATGAATACACGACCCTTAGAAATGATAAGCAACGTTGAAAACACACTAACAGATACAGATGTGTTAGCCCAGAGCGGTTTCACGCAAGACGAGATTATTTCGCTGCTCTGGCTACGTCAGTGGTACCAACACGGAGGCAGCGACCGCATGGCGGTAGTACGCCACCTGGAATTCCTGAAGCTTCTTGTGGTGAATGGCAAAATCGAATTTTAACGTGCCTATCTGCAAAAACACATCCTTCTATGTTTTTTAGCATACAGTATTTTGGCCTGAAAGTCCCTCGGTTTATCCAAACCGGGGGACTTTTATCGCTATCCAGGCCTGACAAACCCCACCTTTCCGGAAACTTCGCACTTTCAATTTTTGAGAATGGACAAGAGAGCATAAATACGCTATAACCAAAGCGGGACCGTTTTCGTATATTTTTTAAAATCATTGGAGAACCTCATCCGAAACCCGTACAACACAGCAAGCATGAGGACAACAAAACAAAAGTAAGGACTTTTATGCGTATTATTCTCTACCTTGGCAAAGGCGGTGTGGGTAAAACGACCATATCAGCCACCACAGCAGTACGTTCAGCCAGCCTGGGTAAACGCACGCTGGTGGTTAGCACCGATCTGGCCCACAGTCTGGCAGATTGTTTAAATGCCCCCCTGGTATCTGAGCCGACAGAGCTAGCAGAGAATCTGTGGGCCCAGGAAGTCAATGTTCTGGACGAGATGCGGAGGGGTTGGGGCAAGCTCCAGGAAACGATGTCGAAAACGCTGCAAAAACAGGGGATCGACGCGGTGAAGGCCGAAGAGCTAGCACTCATCCCGGGTATGGACGAGATCGTCAGTCTTATCAACATTTATCGTAATGCACGCGAGGGGAACTTCGACGTTGTCATCATCGACGCAGCCCCCACAGGCGAAACTGTACGTCTCCTCAGTATGCCGGATACCTTCCAGTGGTATGCCGGGCGCATCAACAAGCTGCAATCCACCACGCTCAATCTGGCACGACCACTGCTCAAAAATATACTCCCAACTACCGAGATTCTGGATGCAGTACAAAACTTGAGCAAACGTGTGAAAGATCTCCGGGCCGTACTCAGCAATGCAGATATCAGTTCGTATCGCCCGGTCGTCAATCCGGAGCGCATGGTCATCAAAGAAGCTCTGCGGGCCGAAACCTACCTTTCGCTTTTCGGCTATCCTATTGATGGCATTATCTGCAATCGCGTCATCCAACCCGGCGACTATCAAGATCCATTTCTACAGGAACTCTATCACGGCCAGGAGAAATTCCGCCACCAGATCCATCAGACCTTCGCTCCCCTGCCGATATGGGAGATACCGTATCGCTCGCACGAGGTCATCGGCATCAAACAATTGCGCGAACTAGGAGATGTTGTCTTCAAAGATCAAGATCCAACACAGGTCTTTCATCGCGGTCCGTTACAGGAAATTACGCGCCAGGGAAACACCTACATCTTGCGTATCCCTCTCCCCCACGTCGAGATGAATAAGGTTCTCATGACCAAAAAGGGCGACGAGATGATCGTTGAGATAGGCAATTTCAAGCGCGATATTACCCTGCCCGCTATTCTGGCAAACCAGGAAGCAACCGTTGCCAAATTTGTCAATAAAGCACTGGAGATCCACTTCACCGCTCCCGTCGAGGCAAACGACAAATCGGCATAGGCTACCAGAGATCGGAAGCCAGAATGAACCCTGGTAGGACCGTAAGAGAAACGCCAACGAGGCTATTAACGTGTTTACTAGAGGAAATCTTTGCTTGTTTCAGTACTCTCAAACGGATCGCAAAAGGATCTTGCACCATCCGCCCCTGGCGGGAGAATATACATGCGAAACACGAAAAGATCTAGTGGTTATGCACCAGGGAGGTAACACGTTTTATGCCCTTTGGAACCTGGTGGCGCGGAGATCCCTTACCTGCTCTCCCGCCACTACCAGCATTTTCTGCCCATATTACGACGGACACAGCATTGATTGCACACGCCACGCATCTCACCAGGCAAGCAATAAACAGGCGCATGCGTGAAGGCAATCAACCCTATATCGCATTTGTCGAGCAAACCCCTGTGGCCTATGGCTGGGTCGCGACCAGGGAAGGTGGAATTACAGAGCTTCAGTTTTCCTTCTCGGTTTCGCAGCGCAACGTCTATCTCTGGGATTTTCTCACGCTCCCCCAATGGCGCGGTCAGGGCATCTATCCTCGTCTTCTACAAGCAATCGTCTGCCAGGAACAGCTCATCGATCGCTTCTGGATTGGCTACGTGCCGGGCAATACAGCCTCGGCTCGTGGTATTCGTAAAGCGGGATTTCGTGTCGTCAGTGACCTCGTCATTTCGGGAAATCGCATATCTGGTCTCGCGCTACTTGATGACAGTGAGCGCGCCCGCATCAGTGCCAGATTTTTCCAGCTCCCCATTGTGCCTAAATCATAAAGAGAGAACAAAAATCGATAAAAATAATATTGACATTTGTTCGAGTGACGCACTATGATAGGGCAGATTACGAAGAAAGAGAATGCAGGCCCCACACCGTCGTTTAAGAGAAGAGTAGCCCGTAGTAGTAGCATGTTACAGCAAAATCAGAATGCGCTCATGAGGTACATTGAGCGTGCAAAAAAAGTATTACAACACGAACAGCGCACCAATCACCAGGACCAGGCCATCAAACCAGGGGGCCTGGAAACGTTTGTTGCCATCTGGTCTGAGGAGACGAGCAATGCGTGGAAGCAGGCGGGACTCGATCCTACGCCGCTCATCCACTTCAGTGAGCACCTGCAAGGGTATCGCCAGCAAGACCCGTTGCAGCGCATGCACAGCCTGCGCGCAGCTCTTGCTATCCTCAACGACCTCTCCATGAGCACAGATGGGCAACATACGCCGAGTAGCGTTGCTATAGACGATATACAGCAATCAGGAGCACAGGGAACAGGTACGGGTATAAGGGACCAGAAAACGAGCGCAAGATCAGCCGTCTCTGCGGGCACAACCGTGAATGGCAAAACGCGGTCAGCGACGCCGAAAGAGAAGATAGAGCCCAAAGAAGGTGTTCCCGCAAAGGCTGAAGCAGCATCGCCAGCGCCATTGTCTGAGCAAAAGAATCCGATCAGATTGGAAGCGGGCATGACCCATGGACACACAGCCCTGACCCTGCTCAGAGCCGATATTACCGCCATTCCGGGCGTTGGTCCCTCAGTCGCCGCCAAACTCCATCATCTCGGACTGCATACCGTTCAGGACTTACTCTTCTATTTTCCGCGTGAGCATCGAGATTATAGCAAGTTGGAGAAGATAGGCAACATTCCCTTTGGCGAGATGGTCACCACGATGGGCTTGATCTGGGAGGCACAATCGCGGCGGACCAGTGGTGGACGCTCGATTACGACCGCCACAATTTCGGATGATACCGGCAAATTGACCGTCTCCTGGTTTAATCAGCCCTACCTGCTCAAACAACTGACCACGGCCAAAGGGGATTATCTCGTCGTTACCGGAGTCAAACAGCGCTTTGGCAATAAAGTCGAATTTTCGGTGCGCAGCCACGAATTTCCCGAACAGGGTGATCTGCTCAACACAGGCCGACTCGTGCCAACCTATCCACTGACCGAAGGGCTGAACGCCAAAGCCTTGCGTCGCTTTACCAAATGGGTCGTTGATCGATACGCACAGATGATACCCGAACATCTTCCACAACCGATCCGTTCAGCAGGACTGCTCATGCCACTACCAGAGGCCATCTCGCAGATCCACTATCCAGAGAACGAGGATATATTGCAGGCAGCCAGAAGGCGGCTGGCCTTCGACGAACTCTTCCTCATCCAGCTTGGCATGCAGGAGAGACGCAGCCGCTGGCAGCGCGAAGCCCCCGAGGGGACCGCTTTTCATATCGACCCCAGCAAAGTTTTTATATATCCCGAACAAGAGGAAGCGTCCACAGACGAAATTCCTGTCAGTGCCCCTCTCTCAGAACTACCAGGGGCCACACTCTGGTCTATACAGGCCAGCGACAAGCCTTTTGAAGCGACCTTGCCCTTCACCTTTACAGATGCCCAGAACCGCGTGCTTCAGGAAATTTTCACTGATCTGGCGAGACTTCAGCCAATGTGTCGCCTGTTGCAGGGAGATGTTGGCGCTGGTAAAACGGCAGTCGCGGCGGCGGCCCTCTTCGCGTGCGCGTTGAACGGGCAACAGGGAGCAATCATGGCTCCGACAGAGCTACTGGCAGAACAGCATGCAAAAAGTATCGGCAAAATGCTGGAGCCGTTCGGCATGCGTACGGTGTTGCTCACCGGCAGTATGCGTCAGCGCGAACGGGTACAGGTACGACAGGCATTGGAACGAGGCGAGGCAACCGTCGCCATTGGCACCCACGCGCTGATACAGGACGATGTGGTATTCCAACGGCTCGGTCTGGTGATTATCGACGAGCAGCATCGCTTCGGCGTAGAGCAACGCGATGTCTTGCGCCAGAAAGGCTATCATCCGCATATGCTCGTAATGACTGCCACCCCTATTCCACGTACGCTCGCCCTGACCCTTTATGGAGATCTGGATGTCTCGGTCATTGACCAGTTACCTCCAGGGCGACAGAAAATCATCACACGCTGGCGCACCGGAGCACGACGCGCAGAATCCTACAATACCATCATTCATCAGGTTGCAGAAGGGCGGCAGGCATTTATCATCTGTCCGCTCATTGAAGAATCTGAAACGCTCACGGCCAAAGCTGCTACCAGCGAATATGAGCGACTGCAACGCGAAGTCTTCCCCAATCTGCGCCTCGGTCTGTTGCATGGAGCCATGAAACCAGCGGAAAAAGACCAGGTGATGCATCGCTTTCGCGATCAAGAACTGGATGTGCTGGTGGCAACCTCTGTGATCGAGGTTGGTATCGACATCCCTAACGCAACCGTCATGGTCATAGAAGATGCGGACCGCTTTGGCCTTTCGCAGCTCCACCAGTTTCGTGGACGTGTGGGACGTGGCAAACACCAATCGTTTTGTTATGTCCTGAGTGCAGATGCCAGTGTCCAGGCGCAGGAGCGGCTCGGCGTCTTTCAGGACACGGATGATGGCTTCTTGCTGGCACAGGAAGATCTGCGACTGCGTGGCCCTGGCGACTTTTTTGGCGTACGTCAGAGTGGCACCCCCGAGCTGCGCATTGCAGATCTTAGCGATATACAGCTCATCAATCTGGCGCACTCGCTGGCCGAAAAACTCTGGGACAGCGATCCCTATCTGCGCAAAACAGAGCACAGTGCATTACGTGAGCGGATGCATCTATTCTGGCAAAATTTTGTCGGACATTAACTTTTGCCTCCAATGTCACGGAAATAAAAAGAATCTCGCAGAGACTCTTCAGAAATCTCACCATGCGCCGAATATATCTATTAGGAGGAGCAAACACTCCCTTCCGCCCGGCACTCACACCCACGATGTCGCCTGAGAGAGGGACAGTGCAACATCGACATGGGGACACGTGCAGCTCTGGTGTAGGGGAGCGTGTCAGGAGAAGATCTCGCGGCAATCGGCATGGTGTAGGTTATGTAGCTTTTTTAGAAAAAACGTGGTAG
>Ga0310811_10010896_pt1 | contig 11760 bp, 6 predicted proteins | sample YCmetagenome_FD_207642 | JGI IMG/M metagenome (GOLD analysis project Ga0310811, IMG submission 207642) | Soil microbial communities from experimental microcosm in Duke University, North Carolina, United States - YC | ecosystem: Engineered > Artificial ecosystem > Soil microcosm > Unclassified ...
ACTCCTGCGAGCACGTTATCGGCGCCGCCGCGACTTTGGCCGAAGCGATCCTGATGGCCGCGCCGCAGGCTGGGGTACTGGCTACCGCACGGGAACCATTGCGGGCCAAGGGCGAGTGGCTTCATCGTCTGGCACCGCTGGAACTTCCGTCGGAAGCTGAAGCCTGCCCGACGGCGGCCGAGGCGCTGGGTTATCCGGCCGTTGAGCTGTTCAATGAACGGGCCGCCGAGACTGACAGCTTCGTGCTCGACGATGCCAATATGCCGATGGTGCTGGAGATCTGCCGGCGGCTCGACGGCATCCCGCTGGCGATCGAGCTGGCGGCAGCAGTCGCCCCGACGTTCGGTGTCAGGATGCTCGCAGCCCACCTCGACCACCGCTTCGATCTGCTGACAGGCGGACGGCGGACCGCGCTGCCGCGGCACCGAACCCTGCGGGCGACGCTCGATTGGAGCTATGAGCTGCTCCCCGAGTCTGAGCGCGTCCTGCTGCGTCGTCTCGCCATCTTCGCTGGCCAGTTCAGCCTGGAAGCGGTACGCGCGGTCGCAGAGAGTCCGGAACTCGAGGCGGCGGAGGTCATCAAGGGAATCGCGAACCTGTTCGTGAAATCGCTTGTCGTTACTGAAGTCGGTAGTGGCGATGCACGTTATCGGCTCCTCGATACGACCCGTGCGTACGCGCTCGAGAAGCTCGTCGAGAGTGGCGAGCGAGACCGGATTGCGTGCCTCCATGCCGAATATTATCGGGACCACTTTGCGCGAGCAGAGTCAGAGCAGGAATCCCGGCCCACAATCGAATGGCTTGGCGAGTACGGGTGGCAAATCGACAATCTGCGTGCGGCGCTTGATTGGGCCTTCTCGCCGGGCGGGGTCAATTCCATCGGCGCGGCACTCACAGCAGTGGCGGTGCCGCTCTGGATGCACCTGTCGCTGGTGGCTGAATGCCGAGAGCGATGCGACCGTGCGTTGCTCAGCCTTGCGACCGATCATGTGGACGATATGCACCTGCGGATGCGGCTGCAGATCGGCCTCGGGAACAGTTTGCTTCATACACGCGGGCCGTCCGAGCAGGCACAGACCGTGCTCGCTCAGGCGCTTGAGTCCGCCGAGGCTTTGGGTGATCTGCGTGCCCAACTGCGTGTTCTGCTGGATCTCGCCAGCGTCGTCGGCTTCAGTGGCGAATACACGAGGGCAGCCGCGGCGTCCGAGCGTGCCAGTGCGATAGCCCAGCAGATCGGCGACACGGCAGGCGTCGCATTCGCCGATCGGCGCATGGGCATGATCCTGCTCAGGCGTGGCCGGCTGGTGGAAGCACAGCGCTATTTCGAACGCGTGATTCAGTCTCGTCCTTCTGAAAACGAGAACCGCCTGCCGATCTGGCGGAATTCGGATGACCGCGCGATGGCCAGGGCTTTGCTGGCTCGGACCCTCTGGCTCCGGGGCTTTCCTGAAAGGGCCCGCCACGAGGCGCAAGCGAGCCTCGGCGAAGTACGGGGCCCCGATCATCATCTGACGATGTGTCGAGTGCTGCTTTACGGCATGTGCCGGATTGCGCCCATGACCGGCGATTTCGCCGCCGCTGAATCCGCGGTCGCGAGCATCATTGAGTCGGCAACGAGCGCGGCCGCACCATTCTGGACCATGGTCGGGCAGTTCCTGCTGGGCAAGTTGTTGGTCGAACGTCACCAATTCGCGGAAGGCTTTGCCGCCCTTTCTGAAGCCTTCGACATCGGCAATCAGAGCGGCTGGCGACTCTCCTACCCCGAGTTCATGGGGTCATTCGCCCTTGCGCACGCTGGCCTCGGGCGGCTCGACGAGGCCTTTGATGCCGTATGCAAGGCGATCGAAGCGGCCGGGGGGCGGGAAGACGGCGAACAGTGGTATGTCCCCGAACTGCTCCGCATCAAGGGCGAGGTGTCGATGAGGCAAAGCTCCACTGGTGCCGTGGAGACCGCGGCGGATTGCTTTGCTCGAGCGGCTGAGATGGCGCGCGAGCAAGGGGCTCTATTCTGGGAGCTACGTGCCGCTCTGGGCGCTGCGCACCTGCTGGTTAGGCAGAATGATCGAGCCGGTGCCGCCCAGATACTTCAGCCCGTCTATGATCGCTTTACCGAAGGCTTTGACACAGTTGATCTGAAGGCGGCAAAGGCGCTTCTCGATACGACGGTGTAGATGCGCGGCAGCATCGCTTTGCTCACCCCACTCTCACAGGCTCGCCTACCTGCTCGCGCACATGATGATCCTCAGCGAGCAACATGTAGACTGCCGGCACGACGAACAATGTGAACAGCGTGCCGATCGCGAGGCCACTGGCGATTACCAGGCCCATGCTGAAGCGCGAGGCGGCGCCGGCGCCGGTCGCCACAATCAGCGGCACCACGCCGAGCACCATGGCTGCCGTGGTCATCAGGATTGGTCGCAGCCGAATGCCTGCCGCGAGTTCGATCGCCTCACGCTTCGTATGACCTTCCTTCTGGAGATTGTTGGCGAATTCAACGATCAGAATACCGTGCTTGCTGATCAGGCCCATCAGCGTCACCAGGCCAACCTCGGTGTAGATGTTCAGACTGGCGCCGCCCAATCCGAGACCGACGAAGAACAACGCGCCCGCGATCGACATCGGCACCGATACCAGAATGATGAACGGATCGCGGAAACTTTCGAACAGTGCCGCCAGCGACAGGTAGATGATCACCAGGGCAAAGCCGAAGGTCACCACAAAACCACCTGATTCCTGCACATATTGGCGCGACAGACCGCCGTAATCCACCGAGTATCCCACTGGCAGATCGCGCGCCGCGAGTTCTTGCAGGTAAGCTATGGCGGTGCCCAGCGCGACACCCGGTGCCGGCACGCCCTGGATCATCGCATCATTGACCTGCTGGAAGTGGTTGAGCGCTTCCGGGGCGGTGTAGGTGTGGACTGACGCAATGGTGGACAGGGGCACCGACGCGCCGCTCGCCGTCCGCACGTGGTAATTCAGCAGTTGTGCCGTGTTGAGACGGTATTGCTGCTGGACTTGCGGGATCACCTTGTACGACCGGCCATCCAGGCCGAAGTAGTTCACATAGCCGCCGCCGAGCATTGCGGTCAGAGCGCTGCCGACGTCGCTCATTTTCAGGCCGAGCATCGCCGCCTTGCTGCGATCGATATTCACCACGGTCTGCGGCTTGTCGATCTTCAGGTCCGTGTCGAGGTAGATGAACAATCCGCTCGCCCGCGCGTCCTCCAGGAACTTCTGCGCCACGCCATTCAGGGTGGAGAAGGGATCCGTCGTGCCGATGATGAACTGTATCGGCAGGCCCTGGCTGCCGGGCAGGGGAGGTGGTTGGAAGGCAACGACCTGGGCTCCAGCGATCTGGCCCATCTTCTGCTGCACCACCGGCTGCAGCACACCTGCGTTACGGGTCCGCTGATCCCACGGCTTCATCACCATGCCGCCAATGTTCTGACCCGGCATATCGAGCTGGAAGACGTGGTCGGTCTCCGGGAAGCTTGCGAACGTGTCGTAGATCTGTCGGTCGTACAATTCCCGCTGTTGAAGGGTAGAATTGGCAGCATTGGTAGATGCGGTAATGATGACGCCTTGATCCTCCTGCGGCGCCAACTCGCTCGTTGCGCCGGAGTAGAGGAAGTAGATGCTGCCGAGAATGATCAGCGCGAAAACCACCGTGACCGGCAGGTAATTCAAACTGCCATGGAGCCAGCGCTCGTAGCGGCGGTGCAGCGCGTGGAAGCGCCGATCGATGAAGGCCACCAGGCGGCTCTCCCAACGAGGGAGCTGTGTGGATGGGCGCAGGAATCGCGATGTCATCATCGGCGACAGCGTTAGCGCAATGATCGCCGAGACTGTGATCGCGCCGACCAGGGTGAAGGCGAACTCGGTGAACAGCGCACCGGTGAGACCGCCCTGGAAACCGATCGGCACATACACCGCGACCAGCACGACAGTCATGGCGATGATGGGGCCAGCCAATTCTCGCGCAGCCTGGATCGCCGCGGGAATAGGCTTCATGCCGTCCTCGAGGTGCCGGTTGACGTTCTCCACCACGATAATGGCGTCATCCACCACAAGGCCGATCGCCAGCACCAGCGCGAGCAGTGTCAGCAGATTGATCGAGAACCCGAATGCCAGCATGAAGGTGAAGGTGCCAACCAGAGAAAGCGGAATGGCGATCACCGGAATCAGCACGGAGCGTGGCGAGCCGAGGAAGACGAACACCACGACCGTGACGATCAGAACGGCCATCACCAGCGTGCGTACCACTTCATGGATGGCGCTGCTGACGAATTCGGTTGAATCATAGACGATCTGGCCATTCAGACCTTGGGGGAGTGCTGCCTGGATGCCAGGGAAGATGGCGCGGACGCCATGAATCACGTCCAGCAGATTGGCCGCCGGCGCGACCTGGATGCCGATATAGACCGCGCGCTGACCGTCGAAGCCGACAGAGGTTTCGTAATCGTCGAAGCCAAGTGTGACATGTGCGACGTCCTTCAGCCGGACGATCGCGCCACCGCTCTGCTTCAGGATCAGGTTACGAAATTCATCCAGGGAGTGCAGGTCCGTGGATGCCGTCAGGTCCACCTGCACCATCTGACCCTTGGTGTTGCCGAGGCCGGAAATGTAGTTGTTGGACGCCAGCGCCTGTGAAACATCCGCCGCAGTCAGCCCATAGGCCGCGAGCTTCTCTGGATCCAGCCACGCGCGCAGCGCGAAATACTTGCCGCCGAGAATCTCCGCCGTCTGCACGCCAGGGACGGCCTGAAGTTTCGGCTGCACGACGCGGATGATGTAGTCGGTGATCTGGTTCGGCGCCAGGACCTTGCTGTTGAAGCCGATATACATCGCATCGATGGTCTGGCCGACTCGTACGGTCAGCGTCGGCTGCTGTGTGCCGTTGGGAAGCTGGCTCAGCACCGAGCTGATCTTGGTGTTGATCTCGGTCAATGCCTTGTCCGCATCGTAGTTCAGGCGGAGGTACACCGAGATCGTGCTGGTGCCCGATGTGCTGACCGAGGACATGTAGTCGATGCCATTAGCCTGGGCGATCGCATTCTCCAGCGGTGTTGTGATGAAGCCGGAAACGACGTCGGGATCTGCGCCGTAATACACTGTATTGATCGTGACCACGGCATTCTGCGTCTGCGGATATTGCAATACCTGGAGGCTCTCCAGGGCGCGCAAGCCGAGCACCAGGATCATCAGGCTGACCACGGAGGCCAACACCGGCCGGCGAATAAAGATATCGGTCAGATTCATGGCTTCAATCCGTCAGCGGTCGATGGGCTTTGGCGCGGCATCAGCCGTCGGCTGCACGCTGTTGTTGATCGCCACTGGCGAACCGTTGTGCAGTTTCATCTGCCCGGCGGTCACCACAACATCGCCGGCTTTCACGCCAGTCAGCACAGCGATCTGATCACCACGCGTCGCTCCGGTCGTGACAAAGGTCTGTCGGGCGGTGCGCGCCGCACCGTTCTGCTCTATCAGGTAGACGGTGCTGCCATATGGATTGAATGCGATCGCCGTCTGCGGCAGCGTGATGTGCTGTTCTGGCGCACCGACATCGATGTCCACCGTCGCATACATGCCGGGTAGCAGCCTGCGATCTGGATTGCCGAGCGTCGCTCGCACCTGGACATTGCGCGAGCCGGTGTCAACCAGCGGGTTGATCGCGGTGATCTTGCCGGCAAAAGTTTGTCCTGGATATGTATCGACCTTGGCCTGAACCGTCTGACCGAGCCGGATCTGTTCAAGCGCCTGTTGCGGCATGAAGAAATCCAAATAGATCGGATCGAGCGCCTGCAATGTCACCACGGTGGTGCCGGCATTCAGATATTGCCCGAGATCGACGGCGCGAATGCCAAGGTGCCCGGTGAACGGAGCCCGGAGGAGCTTCTTGTCGACCATCGCCTTCTGCTGGTCGACCTGTGCCCGTGCATTTTTCAGGTTGAATGCGTCGCTGTCGACGACGGCCTGACTGATCGCCTGCGCCTTCAATTGCTTCGCATCGCGGTCGTAATTGACCTGCGCAAGATCGGCGGTCGCCTGAAGCGCCGCGAGCTTCGCCATATCGTCGTCCTGCCGAAGACGCATCAGCACCGTGCCGGCCTGCACGTCGTCACCTGAGTTGAAGTTGATCTTGTCAACGATGCCCGACACTTCCAGCGACAGATCGGCACCACTGACTGCGCGCAGGCTTCCCACGGCCTCGACCTGGTTCTGCCACGCCTGCAAGCCGGCGACGGTCGTAGAGACTGATTGCGGTGGATTCGCCAGCGACGCCATCACCTGACTGATGATGTGAGCCTTGAAGTTTTGGAAGGCAAAGAAGCCGCCGAGAACGACTCCGACCCCGACAAGCATGATGATCATGCGCTTGATCATGTCCGGACTCCGTCAGGGTTGTTTTGTTGCGTCGGCGACTGCGACATCGGCGCGATGCCACCAGCCGCCACCGAGGGCCTGGAACAGGGCCGCGGTATCCGCATAGCGGTTTGCCTGGGCCTGTACCAAGCTGATGCGAGCCTGCTGCCAGGTGCGCTGTGCATTCAGCAGCGTGAGGTAATCGATAGCGCCGAGCTGATACTGCCGCCGCGCGAGATCGAGGCTGGCGGCAGCCGCGCGTTCAGCGTTTGCCTGCGCTACCATCGCATCTGCATCAGCCTGCAGCGCCCGCAGCGCATCAGCGACATTCTGGCACGCCTTGATCACTGTACTGCGGTACTGTGCGGCGGTCTGCTCGAACGCTGCGACGGCGGCACGCTTCTTGTGCAGCAACGTACCGGCGTCGAACAAGGTCTGCGCGATACCGCCAGCGATGCTCCACGTGCCGGTGCCAGGTGCAAACATGTTGGTGAAGCCGCTGGCGGCGGTGCCGAGCGCGGCGCTGATGGTGAATTGCGGCAGCTGATTCGCGGTCGCCACGCCAATCTCGGCGGATGCGGCATGAAGCTGTGCCTCGGCGGCTCGGATATCGGGACGCTGCTCGATGAGCTGCGAGGGCAGGCTGACTGGTAGATCCTCCGGAAGATGCATGGAGTCCAGTTCGAAGGTTTCGCTCACTTCGTGGGCAGGTAACTGGCCAGCGAGCGCCGTGAGCTGGTTGCGCGTCTGCGCCAACTGTTTTTGCAGCGGCGGCAATGTGGCGCGCGTTTGCTGGAGCTGGGCTTCCTGCTGAAGCACGTCGGCCTGCGATGCCCCGCCCAGCGTGAAGCGCTGGCGGACCAGGTTCAGCTCCTGTGTCTGATCGTGGATGATGTCCTGCGTCGCCGTGATCTGACCTCGCAGTGATGCTTCCTGCACCGCGGCGACGACGACGTTTGAGGTCAGCGTGAGATAGGCCGCTTCCACCTGGAAGCGCTGGAATTCCGCTTGCGCCTGGAGCGATTCGATCTGGCGGCGGACACCGCCGAACACATCCGGCGCATAGGAAATATTGAGCGACGGCGTGACGAGGCTGAAGGTGGTATGCAGATTGGGTTCGCCGAAGGTCGCGCCCGACAGATTCTGACGCTGGGCCTGCAGGCTGACATTCGCTTGAGGGAACAGCGCGCCTTGTTCCGCGCGCACATTCTCCTGTGCCTCGCGCAGCGCGGCTTGCGCTGCATCAAGATCAGGGTTGGCATGCAGCGATTGGCCGATCAAATGGTTGAGTGGTTGTGAGTGGTACAGAGCCCACCATTCACCCGGTATGTCCTGCGCGGGGACGAAATGCTGTGCGTTGCCACCACGCGTGTTGACCGCGGCGGTTTGCGTTGCCAGTGGCTGTGGCGTGTAGCCGGTATCTGTCGGTGCCGCTGGGCGTTGGAAGTCCGGGCCGACCGCACAACCGCCTACGGCGAGCGCCATACCAAGGGCGCTCAGGCATGCTGTTCGCTTCACCTTATCTGCCTCGTGTGCTTCGGAAGATTGCCTGCACGTGTTCGCGGATGACCAACTGGGCCGCTCGTATGCGCGCCTCGCCGATTGTCTCCCAGCGCAGAACGCGATTGGTCCCCCATCCGCAGAAGATTTTGGCCTGACCGATCAAAGTCATTGCGTGCAACAACACTTTTTCGTCATCAGGTGGACGATCGATCAGACGACCAATGATGTCACAGCAAGGCTGGCACACGTGACGAACCATGTCGTCCTGGAGGGCGTCAAATGCCGGATTGGGCTCGACCTCCATTCGGGCGAAGAATTTCTGACGGCACTCACGGTTGGGGACGCTGTCATCGAGGATGAGTGCGATGATCACATCGAGCATGTCGCAGAGCAGATCGATGAGTTTGCGGCGCGAAGGCTGGCCGACGTCCAGTTCACGGCGAATATACTCCGCGATCGGAGCCACACCGGCGTGAAGGTTCTGGCTGAACTGCTCGACAACGGCGCGATACAGGCCCTCTTTGCTACCGAAATAGTATTGGATCGCGGGGAGATTCACGCCAGCGCGCTCCGCAATCGTGCGCGTACTCGCGCCGTCGAAGCCGTTCGCGGCAAACAGCTCCAGCGCAGCCTCGAGGATGCGTGCCCGTGTCTCCTCGCCACGCTGTTGCGCGACGGGACGATAGTGGCTGGTGGCTGTTGACATAGGCTCCCTTGCTTTCCAGGGGCGTTCGCCTAAACCTATCAACTGACAATGTCAATCGATCGATATAGTCGATGCCAGCGCGTCACGAAGCCGCCCCCATTGCGGCTGGCAAGTGGTGCCAGGATCGGGCATCCTTTGCAGGACGCTGAAGCACGTTGAGGCAAGAATGGGAAACGATACACAAGCGCAACTGTCGCCGGGCGAGCTTCGGGAGTTGCATCGCATCGCTAGCGTTCTGATTCCGGCCAGTGAGGAGCATGGCGTCCCGGGCGCTGATGATCCGGCCATCTTCGATGACATTGTGCAATCCATTGGCCGCGACATGGTGGATGTGCGAAAGGCGCTAGCCAACCTGGAAGGCAAGAGCCCCGACGCAGTGATACAGGTGATGCAACCGCCCTGTTCCGATGTGTCGCTCGCCTTGGCGCGCGTTATTTTGCAGTGCTACTATCGCGACGACCGCGTGCTGCACGCGCTTGGCGTGGATCCGCGTCCGCCGTTCCCGAAAGGCCATGAGCTGGAACAGGGCGACTGGTCACTGCTCGACCCCGTGAAGAAGCGCGCTCCGTTCTGGCGTGATGATCGGACTGTCTGAGATGCCAGGGAACGACATCGTTGATGTGCTGATCATCGGCTCTGGTGCATCGGGGGCCGCCGTCGCCTGGAGTCTGGCCGAGACGAAGATGCGCATCCTGTGCCTGGAGCAGGGCGACTGGATGAAGCAATCGGAATTCCCCAGCAACGGCCGTGACTGGGAGGCACGCCGCTACGCCGACTTCGACATCAGTCCGAACCGCCGGGGCCGCGATACCGACTATCCGGTGAACGACCACGACTCACCGATGAAAGTGGCGAACTTCAACGCCGTCGGCGGCGGGACGATCTTCTACACGGCACATTTCCCTCGCATGCATCCATCAGACTTTCGGGTGCGCACGCTTGATGGTGTCGCCGACGACTGGCCGATCGACTACTGGACGCTCGAGCCGTTCTTTACCGAGAACGATCAGATGATGGGCGTGTCGGGCCTTGCAGGCGACCCCGGCGTGCCGTCACGCGACCCGCCGATGCCGCCGATCCCGCTCGGCAAAACCGGGATGCGTTACGCGCAGGCGATGAACAAGCTTGGCTGGCACTGGTGGCCGTCCGATACCACGATCGCCACCACCGAGTACAATGGGCGCGCGCCGTGCATCAATGTAGGGCATTGCACCCCGGGCTGCGCGCAAGGTGCCAAAGCGAGCACCGACATCACGTATTGGCCGCTGGCGATCCGGGCCGGCGTGGAGTTGCGCACGCGTTGCCGGGTGCGGGAAATCATCACCAACGAAAATGGCATGGCCGCAGGCGCCATCTACTATGATGCGGACGGCAAGGAGCAATTCCAACCGGCCGAGGTCGTGATCCTGGCCTGCAATGGCATCGGCACACCGCGCCTGCTGCTCAACTCGGCCTCCGGACGGTTCCCGAACGGACTGGCCAATTCCAGCGGGCTGGTTGGCAAGAACCTGATGCTGCATCCGTGGCCGCAGGTCGCCGGATTTGTTGACGCGATGGTCGATGGACATCGCGGACCGATGACCAATCTGTGGAGCAAGCAGTTCTACGAGACCGATCCTTCCCGTGATTTCGTGCGCGGCTACACGCTGCAATTCGCGCGTGGCACCGGGCCAGTGAACGAGGCCGTCAATAGTATCGCAATGGGGCGGCTGCCATGGGGCAGGGACCATCACCACGTCTATCGACAATTGTATCACCACCGCCTGCAAATCGGCATTGCCTGTGAAGACCTGCCCGAGGAACACAATCGGGTCACATTGGATCCGGTGATGAAGGACAGCCACGGCATTCCGGCGCCACGGATTGAGTACAGGATCAGCGAGAACACGAGGCGGATGATGGAGCACGGCATTGCCCGCGCCTCAGACATCCTGTCGGCGGCCGGAGCAACAGGGATTTCCACATCGAGGACCGCATTGAACAGCCCGGGACATCTGCTTGGTACGGCTCGCATGGGGAATGATCCCGAACGGTCGGTGGTGAACGCCTGGGGGCGAAGCCACGACGTCAAGAATCTGTTCATCGTCGATGGCAGCATTTGGGTCACGTCCGGTGGTGTGAACCCGACGTCCACCATCCAGGCGCTTGCGCTCTATGTGGCCGACGTGATGAAGCAGCGTTTGGCAACCCTATTTGATTGAGTCCCGAGCGGCCTACGTGTTGTTAATCAGCAACCTTAATATAGTTCACGCTTCACGTGGTTGTGTGAGGTGACGCTGGCTCCCTACTTAGTGAACGCTGCTATTGGCAATCGTGAGCGTCCCTGCCAATCCGCTGCCTCAAACTGGCAGTGGCCTCGCGTTATCAGGATCGACCAACTGGATCAGGCAGCGCATGACCCCGAAGATCTATCACATGCACCCGTTGGTCGCCGGAAAGCTGGCCGACTGGCCGGAGCACTTCTCACGATGCCAGGAGATGGGCTTCAATGTGGTCTGCGTCGCACCCCCTTTCGCGCCCGGCGCCAGCGGAGACATCTTTGCGACAGCCGACCACGAGAGGCTGCACCCGGCGCTCGACTGGTCTGGGCCCGCCGACGAAGCCATGGCTCGGATCGCCCGCCAGGCAGCCGATCACAATTTGCGGGTCTGGCTGGACCTGTCGATTGATCGGGTCGCGATCGACGCCCCGCTGACAAGGCGCGAGCCATGCTGGTTCGCCAGCGATGGCAATGATCCGTTGCCCAGCCCATGGCGGACATCGCGCCACCCCGGCATCGCATATGCCAGCGTAAGTCACACCGATGTCGCTGATGCCATGGCTGCTTGGTGGATCGAGCGGCTCGGTCGCCTGTTACAGGCAGGCATTGCCGGCTTCCGGTGTTTGGAGCCAGCCGATGTGCCGGCCGCGTTGTGGCGCCGCATCATCACGCCGCTGCAAGGCAACCATTGTGCCTTCCTCGCGTGGACCCCTGGTGTGCCGCGCGCTGCCTTGCCGCGTCTGGCAGGCCTCGGGTTCGACCACGTATGTTCATCACTCGGCTGGTGGGATGGCCGCGCTGCCTGGTTGGCGGAGGAGTTCGCATTGCTGCGCCGCATCGCGCCGGTGGTGGCTGCTCCCGAACCTTCGTTCTACGAACGGCGTGCGGCAAGGGTTGCGACACCGGTCAGTGCGGCGTCATGTCG
>Ga0310811_10010897_pt1 | contig 11759 bp, 9 predicted proteins | sample YCmetagenome_FD_207642 | JGI IMG/M metagenome (GOLD analysis project Ga0310811, IMG submission 207642) | Soil microbial communities from experimental microcosm in Duke University, North Carolina, United States - YC | ecosystem: Engineered > Artificial ecosystem > Soil microcosm > Unclassified ...
CTGCAAAGCTCGGCGGCACCTTCACGCGGCGGATCGATCAACATGCGGTCGAAATGACCGAGCGCGGCAATACTTTCTTCCGTCGCTTCAAACAGGTTGGAAACGCCGAATTCGGTGTGCTCATCCAACCCGTTGAGCTTGGCGTTCTCCAGTGCACGATCCACGAGCGCCTTTGCCCCTTCAACACCGACGACCGTTGCGCCAGTTCTGGCAATCGGCAGCGTGAAATTTCCTAAACCGCAGAACATGTCGGCAACACGCTCGCCAGGCTGCGGATCGAGCAGCTTGAGTGCACGGCGCAGCAGCATGCGATTGATGCCATGGTTGACCTGCGTGAAATCGACCGGACGAAACTGCATCTTCACGCCGAACTCGGGCAGGCTGTAGAACAGCGGCTCGACATCCGTCGGATAAAACAAATGCACGGTATCGGGACCTTTGGGCTGCAGATAGATGGTCAGTTTGTGGCTGTCGGCGAATGTCCGCAGCAACGACTCGTCTTTCTCGGTCAGCGCCTCAAGATGACGAAACACGAGCGCCGTCTGCTCGTCACCGACAGCCACTTCGATCTGCGGCAAGCGATCCGGAATCGACATTGCTGTCACCAGTGCACGCAACGGCATGATCAGTGCCGACACATGCGGTGGCAACACTTCGCACTGCCCCATTTCGGCCACGTAGCTACTCTTCCGTTCATGGAAGCCGACCAGTACGCCGCCCTTCTTCTGTACCAGCCGAACGGACAAGCGGGCACGATAACGGTAACCCCAGGCCGGGCCGGTAATGGGCGGGAAAATGACCTCGGGCCTCAGTTTGCCGATGTGCCAGAACGCATCTTCAAGCACGCGCTGCTTGATTGAAGCCTGCGCGTCGGAGTCAAGATGCTGCATCGAACAGCCGCCACACATGCCGAAATGCGGGCAGCGCGGCGTCACACGTTGGCTGGAAGCTTTAACAATCCGTGTGAGCTGGGCTTTTTCGTAACTGTCTTTCTTGCGATAGCTCGAATACTCAACTCGCTCGCCCGGCAATGCGCCCTCGACAAAGATCGCCTTGCCTTCGACATGAGCGACGCCGCGGCCTTCGTGGTCGAGCGATTCGATGAAAGCGACAGGGTTATAACGAACTTCTGACATGGGAAAACAGGCCGAAACAGCCCAAAATAGGTCAACTAAAGGGCCCGCATTATAATCTGCAGATGATTCCGACCCTACTCGGCGGCCTGTCCGCCCAAGAATTCCTGCGCGATTACTGGCAGAAAAAACCCCTGTTGGTGCGCGGTGCGGTGCCCGGCTTCGGCACACTGCTTGATCGCAATACGATGCTTGACCTTGCCTGTCGCGACGATGCTGAAGCGCGCCTCATCAGTAACGATGAGGGCGATTGGGATGTCCGCCGTGGCCCTTTCGCCGCCAAGGATTTTCGCCGCCGCAAGGATTTGTGGACAGTGCTGCTGCAAGGCGTGAATTTATTGCTCCCTGAAGGCAATGCCTTGCTGCGCGAGTTTAGCTTCATCCCGCATGCACGGCTCGACGATCTCATGGTCAGCTACGCTGTGGATGGCGCGGGTGTAGGGCCGCATTTCGACAGCTACGATGTGTTTCTCCTGCAAGGCACGGGCACACGTCGCTGGCGCATCAGCAAGCAGAAAGATCTGCGCCTGCGCGATGACGTACCGCTCAAGATCCTCAGCCATTTCAAAGTAGAGGAAGAATGGCTGCTCGAGCCCGGCGACATGCTGTATCTGCCGCCGCAATACGCACATGACGGCATTGCCGTCGGCGACTGCATGACATGGTCCATCGGCTTTCGCGCACCGCCGGCACAGGAGCTGATGGAAGGGTTTCTCTCATACCTGCAGGAACGCACGATGCTGCCGGGGCGCTATGCCGATCCTGATTTGCCATTGCAAAAACATCCGGCCGAAATCGGCAAAGGCATGATTGCGCAAGTCGAATCAATGCTCACCGAAATCAAGTGGAATACCGCCATCGTGCGCGACTTTCTCGGTACGTACCTGACCGAGCCGAAGCCGCATGTGTATTTCGAGCCCCCGGAAAAACCACTGACTTTCAATCGGTTTGCTACGCAGGCGCGCCGACATGGCGTGCATCTCGATGCCAAGACCCAACTCCTGTTTTCCGGGAACGTGTTTTACATCAATGGGGAGGAATGCGTCGTTGAGCGAACGGATCAAACAATATTTCGTGCGCTTGCCGATAACCGTACCTTGGCAGTATGCGACAACCTGAGTGAAAGCGGCCTCGACCTACTCCACGCGTGGTATGAAGACGGCTTTCTGCGCGTCGGGAAAACCGCGTAAGGCAGTTGTAAAAGAGGGCTCGTACAATCCACATGCCCAATCCAACATTTGGTGACACATGTCACTTATTGGCAAGCATAAGGGCTGTGCTAGAATCTTTTGCTGACTAGCGTCCAAACTGGTCTCCCAAGCAATTGGGTCCATCTGCATCATCTTTTATCGATAAAGGGATATCACATGAACAAGTCGCTCCTCGTTGCTGCTCTGCTCGCTATCGCTGCCGTTGGCTGCGCCAAGAAGGAAGAAGCTCCTGCTGCTCCGGCCGCCGCTCCGGCTGCTGACGCTGCTCCGGCTGCTGCTCCGGCCGCTCCGGCTGCTGATGCTGCCAAGCCGGCTGATGCTGCCGCTCCGGCTGCTGATGCTGCCAAGCCGGCTGATGCTCCGGCTGCCAGCCACTAAGCAGACTGCTGCAAAGCAAAAAAGCCAGCCTTCGGGCTGGCTTTTTTATTGCCGTTTTTCTGCCACCGCTTTGAGCGGCTGGCGCTTGCGATTTGGCGGAAACCAGAACCGTATGCGCGTCATCGCGCTGCTTAGCTAAAGCTAATGTAAAAGCTACAACACTCGCCAGTCAAAGCCCGTTTCCTGATCGGCAATACCAATCCATTCAGCATCACAAGCCATGACTTCGGCCAGCGCCTGGCGCGCCAATGTGGGTGTGTTGTTGTGCTCACTCAAATGCGCAGCCACCAGATGCCTTAGCCGGGAACGATCCAGCTGTGACAACAGTGCTGCCGCCGTCGCATTATCGAGGTGCCCGAAACGTCCGCCAATACGCTGCTTGAGCGAAGGCGGATAATCTCCGCCAGCCAGCATGTCGGCATCGTGGTTGCATTCCAGTACCAATGCATCGCAACCCGACAATTGCGCCACAACATGTGGCGTAGAAAAGCCAAGGTCGGTGAGTACGCCGAGTCGATGGTTGCCATCCGAAAAGACGCACTGCACGGGTTCGCGTGCATCGTGTGGTACGGGAAACGGCTGTATCTGCAGATCGCCAATGGCAAACGCCGCATGGCTGTCTATCAATTGCAGCCGGACATCCGTCTTGCCGAGCGCCACCTTGTTGCGTACGAACGCTGCATGCGTACCGTGCGTCATGCACAGGGTGGCGTCGAACTGCCTAGCACATGGAAAAGCGCCCCCGATGTGATCGCTATGCTCGTGGGTGACAATAATCGCGTCAAGGCTGTCCGGCAAAACACCGAGACGGGCACATCGCTGTTCCAGATTGCGCGGGCCAAAGCCGCAGTCGAGCAGGACACGCGTACTACCCGCCTCGATGAGCAGCGCATTTCCTTTGCTGCCACTACCCAGCGAGGCGAACCGAAACATGCTTGACGCAAAAACTTGGCGTAAGAAGCCTGCTTCAGCGCTTACTTCAATTGCTCATAGAGCAGATTCAGGATCTTGCGCGAAGTATCAACCGGCGCAGCACCGCCTTCACGGGTCAGCACCTGCACAGTACTGTTGTCGCCAATATCCTTGACGTAGATGCGGTACTGCACGTTCTTGTCGATATCCTTGTCGCTGCTCTTCCAGAAGGCCAGCTTGGACAGAATGCCGGTGTCGCCCTTCTTTACGTCCGCATCCGGATCGACATAGCGTACATAGTAAATACCTTGCGAGCGATCGCGATCTTCAACCGTGAAGTTCACGCGATCAAGTGCCAGGCCAATACGACGCCACGAACGATCGAACGGCTCATTCACTGTCAACACGCCAGTATTGCGATCGAAGCTGGCGCGTGTATCGGTCTGCGTAGCAGAGGCAGCAAGCTGTGCCTTCGCTTGTGCATCAGTGCTGCCTAGGCGCACCATCAAACGACGCAACATTTCGGCTTCCAGATCAGGGTCCGGCGGACGCGGTTCCCAGCGCGTATCGTCCTTGTTTTCGGTGATGAAAACTTCCTGCATGCCACGTTGGCTGAGGTAAATCTCAGTCGAACCGTCCGGCGTACGCTCCAGGCGCGTACGGTACTTGTCGCGCTCGGACGTGGAGTAGATCGAGTCGATCAACTTGCCCAGCGTGTTACGGATAAAGTCCTGCGGAATCTTGGCGCGATTCTCCGCCCACTGGGTTTCCATGACGCCAGTATTGGGGTCTTCAACATCCAGCGCCAGGCCATTTTCCTGCCAGAACTCCTTGACCTTGTCCCACAGCTTTTCAGGCGGGACGCCCGGCACCAGCAACCAGCGCTGGGTACCGTCGCGCTCGATACGCATATTGCCGACATCCGGCAATACGGAGGTATCACCCTTGGCAACATCGGCCTTCTTGTCGTTGGTGTACTGCGAATAAGTCGTTGGCTTATTGGCCGCACCCGGTACGTCAAAACGATTGTCGGCCGACGGCGTTACCAAATCGGGCGGAACCTCCAAGGTCGGAATCTTCTTGCCTTCCGATTTGTATTCAATCTTCTTCGATTCGGGCATGAGACTGCACCCGGCAAGAACGCCAACAGCAACCGAACACAGCAATGCGCACGCAAGGGAATGAGACAGTTTCATGTGAGTAAAAACCAGGATGTCAGACCAGAATTTTTCAAACCAATTTTTCAAACCTTCAAACCGGCTTCGCGCATGGCAATTCGCACGCGCTCGTGATACTCCGGAGACAAGGTTGTCAGCGGCAAACGGATACCGCCACCAATAATGCCGAGTTGTTGCACGGCCCACTTGGCGGGAATCGGATTCGCCTCAACAAAGAGATTGCGATGCAGGCCAAGCAGCGTCAAGTGACGCTCACGTGCCGTCACCAGATCGCCGGCCAATGCAGCAGCCACCATCTCGTGCATCAGCTTCGGTGCGACCGTTGCCGTCACCGAAATACAGCCGTGTGCGCCGAGCAGCACGAGCGCAACGCCTGTGGCATCGTCGCCGCTGTAGATGGCAAAGTCCTTGGGCGCGCGCTTGATCAGATCAGCACCACGGGTCAGATCGCCCGTCGCGTCCTTGAGGCCGACGATATTCGGAATCTGCGCCAGGCGCAACACCGTGTCGTTGGACATGTCGGCAACGGTACGGCCCGGCACGTTGTAAAGGATCAACGGCAAATCAACAGCCTCGGCAATTGCCTTGAAGTGTTGGTACAAGCCTTCCTGCGTCGGCTTGTTGTAATAAGGAACAACCGACAAATGCGCATCGACGCCGGCTTCCTTGGCGTATTGCGCGAGTTCGATGGCCTCTGGGGTCGAATTGGCACCCGTACCGGCAATCACCGGAATACGGCCGGCGATATGGTCAACGGTGGTCTTGATGAGCAGGCAGTGCTCGTCGAAATCAACTGTCGGCGACTCACCCGTGGTACCGACGACGACAATACCGTCAGTACCTTGCTCGACGTGCCAGTCGAGCATTTTCTTCAGCGCCGGAATATCCAGGCTGCCGTCATCAAGCATGGGAGTGGGAATAGCGGGAAGCGAACCGGTAATCATGATGTGCGTGATTCTGTCAAAAGAGAATTGCGTTGTGGCGGTATCGATGCAAGGGTTTGTAATCAGGTTTCGGTTAATTCAGGCCGGCGAGCACTTTAACGTGGGCTTCGGCGCTACGACCCAGAGCTCCCAGGCTATAACCGCCTTCGAGCATGGAAACGATGCGACCTTTGCACAGCTCGTCAGCAAGATCCTTGAGCAATTTCGTGACCCAAGCGTAGTCGGACTCTACAAAAGCCAAGCCGGCCATGTCGTCTTCAACGTGGGCGTCAAAGCCGGCGGAGATAAAGATCATTTCCGGCTTGAACTTGCGCAGGGCCGGCACCCATTCGTCCAGCGCAGCCTTCTTCAGCGCATCGCCGCGCGAACCGCGCGGCAGCGGCACATTGATCATGTTTTCAGCCGGATTTTGCGTACCCGAGCCTGGATAGAAAGGGTGCTGGAAGATGCTGCACATCAGGTACTCGGACCGGTCAGACAGCATTTCTTCAGTCCCGTTGCCATGATGCACGTCGAAATCGATGACGGCCACGCGCTCCAGCGCCCAGTGCTCGACGGCATAGGCAGCAGCAACGGCAATATTGTTGAAGAAGCAAAAGCCCATCGCGCGATCGCTCTCGGCGTGGTGACCACACGGACGCACGGAACAAAATACGTTTTTCGCCTTGCCTTCCATGACCAGATCGGTCGCATATACACCCGCGCCGGCAGCACGCAGAATCGCCGGTAGCGACGCCGGACTCATGGCCGTGTCGGGATCGAGATAGACAGTGCGGCCCTGATGTTGCGCTTCGTCAGATGCTTGGCGCACACGCTGGATGTATTCCTCGGGATGCACGCGCAGCAATTCGGTATCGCTTGCCAGCGGGGCTTCGTATTGATCGAGATGATCGAACAGACCGACCGTCACAAAGCGGTCATTGATCGCATCCATGCGCGCCGCACGCTCCGGATGATAAGTACCCGGATCGTGCTTCCAGAAATCTGGATGAGAGATGAAAGCGGTGGCGTTGCTCATATCGTGTGCTGCACTGCTCCAAGGCCTGCAACCGCCAAAAGGGAATGCAGGGATTTGTGGCAAAGTTGCCATTATCGCCGAAACCGCCGCATTTTCGCCGTCAGGCAGCAGTGTCTTTTTCCAGCGCTTGTTTTTGTTTTTGTCCTTGTTTTTCTGCTGCTTATTTCTGTCTACTTTCCTAATTTCACGCCCATTTCCGACCATGCAACGCCAGGACGCCCATACCGCCAGCCGCGCCATTCTCGACGCCGCCGGACAAATCATTCTCGGCAAGGAAACGCCGCTGAAGCTCGCGCTCGCCTGCTTGCTGGCGCGTGGTCACCTGCTTATCGAAGACATGCCCGGCGTCGGCAAGACCACGCTGGCACATACGCTGGCGCGATTGCTGGGGCTCGATTTCCAGCGCATCCAGTTCACCAGCGACATGCTGCCGGCCGACATCATCGGCGTCTCCGTCTTCGAACGCGGGCTCGACAATGCAAGCGGCGTAACCATGGGTGGTTTTCGCTTCCATCCCGGCCCGATCTTCGCGCAGCTGATTCTGGCCGATGAAGTCAATCGCGCCACGCCAAAAGCGCAGAGTGCGTTGCTGGAAGCCATGGAAGAACGCCAGGTCACCACGGAAGGCATTACGCGTCCACTGCCTGAGCCGTTTTTCGTCATCGCCACGCAAAATCCGACACATCAAATCGGTACGTTCCCACTCCCTGAATCACAACTCGACCGGTTTCTCATGCGCATCGAGCTCGGCTATCCGGGCCGTGATGCCGAACGTGCACTGCTCGCCGGCAGCGACCGGCGGCAAATGGTGGCGCAACTCTCGCCCTTGCTCGCTGCTGGCGAATTGCGCGCCTTGCAGGAGGCCGCAACCGCCGTGCATGCCTCGCCGGCCTTGATCGACTATGTGCAAACACTTGCAGACTACAGCCGCAATGGGCACTTCACTCACGGACTTTCACCACGTGCCGCACTCGGCCTCCTCGCCGCCGCACGTGCATGGGCACTGATCGAAGGCCGCACGCATGTCTTGCCTGAGGATGTCCAGGCCGTGCTGCCCGGCGTGGTTGCACACCGACTGCATGGCGCCGGCTTCACTGCCGGCACCATAGGCCGCCACATAATTGAGGCTGTGCCGCTGCCGTGAAGCTTTCGCTGCGGCAATGGCGTTCATGGGGTTTATGGTGGCTGCGGCAACGTACCACAGACACGCCGCCGCTCATACTCACGCAACGCCGCATCTACGTATTGCCGACCAAGGCCGGCCTTGCCTATGCCGCAACGCTGATCGTGCTACTCGTCGCCAGCATCAACTACAACCTCAGCCTCGGCTACGCATTAACCTTTCTGCTGGCCGGACTTGGCATCGTGGCCATCGTGCATGCATTCCGGAACCTTTCCGGCCTGCGCCTCAGCCCGGCATCAGCGACGTCTGGCTTCGCCGGCAGGCACATCCAATTCAGCGTAACACTCGGCACAGAGCGTCCACGCCCCGCAGTGTATTTAGCCTTCGATGCAGGCGAAGGCACCCACGTCGATCTCGGCGACAACGCGACGGTCAATATCTCCATGCGTGCTGCACAGCGCGGTTGGCAAGCCATGCCACGCCTGACCATTGCAACAACATGGCCGCTCGGCCTTATCAGGGCATGGAGTTATGCGCGCTTCAATACGCATTGTCTTGTGTACCCCGCGCCGGCTGATATGCCATCACTATTACCGTTGGGTGAAGGCACCGGTCGTCGCATGCACAATGATCCGGAAGACTTTTTCGGCTTGCGTCCGCATCGCACCAGCGACTTGCTGCAGCACGTTGCCTGGAAAGCCTCGGCACGACTGGACGGCGGCCTGCTGTCGAAGCAATTCGCGGCCGAACATGGCGATGTGCTGTGGTTCGACATCGCCCGCGCCCAAGGCACAACGGTGGATGAAAAACTTGCCGTGTTGACGCGCTGGTCGCTCGATGCGCATGCGGCCGGACACAGCTTCGGCTTGCGTCTCGGCAGCACCGAAATCGCCCCCGCCAGCGACGCTGCGCATCTGCATGCCTGCCTGAAAGCCTTGGCCTTGCATGAATAAATCGGGCTCGGCACTGACGCTTACTCAGCATGGGTGGCTGTTCGCCGCGGCCATGACCGCATTGTTGCCTTTATTGCCCTGGTTGCCCGGTTGGCTGATCGCGGCCGCCCTCGCCGGCTTGGTATGGCACGCATGGCGGGTTCGACGTGGCGCACGTTTGCCTTCACGCTGGCTGCTGGCGATATTTGCCGTTGCCGCATGCGCCGGCGTTCACTGGCAATACCACCGCTTGTTTGGTCGTGATCCAGGCTTGGCATTACTGGCAATTTTTCTCTCGTTGAAGTTGCTCGAAATGCGCAGCCAGCGCGATGGCATGACCGTGGTCTTGTTGTCCTTTTTCCTGCTGCTGGCGGGCTTTTTTTTCGATCAGCGCATCCCTGCTGCATTCGCATCGCTCATCGCGCTCATCGTCACCATCGGTACGCTGATCGCATTGCAATCCGGCCCAATGCGACCGATACGAAAAATCTTGCGTACCAGTGCTTCGCTGCTTCTGCAGGCGCTGCCATTCATGCTTGTATTGTTCCTGCTTTTCCCACGCGTGCAGGGGCCGCTCTGGGGCATGCCGCAGGACGCCACGATCCAATCGACCGGACTCTCCGACACCATTACGCCAGGCTCGATCAGCCGTCTCGCGCAATCCGACGCCATCGCTTTCCGTGTGCAATTCAAGGGCGACATTCCGCCGCCGGAAGAACAGTATTGGCGAACACTGACGCTGAGCAATTACGACGGCGCGCGCTGGGCCTATCGACCATTGCCAGAGCGCACCGCATTACCCTATCCGACCGATGGCTTCGTCAATAACGTGGGCATCGATTACGCGGTCACGCTCGAAGCCAACAACCAGCGCTGGCTACCAACGCTCGACACGCCGATACAGATTCCGCCGGATGCAAAAGCCAACGCCGACGGCGTCATCCTCGCCAGCCAGCCCGTCCGCGCAAGACTGCGCTACGACATGCGCTCCCATCTGTCGCTGCAAACCGGTGCACAGGAAAGCCCGCAGCGGCTTGCCGCCGCATTGCGTCTGCCAGACAACGGTAACCCGCGTACGCGCGCACTGGCGGCTGAATGGAAGCAGCGCTACACAAATGATGCCGACATCCTGCAAGCGGCCGAAGCTTTCTTCCAGAAGCAGCAGTTGAGCTACACGCTGAACCCGCCACCGATGAACGAAAACGCGATCGACACGTTTCTCTTCGACGAAAAACGCGGCTTCTGCGAGCATTTTGCTTCGGCCTTCGCTTTCGCGCTACGCGCTGCGGGTGTTCCAGCACGACTCGTCGGTGGTTATCAAGGCGGGGAACTCAATCCCGTGGACGGCTATTTCACCGTCCATCAATACGATGCGCATGTCTGGGTTGAGGCGTGGCTCAACGGCCGCGGCTGGGTACGTACCGATCCGACCGCCGACAGCGTGCCGGGGCGTATCGCTGGAGGACTGGAGCGCGCCGTCGGCGACAGCGAAGCACCGTTGTTTGCGCGGCGCGACAACATCTGGCTGCGTGACTTGCGCTATCGCCTCGATGCAGCCACCAATCTGTGGAACCAGACCGTATTGGGCTTCAACCCGCAACGCCAGCGCGACGTACTGGCCGGGCTCGGCATGCGTGATCCGGATTGGAACACCATGGTCATCTGGCTTGCCGCATTATGCGGCGTGATGATCGCCATCCTGCTGGCCTTCGTCATGCGCCCACGCCGGCAAATCGATGCGGCACAAAATCTGTGGCATCGCGCTCAACGCCGCCTGAAAAAACTCGGGGTCGATGCGCCCATCTGGATGGGACCTCAGGCCTATGCAGAACACGCCGCCGCACAATTACCGCAGCATGCCGCGGCAATTCACGCCATCGCCGATAACTACATCGCGTTACGCTATGCGAACAACAACACGCCGCAGCAAATCAGGATGCTGCGCGACCTGATCAGCCGCCTGCCATGACACGCTACACGACGACATACGCCAAATCCATTGCACTGTTTTCACTTGCCTTCTGCCTCTCGCAATCCGCTTTCAGCCTGGATGCACAAGGGCGCGCCTATAGCCAGCGCGATGACGTCCAGACCTTCATCGCTGACATTGCCAAGAAAGATGACTTCCCGCAAGCCTGGTTGACACTACTGTTCGATCAGGCCGAGTTCAAGCCGGCGGTCATCAAGGCGATTCTGCCGCCGGTAAATCCGGCCATCAAATCGTGGCAAACCTATCGCGGGCGTTTTGTCGAACCCAAGCGTATCGCCGCCGGACTGGCCTTCTGGAATCAGTACGCCGATGTTGTGAAGCGCGCCAGCGACCAGTACGGCGTGCCGGAGGAAATCATCGTCGCCATCATTGGTGTCGAAACCATTTATGGCCGCAACATGGGCAACTTCGAGACTTTTTCGGCCCTGACCACACTCGCTTTCGACTACCCGCCACGTGCTGATTTATTCCGCCAGCAACTCGAAGAGCTGCTGCTGCTCGCCCGCGACGAAGGCCGCAATCCGCGCGACTACACAGGCTCTTTCGCTGGTGCGCTCGGCCTGCCGCAATTCCTGCCTGGCAGTATTCGCAAATACGCGGTCGATTTCGACGGTAACGGTGATGTCGACGTCGCCACGCCCATCGATGCCATCGGTAGCGTCGCCAATTTTCTTGCGCAGCATGGCTGGGTCAAGGGCGGGCCGATCATTGCATCAGCACAGATCAGCGACGCCGATGCGGCGCCACTGATCGCACTCGGGCTCAAGCCGCAACTGATGCCGAAAAACATGACCGGTGTCATCAGCCCTAACGCCCCCCAGGAAGACGCTGCACTGATTGACCTCGTCACGCCGGGCCAGCCTACGGAATATCGCCTCGGCTATCAGAACTTCTATGTCATCAGTCGTTACAACCGTTCAAGCTTCTATGCAACGGCAGT
>Ga0310811_10010898_pt1 | contig 11757 bp, 10 predicted proteins | sample YCmetagenome_FD_207642 | JGI IMG/M metagenome (GOLD analysis project Ga0310811, IMG submission 207642) | Soil microbial communities from experimental microcosm in Duke University, North Carolina, United States - YC | ecosystem: Engineered > Artificial ecosystem > Soil microcosm > Unclassified ...
CGATCAATACAGCATTGCCTCCGGCTGGTGCAGCAACTGCATACGAAAAAGATATCCTCGCATACTTTGCTGGAAAGCCAGTGAGCTTTGATTTAGTATTGTTAGGGCTTGGTGATAATTCTCATACGGCGTCATTGTTCCCTCATGTTAAGTTGCTTCATGAAAAGACGGCGCTTGTAAAAGAAGAGTACATTGATGAGGTAAAGATGTATAGAATAACACTTACCGCGCCATTGATTAACAAAGCAAAGCACATTGCCTTTTTAGTGTATGGTGCTGGCAAAGCAATAGCTGTGCATCACATCTTAGAAGATGAGCATAACATTGAAGAATATCCTGCACAATTGATTAAGCCTGAGGCTGGAGAATTGCACTGGTTCCTGGATGAACCTGCTGCAAAAAATCTGAAGAATAAATAAGCTGCAGATATTGCAAATGATTTTAACAAGAAGCTGTTCCGATAAAGGACAGCTTTTTGTTTTTGAGTTATAATTGAAATGTCTTGATATAAGTGTACGAACGGGTAGAATAAAACCACAAACAATTCTCATAATAATTCCTATCTTAACGCCACTGAGAACTTTAATTTATTAACCTATTACTACCCTATGAGTGAATCAAAGTTTAAACCTGTTTTAGGACTGTGGGATGCCACGATGATTGTGGCGGGTTCCATGATCGGGTCTGGAATTTTTATAGTGAGCGCCGACATGCTCAAAGATATGGGATCAGCCGACTGGCTCATTGCTGGTTGGTTAATAACAGGTTTTATGACACTTACAGCAGCTCTGAGTTATGGCGAGCTGAGTGCCATGTTTCCCAAAGCTGGCGGACAATATGTTTATCTACGCGAAGCTTATAATCCCTTTGTTGGTTTTTTATATGGATGGAGTTTCTTTGCTGTAATCCAAACCGGCACCATTGCCGCAGTAGCTGTAGCGTTTGGAAAGTTTCTGGGATACCTGGTGCCATCATTAGGTGATGGAAATGTTCTTTTTCAATTCGGTGCTGGATTTAAAATATCAGCGGCGCAGATTGTTGGAATTGTAACGATAGTATTGCTGACCTACATTAACACCCGCGGGATAAAGAGTGGAAAACTAATTCAATCTACTTTTACGGGCACGAAGCTTTTAGCACTTTTTGGCTTATTAGTTTGCGGTTTCTTTGTTGCAAAGTCTGATGTATGGAACGCTAACTGGCAAGATGCATGGGTAATCAAGCAACACATCAGCCGCATTACTCCTACAACAACAGACACTCAAAATCCATGGATCATGTTATCAGGATTTGTAGCGTTGGGAGCTGTGGCCTCTGCCATGGTAGGAAGCATCTTCAGTTCTGATGCATGGAATAACGTTACGTTTATTGCAGGTGAAGTAAAAAATCCACAACGCAATATTGGATTGAGTTTGTTTTTAGGAACATTGATTGTAACCGTTATTTATGTTTCAACCAACTTAATGTACTTGTCTGTATTACCACTTGATCAATTAGCCTTCGCAAAAGATAATCGTATTGCTCTATCTGTATCTAATGAAATTTTTGGTGAGAACGGTACCACACTGTTAGCCATCCTTATTATGATTTCAACGTTCGGTTGTAATAACGGTCTGATATTGTCAGGTGCTCGGGTTTATTACACCATGGCCAATGATGGTTTGTTCTTTAAGAAAACGGGAAGCTTGAACACTAACGCTGTGCCAGAGTATGCCTTGTGGATTCAATGCGTAGTTGCTTGCTTGCTATGTTTAAGTGGTCAGTATGGAAACCTGCTAGACATGGTATCTTTTGTCGTAGTACTCTTTTATGTACTCACCATCATAGGTATTTTTATTCTTCGTAAGAAGAGACCAGATGCACCCAGACCTTATAAAGCATTTGGATATCCGGTACTTCCTATAGTTTATATTCTGATGGGCTTAACGTTTTGTTCATTGTTAATTAAATACAAACCTGAATACACATGGCCCGGATTGATCATTGTGTTGATTGGCGTGCCGTTATATTTTGTGGCGTTGAGGCAAAGCAAGAAATAATAAATGACGAGGCTATAAATAATAAAAGCTTATCTCTGAGATAAGCTTTTATTATTTTATGACTAGAAGAAACTATTTAGTGAATCTGCGATGCCAGTATCGCAATACCTTCTTTAAAAGAGCGTGGTTCATATTCAAGATCTTTTCTAGCTTTATCAATAATAAAACCTGTTGTTAAAGGCCTGCGTGCAGTCTGCTTAAATTGTGTTGAATCAGTTGCTTTGATGAGTGATTTGTCAAGCTTAAAATACTCAGCTGTTTGAATAGCGATGTCGTAAGGGCTTAGAAAATCTTTACCCGAAATATTATAGATGCCCGTTGCTTTTTTCTTGGCAGCCAGATAACAGCCCATTGCTAAATCTTCAGCCAGGGTAGGTGTGCGCCACTGGTCATTAACCACCTGAATAGTTTTACCTTGTTCAAGACTGTTCTTTACCCAAAGCACTATGTTCGAACGACTCATGTCTTCTGTAATGCCGAATACAAGTACGGTACGTAAAATGCTCCAGCTAATGTTACTTTTTAACAACAGCTCTTCTGCAGCAAGTTTACTTTCGCCATAATAGTTCACTGGGGCAGGCTTCTCATTCTCATCAAGCGGACCATGACTTCCATCAAAAATGAAATCGGTAGAGACATGGACAAGATGTACATTGTTTTTGAGACAGGCATGGATGAGATGTTTTACGGAATTAACATTCGCATCCCAACATGCTTCACGTTCTGTTTCGCACTGATCGACATTGGTCATGGCTGCTGTATTGATAATAACATCAGGCTTGATTGCTCCAATAATTTTATCAACCTCTTCGGTGTTTGTAATATCGAGTGAATCGTACTCACCGTGTATGATGGGTATAGCAGACTTTCCTCGTGCCGTGGCAAACAATGATACCTCTTCATCTTTTTGAAGAAGAGAAACAAGTTTTTGTCCAAGAAGTCCGTTTGAGCCGGTGATCAGTATTTTCATTTTTTGTTTTATTAAGCTTGGGTAAAGGAGCAGTAAGATAGAGAGCTCGTGTTTGTAATTATTTTTTTGGTACTACAGGATAATGATACCCGTAGAGCTTCTTAATTTTTTTCTTTTTCATTTCTTTAACAGTGACCATTATTCTGATATCACTCTTAGGACGATCAGCCTGATCGCGAGGTTGTGATGCAATTTTATCAACTACATCTAAACCCTGAATTACTTTTCCAAAGACAGTATAACCTCCATCTAAATGTGGAGTGCCACCCATGGTTGTATAAGCTTTTATTTTTTCTGGAGAGTTAGTGACCTTAATGCCTGTTTCTTTTTCTACTCTTGGCGCGAGTGATGCCATCATTTTTTTGAAGGCTGCCTGATCTCCCTTGGAGTAAACCTGATTAATCGAATCCTGAAGACTTTTGTTTTCGGGATCTTGCATGAGCTTGGTCATGCCAGCATTGAATTTATTTTGATCGATAGCAATGTCTTCTTCCTTGAAAATTTTTCCCTGAACAATATAAAACTGACTTCCACTGGAGGCTTTCGTTGGATTTACTGCATCACTCATACGAGCGGCAGCAAGCGAACCTTTTTCATGAAATAAGTTAGGACTGAATTCAGCATCGATTGTATAACCCGGGCCACCATTACCCAAACGTTCGCCGAGCTTAGCTTTCTTTGATTCCGGGTCACCTGTTTGAATCATAAAGCCATCGATGATGCGATGGAATAATATGCTATCGTAAAAATTCTCTTTTGCTAGTTTAATAAAGTTGGCTTTGTGCTTAGGCGTTTCATCATAGAGAATGGCAATGATGTTACCATATTCTGTTTTGATTGTAACGACTGCATCTTTTTTCTGAGCCTGAATGAATGATGAATAGAGGGTAAGCATGAACGCAATGGTAAAAAACTTCTTCATTTATCCGGAGTAATTTTATGGAGCAACAACCTGGTTTCTGATTTCGGAAAGTATTTCATTTCCGCCATTAATTAACACTTCATTGGCAACCGCTTCTCCCAGTTCCTTAATATCAATAGCAGGCGCTGTTCGTTTTGCTTTCACAATCTTTTTACCGTCAAGCGAAATGATGCCGCCCTTCAATGTGATCATCGCACCTTCATAATGTGCATAGGCGAAGGCAGGTATGCTGCAACCACCCTGAAGTGTTTTTAAAAATGAGCGCTCAGCGCGAACACAATCTTCCGTTGCTGAGTGATTAACCCACTCTTCAACAATTTTCTTTTTATCGAAACTTAATTTCTTATGGCATTCTATAGCAATGCTTCCTTGCCCAACAGCCGGAACGAAGTAACTGGTTTCTAATTTCTCAACAGTAAGATCTTCAGACCCCATACGGTGAACGCCAGCGTATGCAAGGATAAGAGCATCACACTCACCATTTCTTAATTTGCTGAAACGTGTCTGCAAATTTCCTCTGATAGCAACAGCTTCTGCATTTGGATAGAAGTGTTTCAGGAAGGCAACCCGGCGTGTGGCTGAAGTGCCAATGCGCAACTTTCCAGAAGCGAGATCAATTTTTTTGTTTACACTAACAATCACATCGTTTACCAATTCGCGTTCGGTGAAGGCAATCAGCTCAAGTTCTTCAGGTAATTCAGACGAAAGATCTTTGGCACTATGAACGGCTATATCAATACTGCCATCGAGAAGCTTGGCTTCAATCTCTTCCGTAAAAACACCCTTGCTTCCAATCTTGGCGATAGACACATCAAGGATTTTATCTCCTCGCGTGTCGATGGTTACAATTTCAACCTGATAACCGGAAGGTTTGATAAGACTGGCTACATGTTCTGCCTGCCACAGCGCAAGTTTGCTGCCGCGGGTACCGATGCGAATGGTTTTATTCATAGTTCCGGTTTAGTTTCTTTACTCAACTTACGCATTATGGTTTAATAGTCTGCGATAATTTCAAGGATAAATCAAGGAATATCATCTTTGCGCTACCATTCCTTTCCAGGTGGTAGGTAGCATCGTTTATAAGTTTAAATGACTTCTCTATTTTCTGAACGTCCATAACCTTACTGAAGTCCTGAACAAATTTTAATTCATCACCACGGGTCCTGTTAATAGCTGTTGCACCTGAAAGATTTAACAACGTTTCGCGAAATATGTTAACACTATAGGTCATCATGTTTTTCTGGCTCAGCTTATCAAGGGCATGATAGTCTTCAGCCATGGTCACCAGGGTGAGATAATTTTTTTTGAAGCATGCACGCATCCATTCGGTGAAGCGCTGTGCATTATCATCCTCTTCGTTTTCAATAAGCTTGAGTGCGAAGTTTAAATTCCCCTCAGCAAGCTGCGCTATCTTTCCGGCACGACCTGTCTCAACGCCATTCTTTTGATGGAGTACAGCTATAACTTCTTCATCATGGAGTAGCGGAACGGTAACAATTTGTGTTCGTGAGATAATCGTTGGCAGAAGCCTATCTGCTGAATTTGTTACAAGGATAAAATATGTATGCGGAGGTGGTTCTTCCAGAATTTTAAGAATGCCATTGGCGGCTGACGGATGCATCAGTTCTGGCTGCCAGATGATCATCACTTTATGTGGACTTTCAAATGGTTTCAGTGAAAGTGATTTAATGATCTCACGACTTTCTTCACGTGATATCAGCGCTTGTTTGTCTTCACCGCCATAATAGTTTGTCCAGTCATTGAGGTTGCCATAAGGTTGCTCAATAAGAAAGGCTCTCCATGATTTTAAGATGTCGGCTTTAAAACGATCTTCATCCTTATCACCTTTAACATTGCTCAATGGAAAAACAAAGTGCGTATCGGGGTGAATGAATTTGGCATTCTTGGTACATGCACGGCAGGTACCGCAGGCATCATCACCTCTGTTCTCGCAATGAAGATAGGTTGCATAGGCAAGGGCTAACGGTAAGTTTAATGCACCATCGGCTCCAACAAAAAGTTGTGCGTGCGCAATGTGACTGCTCTTGGCCGCATCAACCAATAATTTCTTTACGTCTGCTAGTCCGGGTATGTTGGCAAACATCATATTACTTTTTCTCCCAGTTTCTATTTGCTGCTGTTATTTCAAATACACGTGTCATAATATCGCGTTCAATTTCATTAAACGGAATATTTCTTCTACCCATAGCTTTTTCTGCTGTGACCAATGCTTTATCTAATTTATAAGTAGTAAGTTCTTTAGCGCCCCAGCCAAACGATGGAATGTAGTTTGGTGGAAACCCTTCACCAAAAACATTTGAAGAAACGTCGATAACAGTGCCGGTGTTAAACATCGTATTGATGCCACACTTGCTGTGATCGCCCATCATCAATCCGCAGAACAGAAGCCCGCTGTTGATAAAATCATTTTGCGCGTGACTCCATACCTTAACGGTGTCGTAATTATTCTTCAGGTTTGAAGTGTTTGTGTCAGCACCAAGGTTACACCATTCGCCCATCACGGAGCAGCCCATAAAGCCATCATGTGCTTTGTTACTATAGCCGAATACAACGGAAGTACTTACTTCGCCACCAACTTTTGAGAATGGTCCGACAGTAACATCGCCTCTGATCTTTCCTCCCATATTAATGTGACCACCTTCGCATAATGCAAAAGAACCGCGAATGATAGCACCTTCCTGAATGATACTATTCTTGCCCAGGTAAACAGGACCAGGTTCTGCATTGATGATCGCTGCACGAACGTAAACGCCATCTTCAACAAAGAGATTTTCTTCGCCATAGACTGTGGTATGCTTATCTTGAATACCAGCAGACTTTCGTCCGGAAGTAACGAGAACAAAATCTATTTTAATCTGCTTACCGTTTTCACTGAAGATCTTCCAGGTATGATTAATAAGAGTGACGGCTTCGCTATACTCGTGCGTATTGTCATTGCTCATCTCAGCTTTCGGATTTCTGGCGGCGAGAAGAACTTTGTCCTTCACCAGGTATTGACCTGATTGAAGTGCCAGAATTCGTGCTACTAGCTTTTCATCAGGACATAATGCTCCATTAACAAGCAGGTTGTCATCTGTAGCAATGAGCGGATATTTCTTTTGAAGATACTCTTCTGTTTGAAAAGAGGGTTTAACTTTTAGCCACCGTTCCCATTTTTCATCAATCGTTAAAATGCCAACTCTGATTTTAGCGGCAGGTCTTGTATAGGTAAAGGGAAGTAGATTAATGCGGATGGCGGGATCGTCAAAGAGAATCAAATTCATCTTCCAAAATTAAAAGATAGGTGGCAAGCTGCAAGCCAAACGGGCGAGGAGTGGATATATATTTTAGGAAATAAAAAAGGCCTTCTGACAGAAGGCCTTTTAATGACTGCGAAGAAGCAATTAAGCTTTCTTGGCGTATTTCTTTTGGAATTTCTCAACACGTCCTGCTGTATCGACAAATAGTTTTTTGCCAGTAAAGAAAGGATGTGAAGCTGAGCTTACTTCCACTTTAATTACAGGATATTCTTTACCATCTTCCCATTTGATAGTTTCTTTAGAAAACTGGGTTGAACGGGTTAAAAATTTAGTGTCGCTTGAAGTATCGTGAAAAATCACTTCTCTGTACTCCGGATGAATGCCTTCTTTCATGTTATTTATTTTTTGTCTGCTCACATGACCTGACCATAACTGGCCCACATCATATCAATATTTTCAATTTTCCTTAAAAGGAGTGCAAATATAAGTACATCTTCAGTAATTTCAATAGTTAGGCTGGGTTTTTTGGTGCTAAGTCATAAGCTCCGTAATTTGCCCCCTTAGTTCTCATCAAAAATGAAACAATTTACACTTTTTGCACTGTGCTTATTGCCCTTGGTTTCCTGGTCGCAAAGCTCATTTGCCCCTTTAAATGAGGACTATTATCAGAAAATTGATCGTTATGAGGTGAAGGCAGGTCGGATTTATCCCGAGATATTCACTTCTGTGAAACAGTATAAACGATCTGCGATTATAGCATTCATTGATTCGGTCGAAAAGGCTTCTGTTTTCAAATCTAAGGCTGATCTCTTTAACACAGAATATCTTCACAACGATAGCTGGGAATGGGCTGATTCAGCCAAAAATGATAGCAAGAGACCTATTTTAAAGACTTTCTATAGGAAAAAATCAGATCTCTATCATGTTAATGTTCGCGATTTTGACCTTCATGTTAATCCTGTATTGTATGTTGGCATGGGCAAAGATTCTCGTTCAGGAGACAATCTTTATATTAATACCAGGGGTATTGAAGTTCGGGGGATGATTGATCGAAAGGTTGGATTTTATTCTTACCTAACCGACAACCAGATGCTTCTGCCTTCTTATGTTAACGATCAGATGTCATTGAACTATACTGTTCCCCATGAAGGTTTCTGGAAGAGTTTTAAGAATGGTAAGGCCGTAGATTTTCTTCAGGCACGTGCATATATTTCGTTTGAGGCCACCAAGCATATTAATATTCAATTCGGCAATGATAGAAATTTCATTGGCAACGGGTACCGCTCTCTGATCTTCTCTGACTATGCACCTCCAACCTTGTTTCTAAAGGCAACGGCAAAAGTCTGGAAGATAAATTACATGTTTTTGCTAAATAGAATGACTGCAGAAGCCGGCGGTGGCCCGAGTGGCAGTAAGCCAACGTCATTGGGGTATCCCGTTAAGTATGTTGCTTTTCACCATTTGAGTATCAACCTTGGAAAGAAGTTAAATGTTGGTTTGTTTGAATCGGTGATTTTCAATCCGAAGGACTCTGTGAGTAACAATAAGTTTGAGTATGCATACTTGAATCCGGTTATTTTCTATCGGTCTCTTGAGCAACAAAGCGGAAGTAAAGACAATGTGATTCTTGGGATGGACTTTAAGTGGAATGCTATCAGGAAAGTGTCAATTTATGGTCAATTGGTATTAGACGAATTTGTTCTGGCTCACATTAAAGCCAATGATGGTTGGTGGGCTAATAAGTATGCTATTCAAGGAGGCGTAAAATATATTGATGCTTTCGGCGTCTCTAATCTTGACTTGCAGGGAGAAGTGAACATTGTGAGACCTTTTACATATTCGCATAATACGCAGTTTGGAAGCTATTCAAATTTCAATCAACCTATAGCGCATCCACTGGGTGCAAATTTTAAAGAAGTTGTCGGTATTCTGCGATACCAGCCCTTGCCGAGGCTGACTGTTACCGGAAAGCTGATCGTTGCGCAGGTTGGAAGAGATTCTACTCAAACTGGTGCCTATAACTGGGGTGGGAATATTTTCAGAGACAATTCACAGGATAGAAATGAACTCGGTAACAAGATTGCTCAAGGGCATAAAAACTCAATTATGTTTGGATCGGTATCTATTTCATATATGGTTAAACACAACTTGTTCATTGACTTTAATACCATCGTTAGAAAGAGTAAATGTGATCTTACATTCTATAACAACAATACAACGATAACATCATTAGCTTTACGCTGGAATATTCCACAACGACTTTACGAATTCTGATTTAGATGAAAATATATTTTCGCATTTTAAATTATACACCAAGACTGGTATCGCGGTTGATCCAATTTTTTATTTACGCGTTGTTTGGTGTAATCTTTAGTGCTGCATATCTGGTTTTGGTTATCCCTATGTTAACGGTTCTTTTTAAGGAGCCTAAACTGGTGGTTCCGACAATTCCTCATTTCGAAATATCAGGTTCTTTTTTCTCGGGCCTTTTTAATCATTACTTTATCCAGGTTGCTGTTGATTATGGAAGGGTAGGTGCTCTGTTATTTGTATGCGTTGCTATTATTTTCACCATGATCGTTGCCAATATTTTTAAATATGCTGAACGCATGGTGGCTTCACGAGTTAAGGTTGATGTGGTGAAGAATATGCGCATGCATATTTTTAGAAATGTTTCACTGCTGCACATTGGGTATTTCAATAATCAGCGCAAAGGTGATTTGATATCGCGTTTTACTAATGATGTTGCCGAAGTAGAGGGTGCCGTGGTGAACAGTTTAAAATCAGTTTTTAAAGAACCGATTACCATCATTGTTTATATCATCATACTTTTTTCTATCTCTGTCAAGCTAACATTGTTCACGTTAATTGTTTTACCAATAACGGGTGGAGTTGTAGCTGAAATTATTAAACGATTAAAGAAGAAGGCTGTCCAAAGCCAGGAGTCATTAGGACGCATCGTTAACATTCTTGATGAAACTTTTGGCGGGATGCGTGTTGTGAATGCTTTTAATGCCCGCAATTTCATTCTGAACAAGATAGATGCAGAGACGTCGTATCACCGAAAAGTGAATCTTTCCATTTCGCGTAAGAACGAGCTCTCTTCACCACTTTCAGAGATTCTAGGTGTTGTTATTGTTTCAATTGTTATTTACTACGGCGGTAATCTTGTTTTAGGCAAAGACCCTGAACTGACAGCTGAAACTTTCATGGGCTTTTTAACAGTTTATGTCTCCATGATTCAGCCCGCCAAGAATTTTTCAAATGGCATCACATCAGTACAAAAAGGAACTGTTTCTGCTCAACGTATTTTTGATGTGATTGATACAGAGCCCGAGATCAAAAACAAACCCAATGCTAAAGCACTCGAAGGTTTTAGTAACAATATTGAATTTAAAAATGTTACGTTCGCCTATGATAAGGAGCCAGTTCTTCAGGATATTAATCTTAAGATTGAGAAAGGAAAGACCATCGCTCTGGTTGGCCCATCCGGCGGAGGAAAGTCTACTCTTGCTGATATGGTACCCAGATTTTATGATCCAACGCAGGGAGATGTTTTAATTGATGGCATGTCTTTGAGAGATCTGGAAATAGAATCTTTACGCAAGCAAATGGGTGTTGTTACGCAAGAGTCCATTCTCTTCAATGATACCATATTCAACAACATAGCTTTTGGAATGGAGAACGTCAAAGAAGAAGATGTGATCCATGCAGCCAAAGTGGCGAATGCTCATGAATTTATTACACAGACAGAAGAAGGGTATCAGACTTTTATAGGTGAGCGAGGATCGAAACTTTCTGGCGGACAACGCCAGCGTTTAAGTATAGCGCGTGCTGTACTTAAAAATCCTCCGATCCTGATCCTGGATGAAGCAACCTCTGCACTTGATTCTGAATCGGAACGTCTTGTTCAGGATGCACTGACAAAGTTGATGGAAAATCGCACATCAATTGTCATTGCTCACCGCTTGAGTACAATTCAGCATGCCGATGAAATTATTGTGATACAAAGTGGTCAGATAGTTGAACGTGGCACGCATAATGAGTTGCTCCTTAAAGATGGTTTGTATAAAAAACTGAATGAGATTCAAGGACGATAGGGTATCTGTTTCTAAAATCTATTGTCCATAGGCTGTACCAGACTCAGATATGCTCTAAATACTTCTCACTTTTGTGATTAGTGGATCATTATTTTTAATCCACATTACTATTTTCCGTTTTTTGCTTTACCTTTAATATATTGGTAAAAAAAATCGATTTCATGAAAAAGAATGGCTACATAACATACGGTATACTTATACTGTTTCACCTGGTAATTTTTATTATGTCATTCTATGTTGACTACCTCACAAAAAAACAAGATCTGGGTAGCCTGTTTACAATTTCCAAATACGCCTTCCTTTTTAAATATCTTACTTTTATCGGCCTGGCACTCATAGTTTATAACTACATACTGAGTGCTAAATCAATTAAAGATTATAAGAGTGATAATGAAACTCTGACTAAAGAAATGACCACTTTAAAGGCCAAACTTTTTGATTTGCAGGAAGCTGCCAAGAAGTAATT
>Ga0310811_10010899_pt1 | contig 11757 bp, 27 predicted proteins | sample YCmetagenome_FD_207642 | JGI IMG/M metagenome (GOLD analysis project Ga0310811, IMG submission 207642) | Soil microbial communities from experimental microcosm in Duke University, North Carolina, United States - YC | ecosystem: Engineered > Artificial ecosystem > Soil microcosm > Unclassified ...
ATCTCAGATATTGGCATGAATCGATTTTGAAGCGGATGGACGCAATCTGTTAGCAAAATGCAGTTATTCGCTATGTCATATGTTCCTGTTCTAGTGCCATACGAATTATTTGTATGAATTATGTATTCTTCGCCGTGTTTAAGATGTATTTTCATCACTTCGCCCTAGCCTGCTGCATGTTGGCGACGCGCTTGTTGCATTCGCAGTTTTTGCAATATTTCTTGCCGGTGACGTAACGCCCGACAAGCGACCAGCATCCCATCATTCCGCTTAACGCGTCTGGATAATTACACCATTCGGGTTGATCGAAGTTTTCCATTATCCATTGCCATGTAGTGTTCGCATCACAAAGGGTTTTCCATTCCGCATCAGTAATGGAAAGAAACGGGCGCCTCATGTCACACCCCCTTGCGCTCGGATAGTTGCGCCTCTAGCTCGCGGACGCGGGACGCATCCTGTTTGCAGCGGCCGGTGCCGCTGCGCCTGTGATATTTCCAACTCTCAAAAGGAGCTGATTGCGATGGATTCCGCCTCTCGCCATTACGCTCGCGCTGCGTGTTGGATTGCAACAGTTCGATGATTGCGCGATATTGACTTTCCTCTCCGCCAGCATACGGGTCGTCGCGCTCAAACGCGGCCTTGCGCTTGCACCATTCGATTAGTTCGCTCGGCTTCATTCGACACCCCACTGGCGATGGCAGTCGTTGCAGAACCAATAATGCGCTTCCGGCAATGCCATCGTTGCGGCTCGATGCAAACGGTCAACATCATGCTTCCCGCAGCTTGGGCATACCTCGCGCTGCGTGCGGGCGGCTTGAGCGGCGTTATATCCAGCACAAAATACCGCCCATAATGAGCCTTCGATGTGTTGTTCTCGCTGATCAACAGGCATAAGCTGATACCGCTTTCTATCTGCATCTGGGTCGCCAACCTGAATCATGGGCTGAATTGCGAGTGCCCAATGCTTGCTGTTTTTGTATTCGTCCGTTTGCTTGTGGGAATTCCACGCGAGCATCAGCGGGTGATCTTCCGGACATGGTGTAGATGCGTTGCTCATTTTATCTCCTCAATCAACTCGTCTCGCGGCGTCATTTCACTAATTCCTTTCTGCATCGCAATGCCTCACCCGCCATGTGCGCAGCATCTTCTACTGGCGGATTGGAGAGCCGTTCATGCTCACCGCGAGCGCAAGCATCGTTATAATTGTTTGCAAGCCATGCTCCGATAAATGCGGCTTCGACGTTTAGCTTGAACGCTAGTTCCTCTGCGTCAGTCATTTCCCCTCCCTCAGTTTGGCGATGGCGTCGGCGCACTTGTATGCGCCACCAGATATAAGAGTTTTGAATTGGACTTCACCGTCATATCGTTTTGCAATGGCAAGACATACCCTCTCGCACTCCTCAATCGCGGCGGCTTCGGCTTCGGCGGCGAATGCTAACGTCGCACGTATATGGCAATCGAATCCGCTTCCGCCTTTGTTAAGCTCAATGTCCAGCATGTCCTCGATCCTCCTGCGCTTGTCGGCGGCGGTCATTTGGGATGCCATGTTGTTACCTCTAGCGTAGTTCCGAAGTAATCAAATATCATCGGCTCGCCCATAACAATTTCCTGTTGTTCTTTACATCCTTTTGTATACGATGCTTGCAATGGTGCGCCATTAGTAGAGGGAATCGGCGTGTAAACTTTTAAGTAATCAGAGTCAAGGCCATGCTCTTTAATAAGCCAGTTATGCACGCTAGCATTGTCGTAATAAATTTCTGTCACGGCTGAAACTCCTCGCTGAGTTTGGTCGCAGCCTCAATCATCTGGCGGATTTTCATTCCCCACCTCCACCGTGAGCGGCATTTTTTGTTCCTGATATAGAATCAGTAAATTGACTTCCGTATTCAGCTTGAAGCTGCTTGTATAATTCGATAAATCTATCTAAATCTGAACTGTCCGATAGCGTCGCAAGCACTGAGTGTGGCTTTCCTTCTTGCCACTTGACTCTGAATACACCCCATTCATAGCCGTCTTGGTCTGTCTGTGTGCATTCGTGTAGAAATTTAATTCGCCCCGCATCCTTCCTCAGCCTCTCATTCTCCTCGCGCAGGTGAGTGGCGTAGGCGCGCAGGGCGGCATAATCCCATTGGAGAACGTAATAACCATCTTTATCTGGAAGAAATCCCTTTGACAGACGATCATATTTCCAGCGTTGAGCTTCCTCCGGCATCGCAGGCGTGGGGGCGCTCATCCCCGCGACTCCGGTGGCTTGGGAAGGGGGCGCCATTTAGTGAACGTTCCCGCCATACCATGCCACGTCCATCCGCCTTTATTGAAATCAATCCACGACGCGATTACAGGGCATTCCCATCTTTCCTCGATTGGGTCTTTCGAGTATTTGGCATTGATGTGAACGCACCACGCGAGTATCTGTGTTCCATCCTTCGGCGCAGTCTCAATAGGCTGCCACCCATCATCGTCAGGCAGGGCGCGGCGGTTCCACCTTTTAGCCGCAACTTTTTCATTGTCACCGCAGACGGCTGGCATTACGTCGCAATCTTGATTATTGCATTCAACCCTGCGCTTGCTTTTAGGGCCGCCATGCCACGGCACAATTTCTGGCCTGCAACCGCAAAACGGACACGGAAGCAGCTTCGCCGCGCTGGTGGTGGTCATGTTGTCTCCTTGTCCATTTCAGCAGTCAAAAAATCCAGCGCAGTCTTAGCGGCCGAATCGCTCAAATCGTCAACCTTGCGGCCTTTCAGCCTCATTTCAAACCTCGCAGTCAGAGACTTGCTCGCAAAGCCTAGCGCCTCTTTTATTTCTGCGCGGTAGTCGCGTTGGGTGGCGGACTCCTGCGCATCAGTGGATTGCAGGCCGGAATCCAAAGGAATTGTTGCGTCAGGAGCCGCCGTAGAAGGTTCCCCGACCTGCGCTCCGTCCGGTTGAGGGGGGGATGGAGAGGCGGACGGCGCGGGCTGCGCAGGCGGGGAATTTGTAATCTTCAAAGGTTTGACAGTAAACGGCTTTTTATTGGCGCGAGTAACAGTCAGCGCCATAGTCATCGTCGAATCAATATCGCTCATGTGACTGATACGGATGCCGCCGACTTCCATGCCAGCCCACTTTACTTTCGGGTCGCAATAGAGCGTCATTGAGCGCCCGACATACTTAGATGCGTCTGCTCCCCACGCCGCCACCATGACGCGGCACATGGACTTGCACGCCTTGTATGGCTTGCCATTATCGCCTTCGTAATGAATGGATACCGGCTGCTCCTGTCCGCCACGAATGGTTACATCGGTAACTTTTATCGTGATAGGACCAGTAAGCAAGTCATCAGCGTTAAGCTGGTCTGACTTTGGAATAATAGTGCGCGACATGTCGTTCATAATTTTCTCAGATACTTGTTAATTGCATCGACAACGAATTTAAACTCATCGCGCTTTCCGAAACGACGAACAAACTCTTGCAACATGTCCATTCCATCCATAAGTTCTGCTTGTTCGCGCATCTTTGCTCGCTGCTTTTCTTCCTGAGCAAGCCTATCCGCACGTTCTTTTGCCTCTACTTCCTCGCGTTGCTTTCGCGCTGCTTCCTCAACAGCACGACGTTCGGCATCAATCTTTGCTTGTTCCTCTCTGATGCGATTTTCTTCTGCGATACGGGCGGCGCGAGCGGCATCCTCTTTGGCTTTATATTCAGCCTCTAAACGTTCCCTCTCAAGACGCGCTTTGCGATCAGCTTCTTCACGTTCAAGTCTAGCTGCTCGCTCTTGTTCTTCAATTCTGGCGCGAGCGGCGCGTTCTTCTGCCTCAATCTTTTCTCTGGCGGCTTTCTCCGCTGCGACAATTTCTGCTTGCTTTCTGGCAATCTCGGCGCGCTCCTCTGCCATGCGTTTTTCTTCGGCTTCTTTTTTCGCACGCTCTTCTGCGGCAATTTTTTCTTGTTCGGCACGAATAGCCGCATTCTTTTCGTCCTCTTTACGCTTCTCTTCTTTCTTTATTTGTTCATCAATAGGTGTTTCCAGAGCAAGCAATTCAGCCGTTATGCGCCGAGCTTCTGAATCTATTTGCTGAGTGCGCTTAAGGGCTGGCGCTTTTATTTCAACGCGAGTTTTTTCCAGATTGACGCGATATGTGCGTAATTCAGCGCGGCCTTTAATGGCGGTTTGCATGCCTTCCCGCGTGGTCACATCGAAGATCACGCCCTTATATCGTTGCGCTAGGTCAGAAAGAGCCGCTTCTGTTTTTGAATATTCAATAATTTCGGTTGTCATAATGGTATGCCGCCTTTCAATTCAGCATCAGTTAGTGAATTGCCGCCTATAAACATTTCCTGGTGTATCTTGCGCTCTGTTGAAACAAGCCGCGCATCAGACGCAATAACATCATCGAACTTGGTCATCGCCTCTGCCAGCCGTTTTTCAAATGCAGCAGCAACATCAATGATTGCGGTTTGCGTCTTTTCGTCTGGATAAACGCGCACGGTAGCCATTGGCAAGCCGCCGCAATAGGAAACCAAGTCACACCACTTACGCTCGCTCACAAGCAGCCCTGTCTGCACCTGAATCATAAAATCAGGGTCAATTTTGTCAGCAGGCACATAATCAACCAGCGTGCGAATCTGGTATTTCTGGTTGCGCGACTTGCATTCGACTTGCCCATCATCGCCCACTAACGCATCAGGGGAATATCCAATAGTGAATCCCCATTTGTCGTTAGTGATGAATCCGATTGTTTCAACCTGCGCGTAGTTTTTGCCATACACATCTAGCGCCTCAATCTCGTCATCCTTTCCCCGCAACATGGAATCACTGATATAGCGCGGTTCAACGTAATTCGTGATGCGCTGTCCGAGCAATTCATACAGATGTCCTCGCTCTTTGTCATTGGCCGCGCCTTTCAGGGTCGGCGTGATAATCAGGTGCATTTCGCTGGCAGTAAGCAATCCGCAGCGCAATGCGTGCCATTCTTCCGAGCCTTGCACAACTTCACGGTGATAAACGATGCTCATACCTTCGCCTTTCTCGGCCTGCGTTTGATAGCGCGTATTTCTTTGCAAACTTTGCAGCGTTTATGCGGATAACCAGCAGATGCGTCGTATGGTTCACCAAATTCTGGCGCTGCAAATGGTTTAGACCACTTATGCTTCCGCGCCACATATCTGCACCACAGCCGCTTGAGGGCGATCATGCCAGCGCCCCAAGCAGCACCATCGCCACGGCCACGATCACGCATACCCACGCCACGAATCTGTCGCCCTTGTCAGGGTCAGGAAAATACCACTGCGCGTCGTTGTGATTGCTGGTGCGCATAAATCGATAATGGCGTATGTCCAAGCTGTCGAATCGTGATTTCATTTTTTATCCTTTAGTTTCCGCCGTCGCCGTAGCCGTAGCCGTAGCCGTAGCCGTAGCCGTCGCCGGAGCCGTAGCCGTCGCCGGAGCCGTAGCCGTAGCCGGAGCCGGAGCCGTCGCCGGAGCCGTAGCCGTCGCCGGAGCCGTAGCCGTAGCCGGAGCCGGAGCCGGAGCCGTCGCCGTAGCCGGAGCCGTAGCCGGAGCCGTAGCCGTAGCCGTAGCCGGAGCCGTAGCCGGAGCCGGAGCCGTAGCCGTCAAGTGTTAGCAGCCTTTCCATTTCTTTTGCTCCACGTCGATTAGGTGGATAAGCGCATGTTTTGTCACGCGCACAGTTCCAACTGCGTCGAGTTTTGTATTGGATAGAGGGCCATTTACCAGTTCACCCAAGCCTTTGGTAGTTCCCCAAGTTCGAATGTTTTTTGCGTTTTTCAGAATTACAAAATCGCCATCAAAGGAAACGGCACCGACATAAACAAAGCCGCGATCAAGAACAGCGATTTTTATTTCTCCATCGGTTTCAGCAATCGCATCCTTACGCACGTATTCAACATCGTCAATCTTGATTGATTCCGGTTTGCTCACTTCATTCTCCTTTTTGTTGATAAAAATTCGCTTCGTCGTAAATCCGCGCCGCATCGTTCGCCCTGCGCATGTGGCACAGGATTAGGCGCAGCTTGCATGTGATGAGGTCAAGATTGCTCATCGCGCTCCTCCTCGATCATTTCCGATTCCATCAGGTCGTGCCATTGGCTGTCGGTTAGGTAGCGCGTGGCGATTTCCCGAATGCCATCCTCAAGCGCACCGCAGCGCAAGGCATAGTGTCCGGCATTGCCAAGCAACGATTCGCGGATTACATCCGACATTTCGCTTGCATCGCATTCGCACAAAATCGTATCCAGACAAATTCCGCGATTGCCGCGCCGTGGATACTTTTCACCGTCCATTACCTTGTCTACTAGGCGCTCAAGCGCTCTGGCGCGCAAGTTTTCGTCCCTGTCGCCGCCACGGTCTGACATGCGCTCGGCAGCATCGGCTGGCACTGCGCTATTCACTGTGTCTCGGTATCCCATCGTCGCCCCCGCTTGAATGTATGTCTCCATTATCCAGATATTTTTTTCAATGTCAAGCATATCTTTGGGGGTAAGCTTATTTGACTTTATTTAAAGTATCCCTATAATGGGAAATATGTGGACAAAATCTGATTTTCAAACATGGGGCGCGCAGGGGGCGCGCATTCGCAATCGACGCTTGACTGCTGCTCGACGTAGACAAATAGCCAAGAAAGCAGCACAAAGCCCTTCTGTGGGACGGCCTTCTGAGGGCACAAGCAATCGCGTGCGCGATATGGCCGCAATGTATAGAGCGGGGAATACCCTTGAAGATATCGGAATAAAATGGGGCGTAACGAGAGAGCGTGTGCGCCAGATTTTATTTAAAATGAATGGACATAAGATTGATGGGGGAAGATCAGTAAGATCGCTTCTAAAGGCGAAGGAAAACAAAAAACTTCAACAATCTAGGCGAGACAAAAGAACGATGGCCTTTTATGGAGTTGATTTTTTAACTGCAAAAAAAATAAATGGCGATCTTGCTATATCCTCGCACAATTCTCCGTCCTATTATTACAAATTTCAAAAAAAATCGGCCCAATACCGAGGAATTGAATGGAAATTCAATCTTTCTCAATGGTGGGAAGTGTGGGAAAAATCAGGGAAATGGGAAAAGCGTGGCAGAGGAAAATATATGTATTGCATGGCCCGCAATGAAGATTCTGGCCCATATGAAATAGGCAACGTAAAAATAATCACAAACGGAGAAAACATTGCGGAAGGATTTGAAACATCGCCAATGGATAAAAGGCGTTCGTTGGCCTCAAAATATGAGGGTATAGATACTTCTAAATTCGGGACGCTACTCCCAACGGGCTTTTATTTAACTCCTAGAGAAATTGAGGTATGGGAATTAAGAAAAACCGGATTGCCAGCAAGAGCCATAGCTGAAAAAACAGGATTAACTAATGGTTCAATCTCAAATCTTCTTACACATATTCGTAAAAAAATAATGGCATCGGAGAAAAAATGACCGGCCGCCCAAACTTGCCGCACACCAGCCACGAAGCCTACCGCGCCTCAGAGCCGGTGCGCATAAGTCACAGCAACATGATTGCCGATGTGCTGGACAGGGCGCCGGATGGCTTAACTTGCGAACAGATTAGCCTCGCGCTTGGCGGCAAGCTCGATAGTGTGCAGGTTAATCGCTGTATGAAAGAGCTGGAGAATAGCGGCATTGCCGAGCGTAGACTTGATTGGGAGAAAATAGAACTAAAAGCTGGCGCAATCGTGTTTTATGAATCCCGCTATAACAGCAAAGGTCGCCGCATGGCCGTCTGGTTCAAATGCTCAGACAAATTCGCGCACGGATGAAACAAGACAACATCTTCCTGCGCGACACGCAGACCGTCAGCAAAACGCTAGTCAGCTATCCGATTTACAAGGATGGCAAGATCGTCGGATTTTTCTCTTTTACCGTGGAGAAAGTGAGGATTTCCAATGCCTAAACCCCGCACAGTCCGCGAGTGCAAAACGCCCGCTGAAATGTTTGAATACGTGAAGCAGCGCGATACTAAACGCCTTGAGCTTAACCGCATCGCCGTTGCAAAATACAGGCAGAAAAAGGCCGCGCAATGTCCGACCCAATGAAATTCTGCCCCAAAGGTCACGCGATCTACGGCGGCAATGCGATGCAATACCGCAGCTATAAGGGAACCGATCTAGTGCGCTGTCGGCATTGCTACCTTGAGGCTTTCCGGCTGGCGAAAGAACGTGCCAAGATACGCAATGAAGGCCGCAGCACGAAAAGCGGGCAGATCGGGCGAAAGTATGTGCCAGATTGGAAACCGTTAAAACGCAACCCGCTGGAGCATCAGCAGCGGTGCGAGGGGATACGGCGATGAGCGAGCAATCGAGAATTGATTTCCTAATAAACCGCGATGGCATTGCCTGCGCTAGAAAGTGGGCGGCTAGAACAGCCAAAATTTACCGCCAATCCGTTCTGCAAAGCCGAAAGCGTGGGTATGGAATAGGCGCGCTTTCCCACAAAAAGCCACATCACGCTAGTTTTCCATATTATCGGCGCACCTTCATTGAAAGTTATCTGGCTTTAAAACGATTTGCCCGTGCCAACTAGACCAACAGCCGCCGAAATCGAGGCCAAGAGCGCACGCAACCGCTTGGCTAGGGGTAAGGTATCAACCAAGCCGCAGGAACGCAGCCAGTGCACGCCACGCAATAGCTCAAAGGCTTTGAGAGTGCCTGAAAAGCAGGTATTGCGGGAATGTATGGCTATTTTGGCATCGCATCCCGCCGTTGCCCTGTGGTGGCGGCAGAATACAGGCGGTGCGAAGCTAGGCGGCTTTCATGTCAAATTCAGCTTTAAGGGTGCCTCCGATCTTATGGGCGTCCTGAAAGGGGGCAGATTCTTTGCCGTAGAGGTCAAAGCAAGTGATGGTGTAATGTCGCAAGATCAGATCAATTTCCTGCAAAATGTTGCGGATGCTGGCGGATTTGCAGCATGGGTTAATTCATCGAGCGAGCTTAAATATTGTCTCGACCAACTTACGCAGCCGCTAGGAGGTGATGCCACATAGACCCGTATAAACCAATGGTTCCACCTCCGGGCGGCATTCAGTAACGTGGGCAGCGCATACGTATCACGCTGGCTATCCCCACTGTTCGTCCATTGCACTCGCTATGCCTGGAAAAGTTTTGCTGCGAATATGCGCCCGCGTTGAGTCTGCTCGAAGCATCGCATACCATTTAGCCATGCGCTTACCGCTTGGGAAAGTAATCATTTCGCCTTTGTCAACATGCGTTGCGGTATCGAATAAATCATTATCTTTAACGTGGATAAGAGGGCGCAGTCCCATAAGCCACAAGCAAGTAGTTTTCTGGAATTCATCTCCAAAATAATAAGGCTGAATAATCTGATCTGGCTCTCGGTAAACCGTTGACATAATCCCTACTGGATTTTCTATGCACACCTTGGGAATATTGGTTGCGGTGAATTGCATGAAAAAATCAATACCTTCCTGCTGGCGTCCATCCTTGCGCTTTGTTTCAAACCATGCGGCACCACTCACAGCAAGATGAGTGCATGGCGGGAATGCAATCAATGCATCCCATTTGTAGTCCCTGATCGCCTTTAGCGCATCACCTTGTATATGATTACCTGGGCGCTCAGTGGGCAATAAATCACATGACCAAGCATCATGCCCGCGAGCAAGAAAAGCATCGCGCACAATGCCGCTGAATTCGCATGCTACGAGAACTCTCAAGACTTTCTCCTCTCGCCCTTACTCCTGCGCTTGTCTCTGCTGGTGCCGCAATACCTAGGCTCCTGCGCGAACCGTCGATCATTGCGCTTGCGGTTGGTCATGCCTTCCTCGCTTTCAGCATGGCGTCGGCCCAACCATAAAAAAGTTCACACATTTTTTCTGGAGTAAAAGTATTTTTATCAATGCACAGTTGAACTTCCGGCACTGATAAATATCCGGTCATCGCAGCCATCGCAAACTCGTCGCGCAGGGTTTTTTGTGCGTATTCCATCATTCCCCCTTTAGCGCCTGTCGCGCTTTGCTTAGTTGAGAAGTAAAATCATTGCCGTTGGTATCTTCCCATTCGGCATTTCCAAAGAATTTCATTACATTTTGCAACGCCTCCCGCAGCCGCGCATTTTCGCGCTCTAGCTGGCTGCCGAAATCAGCGTGAACATATTCCTGAAAAATTCCGGCAACATCGTGTTGGACAATCTGCCTGTCAGTCCTCGGCGTATCGCTCATTGCATCTTCTCCTTCGTCCGAATGTCGATAACCTCGGCCAGCGGGCGCGAGGAGAGGACTATGCGCCGGTAGCTGTCCGTTGGTTGTTTGCAATATTGGCACACAATCGCACTATGCCAACGCTGGCAGGTGCGGCAATAGGATTGCGGCGGCGTCAGGGATGGTCGCATGATTGCCTTTCATAGATTGCAGCACACATTATAAATATTGATACAGTTGTGGCGTATATTGCATATGATAAATCTTTGGGAAATGCGGCCACAATCAGACCGCAGGAAAATTCTAACCACGCCATAAATACAAGAAATTTTATAAACATGTTCACCCCTTCGTTGCGCGTTCGATGGCGGCGCGGGCTTGGTTGCAATCGCCAAAAGTTACTTTTTTGCCTTCCACAGATTCCAGTAAAGTTTCCAGCGCCGAGAGCAGGTCATCGTGCGAGTTGACGCAGCGGACAATGTGTTGCGCATCATTTTCTGCTTCAACTTTTCCAGCAAAGCCACCATAAGCACCGCTGATGTTCATGAAAAACAATACGCGGGCAGTATCGCCATCGGACACATATGGCGAGTAATTATCTGAACTTCCGTAATACATCCTGCGTGCGCGCCAATCTCGCGGCGTATGCTTCGTCTCGGTTGTCATCGTTTCACCTCTCCGTAAGTTTATCAATCAGCCAATCGCACACCGCAGCGGCACGCAGAAAGCCGCGTGATTCGAGCCAGTCGGCTAGGTGCGCTAGCGTGCGGTGGGCGAATAGTTTCATTTGGTTAGCGATACCAGTATGTAACGCCGTCAAATTCCGTGCTGCTGTAGTCCATTTGCAGCGCCTTGTAATCAACGGTTATAGACAAATAACAGGGCAAGTCTTTGGGGATATCGCCGCAATCTTCGAGCATTTCATCCATTGCGTCATTAAAGTGGCTATCACGGATTAGCGTGACAGGATACCATTCGCCTTCCCACTGTTCATCTCCACCATTGCCGCACAAGTCCGTGAGTAACGCTTCCAGCATTTTCAATTCTTCGGCGGTTTCTGCGTCCCAGTGAGTTTCACCATCGCGGTCTTCGCGCAATTCCTCAACCCGAGCAATCACGTCGCGCACATCAATAAAATCAGCGCCTTGAAAGTCTGTAATGTCTTGTGTCCGTGTCATTTTCTACCCCTCAGTAGTGGTTAAATTATGAAATTCTCGGTTTACAGACCTCTGCTTCTTTTCGCGTTGTGGATTCAGATACGCAAACAAGATTTATTGCTGTTCTTTCCCTATCGCTCAATTTTGCAGCAGCTTCTGATTGATTTTCACCGACAGCAATGCGGCGATAATTTCCCGTCCATCGACTGTTGCAGTGGAATGTGTAATATTTCATTTCCGTCTCCGTTAATTTGTCTGCCTACGCCTTACATGTAGCAGCAAGCGTGCCAACTCGTAAGTGACTGAATAATAACGAAAACCTTAAAACATCCGAAAACGGATTATTACAACGCATCACAATTGCGGCACAGGGTGACAAAAAACGTCACTTCCTATTGCATTCACTTCACTGCATGTTATCATAGCGGCATGAAAAAACAAAT
>Ga0310811_10010901_pt1 | contig 11756 bp, 10 predicted proteins | sample YCmetagenome_FD_207642 | JGI IMG/M metagenome (GOLD analysis project Ga0310811, IMG submission 207642) | Soil microbial communities from experimental microcosm in Duke University, North Carolina, United States - YC | ecosystem: Engineered > Artificial ecosystem > Soil microcosm > Unclassified ...
TGCTCGTCCTGAACAGCGCCGTGATGACCGGCATCCGTCAGCGAAATGAACCAGAAGCGCAACGAGCGCTCATGCAGCTTGCGCAGAATATCGGCGTAAACGTCGTTGCGACCGGCGCGCGCCAGCACGAGGTGAAACTCGCGGTCCAGCAGCATCATCTGTTCGACGTTGCGCACAGCCGTCCATTGGCGCGCGCGCCCAAGAATATCGCTGAGCGCGGCGATATCGGTCTCGTCGGCGCGCTCGGCCGTCATGCGGACACCTTGCGGCTCGACGACGAGTCGCGCCTCGATGATCTGCATGACCTCGTCGAGGCTGACCGGCTTGACGATCACCCCCTTGCGCGGAATGACCTCGACCATGCCGTCGAGCATCAACCGGTCGATCGCCTGATGAACAGGCGTCCGTCCGAGGCCGAGCACGGCGGCGACACGCGCCTCATTGACGTATTCGCCCGGCTTAAAGGCGCAGGTGATGATGCGATATTTGATCGCCTCGTAGGCAAGATCGCGCAGCGATTGTGGCGTCACATGACGCGCGGCTGTTGCCAAGGGCTGTCGCGGCCGCTGCACGGGCGTGCGCCTCGCCTTTGGTTGCGCGGGCAATTCTGCACTCATCCCAACACCGGAAGAGTCACCACCTGATACGCGTGCGCGATCTTGCGCCCAAGCACCGGATCCTCGATTTCGAAGGCAAACTGTTCGGTCGCGCGCACGCCACCATGGGCCGCCAACGTTCCGCAGAACATCAGCGTATCGTCCGGCAGCGCGCCGTCAGCGGCAAAACGCGCCAGCAAATCCTTTGGATGCAGCATCGCCGCCACGGGACCGTCCTGATACACGGCGCGCTTGCCATTCTCGACCACGAATGAGCGCAGGATCAGCCGGTCCCAATGCGGCGCGACCTCGTCGTAAGCCCAGAATTGCGGCGCGATCGGCTTGTCACACATCTGCTTGGAGATGGTAACGCCCAGCTTTTCGACTTCGCGATCGGTGTGGTCCGACCCGACGCCGACCCAGGTCCGTCCGCCATGCCGCAACAGCAGATATTCGACCTCGCCGCCCGACTGCGTACCAGACGCCTCGATCTCGTTCCCGGTGGTCAGCCGCGCTGCGGCGACACGATAGAAGATTGGCGTGGATGCCGGCCGCTGCACGCCAAGCGCTTCGAGCTCGACAATGTGCTTCTCGACCGCGACCGGATCGCGCCCTGTCCATCCCGCGATCACCGCCGTGTTGATCGCCACGTTCCGCTCCTGAGTATCGGACCCGTTCAGGAGGGCCAGGGGCAATTGACAGCGTGACATCGAGAACTCCGCAGGCAGGACCGGCAAGACAGGCCAAGAGGCCCGGATCGGTGATATTTCACAACTTTACACTGATGTCAATCTATTGCTTTTACGTCTGTTTTGTTGATCATAGTGTGATATTTCACAGCTGCCGGGCGCCGAAGGAGACATTGAATGCCGACCCTCGCCGACCTCTCCGATGCTCTTGCCGTGGGCCGGACCAGCCGCGATCTGACCGAGGAATGCCTCGCCAGGATTGCCGATACGGAGGGCGAAGGCCGCCGCGCCTTCATCAAGGTGCATGCCGATCAGGCGCGCGCGGCAGCCGACTTCCACGACCAATCGAGGCGCAACGGCGCCGCTTCATCGCGTTTCGCCGGCATCCCGGTGTCGATCAAGGACCTGTTCGACATCGCCGGCGACGTCACCACGGCCGGCTCGATCGTCCTCCGCGATACGCTGCCGGCACGGCGCGACGCAGTTGCCGTCGCCCGCCTGAAAGCCGCCGGCTTCATCCCAGTTGGACGGACCAACATGACCGAGTTCGCGTTCTCCGGACTCGGGATCAACCCGCATTACGGCACGCCGCTCAACGCCTATGACCGCAAGGCCGGCCGCATCCCCGGAGGCTCGTCATCGGGCGCGGCGGTATCGGTGACCGACGGCATGGCCCATGCCGGGCTCGGCACCGACACCGGCGGTTCATGCCGTATTCCGGCTGCGCTGTGCGGCCTGGTCGGCTTCAAGCCGACCGCCAAACGCGTGCCGCTGGCCGGCGCCGTGCCGCTTTCCTCGTCGCTCGATTCGATCGGCCCGATTGCCGCGAGCGTTGCGTGCTGCGCGGCGCTCGATGCCGTGCTCGCTGGCGAAGAAGAGGGAGATCTCCCCGACTTCCCGCTCGATGGATTGCGGCTCGCCGTGCCGCAGACGCTGGTGTTCGACGGCATCGACTCCGAGGTGGCCCGCGCTTTCGCGGCCGCGCAAAGCAAGTTGGGCGCGGCGGGTGTGCGGATCTCCGACATCGCGCTACGCGAACTCTCGGAGCTGGCGCGGATCAACAGCAAGGGCGGATTCGCCGCCGTCGAATCCTACGCCTTTCATCGCGCGCTGATCGCCGCCAAGCGCGACCTCTACGATCTGCGCGTGCTCAGCCGCATCATGCGCGGCAGCGAGCAGGACGCGGCGGACTACATCGATCTCGTGAGCGCACGCAACGATTTCACCCGCCGCGTGCGCGCCGTCACGGCCCCCTATGACGCCCTGCTGATGCCGACGGTGCCGATCGTGGCGCCGCGCCTGCGCGACCTCCAATCCGAGGAGGACTACGGCCGCATCAATCTGTCGCTTCTGCGCAACCCAACGCTGGCGAACTTCCTCGACGGCTGCTCGATTTCGATCCCCTGCCACCGGCACGGCGACGCGCCGGTGGGACTCATGCTGATCGGCCAGCACGGTGACGACGCGCGCCTGTTGGCAATCGCAGGCGCTATCGAAAGCGTAGTTGCCCCCCAGCCCTAGTATCGCCTGACCAAAGGCAGCATCGCCATCGAACCGAGAATGGTGGCGCCGACCAGAACCATCAGGCCGGCGTCAAAATTGCCCGTGCTCGCGACCAGGGCGCCGATAACGACCGGCGAGAACGCGCCGATCACGTTGCCAAGGCCATTGAAGACACCGACCCCGGCCGCCAGCGCGCGCGGCGGCAGCAGTTGTGCCGACAGCGCGAACAAAGGCGGAAGCGCGGCACCCCAGAAGAACGCACTGGCGGCAATGGTCAGCGCCGCCGTCCGCGCATCCGGAATGATCGACACGGCGTACATCAGCGCACCGGCCATGAAGAGGCCGACCAAGCAGACGGCCGCCCTGCGCCCGAACTTGTCCGACAGCAATGCGGCCAGCACCTCGCCCAGGAACATCATCACGAAGGGAAGCGACGCGAAGACGCCGGTCTGCTGCGGATTGAAATGGCGGATTTTCACGAGATAAGTCGGCAGCCAGCTATTGAGGCCCCAGAGGTAGATCAGCGCGGCCGAATTGAAGATCACCAGCATCCAGAAGCGCCAGTCGCGAATGAACAGTGCGACCTGCGACAGATAGCTTCCTCCGGCCTGTGCGGCTTGAACGGGCGCTTGCACGATCCCGTTGTCCGGCGGGTTGTCGCGGACGGCCAAGAGGACCAGCGGCAGGATGATCACCAGGTTCAATGCCGCGAGCGCAAAGAACGCCGAGCGCCAGCCGTACGTCGTCTCCAGATAGATCATCAGCGGGAAACCGATGGCGGAGCCGAGCGGACTACCCATCATCCAGATCGCGGTGCCCCGCGCCTGCTCGCGTTTGGGAAACCAGCGCTTGACCAGCGAACTGGTGAGCGCGAATTGCGGGCCTTCCGCCGTGCCGAGCACGACACGCAGCCCGAGCATCAAGGCAAACGAGCTCGCCGCACCCATGCAGGCCATGGCCACGCCCCAAACCGCGGCGCCAATCGCCAGCGAATTGCGCGGACCGTAAAGATCGCCGACGAAGCTGAGAAACATGCCCGACACGCCGTAGGCGAAGACGAAGGCCGTCATCAGCAGGCCGAGCAGAGTGGGATTGAACCCGGTTCCGAGCGCGTTCTGGAAGTCGGTGTTGGTGAACATCACCGCGACGCTGATGCGGTCGAAGAAGGCCGATAGCACCGCAAGGAAAAGGATGGATGCGATCAGCCAGCGCCACCTGGACGCGGTCGCCGAACGCGGACTTACCACAGTGTCAGGAGTTACCGTCATCTCGTGCCCCTTGATTTCGCCGAAGCTCGGCTGCCATGAACTGTCTCGTACACGCAGGTTTCCGGCCCGGCACCGGCACCATCGTCAGCGCAGCAAGTGGCCCCATGTTCGCTCGACGGCGTTCAACTCGTCAGGCGACAAGGCCGATGCCGGCGGAAATTGCGATTTCCAGGCAAACGGCTTGCATGCGTTGATGATCATCTTTGAATGGGAGGTCACGCCCTTGAGCTTCAGCTCGGGCGCAATCCGCGGATCGAGAGCGGAGCTCCAGGCCTCGCGGATGATGTCGACCGACTCCGACGGCTCCGCCCGCGTCGTGATGGCCCACATCACATCGGCGAGGCTGGACGGGTCGACATCCTCATCCACCACGACAACCAGCCGGCCCATGTAACTGTTGGCGGCGGCGATGAGCGCGGCGCGCTTGGCGTGGCCGTCGTATCGCTGCTTGAGGGCGATCACCGTCATCAATTGCGAGACGTGCTGCCAGGCGCCGACGACATCGGTGACGCCTGCCGCTTCGAGATTTCCCCAGATGCTGGCGGCGCGGAATGGCAGGCCGAAGTGGAAGCGCGGCGGCTTCATCGGCGGCGAGCCGAGCAGGATCGGATTGTCGCGGTAGTGTATCGCCTCGACCTGCATCACCGGCGCCGGCCGCGCCTCGCTCGCATAGTAGCCGGTGAACTCGCCGAAGGGACCCTCCGGCAAAGATGTTTCGGGAAACGGGAGCAGAGAGCCTTCGAGAATGATCTCGGCCTTGGCCGGAATGGGAAGACCGGTAACGGGCCCTTTGCAGACCTGCACCGGGCGCTCCTTGATCGCACCGGCAAAGGCATATTCGGATTGGCCTTCCGGCAGATATTCGAAGCCGGCGATGAACAGCGCCGGATCCTCGCCATTGACGACGGCGACCGGGCACGGCTGTCCCTTGTCCCAGTATTTCTTGGCGATGATGGCGCCGTGGCGGCCGCTATGATCGAACTGGATCGTCACGCGGTTCTTGTCGTGCACCTGCACGCGATAGATCGACGCGTTGATCCACCCAGAGTCGGGATCACGCATGATCACCAGGCTGCCCGAGCCGATATAAGGACCGCCGTCCTTCTGATGCCAGCGCGGCACCGGGAATTTGCCGAGATCGACGCCGGCGCCCGCGTCGCTGTTCTCGAGGAAGGCGGCCTTGGAAACCATCTGCGGCTCGCGCGGCTGCAACGCCGCCCGTTTTCGCATCCAGGCCGTGAGCGTCTCGAGCGGCCGCAGGTTCGGGTCGAGATTCAGCGCCAGCGCGGCGCGCTGCACGGTCGTCGCCGCGTTGGTGAAGATGCGGAAACCGGCCGCGTAACCTTTGATGTTGTCGAACAGGAGCGCCGGACATTCAGGCATCCCCGCCGCCAATTCCGTGATGGCCCCGATCTCCAAGTGCGGATCGGCGCCGTCGATCCGGCGAAGAGCGCCAAGTGCGTCGACCCGCTCGATGAAGTCGCGTAGGTCGTTGTAACCCGCCTGCCCGCTCACAGAACCACCTCGCTCGTTAGGCTGTTGTTTCCTCGCCGCTACCCTTGCAACGGAGGCAGGTTGAGAGCCTTGTCGACCATGCCCGTCGCCCGCTTGAAGTCGTAGAAGCGGAACATGTTCATCTTCACCACGTAGGCGGCACCGCCGTAGAACTTTTCATATTGCTGGTGCCGGTTGCCGAATTCCGAGCCGATGAAGTCCCACGCCAGCCGCATCAATGCGACCCGCTCGCGCGCATTCATCCCGTTCGAGACGAAGAAGCGCTCGATGTCCGGCGCGGCCTCCGGATTGGCGAAGTCCTTCGCCGAGGATGGCAGCGTGATCATCGCCGCGCCGGTCAATTCGCGGACGATATCGATCATGTGCGGATTGATGTGCGATTGCAGCGCCATCACAGAATACAGCGCCATGCGCGAGGGCCACAGCACGCCGTCTTCGTCGATCTCGGCCGTCGTCTCATGCGAATGCAGCATGTGCTCCACGATCGACGCATAGGAGGCGAGTTCGCCCATCTCGACCTGCACCGGCGGCGCGCGGTCGTTGCCCGTCGCCTCGTTCATCCGCTTCGCGAGACCGAGCAGGAAGCGCAGCTTGGTCGCATAGCGCGCCTGCGCCTGATGGTTTCCGTAAAGATGCGCCGGCGTCTTCCACCACTGCGAGAAGCAGATATCGACATTGCGATAGACGAAGACGCGCTCCCACGGGATGAAGACATTGTCGAGCACCACGAAGCAGTCGGTCTCGTCGAACCGGCTGGTGAGCGGGTAGTCCTCGGCGCTGGTCGCCTGGAGCGGGAACGCGCGGCGCGAATAGAGCTTCACGCCCTCCGCAGCGACGGGGAATGCGATGCTGAGCGCGTAGTTCTCGTCGCCCGGCTGCAGCGGGTGGATGCTGCTCAGATGCAGATAGTCGGCGAACACCGCACCCGTCGCCAACTGCTGTCCGCCGGAGACGTAAATGCCGGCGTCGGTTTCCTTGACGACGCCCGCGTAAAGCGTCGGGTCGGCCTGCTTGTGCGCGGGCTTGCTGCGGTCGATCTGCGGGGGAACGATCGCATAGGCGACATAGCGGTGGTTGTCGCGGATGTATTTGTAGAAGTTGACGACGTTCTCGCCGTAGCCGGCGCCGCCCGCGGCGAAGACTTGCGGCTTGGCGGCGAAGCCGCAAAAGAAGTTCGACACGTGATCGGGGGTGCGACCCATCAGGCCGAAGGTCCGCTCTGCCCAGGATTCAGCGGCAAGGCGCTTGGCGCGCAGGTCCGCATGCGTCTTCGGGATCTGATAGCAGCGCCACACCGGCAGCCCGGTATCGGGCGACGTGAAGGTCATTAGTTCGCGGTTTTCCGGCGCGGCCGCATGATCGAACAGGCCTGCGACCGTACGCGCCGCCTCACGAAACGCCGGATGCGTCACCGGGTTCGTCACACGCTCACCATCAACGAAGATGGTACGCGGGCGCGCGCCGAGTTCGGCCAGGAATTCCGCGCCCGTACGCAGCGACCCGCCTGCCGAACGATTTGTGTTTGCTCTCGCGGTTGCAACGTCCATCGTCATGTCTCCGAATGCGATCGTCCGAACGCGCCGTGGCCAGTCCTCAGAGAACGTCCGCGGCGCCATCCATTTATGTACATTACATATATATCTATCGTACATGTCAACGAGAGACGATCGCCGACACCGGCATGGCGGCGGCACGCACAGCCGCGATATAGAAGGGCCGGCGGGATGGAGCCGATTCGGCCACAGGCACAGGCATGACGGAAGCGCACCACGGATCGAGAGCGATGAGCAAAAAGCGACAACCAGCGCCGGCGGCATTCAAGCCGCCGCTCACCATTTCGCGGCCCGACTATCTGCGCGGCGGATCGGACGCTAGCTTTCGCGAGTCGATCTATGCGCTCGTTCAGGCGGTCGGCCGCCTCATCACCTGCCGGGAGGCGTTCGGCCGGGCGCTTGACCTCACTGCCAGCCAATTCGCGGTCCTTTTCGGCGTCGCCTATCAGCAGGGCCACGACGGCGTCACGGTCAAGGATCTGTCCGAACACATTGCCCTCGCGCCGACCCACGTGACGACAGAAGTCGGACGCCTCGTCGCGCTCGGGCTCCTGAGCAAGAGGCCAAGCTCGTCGGACCGGCGCAGCGTGCTCGTGTCGCTCTCGCGCGCCGGCGAAAAGGCCGTTTTTGAAGTCGCGCCGTTCGTCCGGCAGATCAACGATCTCCTGTTTCAGGACATATCGCCCGCCGACCTCGACGCGGCAAAGCGCGTGGCCCGGACGCTGTTCAAGAATTCGGACCACGTGCTCGTCGAATTTCGCCGGCGGAACCGCGAAGCGAAGTCGTCCGACTCCTGACCGGGTGCGGGAGCGCATCGCTGTGCCTGCCGACGTCGCCATTATTCACCAGCCGTGCAGCCAGGCATTGACTTCGGGCGGCGTCACCATCGGCTGATCCGGTTGGACGCGCCGATAGCGCCCGCCGTAGAACAGCAGCGGATCACGCTGCGCCGTCTCGAACGAGACCACGCGGCCGACGAGGATTTCGTGGTCTCCGCCTTCGTAACGCGCGTAAGTCTCGCACTCGAAGCTGGCAATTCCGCCCCGCATCAACGGAAGGCCCTTCGGGCCATGCCGAACCTGGACGTCGTTCCATTTGTCGGTCCCACTGGCCGCAAACCGCGTCGACAACTCGCTCTGATCATCGCCGAGCAGCGTGACGCCGAAGCCAGCCGATTTCTGCCAAAGCGAAAAGCTCATCGCCGATCGCGCGATGCTGAACAGAACAAGCGGAGGCGATAGCGACACCGAGTTGAATGAGCTCACCGTCGTGCCGACCAGGACCCCGTCGACCTCCGCGGCCACGATAGCGATCCCGGTGGCAAATAGCCCAAGGGCGTCGCGAAATGCCCTCTCGTTGAACTCCACGTGATGCACTCGCATCGCTCCTCGTCAGCCACTACGTCCCGCCGGACGCCGGTCAACCGAACGGCTTCTCGCTTTTGAGCCGCGCGGCGGCATCCTTCACAATCGACAGATCGAAGAGCTGGCTCTCGGGCACTTTGTTTTTCACCAGTCCGAACGCGGGCGCATTCCAGAAGTCCTGCATGCGCATGATCGATGCGACGTTCGGCGTGCCCTCGGGATTGATGTAAGCCCAATGCGGCGCGATCGCCTTGACCAGCTCCGGCTTCTGCAGCGCCGTGTTCTTGGCGAGGATGTCGATCACGTCTGGATGCGCGGACGGGTCGGCGGCCGCAGCGTTGAAGTCCTTGATCCCTTGCAGGTAGGCCATTGCCCACCGCACCAACACATCGCGGTGTTGCGTGAGATAGTCCTTGCGCACGGCGAACGTGGCGATCTGCTGACCCGGTTCGATCTGATCCCCGCCGCCGACAATGCGGCTCCAATGATTATTGCTCGCGAAGAAGGCAAACTGGTAGGCGAGATCGGCGACGTCGACCTGCTTCTGCCCGAGCATCTTCATCAGGTCGGGCTGCTCGACGCCCGTCACCCAATGGACGTCCCGCACCGGATCGAGGCCAGCTTTCTGCAAGGCCAAGGCCATGTTGTAGTGATTGATGCTGCCGACCGCCGTGACGCCGATCCGCTTGCCCTTCAGCTTGCCGAAATCGGCCAGCGAATGGACGCCCTGATCGTAGAGCTCCTGGGTCACGCTTTCGGTGGTGTAGGAATAGCCGGGCGTGTTGTTGCCACGGTCAAGAAACATCACCAGTGGCGCGCCTTTGGCGACCGCATTGAACAGACCGGCCGAAGCCGGCATGTTGCTGATCTCGAGTTCGCCGGAGATCATCGAGGGGATGGCCAGCGCGCCGTCCGCGAACTTCTTGGTCTCGATGGTGATGCCGAGCTTTTCGAAATAACCTTTATCGCGCGCGATGAAAAAGGCGCCGGCCGAAACGAACGGCCCCTCGCCCACCCGCACGACATCCGCCGCCTGCGCCCACGACGCCGACAGAACCAACGCGCCCAGCGCTGCCGCAAAGACCTTCACGCCTCTCATGTCACCACCCTCCCTTGTCACCTGCTGTGCGACCACGGCACGAGCCTGTTGCCGATCCATTCTTGCAGCTTCATGATCGCAGCGCCCATCAGCGCCAGAACGACCAGCGCCGCGAACACCGTCTCGGTCTCGAGGATCTGGCCGGCGTTGATCAGGACGTAACCCATGCCGCCCTGGGTCGATCCGCCAATCATCTCCGCGGCGATGACCATGATGATGGTGACGCCCATGCCGAGCTGGAGACCGGCGAAAATGGTCGGCATGGCGGCCGGAATGACGACATTGAATTGCACCTGACGGCGGCTCGCACCGAGGTCCTGCGCCGCTTTCATCAGGCCGCGATCGACCTGGCAGACGCCGGCATAGGTGCTCATCACGATCGGGAAGAACGCCGTGATGGCGCTGATGAGGATCTTGTAGGACTCGCCAGTGCCGAGCCAGATCACCAGCAAAGGGATCAGCGCGATCTTCGGCAGCGGATACAGCGCCGCGATCCACGGATCGATGATGCGCTGGAACAGCCGCGACATGCCCATGATCAGGCCAAGCGAAATCCCCGTCACGGTCGCCAGCAGGAACCCCGAAAAGATTCGGAGCAGCGTAATGCCGAGATTGACGAACAGAGACCCATCCGCCGCCATCTGAATCATCGCCAGCACGATGGCCGACGGCGCCGGCAGATAGACCGGCTGGATGCCGCGCAGGGACACAAGAAGCTGCCACGCGCCGAGGAACGCCACAACGATGAGCGCGGGCAATACCTTCTCAAAGACGGCCGGGGCGATCCGTTCCTTGCTCATGCCGCGCCTCGAATGGCCGCGGACTGCTCCGCCATCGCCCGGCGGACCTCGTCCCGGATCAGGTGGAAGGCGCGATCGAAGAGTGCGCCGAACTCAGGCGTATTCACCATCTCCAGATGCCGAGGCCGCGGCAGGTTGACCTCGATGACTTCCTTGATGCGCCCCGGCCGCGAGGTCATGACGATGACTTCATCGCCGAGGAGGATAGCCTCGTCGATCGCGTGCGTGACGAAGATGATCGTCTTGTGCGTTTGCTCGAAGATGCGCAGCAGCTCTTCCTGCATGACGATCTTCGTCTGCGCGTCCAGGGCGCCGAACGGCTCGTCCATGAGGAGAACCGGCTTTTCCATGATCAAGGCGCGGGCGAGCGCGACGCGCTGACGCATGCCGCCCGACAACTGCACCGGATAATGCCGTTCGAAACCTTGCAGACCGACGGTGGCAAGCAGAGCAGCCGCGCGCTCATGGCGCTCCCGTTTCCCCACGCCGCGCATCTGTAGGCCAAAGGCGACGTTGTCGATGACGGTACGCCAGGGAAACAGATTCTGGTTCTGCCAGACCATCACCGACGCGGCGCCGCTCCGCACCGGACCATTCGCGGCATTGGGATCGCGTATCTCGACGCGGCCCGACGTCGCCTGCTCGAGACCGCCGATGATCTGCGCCAGCGTGCTTTTGCCGCAGCCGCTCGGACCCAGCACACACGAGAACCGGCCGGAGCGAAACCGGTGCGAAACGCCATCCAACGCAGTAACGGATGCGCCCTGACGCGCCTTCCACACCTGCCGTATAGCGTCGACCACAACGTCCATATGCTCGGCCCAATCCAATCGGCGGAACGCACATATTCACGCGAAACGCGAGCGCCGGCGCGATCGCGCCTGCGATGCATCACGCTTATATGTACGAACCGTATCTATTGGATGTAGGCAGTCAAGGGACTTTCCTGGGCAGGCGACGCCTCTGAAATGGGCAATCTCGCCACCCCCAACCTCTGCCATTTGCTGCTTTACAGCGCCCTCGCCTCATACCGATCACTGGCAGCGTGCGTAGTTCGCGCGGCCATCGTTGCCCGTGCTGTACGTCGATGCCTATCGGCTGACGCTCACCGCGCGCGATGTCTTTCTCGCGGTCCGGGACTTGGCCCCCGCGGAATTCGCGACGCCGCGACAATGCGCCAGACCGAGCTTTTCAAGAACCTTGACGAGGTCGTGGGCACCTGGGCTGAGAGCAATCGAGCGACTCTGCACCACGCCAACGGTTTCCGACGGCAGAAAGCGCGCCAGGCTCACGATCCCGACGCGGAGATTCCGCTCTGTCGTCAGCGCCCCGCGCAGACCGATGGCAAGACCGAGGCCGAGCTCAACAT
>Ga0310811_10010902_pt1 | contig 11755 bp, 12 predicted proteins | sample YCmetagenome_FD_207642 | JGI IMG/M metagenome (GOLD analysis project Ga0310811, IMG submission 207642) | Soil microbial communities from experimental microcosm in Duke University, North Carolina, United States - YC | ecosystem: Engineered > Artificial ecosystem > Soil microcosm > Unclassified ...
CCAGGTGACGACTGTCCGATCAATTTTTTTATAGGGCTCAGCCCATAGAACCCTAACAGCGAGATCGACATGATAAACCGGCGGCGGGAAAAATTTCTCATAGGCCGGCCCCTCTCTGCCCCACAGTCGCATTCCTGGCGATAGCGGCGCTATGCTCCCACTGGCTGAGCTCGGGATATTTTTGACGGACTTCCTCTTCATGGGCTTCGACCATATCATGCGCGGCTTTCTCGAATGCCATCGGCATATCCTCCGTGGGCGCCACGGCTATATTATCGCCCAGGGCGGATTTAACCATTAGAGGTGTTGACGGAGCAGCCGGCGCAGTTGTATCCGCTGTTGCAGCCAGCACCTGGGAGACACTCTGGATGCCCTTTCCCATCCTGGCGGCAACATTGTCGGAAAAAGGGACACCGGGAGTAAACTTCTCCGCCAATAACTGTAGGACGGAGGTATGATCTAATAATACATTACTGACAGATCCCTTGGTTACAAAGGGGGAGACCAGGATGGCCGGAACACGCACCCCCAGGCTGTTGAATTGAGTATGTTCGCCCCCCGTAGTGGTATAGCCGATGGCAGGAGGAGGCACATGGTCAAAAAAACCACCATGCTCGTCATAATAAACGACCATCAGGGTATTCCCCCACCGTGCCGGGTTACAGGTAACGGCCTCATAGGTACGCCGAAGGAATTCTTCGCCAAAACCTACGGCCAGGGGTGGATGATTATCATTCGGAATATCCGAACCGAAATGGGGGGCGTCCTTATAGCTGGGTTCGACTACGATAACCTGAGGAAAACTGGCGTCCGATTCGGACTGGAAGTCACTAAACAAGAATTCATAGTCCTTAAACTTATCGGTAAACTGAAAATGCCAGAGGTCGTTGTAAAAGGTGAAAAAGGACAACCCGTCATGATAGACCCGCCACTTTATTCCTTTATCAACCAGCCAGTCGAAGATATTCCCCTTGGCGCTGATAAGCTGCAGTTTAGTGTCATCAATAGAGGAGTCACCACAGAACGCCATCGTCCGGTTGGGCTGCGTGCTGGTGGGTAAAGAGGAGAACCAACGGTTACAAGTGCAATAGGTAGAGGCCAGGAAACTGGTAATAGGCACCTGGGCGGCGCTGAAGAACCCCATGGGATCCGGCTTAGGCGTGAGGGGGACCTTGGTGGCGTTGATATAAGCCTTAACAAAACCATCCATCAGGAATTGACCGTTGGCGTCGGACTTATCCAATTGTACCGCGATGCTGTCCTTGTCATGGGGTGGGTCTTTGGCAAGAGCGCTATCCACCTTGATCCGGAAAGGAGGAAACGGGTCGCCATTGAAAACATTGGCGTATTGACTCAGCGGAGACCGTAGCCCGTCTACCTGTGTATTGATGCCGTCAAAACTCAGATGACCCAGCATATGGTCGAAAGACCGGTTTTCAAACATCAGCAGGACGATAGTATTTATATTTTCAAGCATATCGATCTTTTTTAGTTTTTTTGATGGATAACCCTTGCTTGTATGATCAGATGGCCGGGGATCTTTGTGCTGTCTTTCATTTCTGCTTCCGTAAGGAAAGACCTTATTTCCCAGGGACCGCTATTGGGAATACCTTTAAATGCCCCGGAAACTTGTCCTTTCGCTTCCAAGCCTGCCGTCCTGCCCCCGTGGACGACCACGATGGGTTGATCCGTGAAAGATTGAACCTGGTCAACCTTAAAATAAGTTCCCCATTTTTGCGTCTGCAGGGTGTCCAGGGCGAAAAGAGCATTGCCGTTGCGAATGGTTTTTAGCTTGATCACATGCGACGAAGTATCCGGAAGCAGCGTCAGGATCTGCATTAAGAAGTCTTCCTTCTGGCCTTTGCGGGCTACCAGCTTGTAGGACAGCAGCTGTGCTCCCGGATTAAGGTCATCCCCGGCGTCTTCCTGGTAAAAGAGTAAAGTAGGTTCGCCGGTGACCTTCCAATTGAATTTGACGGAGTCATCCTTCGTGATCATGGTAGCCGGCGATGCGGTGAAGGACCGTACTTTGGGACTGCAGGCCCCAACGCCCCACAGGAGCGCCGGAATGATCAGCAAACCTGCTTTGCGAATCCGGATGTTAAGGGATAAATTAAACATGGTATGGGGCTTAATAGATATGCTGTAAAAATTGCCTTCTTCTTGCCTCCCCGGTAGGGATATTGATCCCGACACAGATCTTTACATTCAGGGTATTGGCGGTATTGTTTCGGATTAGCTGGTACAGATGAGGGTCAAAGGCCCCCGTGGTATCCACATATACCTTATTTAAAAGGAAAGAATAACCCACCTGCAACTTGAAATAGATCAACTGACCAAATCCCGGATGGTGATAACGATAGATTTTATTGACATCGTCATCTGTCTCGTCATTCTTGCCCGGCCACCATATTAGCCCTATAAAGGGCATCCCGTAATGGTGGAACCCGACTTTTATAGTTGAATTGTCCTCCATGCCGGTTACCTGATCCAGGCCCAATAAATATTGCCCGCCGGCATAGAGATTGACCCGGTATTTTTTGGATAATAATTCATAGTCGCACCCAAGGTTTAACCTGGTACCCTGGTAAGGTTGAAATCCAATTCCAAAATTTGTTTCAAGGCTTGCATTCTTCCCAACATCCAGCCAGACCAGCCTGTCCGAAAAGGTAAGATCGATGGCTCCGAAAATGTTGTTACCGCCTCCATGAGATACATTGGTATAGGGATTCAACCCAACACTAAGACTATATTTACGGTTGGCATATACATTGGCCCTTCTATTCTCTTTATCTATGGAATCTGTTTGTTGCTTGGCGGTCAATTGAGAATAGCCCTGTATAGCCCAAAAGGAACAAATAACCAACAGGTAAGTGTTTTTCATGCGATTAGAGTTTATTTAACCATTTGATGCCAAGGATGGGCCCGGAAAAGAAGGCAGCGTAGTTATTGGCCGTTAAATGATACCCGGATTTTCCGTTAACGGTCACATCGGTTCCGGAATGAAGCCCCTCCGCCAGGATCCTGGCGCCAACCGTAACACCAAAGCGGCGGAAAAACCAAAACAGGCCCTGCCCCAGCCAACTGTTCCTCGAAAAATCCTGGCTTATAAAATAGTCATGGCAAAAGAACCCACCCACCTCCACATTCGTGGCGATGAGCCCGCCCCATCCCGACCGTGGGTTGGGGAATTGCCACCTGGCATCATTGGTCGACTTGAGGGTATCCCCCTGCCATATTATATTCGACTGGACCTTGGCCAGGGAGGCAAACAACCCGGCCTGAACATTCCAGTTAAAGATCAGACTTACCTTCTTAAAGTCCAGGGCGCTTAGATTATAGGAAATATTTTTATCCAGCAGGACGGTAGCTTCAGTTCCCCCATTTGAGTACTTATAATAAACATCGGAAGAACCCGTTTGAAGTTTGTCATGGGTGATCCCTATTATCAACCTCGTATGGTGCAATAAACCGATATTCGAATTCTCCAGCAAAGGCATCCTGAAACTTAAATAATAACAGCCGGCCTCATCTGTAATGGTATTGCCCAATAATGCATTTTGCCCCGGCAAAAGGGCGTAAAACCGGGGTGTAGGAGTTATGTCCAGGGTGCGGCCATTCAGCTTATATTTCCCGCTGATCTGGGTAATGTAGACAGGATTTAACAACAGGTCCCATTGGAAGGAGAAAAACTGCTCATCCATCCTGTAAATTCGGGATACGATCTGTGTGTCACGTAGATAGGATTTCATCGCCGACGGCCGTGGGGCGCTTGAATCGGACTGGCTGAACGCCGGACTTATGCCGGCGCTCAGCAGGATGAAAAAAAGAACGGCAGGTTTTAAGGTGGGGGTCATTCCGGAAAATTACAAAGACCTATCCCCCGGCACAACGGGGAAAACCCCCTTTTTAAAGTTGTAGAAACAGGTTGCCGGCACCGTTTAAACCCCTATTTTTAGGATAAACCCATACAAAAATAAAAAGCCGATGAAACCCCTCTTCCTGTTTATATCCTTTTTATGGACCCAGCCCATTCTTGCACAATCAGCCTTACCCATCATCAAAGCAACTTCCAAAAAAGTAGCCATCAACGACGGCGGTATTTTAGATAAAAATGCCTGGTCCCTTTCACCGAAGATCAAATTGGACGTTTTTACGGCGGATAGAACCCGGAAGACAAAATGGGTTACTTTCTATACGGACATCGATTCCATAAAGGTAAAAGTCAAACCAGGGACAAAATTCAATTTTATCGTCCTCCTAAACGGGAAAGATTCCTGTTACACCCAGATCGCCAGCGCCATCCCCCCGGACACAGGAAGAACGGATCTCGCTACCAACGATACCATCCCTTTTACCCTGACCTCATACAATGCTATTCGGGTATTGGCGGTCCTTAACGACCAGGATACAGTGCAATTACATTTTGACGCCAGCTCTTTCGATTTTCACCTGACAAAGGATGCCATCCTTAAAAAAAAGCTGGACAATATAATTAAAGTGCAAATAGGATCCGTAGTCTGGAACAACCCGGTGGTCACTCCAACAGGCTACACGGCACATGACATGGATGGAAGATTTGGCCCAAACCTCTTTGAAAGTAAAATAGTTGAAATTGACTATGACAATAGCCTTTTAATCATCCACTCGAAGTTGCCCAAATCTTTGAAAGGATATGTCAGATCAAAACTGACGTTTATACATTCTTTTGCTTGCGCGAAAGGGACCTTTGAAGTAGAGAATAAAAAATACACCGGCAATTTCTTATTGGACACAGGTTCGGACCAGGCAATCATTGTAGACAGCGCCTGGGCAGCCAGACACCGTATTGCCGGGAATTTTAAGCTTATCCGGTCGTCCATAGTCAGAGACCCGAGAGGCGTAAAATATGAGACAAGAGTAGTGCTTGCCCCTCTTGTAAAGATTAATGATTTCGCCCTTACTGATATTCCCACCATGGTTTTAGGCAGCAAAAACCCGGTGGGCTTTGAGGTAAATTACTGGGGCAATGATTTTTTAAAACGGTTTAATATTATCCTGGATTTCAAAAATGACTACTTATACCTTAAACCCAATAAATTAATGAGCGTAAGGTACAGGGCAACGTCCTGACCTTTCCTCACTACGCTTATGTAATTGAAAGTCAATATCTACAAGGTCATCTTGGCCGTTCCAAAAAAAATAATGATCCCCAGGCAACTCTTTAGCCTCTGATATAAGTTTATACCCTTACAGGCATTTGTAGCCACTGCAGATTTCCTTTCAGCCTCCCTAAGCTCCTGAATTAAGAAAACAATGATCCGTTCCGGATCTGCCTTTTTGCGGACTGCTATTTTTTTGCCCGTTAAATCAGGTCGCTTCTATCCAATCCAGCAACTCCCTCATTTATCAACACTTAAAATCAAAGCAAAATGTTACGAATCTTGCCAAAAAAACTGCCCCCGCATCTCCGCGGTGCCGCCATTCTTTTACCACTGCTGATCATTATCGCAGGTGCAGGCTGCAGGAAAACGGAGATCCCCCGGTTCTTATTAAACGGATACGAACAAACCAACCTGGTGTCCGATGTTCCCGGGTGGGCCGCCAGGCTAGATAGCGCCCTGGTGAATGCCTGGGGTATTGCGGTAGCCCCATCAGGCCCGATCTGGATATCGGCTAACGGAACGGGGCTTAGCCCGATATATGACAATACCGGGGCAACTTTACGACCACCGGTCACCATTCCCTCCCCCGACAGCTCCGCTGGCGGAACGCCTACTGGCATTGTGTTTAACGGCACCTCGGACTTCTCTTTTTGGGTTGGTAAGACCAAGGTGGCGAGCCATTTTATATTTGCTACGGAGGATGGCACCCTCGCTGCCTGGGGCGGTGGGAATGCAGCCACCATCGCAGCGGACCGGTCTAAATGGAATGCTGTTTATAAAGGCCTTGCCCTGGCGAGTGATGGGGGAGACAATTTTTTATATGCCGCCAATTTCCATGAGGGCACTATTGACGTATTTGACAAAGATTTCAACCTGGTGACGGGTAAGGCCTTTCACGACCCGGGTATTCCCTGGGGTTTTGCTCCCTTCAATATCCGCAATATCGGGGGCTGGCTTTATGTAACTTATGCCAAACAGAAACAGCCGGATAAACACGATGACCAGGCCGGCCCGGGCAATGGTTTTGTAGATATTTTCAAACCCAACGGATCCCTGGTGAAAAGATTTGTCAGCCAGGGGCCATTGAATTCTCCCTGGGGGATTGTCCAGGCGACGGTAGGGTTCTGCAAAGAAGCGGAACACGCCATCCTGGTGGGGAATTTTGGAGATGGCCGTATCAATGTATTTGACGATGACGGCAGGTTCGTGGGCCCCCTGAAGGATAACGGCCGTCCCATCTGGATAGATGGCCTCTGGGCGCTGGAGAACAATGTCCCGAAAACCGATTCCAGCCGGTTATATTTCACGGCGGGACCGGCGGGTGAATCCCATGGTCTTTTCGGTTATTTGCAACGGAGATAATTATAATTGACGATCCGCGGTTCGAACGTCGTACAATGCGGCGGACCATTTTTTAAGACCCGCTCCCGGAGCGGGTCTTTTCAATCGAGCCTTGCCATCACCTGCTCCAGCCGCGCATTAAACTCCCTGGGTCTTTCTATCATGGGGAAATGTCCCGTCTCGTGAATAGACAACACTTCGTAAGGGATGTGATGGGTTATAAATCCCGTAGTATCGGTGGGCGTGACATCACTGTTGATGAGGTATAATTTCTTTTTAACAGCAACCAGGTTTTTTACCTCGTCAAAATCCTGTTGTTCCATACAGGCGGTCGCTATCGCCGTATCGACGTTGGCGACGTCATTCAGGACCCTTTTCCGGATAGAGTCGGCGGTTGTTCTATAAAACAAGTCCTGGTTAAAATATTGAAAAGCTACTTCTTTAAAATTATGCTTCAACAGGTCGATAGCTTGGGCGTTCTCCTTCTTTTCCTTTTCTGTAGGCGTATACGTACAATTCTTGAAATTATCCACCCCGACTAACCCAATGACACGCTGAGGGGAATTGATAGCCGCTTGTAAAACAATATCCCCCGCCATCGAATGCCCTATCAGGACAACATTTTTCAGATCCAACCGGGTAAGCACACTGTCAATATCGCTGCCGAATGTTTCCGCAGTCCAGGAAGTCCTGTTCTTCCCCGATTGGCCAAAACCCGGCAGGTCGACCGTGACGACCCGGTATCTATCGTTAAAATAATTTACCTGCCCTGACCAGTAGGATTTATTGATACACCACCCATGTACAAAAAGCAACGTAGTGTCGCCCTTTCCGGTATCCGTATAATCGATGTTGACGCCTTGGTTCCTGATGGGCCCCTTGCCCGAGCCACTGGATGATGAATCCGTGGGAGTATTATGACAGGAAAATAGAAGAATAAGAAGGATGCCTGCGAATAGTATATTTTTTTTCACCGCATAAAAATACAATCCGGAAAGTTCAACGCAACATTAATTTCAAAATGATTCGTTAAGGTTCAGGAAGAACCCTTTGTTCCCAAATTTGCCAAAAGCATAGTCAAGCGCCAAATTGGTCCGGGTGGATTTATTAAAAAGGACCCGCAGACCACCCCCATAACCTGGCTGAAATACCTGGAATATTTTGGTGCCCTGTTCATCATTGCCTGTTTGCAAATTTGCGAAGACGACTCCACTGATGAATTTGTTGGCTAATATTGGGAAACGGAGCTCAGCCTCCGTATCATTGAATTGCGTCCCCTTAAAATATTGGGACGTATAACCCCTGCCGCTTCGGAAAGTCCCGTCCCTGGCCGTGCCGGGTAATTCCAGGTAAGGTATGTCCCCCCCAAGCAAATAAGAGCCCCAGTTCCACAAAGCCAGCACCGTTTCCGGGCTGGTGGTCGATAAGCTGAAATATTTTCGGAAGTCGGTGGTCAACTGCCCCGAATTCTTGGTACTTCCTATCCATGTCTGGTTGAGACGGATGCCCACGTCAAAATAAATACCCTTGTAAGGCCGGTTGGGGTTATCGCGCGTGATATACTCTACATTAAAAAGGAACCCATTGGCCGAATACCGATTTTGGGGAAATCCATGCCGGTTGTTATACACACTGGACGGCGTCGCATTGTTGGTCGTATCGGAGGTTTCGATCTGCCTCCTGATCTCAAACGATAACCCCGCTCCGACAAACAGGTTTTTCGCCACATTCTTGTATACTTTTTCCCGGATATTGTAATAAACGGAGTGGATCGCATAACCCTTGTGGCTGGGATCCGCCAGTACGGAATCATCATGGCTGCCGCCCTTGAATGCCTGGCCGATCCCTACGCCATGGTCAGGCGTTACCGTCTTGGCGATTACCAGGTTCCCCTGGAAGTTCCACTTGTTGCCGGAAGTAAATAGATTATGATTCAAATAAAAATAAATGATCCCTTTGGTGGTGATAGAAGCGGAAGTTGCTGCCACGGAAAAAAGCGTATTGGGATCATTGCCCAATCTCTTGCCTGCCACGGCCTTGATCCCCAACTGGCCGCCGATAGTAGGGTTGGCGGCGATATTAGGCACGACCACGACACCGGATCTTTGGCGTAAGGTATCGGCTTTTCTCCCAGGGTGAAGTATATTCCGGAGCAGATCGCTAAAATCATATTGCTTATTGATATTCTCCACAGGTTTTGGGGCCATACCCCGTAATGAATCCTCCTTGAGAGAGTCAATCGGACGGATCACTTGTCCATAGCCAAACACTTGTATATTAACCAGTAAAAGGAATAATAGCCACTTCAATAAGATATAATTTTTCTAAGTTAACCAATAAGTCATCTAAATGTTCAGCAACTCCGGTACTAGGATATTAAAAAACTGTGCCACCTCCTTTTCCCTCCATAATCCCCACCCAAGGGCTCATTTTAGAAAACTATCCACTTCGGTGACCGCATCCGCAAAAGCTTTCGGAGCCTCCTGGGGTCAAAACCGGCAAGGATGGCCTGCGGGATCTTCAGCGCGTCCATCAGGGCGATGATATCGGTAGCAACGGCTGACTGCTGTCCATTCCGCATCGTTCCCGAACCAGTCATATTTGAATGTGAATTTTTCTCTTATTTTACCAGTGCGCTATCTCCCCTTGCAGTCGCTGGTTAACCCTCCACTCTATAGTTTAAGGCGGCTGTGGTGCCACAGGTTACGTCAATGGTAACCCCCGTTATCTTACCGGCCAGTTCGGAGGATAGGAATAAGGCAGTATTGGCGATATCGGCCATCAGGGGTAGCTTTTTTAACATGGAATCCGCCTCCATCTTCCGGAGGATGGGTTCCATAATCTCGGGACTGCCTTCTATCGCTTCTTTAAAAACCTTTGAATCGGGAGAACCTCCGGACCGGATATTTACCACCCGCACTCCATACACCCCTAACTCGGCAGCGAGATTTCTCGAAAAACTTTCCAGGGCGCAACAGGCAGGCGCAAAACCACCAGTATATGGATAGCCTATTCCTCCCGGTGTTGCGGTAAGGGATAAAATGACTCCCGAGCCCTGTTTCATCATTACCCTGCCGGCGGCTACGGCGGTCAGAAACCGGGTTTGCAGGGTCCTCGTTATCGGACGTACAAAATCATCCGCTGACAGCTCGGTCAACGGCATATTCTGCTTAACCTCGATTCCAACGGCATTGAATGATATATCGACCGTACCCGCTTTTTGTATTACTTTCTCCATATGGGCCCCGATGGCCTTTTCATCCATCGCATCCACCACATCCACTTCGGCGATGCCGCCGGAGGTTATGATCTCATCGGCTGTTTTCTGCACAGAAGAATGACGATGCCCGGTGAGAAAGACCCTTGCGCCGGCGCCGGCAAGTGTTCTGGCGACGGCGCCGCCCAAAGAGCCCCCGGCTCCATATATGATCGCATTTTTGTTTTGAAGTAACATATTATTTATTTCAATGGTGATCCCTTCTTATACAGATCTTTTATGCAAATACTGAAACTGTTCCTTCTTCAATTTTTCAAACGAAGCATAGACATATTCCCTGGCGTCATCAGGAAAATTGATAATAGAAGTGTTCTCCTCGATCTTCCCTAATTCCCAATTTTTTATCACCGCCTTGTAAACAACAATATGAGAGATCAATTTCAGCAAACAGGCCGGCATGTCGTTTTCTATCAGCAGATCGCTTTTTGAAACGATGACGTCATAGATCTTCTCATTAGCAGGCATGAACACGACCTTCATATAATGTCTCCACGCCGCTAATTGTTCGTCGTTGGGCGGGTTCAGCGGGTCGAAATAAGCTCCGCCAGGTTTGTACGTTTTTCTGAACGATGCCCAGGCTTGCTCATTTGATTTCAGAAGAGAATAGAGGGGACCATACAAATCGCCTAATTGCTTGTTTATTCTATCCAGCTTGTCTTTACGCCTGGCCAGAGCCAGGTCATTGAAATATTTAACGAGATACCCGATAAAGGCGAGTAGTATCGTAACCGTCGTAGTGATAAGTAAACTACTGGATTCTTTCATATGCTGCCTGTATCAAATTCTTAATCCGGTCTCATTTGTCCAGAAACTCCAGGACCTTCCTGATCAGCGCCACCCTTTTATTGGTAAAAGGATGATCTGTTTCCCAGACTGCATAATCAAAATAAGCTTCATGGGAAGATTTTAACGCCCCTGCCAATGACTTATTCCCGGAATGTTCGTCCAGCATAATGATCTGCTTATTTGCCAATGCTTTTGCATCAGTGGCCAGGTTGAAGTAAGCAGGGTCTTTTAATACGGGACTGAATATGTCCTTCAGCGAAGAGTTCAGGACGAAATACTTGCCCCCAACGTCCGGGTTATTCGCCAGCGCCATCAGCTCTTTCTCTGTCAGCACCTTTTTATAATCTTCATAGATATTCCATGTCGACAAAGCAAAACCTTTCTTGATGTCGGGCAGTTGCTGCAGCGCCTTGAGACAGACCCACCCTCCCATACTATGCCCGAAGAGTACAATATTAGAGACATCGATCCTTAAAGAGTCCTGGTATTTTTTGCAAAAAGCAATGACATTGACTACATCCCCGACACAGTTCTTAAAACCAAATTGACCCTGACTGCCCCATGATCCGCGATAGTCAAAATAAATGACATTCCATCCATGGGCTCTCACCACCTGGGCAAGGTCGAGATTTCGCTCATTCCCCGGATAGCCGTGTAAAAGTATCAGTGTCGGATGTTTTTGCGGCCCATTGGCTTTATAAATGAAACCCGCTAAAAGGGCATCACCGGAAGGGATAAACAGCTCCGTCATCCCGGCAGGGCCACTTTGGTCCCAGCTTATGTCCCTTAATACAATCGAGTCGGTTTGCGCCAGAGCAACTTTTGACACAAAAAGACTAAAGATCACAACGAACCTTGTTAAGAATTTATGCATAGCAGTTGTACTTGTTTGGGTTATCACTTAAACATACATTTTGTTCCAGACTTGCCCAAATATTGCTGATAAAAATTCGCCCGGGTTACATCCCCAGATACCGTGTTTCGATCATCTCTTCCGATATCTGGGCATTTTTCAGGGACACTTTATATGCCTTCGCGGACGGCCGGGAACTGACGGCATGGGATACCTCATCATTTATAAAATGTACGGCCGCCCCATCATCCGCGGCATAACCGGGCACCATCCGTCCTTCCCCGATCAGTTTGTGCAGCGAAGGCCGCCGCTCTCTTTCTCCGTCATAATGAGGACAAAAACTCCCTTTAAGGA
>Ga0310811_10010903_pt1 | contig 11753 bp, 9 predicted proteins | sample YCmetagenome_FD_207642 | JGI IMG/M metagenome (GOLD analysis project Ga0310811, IMG submission 207642) | Soil microbial communities from experimental microcosm in Duke University, North Carolina, United States - YC | ecosystem: Engineered > Artificial ecosystem > Soil microcosm > Unclassified ...
GCTGCTGTCGCGGCACATTGTGCGCCACATCCCGGGCAATCCGACCATCGTCGTCCAGAACATGCCGGGGGCCGCCTCGCTCAAGGCGACCAACTACATCTACAACGTGGCGCCCCAGGACGGCACGATGATCCTGGCGCCGAACCGCACGCCGCCGTTCGTGCAGATTCTCGGTCAGCCGGGGCCGCAGTTCGAGGCGCGCAAGATCAACTGGCTCGGCAGCCTCAACAATGAGGTCGGCGTGCTCGAGGTCTGGCACACCGCACCGGTGAAGACCGTCGACGACGCCCGCGCAACGCCGATCATCCTCGGCGTGACCGCACCCGGAAGCGACTCCGAGGTGTTCCCGACGTTGATGAACAACACGATGGGAACCAAGTTCAAGATCGTGCGCGGCTATCCCGGCGCCGGCGCCATCGACCTCGCGATCCAGCGCGGCGAGGTCCAGGGCCAGTCGGATTCATTCACCTCGATGGCCCAGCGCACGCCCGACTGGCGCGACAAGTTCACCGTGCTGGCCCAGATTTCGTTCACCAAGCACCCGGCGATGCCGGACATTCCGCTCGTCACCGACTTCCTCAAGCCCGAATACCTGGCGCCGGGCGTGACGCTCGACGAGGCCAAGACCTTCTGGGACCTGATGCTGACCCAGAAGGTCATGGGACGGCCCTACGCCGTCGGCCCGGGCGTGCCGGAGGATCGCGTGCAGATCCTGCGCACGGCATTCCACGCCACCGTCGCCGACGCACAGTTCAAGGCCGACGCCGAAAAGAGCCGCAACGAGATTTTGGCGGTCGACGGCGAGGAGATCCAGGCGATGATCGCCAAGGTGGCGGCGGCGCCGCCCGCCGTGATCGCCAAGCTCAACGACGCCATCAAGTACAAAGGTGAGACGGGCCAAGCCCGCGGGGGCGAGGTCGGCGAGACGAAATCCGAGTCGAAGCCCGCCCGATAGGAGACCTGCATGGACACCGTGACCACTGCGCCCAAGCCCGCGATCCGTACCAATGGCATCCTCCACTTCACCATCTCGGTGCACGACCACGTCAAGGCGGCCCAGTACTACTCGGAGCTCCTGGGCTGCGAGATCGAGCGGGTGAGCAATCATTTCGCCTTCATGCGCACCGGTGAATCGCACTTCGTGCTGGCGAAGATGGACAATCACGTCAGCCCCAATCCGCCGCGCGGCACGAAGTTCCACCACGCCTTCATCGTCTCGCCGGAGGAGTTCGACCGCGCCGTCGAGGTCGTCACGGCGCGGGGCATCGAGCTGCTGACGCCCGGCACAGGTCCGGGCGGCCACCGGAGCTTCCCCGGCCGCCACATCTACTTCCACGACCCTGACGGCAACGGCATCGAGATCGCCGATGTCTCGGGCCACGACTGATCCCTCGCGCCCAGGTGCGGGCCTTGGCTAAACTCCCCCGCTGATCACTTCGGGAGGCGACAGTGGGCGAGTACGCATTGGGGCAGCCGGTTGCCCGGTTCGAGGATCTGCGACTGCTGCGCGGTGGCGGCCGCTACATCGACGATATGGCGCTCCCCGGCATGGCTCACGGCTGGGTGCTGCGCTCGCCCCATGCCCACGCCCGCATCGTCTCGATCGACACCGCGAAGGCCAAGGCCGCGCCCGGCGTCCTCGCCGTGCTCACCGGTGCCGACTGGCAGGCCTCGGGCTTCGGCGACCTGCCGGTGCCCGGCGAGGGACGTCGCCAGCGCTCCGGCATGTTCAGCCCGCCCTACCCGGCGCTGGCCACCGACCGCGTACGGTGGGTCGGCGACTACGTCGCCTTCGTCATCGCCGACACCGTCCACCATGCGATGGACGCCGCCGAGCTGATCGAGGTCGACTACGAGGCCCTGCCCGCCGTCACCGCGACCGCCGACGCCGCCGCACCCGGCGCGCCGCTAGTCTGGGACGACTGCGCCAGAAATATCTGCTTCACCCACAAGGCCGGCGACAAGGCGGCGGCGGACGCGGCCATCGCCTCGGCGCCGCACGTCGTCAGCCAGCGCTTCGTCATCAGCCGCGTCACCGCCGCCACCATGGAGCCGCGCGGCTGCATCGGCCAGTACGACCGCGCCGCCGACCACTACACCGCCTACACCACCTTGCAGCGCGCCCACTCGTTCCGCGCCCAGCTCGCCAGGACGCTGCGGGTGACGGAGAACCGGCTGCGGGTGGTCGCCGGCGACATCGGCGGCAGCTTCGGCATGAAGTCGGCGGTCTACAACGAAGTCGCGCTGACGCTGCTCGGCTCGAAACTCACCGGGCGCCCGGTGAAGTGGATCAGCACCCGGTCGGACGCCTTCCTCAGCGACGCCCAGGGCCGCGACAACGTCAGCGAGGCCGAACTCGCGCTCGACCGCGACGGCAAGTTTCTGGGCCTCCGGGTCAAGACCACCGCCGCCGTCGGCGCCTATTTCCAGACCGGGGCCGAGAGCTCGCCCGTGGTCAACATCGGCACGCTGGCCGGCGTCTACACCACGCCCGCGATCCACGTCGACATCACCGCCGTCTTCACTCACACCCATCCGATGCGGCCCTACCGCGGCAACGGGCGCCCCGAGGCCGCCTACGTCATCGAGCGGCTGATCGACCTCGCCGCCGACCAGCTCAAGCTCGACCCGGCCGAGATCCGGCGCCGCAACGTCATCCCGCCGTCGGCGATGCCCTACAAGACGGCGCTGACGTTCACCTACGACTCGGGCGAGTTCGAGCGGAACATGGACCTCACGCTCGCCATGGCCGACTACGCGGGCTTCGAGGCGCGCCGGGCGGAGGCCAAGGGCCGCGGCAAGCTGCGCGGCATCGGTCTCTCCAACTCGATCGAGAAGGCCGCGTCGCCCGGCTACGAAGGCGCCGAAATCCGGTTCGACCGCGGCGGCACCGTGACCGTGCTGTCAGGCGCCGTCACCCAGGGCCAGGGTCACGAGACGGTCTTCAAGCAGCTCGTCTGCGACCGCCTCGGCATCGACCCCAAGGACGTCACCTACGTCCAGGGCGACACCGACAAGGTGTTCTTCGGCGAGGGCACCGGCGGCTCCCGAACCGCCACCATCGGCGGCGCGGCGGTCCTGGCGGCCACCGACAAGATCATCGCCAAGGGCCGGCGCATCGCCGCACGCATGCTGGAGACGACGCCTGAGGACATCCAGTTCGACGGCGGCGCCTTCTCGACGCCGAAGACCAACCGGCGCCTCACGGTGCAGGAGGTGGCGAAGGCCTCGCTCGAGCCCAAAAACCTCCCCGACGGCGACGAGCCGGGCCTGCTCGCGACCGCGGTTTTCCATAATCCCGCGGAGAACTTTCCCAACGGCTGTCACATCTGCGAGGTCGAGATCGACCACGACACCGGGACGATCGAGATCGTCCGCTACTCGGTGGTCGACGACGTCGGCACCGTGCTCAATCCCCTCCTCCTCAAAGGCCAGATCCGGGGCGGCGTCGCCCAGGGCGTCGGGCAGATACTCATGGAGCAGATCCGCTACGACGGGGACGGCCAGCTCCTCACCGGCTCCTTCATGGACTACGCCATGCCGCACGCCGTCGATCTCAGCCGCATCGCCATCAAGAGCAACCCGGTGCCGACCAAGACCAACCCGCTCGGCGTCAAAGGCGCCGGCGAAGCGGGCTGCGTCGGAGCACTTCCGGCAGTCGCCAACGCCATTGCCGACGCGCTGTCGCCGCTCGGTGTCACACACCTCGAGATGCCGACGACGCCGGAGCGGGTGTGGCGAACGATCCGCGAGGCGACGGCGCGCGCCTGACTCTCGCCGCGCGTGCGGACGCTCACGAGATTGGGAGCGACGCGAAGCCGCGCGATGGCGAATCGGCCGCGCGCGACTCGCGCGACCGCCACACTCTCTAACGAATGGTAAAAAAACGCGGCGCGAGTCGCGCCGGTTTGTGTTCTCACCGCCACGCGCTCGCCCGAATCGAAAAAAATTCGGGCGCGACCCGAATTTTCCCTTGCGCTGGCGGCTATTTGATCTATTTACGCGTTCAGACGCCAATCGCACGTGCCCAAGGCCCCTCAGTAGGGTCAAGCAACGACGTGTACGCGTCCTTTTCGGTAGAGCCGGTCGACAGTGGGCCGGAGCCTTAAGGGAGGTGGATACAATGTCCGGGCACGCTCTTGCGCCCTATCCGCGAACCAAACGGTGATCGCTCGAATGACCGGCATGTTGCTGGTCCGTCTCGAGCGTGAGCGCGTTTCTCCTTTTGCAGCTACGCCGGTCGAGCCGTCGGGCAACGAACCGATGTCCGGTGAACGTGTAACGGAGGGATCCCGCATCGGGCCGCAGGCCTGGGCGGGAGGGTGGAGTTGAATATGGAATACAAGAAGCACGCCGCCTTCGGCGGTCGGTTGGTCATCATCGGGTGCGGCTCGATCGGGCAGGGTGTCCTGCCGCTGATCCTGCGCCACATCGACATCCCGACCGAGAACGTCGTCATCATCACCGCCGAGGAGCGCGGGCGCGAGGTCGCGGCCGAGTACGGAGTCCGCTTCGTCATCGAGCCGCTGACCCTGGACAACTACCAGACCGTTCTCGGCCCCCTGGTGGGCCCGGGCGACTTCCTGCTCAACCTGTCGGTCGACGTCTCCTCGATCTCGCTGTTCGAGTTCGCCCACGCCAAAGGCGCCTTCTACCTCGACACCTGCATCGAGCCCTGGCCCGGCGGCTACACCGATCCGTCGCTCAGCCCCTCGGAGCGCTCCAATTACGCGCTGCGCGAGAAGGCGCTGGCTATCGCCCTGAAGTACCAAGGTGGCCCGACCGCCGTGCTGACTCACGGCGCGAACCCCGGGCTCGTCTCGCACTTCGTCAAGGAAGCGCTGCTCAACATCGCCAAGGACACCGGCCACAAGGTGCGCAAGCCGCGCGACCGCATTGGCTGGGCGCTGCTTGCCCGCGATATCGGGGTCAAGGTCATCCATATCGCCGAGCGCGACACCCAGGTCGCGATGGAGCCGAAGCAGCGCGACGAGTTCGTCAACACCTGGTCGGTGGACGGATTCGTCAGCGAGGGCCAGCAGCCCGCCGAGCTCGGCTGGGGCACCCACGAACGTCACTTCCCGGCGGATGCGCGCCGGCACGAGTTCGGCTGCGACGCGGCGATCTACCTGATGCGCCCGGGTGCCGGCACGCGCGTGCGCACCTGGACGCCGATGGAGGGTCCGTTCCACGGCTTCCTCGTGACCCACAGCGAGGCGATCTCGATCGCCGACTATTACACGCTGGCCGAGGGTGGCACGCTCCATTACCGCCCAACGGTGCACTACGCCTATCACCCGTGCGACGACGCCGTGCTGTCGCTGCATGAGCTCGCAGGCAACAACTGGACGCTGCAGTCGACCAAGCGGCTGATGGTCAACGAGATCGCCCACGGCGTGGACGAACTCGGCGTGCTGCTGATGGGCCACGCCAAAGGCGCGTACTGGTACGGATCGCGGCTGTCGATCGACGAGGCGCGCAAGCTGGTGCCGCACAACAACGCGACCAGCCTGCAGGTCACTGTCGCGGTCCTCGCCGGCATGATCTGGGCGATCGAAAATCCGCGCGCCGGCATTGTCGAGGCCGACCAGATGGACCATGTGCGCGTGATGGAAATCGCTCGGCCTTATTTGGGCGAAGTTGTCGGCGTGTACTCCGATTGGACGCCGCTCGAGGGGCGCAATCGGCTGTTCCCGGAGGAGCTCGATCCCTCCGATCCCTGGCAGTTCAAGAATTTTCGCGTCGCTTGAGCGGCGTGTTTAGGAGCACCCAGCAGAAATGACCAAGAAGATCGACCGTTTTCTTGCCGAGCAGCGACCGGCGACGCCGTTCCTCGTCGTCGATCTCGACGTGGTGGGCGACAACTATCGTCGTCTGCGCGCCGCCGTGCCCGGAGCCGGGATCTACTACGCGGTGAAGGCGAACCCCGCGCCGGAGATCTTGAAGCTCCTGACGCGGCTCGGGTCGTCGTTCGACACCGCGAGTGTCAACGAGATCGACATGGTGCTGGCGACGGGCGCGGGCGCCGAGCGGATCTCCTATGGCAACACCATCAAGAAAAAGAGCGACATCGCCGCCGCCTTCCAGCGCGGCGTGCGGCTCTACGCGTTCGACTCCGACGCCGAGCTCGGCAAGATCGCCGACGCGGCCCCCGGCTCGAAAGTGTTCTGCCGCATCCTGACCTCCGGCGCCAACGCCGAGTGGCCGCTGTCGCGCAAGTTCGGCTGCGACGTCGAGATGGCGCGGCAGCTCCTGATCGCCGCCGCCAAGCGCGGCGTGATCCCGCACGGCGTGTCGTTCCACGTCGGCTCGCAGCAGCGCGACCCGGCGCAATGGGACGCGGCGGTGGCGCAGGCCGCCTGGCTGTTCCGCGAGTGCGAGCAGGCCGGCGTCCAGCTCAACATGCTCAACATCGGCGGCGGGTTCCCGACCCGCTATCGCAAGCTGGTGCCGAAGATGGCCGACTACGGCAATGCCATCTACGAGTCGATCGGCCGTCACTTCGGCAACCGGATTCCCGACATCATCGTCGAGCCCGGCCGCCAGATGGTCGGCTCGGCCGGCGTGATCCAGACCGAGGTCGTGCTGATCTCGAAAAAGTCGGATGGCGACGCAAAGCGCTGGGTCTACCTCGACATCGGCAAGTTCGGCGGCCTGGCCGAGACGATGGACGAGGCGATCCAGTACCCGATCGTGTCGGGCCGCAAGGGCGCCGCCCAGCCGGTGGTGCTCGCGGGTCCGACCTGCGACTCGGCCGACATCCTGTACGAGAAGGCGGACTACCGTCTGCCGGAGGACCTCGAGATCGGCGACAAGCTCGAGATCCGATCGGCAGGCGCGTACACGACGACGTACGCGTCGGTGGCCTTCAACGGCTTCGAGCCGATCAAGACGTACTGCATCTAAGGGCAAAGCAATGGTCACATTGACCCCGGAACGGCCCGAACACGGGCCGGCCGTCGATCGCCTGCTCGACTCCGCGTTCGGCAGCGAAGCGCGGTGGCACAAGACCTGTCAGCGTCTGCGCGACGGACAGGAGCCGCTGCGCGAGCTCAGCCTCGTCGCCATCGCCGACGAGCGGCTGGTCGGCACCGTCCGCCTGTGGCCGGTGCGCGCCGGCGGCCGACGCGCGCTGATGCTCGGCCCGCTCGCGGTCGACAACCGCTGGCGCGACCACGGCGTCGGTTCTGACCTCATGACCGAGGCACTTCGCCGTGCCCGCGCCGCCGGCGAAAAGGCCGTGCTGCTGGTCGGCGATGAGCCCTACTACAAGCGCTTCGGCTTCACGCCGGCGCCGATGAAGGGCCTGTGGATGCCCGGTCCGGTCGACCGCGCCCGCTTCCTTGGCGCGGAGCTGACCCCCGACGCCCTTACGGGTGCGCGCGGACCGGTGTTGCCGCTCGCCGCCTGAGCGATCGGGCAGGCCCACGAAAAAACGGCGCCCGTCGCGAGACGGGCGCCGTTGTCGTTTGGGCCGACGCCTAGCTCGGCGTGCGGACCCGCCTCGTTGCGCGCTCCCGTTCGTCGATGTAGCCGCGGATCGTGGGATCGACCGCGCCCATACGGCCGCCGAACCACGCCGCGATTCCACCGAGCACCAGCGCCACGAACCCGAACAGCGCGGCACGCGAAACCACGCGTGACGCGGTGTCCGCCGCCTGGGCCGCGTCCTGCTTCGCCCGCGCGACGGCATCGCGATATTGCTGCTCGTACTGCGAGAGTTGCTGGTTGGCCTGATCCTCGGAGATGTTCTGGGACTGGGCGAGCAACTGCACCGCACGGTCGTGTGCCTGCTGTTGCTGCTGCGGATCGCCGCTCACCGTCGCCCGCACCGCCTGAGTGGCGGCGTCGCGCATCTGCTGCGGATCGGTTCCGCCGGTGCGGCTCCGGATCTGATCGGCGATGCCGCTGAACGGATCCGGATTGTTGGCGACCATCGGCGCCGCGGTCTGAGCTGCCTGGCCGACGGCCTTGCCGAGGCCGCCGGTGATCGAGCCCAGCACGTTGAGGCCGCCGCCGATCACGCTGCCGATCGCCGTCGTCAGCAACCAGAACACCAGCAGCGTCGACAGCGCCCAGGTGGTGACGCCGTGCCAGCCGGTGGTCGATTCCTTCGGCCGGCCGGACAACCGCCCGGCGACGATGCCGCCGCAGAACGCGGCGATGATGCCCGCCACCGTCCACCAGATGCCGGCGCCCAACGAGAACGACTCGGCGTCGGGCGTGCCGCTCCCCATCGGGTGGATGGTCGCGGCACCGATGCCGATGCCCAGCATGTTGAGGAGCAGTTGCACCACCAGCGAAATCACGACGCCGGCGAGCACTGCCCCCCAGGATACGTTGTTGATGAGGACGGTCCGCATATCCTCCGCCGGGGTGACGGGGCTCATATGCGGCGCGCCCTCGGGACGACTGTACTCGGCCATGACTGCCTCCTTGCGGGTGGAAATTGCTGCTCACCAACCGCCCGGCTCGGGCAAGGTTCCGAACGCCCGCCGAGCTTCGCAATGTCACCGAACTGCCTTATAAGGAGGCGGCTTCGCGCAACGGGGGAGACACACGATGGATAGTTTGAAGGGATCAATTCTCGAATTTCTGGAAAGCACGCCGAAGCGCAGCTTCGTGCTGTACCCGATCGTGGTGATCGTGTTCGAGCTGCTGATCCACGACGGCCACCTCAACTTCGTGATCTGGGGCGTGCCGCTCCTGATCTGGGGCTACGGCCAGTACCGCCTGATGCGCGGCTATCGCGGGCGCCTCGGCGGCGGCGGTCCCGGCCTGCAGGCGCAGCCCGACCACATCGTCGACACCGGGCCATACGCCTACACCCGCAACCCGATGTACCTCGGGCACCTGATCTTCATGACAGGGCTCGCGATCACCTTCCAGTCGTGGCTCGCGCTGATCATCCTGCTGGTTAACATCCCGTGGTTCCACAAGCGGGTGCTGGGCGACGAGGTGAAGCTCGAAAAGCGGTTCGGCGCCGAGTACGTCGCCTACAAGGCGCGGGTGAAGCGCTGGATTCCCTACGTCGTCTGAGGTCCCCCGGCGCCACAAGCCCAGGTCCTGCGCCGGCGTCCGGGCTTTCCGGACGCCGGCCGGAGCCCGCCAAGTCCGCCCTGAACTTTCTGGCCGCCGCCCTATAATCGGCGGCCATCTCAGCTAGCGGATCCGCCCATGCCCCGAGCCGCCCGCCCCGCAGCCCCCGCAGACGATCTCGCCACTGCGGCGAAGGCTCGGGACTCCGGGCACGGGCCATTGACGGCGGAGCTCACGGACTTCTGCCAGAGCGGCATCAGCATTGTCCTTGGCTCGCGGAGCGCCGACGGCTTCCCTGTGGCCGGACGGGCGCTCGCCTGCATCATCGGGCCTACCGGCGTCGTCCGGCTGCTGCTGGCGCAGGCACCCAACCGGCCCCTGCTCGCCGCCATCGCCCGGGGTGGCGCGATCGCCGCCACCTTTACCCGGCCACAGAATCACCGCTCGATCCAGCTCAAGTCGTCACGCGCGCGGCTTGGCGAATGCGCGCCGCACGAGCGCAGTGTCGTCGAAGCGCAGTGCGCCGGCCTGGTCGACGAGCTGATGGGCGTCGGCTACTCCGAGCCGTTCGCGGCGACCTATTGCGCGTGGAAGGACCGTGACCTGGTCGCCATCGAGTTCGCGGTCGAGGGCGCCTTCGTCCAGACGCCGGGCCCCGGCGCGGGCAGCGCCCTGCCATGAGCGGCTTCACGATCGAGGACATCCGGTCGTGCCTCGAGGGCGCGGTGCCCTCGATCCTCGCCACCTGCGACCGGCAGGGCGTGCCGAACGTGTCGCTGATCTCGCAGGTCCACTACGTCGACCGTGACCGGGTCGCGCTGAGCTATCAGTTCTTCAACAAGACGCGGCGCAACATCCTCGACACCCGCGCCGCGTCCGCCACCGTCGTCGACCCGATCACGCTCGCCCAGTACGCTCTCGACCTCGAGTATGAGGAAACCCAGACCGAGGGACCGCTGTTCGAGAGCATGAAGGCGAAGCTTGCCGGCATCGCCTCGCACACCGGCATGGCCGCCGTGTTCCGCCTGCTCGGCGCCGATGTCTTCCGCCTCAAGGCGATCACCCCGGTCGAGGTCGAGACGCTCGCTCCGACGGCGGCCAGCCGCAACCTGATGGGCGCCGTCCGACGGAGCTGCGCCGAGCTGGCCAAGGCCGCCGAGCTCGACGACCTGCTCGATCTCACCCTGTGCTGTCTCGAGCGCAACTTCGGCATCCGCCATTCGATGGTGCTGATGCTGGATCCGGAGCTCGACCGCCTCTACACCGTCGCGTCGCACGGCTACGAGCGCTCCGGCATCGGGTCGGAGGTCGCGCTCGGCGAAGGCGTCATCGGCGTGGCAGCGCGCGAACGGGTGCCGATCCGGATCAGCTTCATGACCTCGGAGTACCGCTACGGCGACGCGATCCGCGAAAGCGCGGCGCGGGCCGGCGTCGCCTTCGATCCGGCGACCGAGATTCCGTTTCCCGGCCTGGCCGAGCCGGAGAGCCAGATCGCGCTGCCGATCCTCCACGGGGGGCGGACGCTCGGCGTCCTGTTCGCGGAAAGCACCGAGCCGATGCGGTACTGCTATGAGGAGGAGGACGCGCTCGCCGTCGTCGCCGACCATGTCGGCGCGCTCGTCTCGCTGCTGCCGGGCGACGTGACGGGCGTAGAGTCCGCGCCGCCGGCGCGGCCGGCAATCGACCGCGCCCGCACCATCACGGTGCGGCGATATCCCACCGACAACAGCATTTTTCTCGACCACGGCTATCTCATCAAGGGAGTCGCCGGGGCGATCTTCTGGAAGCTGGCGACGGAATACACGCGGCATGGCCGCACGGAGTTCACCAACCGCGAGTTGCGCCTCGACCCCGCTCTGCGGCTGCCGGAATACGTCGAGAATCTCGAAGCGCGGCTGCTCCTTCTGCGCCGCCGCCTCCAGGAGCGCAACAGCGGAATCCGCCTGGAAAAGCATGGGCGTGGCCGGTTCCGCCTGGTGCTGGACTGCGGCCTCAAGCTCGAGAACATGAGCGCCGGATCGACCGCGCCGCCGGCGGTTTAGCAAACTTTTAGCATTCGCTGCGGGAAGTCTTAGCAACCGCAGCGCGCCGGCCTCGCGTATGAGTCCGCTTCAACACAGGCTTGGAGCGGACGCACATGACACCGGAGCTCAAACGGCTGGCCCTCGAGCGCATGATGCTCATCAGGGCCCACGAACAGGCGGCGGTCGCGCTGCAGCAGTCCGGGCAGGCCCCCGGCACCTGTACCTCGGTGGGGCAGGAGGCCTCCGCCGTCGGCGTCGTGTGGGCTCTGACGCCGCACGACGAAATCCTCACCAACCATCGCAGCGCCGGGCACCTCCTCGCCCGCGGCGCCGATCCGCGACGCATCATGGCGGAGATCATGGGCCGGGCCGACGGCTACTGCGGCGGCAAGAGCGGCTCGCTCCACATCTCCGTCAAGGACCTCGGTGTCCTGCTGACGTCGACCATCGTCGGCGGCGAGCTCGGGCTGGTCACCGGCGTGGCGCTGTCGCGCAAGATGCAGCGCCGGCCCGGCGTCGTGGCCTGCTTCTTCGGCGACGGCGCCGCGTGCGAGGGCCGGTTCCACGAATCGGTCAACCTCGCCGCGGTCTGGAACCTGCCGATTCTCTACGTGTGCGAAAACAACGAGTGGCAGGCGTTCGTGCACCGCCGCGAGACGATGCTGACCGAGCGGATCGGCGACCGCGCTG
>Ga0310811_10010904_pt1 | contig 11752 bp, 10 predicted proteins | sample YCmetagenome_FD_207642 | JGI IMG/M metagenome (GOLD analysis project Ga0310811, IMG submission 207642) | Soil microbial communities from experimental microcosm in Duke University, North Carolina, United States - YC | ecosystem: Engineered > Artificial ecosystem > Soil microcosm > Unclassified ...
CCTTCGTGACCGTGCCCTCGACGGATGTAAACCGATGCTTTTCAACCGTGTCCTTGAGCTTTTCTGTCTGCATGTAAACGTTGGATTGAGCCGGATTCAGGATCCAATCCTCATTGAGGAAGCTCTGGGCGCCAGCAGATTGCAGCCCTGCCATCAGTCCTAAAGCGACACAGGCAATGATCCTCATGATTTCCATTCGTACCTCACAGCGGATTTTGGATCGGCGTTGGTCGCTTGCGATACGGTTCTAAGGACAGCCGCTCTTCGCCCATCGCATCAGCGCAAGCTTGAGGGTGCCGCCGAATGGATGCGGCACACGCAGGACGTTTCGGGGTTGCCGCACGTATGTGAGCGCCTGCTGACAGAGCCGATCTTTATTCCACTGATGGCAATTGGTGCACTTCTTTTTCCATAAGTTCTCGTCGAGGCCTTCGACGGGAGAGAACAGCGGCACGGTGTTGATCATTTCGTCGATGGAATGGCCATTCACCGGAAAAGGCCCGAACGGAATCGGCTGATCGAAATGCAGGACGTCTTCCGGCCGCATCGCGGCCGTGGCGTTTTTGTGCGTGGGCGGCTGCGTCGAGGCCGCCGCAGCAGGAGCCGATGATGCGGCGGGCGCAGTGGCGGCGGCTGGCGGGGCCACAGGCGAGGCGGCGGGTGCAGGCTTCGCCGCGGTGTTCGGCGGAACTGCTGTGGATTGGCCGGGAGATGGGGCATTGTCCGCCAGGAGGGCGTTTGCCTCGGCGGCTGAAATCTTCTGCAACTCTTGAAGCTGCGCCCAACCGCCGATCGGCGTGCCCTCGGTCGGCGACTCCAATTTTCGCGCGACAAACGCCCATTCGGCACCTTTCGCCGTCGCCGTCCGGGTCACGCACGCGACATCGCCATCGTACAGTGCGTCAATGTAGCGATCGCCCGCCGGCTCCTGGGCGACGTTGAGCATGCTCGTATTCACTTTAAAGAGCGTGCATGCGGATTCCTGGGCCCAAGCCGCTCCAGTCCCGTATATCAGCGCCAACGCGACTACTATCCGGCGTATCATCCCTCGTGTCCTTCGATATGCGCTTCGCCAAGCCGCGCCGACACTCCCATGGGCAAGGTATTCAGTTCCCGTTGCTGCTGCAAGGGACGATATAATGCCGCGTTGCAGGATGCGACGCGAATAGCCGCCTACAGCACTCGAGCCAACGGACTCACACCACTTGAGATCGCAGCGCTTCCAGGAGGACCAACTGATGGGAGTTCATAAAACTGGATCGTTTTTAGATCTACTCGGTCGCAGCGATCAATTCGAACGCCAAATGATCTTGCTGTTGCTCATCAGTATTGCGCTCTGTCTCCCGCCGAGGGTCGCGGCGCTCGCCGCTACTAACGCCAGCCCGCAGCCGCTCGTGCTGGAGACGACCATTGCGCTCCCGAACGCGCCGGGCCGAATTGATCATATGGACATTGATCTGGCCCGCAAACGCTTGTTCATTGTGGAACTTGGCAATGGCAGCGTCGATGTCGTCGATCTTTTAAGCCGGAAGGTCATTCATCGGATCACCAAATTGGATGAGCCGCAGGGCATCGTTTATATTCCGAAGGCCGATCTGGTCGCGATTGCCTGCGGCGGCGACGGCACCGTCAGAATGTTCAGTGGTGCCGACTTTGTGCCGCGTGGCGTCGTCAAGCTGGGGGATGATGCAGACAATGTCCGCCTTGATCCGCGTAGCGGAAACATCGTCGTCGGCTATGGCAAGGGCGGGCTCGCGGTCATCGATCCGGTGAAGGCGATCAAACTCAAGAACATCCATCTCCCGGGTCACCCCGAAGGCTTTCAATTTTCTGACGGTCGAGCCTATGTGAACGTGCCCGAGGCAAGACAGATCGATGTCGCCGATCTAAGCTCCGGGAAGCTCGTCGCGACATGGATGCCGCCGCATTTATCGTCGAACTTTCCGATGGTGATCGGCGGGGAGGGCGCCGTCGCCGTCGTATTTCGCGCTCCGGCCCGTCTGGCGTTGTTCGATCCCACAGACGGACATATCGCAACCGCGGCCGACACTTGCGCAGATGCGGACGACGTCTTCTTCGATGCAAGGCGTCTGCGCTACATCGTAAGCTGCGGCGCTGGTGCAATCGACGTTTTCCAGACCGCAGGCAGCGGTCTCAAGCATGTCGCGCGCATCTCGACCTCCCGTGGCGCCCGCACGAGCCTGTTCGTTCCGGAACTCGATCGCCTATTCCTCGCTGTCCGCGCCAGATCCATCGGCGCCGATGCCGCGATCCAGATCTTTCGTCCAATGCCGTAGGATGCTTGAGATGGCAATTGATGAACCGGCCAGCCGCCTTAACCACGCCAGTTGCGAAGCCGAGAGTGCTGACAAACTGAATAGGCTATGCTGACACACTTCGTTAACCTATTAACAAGCTGCTTTTGCTAGTCTCCATTGGTTTTGGGAGGCCGACATGCGGAACGCCAATGCGGTTGCCGCTCTGAGCGAATTGCGCGGCGGAGCCGTGTTACTGTTCCTCGCTTTGGCCGGGATCATAATATTCCCTTCGGTGACACGATCTGCGGAGTTGCAGCGCTTTACTGTCGAAATGCCGGCCTCGTTGCCGGCGTCCGCGACCAGCGGAGTCCTCTGGTTCGCGTTGATGGGTGCATTCTGCGTAGTCTGCCTTGCAATCACAATGCGCCTCATGCGCCAGAAGCAGCGCATAGAAGAAGCCCTTAACAACATGTCTCAAGGGCTCGCGATGTTCGATGCGACCGGGCGCGTGGTGCTGTTTAACTCGCGCTATTTGGAGCTGTACGGATTGTCAGCGACTTGGCTTCGCCCCGGTCGTACTCTTATCGACCTCCTTGAAGAACGGCGGAAAGCCGGCAACTTCAAAGGCGATCCGGAAAAGCGTTTGGCTGAGCTTCTTGTCAAGATGCGAAGCGGTCAAACGATGCGCGAAATCAGGGATGTGGGCGAAGGACGTTTTTACAGCATTGCTAATTGGCCGACCTCGGATGGAGGCTGGGTCTCGACACACGATGATATCACCGATCAGCAACGTGAAGAAGGTGAGCGCAACCGCCTGGCTGGAGAAGAACAACGTCGCATCGCCCTGGATCACGCCATCGGTAGATTTCGTTCGCGTGTAGAAGGCGTACTCACGCTTCTGGTGGATCATGGGAGCGCATTGCGGACGACAGCGAAAGTCTTATTTGGGTCCTCCAATAACACTTCACAGCGCGCGGAAGGCGCCGTCAATATTTCGCATGACGCATCGACCAGCGTGCAAACGGCATCTGTGGCAACCAAGGAGTTATTGTCCTCGATAACGGAAATCAACCGTAAGCTCGCTCAGACCAATAAGCTTGTCGAGATCGCAGTAGGCGAAGCGAGGAGCACCAACGAGGAGATAGGCAGCCTCGCTCATGCCGCGGAAAGAATAGGCGAAGTCGCCAAGCTCATTCAAAACATAGCAGGCCAAACAAATCTGTTGGCGCTCAATGCGACGATCGAGGCGGCGCGTGCTGGTGAAGCCGGGCGCGGATTTGCGGTTGTCGCATCGGAAGTGAAATCACTGGCCGTTCAGACGGGTCAAGCGACCGAGGAGATTGGAAATTATATCTCCGCTGTGCAGAGCCGAGCAACCGTAGCTGTTGAAGCGATCGGTCGCATCGTTGTGCGCATGCAGGAGATCAGCGGTGTTGCTGCCTCCGCAACGGCGTTCGTTCAACGCCAGGATGCAGCGACGGATCAAATCGCAAGACACGTCGCGAGTGCGGCCGGAGGCGCCGACGAAATATCTTCAACGCTTGGCGTCGTCGCCGACGCGGCTACGGAAACGCATGTTTCCGCACAGGCCGTGCTCACCACCTCCACCGCGGTCGAGGCATCCGCCGCAGAGCTGCGTAAGGAGGTAGAAGCCTTTCTTGCTCAGGTCGCAGCCTAGTGCTGAATTCATGCAGGACAGGGGCCGAGATCGCTCTCAATGCTCAGGCGCTGGTGCTGCCACGCCTGAGAATTCTTCCGCATGCGCGCGCACATTTCGAGGGAAGCTTTGGCTGCATGCGAAAACAGGCTTTCCTTATGGCTATCCTCTTCCCGGGGTTAGGCGCGTTCTCCACAGCGGGCACAAGTCCTATAAGCCAGGCCCCTGAACCAGCACTCCGCTTTATTTGATCTCGGGCGGAATCTGAAACAGCGCGGCAATCTGCGCGGCTGAAAGCGGTGCGGAAAGAAACTTAAAAGTCACACCATCGGCCATCACCGAGTCGAGACCGGAAATATGGTCCACCTTCATGTTTTCTCTCGGATAAAAAACATCGCGGACCTGCATTGCAGTCTCAGATGAAACTCCTGCAAACGTTGCATAAGCGCTGAGCCCGGCAGGATCGGTATACATCCAGTCCAACGTATCCCGATATGCCTGAACGAAACGTGCGACCACATCCTTGTTCTTGTGCAGGTAGCCAGCGTTAGCAACGATCAATCGAATTGTCTGGTCACGGAAGTAGGGCAGATCGCTGCCACGTCCGACAATGCGGATTTTTCCCGTCTGCACAGCATCTAAACCAAATGGCGGTGACGACCACCCGACGTCAATCTGGCCCGACATAACCTGAGTCATCGTCGAGGCAGTCCCGCCGGTGGCGACCGGCTTAGCCTGAATGTTGTAAAATTTTTGAAATCCGAGAACTTCGAGATGACTTGATGCCCCGGCCGACGAATAAGCGATGGTTTTCTCCGCTGCATCCTTCATGCTTTTAATCGGCGAATTAGCTGGTACGAACCAATATTCGCTTGATCCGGTGCTGGCGTTCCCAATTGCAAGCAACGGCGCCCCTTTTCCGAAAGCATTCATGACCGCGGTGGTGCCAAGACCAATTCCGATGTTCACGCTGCCGGAAATGACCGCCTGCTGCGTTTCACCGCTACCTTGCGTGTAAAGAATATTCAGCACCAAGCCCCGCTTCTTGAAAAAGCCGGCCTTCTGGCCCAGTTCCGAGGCGGCTGTCTCCCAATTTCCCCGTGCACCCACCGCAAGCGTAATTTGGTCGTCCGCAAAGGCATCCGTGCCCACCACGGTCAAAAGCCCAAGTGCAAGAAACATCGCTTTCGGAATTCCAATCACCATCATAGCCTTTCTTTACGGCACTCGACGCCTCAGCCTAAGCATCACGCGGCCTAAAGTATCGAAAAATCGGTCCAGGAAAAGCACGCGCGTCAACTCGATCTCAACATCACTTAGCGCGCGCGCCCGACGACAGGCTGTGGCAGGACTACCGGCGGCATCTATCAGGACTACCGACATCTATATTGTCTGCCGCCGCTCGAAGTCGAACGCGACAAGAAAATCTTCGAAGCAATTCACCTGTCGTGCCGGTCATCGGGGTCGGAGCCTTAGGCCGGCTGCCGCTCGCGCAAAAAAGACTGGATGGCCGCGAGGAATTTATCCGGCGCCTGCATCTGCGGAACATGGGCGCAGCCGGGCAGCGTGACGAGCCGCGCGTTCGGCAGACTCGCCGCAAGTTCGTGCGACATGGCGGGCGGCGTGGCCTCGTCCTCTTCGCCGACCAGGACCAGGACCGGAACCTCAACCTTGTGCAGGGCTGCCCGCAAATCCATGGTCGCCAGCGCCGTGCAGGCGCAGCAGGGGGATGGAAGCGCTCTTTATTCGGGGATCATCACGTATACGGAATGGAAGGTGTTCGTTTCTACAGCCGCCTCAAAACTATCACGGGGGCTGGCCCACGGCCCGTCAGGGCAGCGCGGATTTCGTAATGAAGAATGCGTAACCGCGACGTGACTGGATGCGGGCGCGCCGCACGTACCAGTGCGTCCGATCTTGATTGCTTAACAGGGGCCGCTTTCAGCTTACGTATTTCGCTTCCAGCCCATCTCGTGAGCACGTGGCGCTCCAGTTCGCGCGTTCGTGCCCATTAGTTTGATATTGTGACCTTGGCGCGCAGCACGACAAAGCGCCTTGCGACACACGGCGAAATCGATCGTAAGACTGAAATTTTGACGGTTCCCGCCGGCCGCGTGAAACGCCGTGAGGAGATTAAAATACGATGACTGCCAAAGCCATATTCCTCCTCCCGTGCTCCTAGGAAATAATCCCTGGGTCACTGGTTCATCTGCTCCGCTCGCGGGAACGTTCCGATCAGCAAAGTGTTGATTTTCGACCGGTAAATGGCCGGTGCACTCGGAAGGAGCAAACCAATGAAATCTAGGCTTTTATTGCCGACTGCGTTTTTGGCTAGCCTTCTGGTTTCGGGGGCAGCTCTAGCGCAAGGGACTGTTCGTGGAGCAGCGGAAGGCGCCGATGAAGGCGGCAGAGCGGCTGGGCCAGTGGGCGCAATTGTCGGCGGCGCCGTAGGAGCCGCGACTGGTACGGTTGGCGGAATTCTTGGCGTCGATGATCGCCCCCGCTTCCACGAATATGCTGTGCGTGAACGGAAAGACAGACGCGTTTACAGATATAACCAAGACCTTCGTGTAGGCGTGGTGCTTCCCGAGGAAGGCGTTACCTACTACGAGGTCCCAGCGGAGTATCATGTGCCCGCTGGTTACCGCTACACATACGTAAACGATGAGCCGGTGCTGGTTGAGGCCCGGACGAGACGCGTTGTCGAAATCATTAAATAAGCAAAAGATACTTACGAAGGCCTCGAGGACGTTCGAGGCCTTCATTTCCGTCATCTTCGGCCCGCCGTTATGGGGTCGTGTGAATAGCTCAGAACGTTTCAGTGGCTTCTTGAACGCCCAGGACTGTATGGAGAATTTTTAGTGGATCGCCGACGTTTTATCGCCGGCTCAGCTGCAGCACTATTGTTGGCTGAACGCGGGCTCGACCCCAGCATGGCGGTGGCACAACAGCCGTCGCCTCAGGCAATGCCTTTCGACGCCGAAACCGCTCGGCAACTTGCCCGGCAGCTTGCCTCAAAACCCTTCAAGGAACAGGATAAGTCGCTTCCGAAGGAGCTGCAGGATCTGGACTATGATGCCTATCGGACGATCCGGTTCAAGCCGGATGCAGCCCTTTGGCGCAAGGACGGTCTTTCCTTTCAAGTACAGTTCTTCCACCGCGGTTTCATATTCAACGACCGCGTCGAGATTTACGAAGTGAGCGAAGGCAAATCACGCCCGATCGCCTACTCCCCCGATATGTTTGATTTTGGGAAAGTGACGCCGCCACCGCCAGGAGCCGATGTCGGGTTTGCCGGATTTCGGCTCCATGCACCCATTAACCGGCCCGACTATTTTGACGAAGTCGGTGTCTTTCTCGGTGCGACTTATTTTCGCGCCGTGGCGAAGGACGAGATTTATGGCCTTTCCGCGCGTGGTCTTACCATCCAGACCGCTGATCCGCGCGGCGAGGAATTTCCCGCGTTCAGAAAATTCTGGATCGAGAAGCCGGCAAAGCACTCGAATTCAATCGTCGTACACGCATTGCTGGACAGCAAGAGTGCGACAGCAGCTTACCGTTTCACGATTCGCCCCGGCAAGACGACGATCTATGACGTCGAGATGAATCTCTATCCACGCGTAGAGATTGCAGAGTCTGGCATCGGGCCCAACACGAGCATGTTTTTTTTCGATTTCAATGACCGCGTCGGTGTTGATGATTTTCGTACAGCCGTTCACGACTCTGATGGATTGGCGATGCGTAATGGTCGCGGTGAAGAAATCTGGAGACCGGTCACGAACCCACGCGATCTGCAGGTTAGCGTTTTTTCCGACGTGAACCCGCGCGGCTTCGGTCTCTTGCAAAGAGAACGAAATTTCGCAGCATACGAAGATCTCGAGTCTCGCTTCGAGAAGCGGCCGAGCCTCTGGGTCGAGCCGATCGGAGATTGGGGAGAAGGAGCCATTTATCTCGTGGAAATTCCGACCAAGGAAGAAATCCACGACAACATCGTCGCCTTCTGGCGGCCGAAAGATGTGCTTCGGGCGAAAGGGGAATACAACTTCACCTATCGTCTGCACTGGGGGCCGGGAGAAGCCAACCGGTCTTCGCCCGCCCGGTTTGGAAAAACGCGCGTCGGCGGGGGCCCTGACGGCACTAGGCGTTTTATCCTCGACGCTACCGGCGATGCGTTAAAGGTGGAGGATGTTTCCGACATCCATGCGGTTGTTTCGAGCAATAAAGGTGAAATTCGCAATCTGGTTGTGCAGCCCAACGACGTGACGGGCGGGTGGCGCACGAGCTTTGAACTCGACACCAAAAAGGAGACGGTGATCGAACTGCGCGCGCAGTTAATGCGCCAGGACAAGCCGGCTTCTGAGGTCTGGATTTATCGCTGGACGCCGTGATGCAGCACATGCCTCAAACTGTTCAGACGGCGCCGCGCTTCGATGCTCTACCCGTTGAGCATCCACTTCCTATGCCTGAGCAATCGCTATCGCATCAGTCTCGGGGAATGCCCACGCCGGACACGGCATCGCGCCTGGTGCCACTGCGCCGGCTTTTTGTTTTTGGCACAAGCATCGCAATGACGATCGCAGCGGCCTATGAAATGTATAGAGTTTTGGAGGTTGGGGGCCTGACGATCCCAGAAGGCGCTGTTCTCGGAATTTTTGTTTTGTTGTTTGCGTGGATTGCTCTCTCTTTCGTCACGACGATCATTGGGTTCTTTGCAATCCTTGCCGGGCCGAACAAGACCCTCGCTATTGATAACAGTCTCCCGCCGCCAAAAGTGGCCGGGCGTACGGCGCTTTTGCTGCCCACCTACAATGAAGATGCCGATCGCATTACCGCGCGACTGCAGGCGATTTTCGAATCTGTCCAGGAGACCGGACAGATTGACCGCTTCGATTTCTTTATTTTGAGCGACACGACGGACCCCGCCACCTGGATCGCGGAGGAGGCGGCTTTCCTGCGGCTTCGCGCAAGAACAAATGCGAGCTGCATCTTTTATCGTCATAGGATCAAAAATACTGCTCGTAAGGCGGGCAACATCGCCGAATGGGTCGCGCGCTTTGGTGGCGGCTACGACCAGATGATCGTTCTCGATGCCGACAGTCTCATGGTGGGTGAGACAATTCTGCGGCTGGTGAGCGCAATGGAAAATCATCCGCGCGTTGGTCTCATTCAAACATTGCCGGTCCTCGTCAACGGTAAATCGCTTTTTGCTCGCATCCAGCAATTCGCGGGGCGATTATATGGGCCGCTGATCGCGCGCGGCATTACGTGGTGGCATGGCGCGGAAGGAAATTATTGGGGCCATAATGCCATCATCAGGGTGAAGGCGTTTGCGGAACAAGCCGGCCTTCCACTCCTGCGGGGCCGGAAGCCGTTCGGTGGCCATATTCTCAGCCATGACTTTGTCGAAGCGGCTCTGCTGCGGCGCGCCGGGTGGGGCATTCATATGGCGCCGAGCCTCGGCGGTAGTTTCGAGGAGTGTCCCCCGACATTGACCGAATATTCTGCCCGCGACCGTCGCTGGTGCCAAGGCAATCTGCAGCATGCGATGGTGCTTGGCTCGCGCGGACTGCACTGGATGTCGCGGCTCCATCTCCTGACCGGCATCGGCTGCTATATCACCGCGCCTTTCTGGCTGTTGTTTTTGCTGCTCGGCATATTGATTTCATTGCAGGCGCAGTTCATTCGCCCAGAATATTTCCCCTCCGGGGCATCGCTGTTTCCGCTCTGGCCCGCGCAGGATCCGGTCCGTGCGGCTTGGGTCTTTGCTGCCACCATGGGATTGCTTCTCGTACCGAAAATCCTGGGTTATCTCGGCGCGTTGGTGCGGCGTACAGAGCGCCGCGGAATGGGGGGAATTGTTCGTGGATTTTTGAGCGTTCTTTTCGAGGTTCTCTTATCTGCCCTGATTGCCCCCGTCATGATGCTGATGCAGGCCAAGGCTGTCGTGGAAATCCTCATGGGCCGCGACGCTGGCTGGCAGCTCCAACAGCGCGAGGATGGCACATTGCCCTGGGGGCAGCTCGTACGCCGATACATGCTTCCGACGCTGCTTGGCCTAGCCCTCGGCTTGGCCGCGTACGCGATTTCGTGGCCACTGCTTCTTTGGATGTCGCCGGTCCTTGCGGGGCTCATTCTTGCGATCCCGCTCGCCGCCATCACGTCGGCTCCGTCGACGGGCGCATGGCTTCGTAGGGCCGGCATTCTGCTTGCGGCAGAAGAGTGCTCACCGCCGCAGATCCTTGTCCGGGCCAATCAATTGAGCGAAGAGGCAGGGTCATCGGCGCGGCGCAATCCTTTCGCTTTGCTATTCGAAGATCCGGCCTTGTTTGCGGCGCATCTTCAGATGCTACCCCCACGCGAAGTCCGTCGGCGCGGCGATCCCGACGCCGATCTCGTTGTGGCCTTAGCGAAAATTGCCGAAGTGGAAACGCACACGGAGGCGCTTACACTCCTGAATTCGAAAGAGGTGACCGCAGTTCTGGGGGATCAGGAGGCGCTTGTTCGACTCTTCTCGATGCCATCTTAGCACAATAAGCGCGCAACATGCCGGAGCGCGCAGAAATCCCGGGCAGAAAGTTGAACGTCGAAGGCGAGTCACTGCTATTAATATTTATCGCTGGTGTCCGTGCTGCATGTTGAATTTCTTCCCACAAGATCGATTATCCTCGCGGTCACATCCCCGTGGCTGTTGTCAAAACCAGTCCGAGCCTCAGTTGACCTTTTGGCTACCTCCGCACCCTTAACAAGGTTAGAAACCCTCCTTCAAAGAGTTCAAGAGAAGGAGGGCGTGGCTTTTCAATTCACCTTCGGTGGCATCTCGGCAAGAAGCTTTGAGCGCGTCATCTCGAGTGGTGTGGGGGGCGGCAACTGGCAGCGAGAGGGCGCAAGCAGGGTGCCTGCAGGTTGCGGCATGTTATTGTTCTGTGCAATCTGGGTCTAAATGTTCACACGGAACATTCCAATTCAGCAAACTGCGGGACAATTGTGGTAGAAAAGGAAATTCTTTCTTTTGTCCAAGCCGCCATGCGGTCAGTCTGGTCACTTGAACTGCTTTTATTTCTACGTCGCAACCGCCAGCGGTCGTGGCAGGATGGTGAGCTCATCAGGGAATTGCGCGGAAGCGAAATGATTGTGTCTCGGGCGATTCAAGACATGCGCTTGGTGGGCCTCGCTGCGCGTGATGAAAACGGGACCGTTTATTTGCCGCTCTCGCCGGCACTTGAAAACATGGCAGATGAAATTGAGAAGCTGTACGCGGCAAAGCCGATGACTGTTATCGACGCGATTGTGAAGGCTCCTGACGAAAAGCTTCGGTTGTTCTCCGATGCGTTCAAGCTGAAAGACCGAAGATGACTGCGTTCGCGCCCGCCGTCTATCTGCTCTGTCTTCTCACAAGCGGAGCTTGCGCATTCTTGTTGGTTCGCGGTTATGTGCGGTCACGGACGCGCCTTCTATTATGGAGCGCGGCGTGTTTTGTGCTGCTTGGCGTCAATAACTTCCTCGTTGTCGTCGATCTGGTTCTGACGCCGCCCGAAGTTGATCTTTCTATTTTGCGCAATCTGGCCTCTCTCGCGGCAGTCAGCACCTTACTTTATGGTTTCATTTGGGAACTCGATTAAGAGGTAAGCATGTTAGAGTTCCTTTCCGGCATGATCGTTATGGGCTTCTGTATCGCCGGGCTTCTGTTCACTCGTTATTGGCGGCGGACGGGCGACACTTTTTTTCTGGTTTTCGCCGCTTTTTTTTATCTCTCTGCGGCAAGCCAGTTTCTGGTTGTATTTTTGGGCGTAGCAAGTGAACAGCGGACATGGATTTATCTCGTCAGATTTGCCGCGTT
>Ga0310811_10010905_pt1 | contig 11752 bp, 9 predicted proteins | sample YCmetagenome_FD_207642 | JGI IMG/M metagenome (GOLD analysis project Ga0310811, IMG submission 207642) | Soil microbial communities from experimental microcosm in Duke University, North Carolina, United States - YC | ecosystem: Engineered > Artificial ecosystem > Soil microcosm > Unclassified ...
GACAAGCAGTTCGGCATCAAGCTGCCGCTGGAAAAGTGGACCCAGGAAGTCAACGACGGCAAGGCGACCACCGAGCAGTATTTCGTGCTGAAGAACCTGTGTGCGCGCATCGACGAACTGGTTGCCGCCAAGGGCGCGAGCGCCTAATCGGGCGGTCATGCAACTCGAATACTTCCACATGATCGATCGCATCGTCGACCTCAACGTCGACGAGAAGAAGATCGTCGTCGAGGCCCAGGTCCCCAAGGAGAGCACCATCTTCGAGGGGCACTTCCCGGGCTATCCCCTGATGCCCGGCGTGCTGCTGATCGAATCAATGGCGCAGGCCTCGGGCTGGCTGCAGCTCGGCGTGCTCAAATTCGAGCGCATGCCGATCCTGGCCGCTGTCAAGGAGGCCAAGGTCCGCGGCTCGGTGTTCCCCGGCGATCTCATGAGCATCGAGGCGACGCTGGCCCACGAGGGCTCGGGCTACGCCGTGACCGAGGCCAAGATCCGGGTCGGCGGCAAGCTGCGCGCGAACTCGACGCTCACCTTCACGCAGATTCCCTTCCCCAATGCGGATATGCGCGGCTACATGGATTCGTTCGCCAAGCGCATCGGCTTTCCGCAACAGGCCGTCTCGTCATGACTGACAATGCTTCGAAGCCGGGCCAGACGGAAGTCTGGATCACAGGTATTGGTCTTGCTACCTCGCTCGGCGAAGGTCTCGACGCCAATTGGGCCGCGCTCTCCGAGAAGCGCATCAATGTCGACGAGGAGGGCTTTGCGCCCTTCATCGTGCACCCGCTGCTGCCTGTCTCTTTCGACAGCCAGATCCCGAAGAAGGGCGACCAGCGCCAGATGGAAGCCTGGCAGCGCATCGGCGTCTACGCCGCGGGCCTCGCGCTCGACTCCGCAGGCATCAAGGGCAACAAGGATATTCTCTCGAAGATCGACATGGTCGTGGCCGCCGGCGGCGGCGAGCGCGATCTCAATGTCGACACCGGCGTGCTCACCGCCGAAGCCAAGGGCGCCAATGCGCCGGGCTTCCTCAACGAACGGCTGATGAGCGATCTCCGGCCGACGCTGTTCCTGGCCCAGCTCTCGAACCTGCTCGCCGGCAACATCGCCATCGTCAACGGTCTCGGCGGCACCTCGCGCACCTTCATGGGCGAAGAGGTTGCGGGCGCCGATGCCGCGCGCATCGCGCTGTCGCGCATCGCCTCGGGCGAGAGCGACATCGCACTGGTCGGCGGCTCGCATAATGGCGAGCGCAAGGACCTGATGGTCCTCTACGAATTCGGCGACTTCAATCTGAAGGACAAGTTCGCTCCGGTCTGGGCGCGCAAGGACCACGCCGGCTTCGCACTCGGCTCGGCCGGCGCGTTCCTGGTGCTGGAATCCAGGGCGCATGCGGAAGCGCGCGGCGCCAAGCCGTACGCAAAGCTGTCGAGCGTGGTGACGGATCTCGCCCGCCGCAAGCAGTCCGGCGACATGGAAGCGACGCTGGAGAAGCTCTGGGCCAAGCTGCCCAGGCGCGAGGGCAAGGGCGCGATCATCTCGGGTGCGTCGGGCGCGGAGCCTGCAACGTCGGAGGAGCGCGGCTTCCTGAAGCAACACCCCGACTTCCCGGTGCGCGCGACAGGCACGATGTTCGGCCACACCATGGAAACGCAATTCCCGCTGGGGCTCGCACTCGCAGCGCTGTCGATCTCGCGCGGCGCGCTGTTCCCGGCGAACGACTCGACCGGAACCGAGATTGAAATGCAGGGGGCGCCCACCCAGATTGTTGTGGTGGGGGCGGGACACTGGCGCGGCGAAGGCATGGCGCTGGTCGAGGCTATCAGCTAAGGCGCGGCGCGCCTTGGTTGAATGCTCTAGCTATATCGGGGGATCGACATGACTGCACCACGCGACAAACTCGGGCGTCCCGTCGTCGTCGTCACCGGCATGGGGATCATGACCTCGCTCGGCAACGGCAAGGCCGACAATTGGGCCAAGCTCGTCGCCGGCGAATCCGGCATCCGCACCATCACGCGCTTTCCGGTCGACGGCCTGAAGACCACGATGGCCGGCACGGTCGATTTCGTCAGCGTCGACCCGTTCTCCTCCACCGGCCTCTCCGAACGGATGGCCGAGATCGTGACGCAGGAAGCGCTTGCGCAGGCCGGCATCGGCGCCAAGGCCGATTTCCCGGGTCCCCTCTTCCTCGCGGTTGCGCCTGTTGAAGTCGAATGGCCGCAGCGCCGCGAGCTCGGCCGCGCCGTCGGCTCGCCCGACTTCACCTACGATGATCTCCTGCGCATCTCCGGCGGCGGCAAGTACAGCGCCTATCACCATCGCTTCATGTTCGGCTCGGTTGCCGCACACCTCGCCGAAACCTTCGGTACCAAGGGCTCGCCGATCTCGCTGTCGACGGCCTGCGCCTCCGGCGCCACCTCGATCCAGCTCGGCGTCGAGGCGATCCGCCGTGGCGAGACCGATGCTGCGCTCTGCGTCGCCACCGACGGCACTGTGAATCCGGAAGCGCTGGTGCGTTTCTCGCTGCTCTCGGCCTTGTCGACGCAGAATGATCCGCCTCAGGCGGCCTCCCGCCCCTTCTCCAAGAACCGCGACGGGTTCGTCATGGCCGAAGGCGCAGGCGCCCTGGTGCTGGAAAGCTATGAAGCGGCCACCGCGCGCGGCGCGAAGATCCTCGGCGTGCTCGCCGGCTGCGGCGAGCTCACCGACTCCTTCCATCGCACCCGCTCGTCGCCCGACGGCAAGCCGATCATCGGCTGCATGAACAAGACGCTGGCCGATGCCGGCATGACGCCCGACCAGATCGACCACATCAACGCGCACGGCACCGCGACGCCCGAGAACGACAAGATGGAGTTCAACACGACTTCGGCCGTGTTCGGCGATCTCGCGCAGAAGATTCCGGTCACTTCGAACAAGTCGATGGTCGGCCACACCATCTCGGCCGCGGGCGCAGTCGAAGCGATCTTCTCGCTGCTCACGCTCGAGCATCAGCGCATTCCGCCGACCATCAACTACGAGACGCCCGATCCGACGATCCTGTTCAACGTGGTCGGCAACAAGGCGCGCGACGCTCGCGTCACTGCCGTCATGTCGAACTCGTTCGGCTTCGGCGGCCAGAACGCCTCGCTGATCCTGACGCGCGAACCGGCCTGACCGGACGAATGGCGCTGATTTCCATCAGCACGAAGATTCGCGCGCGGAATGCGGCCAAGTCGATCGGCGGCAGCCTGATCGGTGCCGCCACCGTCGGCATGCTGCGCACCACGCGCTATTTCGATCCGGTCAAGACCTCAGACTTTTTCGCACGCGTCACCAAGCTGATCGGCCCGCGCCTGCGCGAGCACCGTATTGGCCGAGCCAATCTCACCGCGGCATTTCCGGAAAAGTCGCCCGACGAGATCGAGCAGATCCTGATGGGCGTGTGGGACAATCTCGGCCGCGTCGGCGGCGAATTCGCCCATATGGATCATGTTTGGGACTATGTCCGCGACCATCCGGAGAACAGCCGGATCGAACTGCCTCAGCGCACGATCGAGCTCTTCGACAACATCCGGGACGACGGCAAGCCGGCGCTGATCTTCGCCGCGCATCTTTCCAATTGGGAATTGCCGGCACTCGCGGCGGTGTCGCACGGGCTGGATACCGCGATCCTCTATCGCCGGCCGAACATTGCCTCGGCCGACCGCATCATCCAGGAGATGCGCCAGGTCAACATGGGCACGCTGATCCCCGCGGGGCGCGACGCGCCGCTGCGGCTCGCACAGGCGCTCAAGGACGGCAAGCACGTCGCCATGCTGGTCGACCAGTATCTGACCGGCGGCGTCGAGGTCACCTTCTTCGGCCGCAAGACCCGCGCCAATCCGATGCTGGCGCGCCTGCTGCGCCAGGTCGAATGCCCGATCCACGGCGTCCGAATCATCCGCAAACCCGGCAACCGTTTCGTCGCGGAGCTGACCGAAGAAATTCCGCCGGTCCGCGATGCCGAAGGCAAGATCGACATCCAAGGCACGACGCAGGCGATCACCAATGTGGTGGAAGGCTGGGTGCGCGAATATCCCGAGCAGTGGCTGTGGCTGCACCGGCGTTGGCGGTAGCGGACTGGTCAGCCGCCGCTCACCTCCCCGTCTTCACCCTGGTCCAGAGCCGGTTGATGATGCGCTGGGTGGCGGGATCGCGGGCGGTGATGACGAACAGCTTCGAGAGCATCGCCTCGTCAGGATAGATATTCTTGTCACCAAGAATTTTCGGATCGACCAGCTTCTGGCTGGCGCGATTGCCGTTGGCATAGGACAGGAAGTCCGAGTTCTTGGCGGCAACATCCGGGCGATAGAGGTAGTTGATCAGCTCGTAGGCTTCCTTGACGTTCTTCGCATCCGCGGGGATCGCAAGATTGTCGAAGAACATCTGCGCGCCCTCTTTCGGGATCGCATAGCCGATCTCGATGCCGGTCTTGGCTTCGGCCGCACGCGCACGGGCTTGCATGACGTCGCCGGACCAGCCGACCACGAAGCAGATCTCGCCGGTCGCCAGCGCACTCAGATATTCGGACGAGTGAAACTTGCGGACGAAGGGCCGGACTTTTGCGACGACATCGGCGGCCTTCTCGAGGTCGGCCTGCTTGGTCGAGTTCGGATCGAGCCCGAGATAGTTGAGCGCCGCCGGAAAGATGTCGTCGGCGGAGTCGAGCATGTGCACGCCGCAGTCCTTGAACTTGGCGAGGTTCTCCGGCTTGAAGACGATGTCCCAGCTGTCGATCTTCGCATCAGCCCCGAGGATCTGCTTCACCTTGGCGACGTTGTAGCCGATCCCCGTCGTGCCCCACATGTAGTTCACGGCAAACTCGTTGCCGGGATCGTAGGTCGCGAGATTCTTGGTCACCATCGGCCAGGCGTTGGCGAGGTTCGGCAGCTTCGACTTGTCGAGCTTCTGGAAGATGTTGGCCTTGATCTGACGCTGGAGGAAATACGCCGTGGGCACCACGACGTCGTAGCCGGACTTGCCGGCCATCAGGCGGGTCTCAAGCGTCTCGTTGGCGTCGAACGTGTCGTAGACCACCTTGATGCCGGTTTCCTTGGTGAAGGCCTCCAGGACGCCAGGCGCCATGTAGTTCGACCAGTTGTAGAAGTTGACGACGCGCTCTTCGGCTCCTGCTGGGGCGATGAGCAACGTCAGCGCGGCGGCGATTGCAAAACCAAGGAAACGCCCGGAAAAGCAAAGCCTGGAGCCGCTGACGTTCGTCATCTCCCGTCTACCTCTTGCGCCCGCGGATCGCGTCCGACAGCCGCTCCAGCGCGGTGTCGAGCGTCTGGTCCTTCTTGGCGAAGCAGAAGCGGACCACGGAGGTCACGGGGTCCTGCTCGTAGAACGCCGACACCGGGATCGCCGCGACCTTGTAGTCCTTCACGATCCGCCAGCAGAACTCGGCATCGCTCTCGTTGAGCCCGAGCGGCGACAGGTCGACGGTGAGGAAGTAGGTGCCCTGCGACTTCAGCACGGGGAAGCCGAGGCTCTCGAGCCCCCTGGTGAGGCGGTCCCTGCTCCGCACCAGATCCTGGCGCATCGACAGGAAGTACTCGTCGGGTTTGCCGAGGCCGTAGGCGACGGCGGCCTGGAGGTTCGGCGCGGTGGTGAAGGTCAGGAACTGGTGCACCTTGGCGGCGACGCGCAGCAGCGGAGGCGCGGCGCAGACGAAGCCGATCTTCCAGCCCGTCAGCGAGAAGATCTTGCCGGCCGAGCCGACCTTGATGGTGCGCTCGCGCATGCCAGGGATGGTGATCAGCGGGATGTGCTTGTGCTCGTCGAAGGTGACGTGCTCCCAGACCTCGTCGCAGATCGCGATGACGTCGAACTCCTGGCAATAGCGCGCCAGCAATTCGAGGTCCTCGCGCGGATAGACCACGGCGCTAGGATTCAAGGGATTGTTGAACAGCACCGCCTTGGTCTTTGAATTGAAGACGCTTTTCAGCATGTCCTCATTCAGCCGCCAGTGCGGCGGCTCGAGCCGCACCAGGCGCGGGATGCCGCCGGCCTGGCGGATGATCGGCAAATAGGAATCATAGACCGGCTGGAAGCAGACGACCTCGTCGCCGGGCTGTACCACCGAGAGGATCGCCGAGGTCAGCGCCTCGGTGCCACCGGAAGTCACCATGACCTCGCTCATCGGATCGAGCTTGAGCCCGTGCCAATGGCCGTAGTGCGTGGCGATCGCCTGGCGCAGTTCCGGGATGCCCATCATCGACGGATACTGGTTGTAGCCGTTGAGCGAGGCCTCGGCGGCCGCACGGCGGATGTCCTCAGGGCCGGGATCATCAGGGAAGCCCTGGCCGAGATTGATGGCGTTGTTGTCGCGCGCGGCCTGCGACATCGCCTCGAAGATGGTGACGGGTAGGTCGGCGAAGACCTTGTTCAGTGAGGAGCTCTTGGTCGTCATCGTGAGGTCAGCCACCGACCTTGCTGGGAAGACCCGCCGCCTTCCAGCCGAGCATGCCGCCGGCCAGATGCTTGTCGTAGGGGAGGCCCGCCGCCTGGGCGGCAAGCGAGGCGGTCACCGAGCGCTTGCCTGAACGGCAGGCAAAAACGACCTCCTTGCCCTGGGGGTCTGGAATCGCCTTGGGATCGAAGGTCGAGAGCGGCACGACGACACCGTAGGGGTAAGCCTCGGCCTCGACCTCGTTCGGCTCACGGACGTCGACGAGCAGGTAGCGGCCCTCCGCGACACCCTTGGAGACCTCCTCTGGGGTCAGATCCTGTACTTGATTTGCCACATCATCCTCCAACGTCGCAGGGCGCGTCCCGGGGCGATCCCGGCGGGCGGCAACCTCGCCTCTCAGGCAGCGAAAATCAAGCGCTACAAAGGCTTGGGCTGCCTTGCGCAAGTTAAAGCTAAATGGAAGCGACTTGAAGTGCGGCCTTTGAATCCCGGCCCTAGATCGTCACCTGCGTGCCGACCTCGACGACGCGCCCCGAGGGGATCTGGAAATAGTCGGTGGCATCGTTGGCAGAACGGCTGAGCGAGATGAACAGCCGGTCCTGCCAGCGCGGCATGCCGGAATGGGCGGCGGGCTTCAGCGCCCTGCGCGACAGGAAGAACGAGGTCGACATGATGTCGAACTGCCAGCCGAGCTTGCGGGCGATCGCCAGCGCCTTCGGCACATTGGGCGATTCCATGAAGCCGAACTTCAGCGTCACCTTGGAGAAGGTCGGCGAGATCTGTTCCAGCTTCACCCGCTCGGCCAGGTCGATGCGTGGCGTCTGCGCGGTCTCGATGGTGAGAATGACATTCTTCTCGTGAAGCACCTTGTAGTGCTTCAGACTATGCATCAGCGCGGTCGGTGCGCTCAGGGGATCGCTGGTTAGGAACACGGCCGTGCCCGGCACCCGCTGCGGCGGCCGCTTCTCCAGCATCGCCACGAGCTCGGCGAGCGGGAATTCGAGCTTGCGCGACTTCTCGAACAGAAGCCGGCTGCCGCGCCGCCACGTGTACATCATGATGATCATGAGCGAGCCGAGCGCGAGCGGCACCCAGCCGCCCTCGAACACCTTGAGCAGGTTCGCGGTCAGGAAGGTCAAATCGAGGCAGAGGAACGGGGCGATCAGCGCGGCAGCCGCGAGCGGCTTCCACTTCCAGCCCTTCCAGATCACGATGAAGCCCATCAGGGCCGTGACCACCATGGTGCCGGTGACGGAGATGCCGTAGGCCGAGGCAAGCGCGCTGGAGGAGCGGAACAGCAGCACCAGCAGCACCACCGCAACCAGCAGCAGCTGGTTGATGCGCGGGATGAAGATCTGGCCGGAATGAGCTTCTGATGTATGGCGAATTTCGAAGCGCGGCAGCAGGCCAAGCTGGATCGCCTGACGCGTCAGCGAATAGGCGCCGGTGATCACGGCCTGGCTTGCGATGACGGTCGCCATGGTGGCCAGCACGACCATGCAGCCGCGGAAAAAGCCTTGCGGGAAGAGCTGGAAGAACGGGCTCACGATCGCGCCGGGATCGCCGAGCACGAGCGCGCCCTGCCCCAGATAGTTCAGCGCCAGCGACGGCAGCACGATCGACAGCCAGGCGATCTGGATCGGCCGCTTGCCGAAATGGCCGAGGTCGGCATAGAGCGCCTCGGCACCGGTCACCGCCAGGAACACGGCGCCCAGCGTGATGAAGCCGACGATGCCGTGGTGGAACATGAAGGACGCGGCGTAAAGCGGGTTCAGCGCGTACAGCACCTGCGGCTGCTCGATAATGGGGTGGATCGCGGCTGCCGCGATCACCGCGAACCAGACGCACATGACCGGGCCGAAAAAGGCGGCGACGCGGGCGGTGCCGCGCGACTGCACGGCGAACAGGCCGACCAGGATGATCACGGTCAGCGGCACGATGTAGGGCTCGAACCGCAGCGTGACGTCCTTCATGCCTTCGATCGCCGACAGCACCGAGAGCGCCGGCGTGATCACGGCATCGCCGTAGAACAGGGCGCCGGAGATGATGCCGAGCAGGACGATGGTCGCCCCGCCGGTGCCGACCGCCCGCTGGGCCAGCGCCATCAGCGCCAGCGTGCCGCCCTCGCCATTGTTGTCGGCGCGGAGCAGGATCACGACGTATTTGAGCGTCACCACGACGATGAGCGCCCACAGGATCAGCGAGAGCACGCCCAGCACGGCGGCGGGCGTCGGCAGCCCTTCGGCGCCCGAGGCAGCCATCACGGCCTCGCGGAACGCGTAGAGCGGGCTGGTGCCGATATCGCCGTAGACGACACCGATGCTGCCGAGCGTCAGCGCACCGAAACGGGCGGTGGTATGGGCATCGCCATGCCCAATGGCCGCCGCCGTTTCCGGGGCGGAAATCGCTACGTCACTTGTCATGGGAGAGCCTGGTGGCCTCTAAAAATGCTTCACTGCACAACGGCGGAGGAGCGCGCGCGGCTTATAGTCCTGCGCTGGCGGCATAGCCTAGCCCGATTCTGGGCCCTTGGCATGCAAATCCGCATGGGTCCGCCATCCGCGTCCTGACGGAAACCTCAAATGGTGACCTGGGTTCCGACTTCAACCACCCGCCCGGTCGGAATCTGGAAGTAGTCGGTGGCATCGTTGGCGGACCGGCTGAGCGCGATGAACAGGTGATCCTGCCAGAGCGGCATGCCCGATTGTGCCGAGGCCTTCAGCGAGCGCCGCGACACGAAGAACGACGTCGACATGATGTCGAACTGCCATCCCTGCTTGCGCGCGATCGCGAGCGCCTTGGGCACGTTCGGCTGCTCCATGAAGCCGAAGCGCAACCGGACCTTGGAGAACTTCTCGCTGATCTTCTCCATCTTGAAGCGCTCGGAGAGATCGACCCGCGGCGTGTGCGCGGTCTCGATGGTCAGGATCACGTTGTGCTCGTGCAGCACCTTGTTGTGCTTGAGATTATGCAACAGGGCGGTCGGCACGAAGGCGGGATCGCTGGTCAGGAACACCGCCGTGCCCTTGACGACGTGCGGCGGCCGCTTCTCCAGACTGCGGATCAGATCATCCAGCGGCACCTCGATCCGGCGTGTCTTCTGGATCAGGATCCCCGTGCCGCGCCGCCAGGTCCAGATCGTCCCTGCCATTGCCACGCCGAACAGCAGCGGCACCCAGGCGCCCTCGAGCAGCTTCAGCAGATTGGCGCTGAAGAAGGTCATGTCGACCATGACGAAGGGCAGGATCACGACCGCAGCCGTTGCGGCCTTCCAGTTCCACAATTTCCAGATCACCACAAAACCCATGATGCCGTCGGCGACCATGGTGGTGGAGACCGCGATGCCATAGGCCGAGGCCAGATTGCTGGGCGTATGGAACAACAGCACCAGCAGCATCACGCCGATCAGCAGCAGCCGGTTGACGCGTGGCAGATAGATCTGACCGGCATGGGTCTCGGAGGTGTAGCGCACCTCGAAGCGCGGCAAGAGGCCGAGCTGCACCGCCTGATAGACCAGCGAATAGGCACCGGTGATCACTGCCTGGCTGGCGATGACGGTCGCCGCCGTGGCGAGCCCGACCAGCGGCAGCACCAGATGTTCCGGCACCATCCGATAGAACGAGTGCTCGATCGCGCTCGGATTTGACAGCACCAGCGCGCCCTGCCCGAAATAGTTGATCAGCAGCGCCGGCAGCACGAAGAACATCCAGGCCGACTGGATCGGCTTGCGGCCGAAATGACCGAGATCGGCGTAGAGCGCCTCGCCGCCGGTGACCGCGAGGAAGACCGCGCCGAGCGTCACCAGCCCGATCGTGCCGTGCGACAGCAGGAATTGGAACGCGTAATAGGGATTGATCGCGGCCAGCACCGTGGGATCGTCGGCGATGTGAATGACGCCCAGCACCGCCAGGACAGCAAACCAGATCACCATCACCGGGCCAAAGGCCGAGGCCACCAGCGCGGTCCCCTTGCTCTGGACCGCGAACAGCAGCACCAGGATCAGCACCGTGAGCGGCACGACATAGTGCTCGAACGCCGGCGTTGCGAGCTTGAGGCCGTCGACCGCCGACAGCACCGAGATCGCCGGCGTGATCATGGAATCGCCGATGAACATGGAGGCGCCGACCACGCCGAGCGCGAGCAGGAACCAGCTCCGACGCCCCAGCGCGCGCTGACCGAGCGCCATCAGCGAGAGCGTGCCACCCTCCCCGTTATTGTCGGCGCGCAGCAGCAGCAGCACGTATTTGGCGGTGACGACGATCAGCAGTGCCCACAGGATCAGCGAGAGCACGCCGAGCACCATGATCCGTGTCACCGGCTCGCCATGGGCCGCGCCTCGGACCGCCTCGTGGAACGCGTACAGCGGCGAAGTACCGATGTCGCCGAAAACGACGCCAATGCTCCCGAGCGTGAGGGACCAAAAGCCTGTGGTGACCGGCCCGTCCTGGGTCTCGGTCGATGTGATGCTCGCCGTCATGAGGGTGGAAAACGCTTCGTCCCTGGAATTGATCCGGCGCCTTTTGACGCTTCCGGCGCGCCTGTCAATCGGCTCCCCACCATAGCAGGCGCGGCGGCAGATGCTGTGACGGCGCGGCCACGTTCGCCGCCTCTGCGACTGATTGTCTCAGGTAAAATAGTAGTGCAAGGGGATCAGGGCTTCAAGTTCGGCGGCAGCGGCGGATCTTCGCGCATCAGGGTGATGGTCACGCGCCGGTTCGCGGCGAGCGACGGATCGTCCGGGAACAGCGGCTGGGTGTCCGCCTTGCCGGCGACGGCAAAGACATGCGACGGCGGCAGGCCCTCGCGCTCGAGGATCTGGCGCACCGCGTTGGCGCGGTCGGCCGAGAGGTCGAAGGCGCCGTAGTCGCTGCGCGTCGGCACGAAGCCGGCCGCGGTGTGGCCGGCGATGGAGACGCGCAAGGGCGTCGCCTTGAGGGGGACCGCGAGCTTCTCGATCAGGCGGCGGGTGCGGTCGTACGGCACCTTGGAGCCGTCCGCGAACATCGAACGGCCGTCCTGGTCGACGATCTCCAGATTGAGGCCCTGCTTGGTCTCCTCGAACATGACGTGCTTGGACATCTCGGTCAGTTCCGGCATGTCCTGCAACGCCTGGCGCAGCGAAGCCGCGGCGAGCGCAAAATTGCGGTCGATCTTCAGCTTCGCACCCTGGGTGCGGTCGCGATCCTCCTGGTCCGGCGTCGGCGTGTTGGAGGCGTCCTCGGGCTCGATGTGGTCGACATTCTTCAGCCGCGGCCGGGTCGGCAGGCCGTCCGACTCGACGATGCCGGCATAGCGCGCTTCGCTCTGAACGCCGAAGGC
>Ga0310811_10010908_pt1 | contig 11752 bp, 11 predicted proteins | sample YCmetagenome_FD_207642 | JGI IMG/M metagenome (GOLD analysis project Ga0310811, IMG submission 207642) | Soil microbial communities from experimental microcosm in Duke University, North Carolina, United States - YC | ecosystem: Engineered > Artificial ecosystem > Soil microcosm > Unclassified ...
GCCTGGTGGGTAGTTTAACTGGGGCGGTTGCCTCCCAAAATGTAACGGAGGCGCCCAAAGGTTCCCTCAACCTGGACGGCAATCAGGTGTTGAGTGCAAGTGCACAAGGGAGCTTGACTGCAAGACGGACATGTCAAGCAGGGACGAAAGTCGGGACTAGTGATCCGGCACCCCCGAGTGGAAGGGGTGTCGCTCAACGGATAAAAGGTACCCCGGGGATAACAGGCTGATCTTCCCCAAGAGTCCATATCGACGGGATGGTTTGGCACCTCGATGTCGGCTCGTCGCATCCTGGGGCTGGAGCAGGTCCCAAGGGTTGGGCTGTTCGCCCATTAAAGCGGCACGCGAGCTGGGTTTAGAACGTCGTGAGACAGTTCGGTCTCTATCCGCCGCGCGCGTCAGAAGCTTGAGGAAACCTGTCCCTAGTACGAGAGGACCGGGACGGACGAACCTCTGGTCCACCAGTTGTCCCACCAGGGGCACCGCTGGATAGCCACGTTCGGACAGGATAACCGCTGAAAGCATCTAAGCGGGAAACCTTCTCCAAGACCAGGCTTCTCACCCTTTTAGAGGGATAAGGCCCCCCGCAGACCACGGGATCAATAGGCCAGACCTACACACCCAGCAATGGGTTCAGGGAACTGGTACTAACCGGCCGAAAACTTACACACAAATCGCAACCACGATATCCACAATTGATGGCATCACACCCCACCACCAATAACACGGGGCCAATAGAATCCCCCACCCAGAGTGGGGCACTTTGAAAAGTGAATACAGTTACGGCGGTCCATAGCGGCAGGGAAACGCCCGGACCCATCCCGAACCCGGAAGCTAAGCCTGCCAGCGCCGATGATACTACCCACAACGGGTGGAAAAGTAGGACACCGCCGAACACACATTAGAATAACCCCCCACAATTGCGTGGGGGGTTATTCTATATTCGCCACAATTCGACAATTGAATTGTTGAATTGTCGGGATTGGCAAATAAGTGTAGAAAGGCATACGTGGTGCAGGACAGGCAGGGTGGTGGCGACCGGCGTCGTCCGCGGCGTTCGGCGCCGCGCGGCTCGGGCCCCGACCGCGCCCGTCGCGCCCAACCCAAGCCCGACGGCGACGCGTCGAAGCCTCAGGGCCCGCCGATTCCGTCGGCGATCGAAGCCAAACAGCTGTCGCCCGAAATCCGTGGCGAACTAACCACTTTGGATCGCGCAACCGCCGACGTCGTGGCCCGTCACCTCGTCGCCGCCGGCGAACTCCTCGATGACGACCCCGAGGCCGCACTCGCCCACGCCCGCGCCGCGCGCGCCCGGTCCGGCCGCATCGCTGCGGTTCGCGAGGCCGTCGGTATCGCGGCATATCACTGCGGTGACTGGGCTCAGGCGCTGGCCGAACTTCGTGCGGCGCGACGGATGGGCAGCAAGTCACCACTGCTCGCGCTGATCGCCGATTGCGAACGCGGCGTCGGCCGCCCCGAACGCGCGATCGAGCTGTTCCGCAGCCCCGAAGCCGCCCAGCTCACCGGCGACGACGCCGACGAGCTGCGCATCGTGGTGGCCGGCGCACGCTCCGACCTAGGCCAGCACGAACAGGCCCTGGCCGTTCTGTCGACCCCGAAGCTCGATCCGGCCCGCACCGGGCAGACGGCTGCCCGGTTGTTCTATGCGTACGCCGAGACGCTGCTCGCGGTCGGCCGCAACCAAGACGCACTGCAGTGGTTCATCAACGCGGCGGCCGCCGACATCGAGGGCGTCACCGACGCCGAAGAGCGGATCACGGAGCTCGCCTGAACGTGAGTACCCTTGCGCAGGACCATGATTGCCTACTTCTCGACCTCGACGGCACCGTCTTCCGCGGCCATGAACCAACCGAAGGCGCCGTCGAGACCCTGGCGGTAGTCCGGTCCCGCGTCCTGTTCGTCACCAACAACGCCTCCCGCGGACCGGCCGAGGTCGCCCAGCACCTGTGTGAGATGGGCTTCACCGCGAAGCCCGGCGACGTCGTCACCAGCGCACAAAGCGCAGCACGCCTGCTACAGGAGCAGCTGCAGCCCGGTGCCGCCGTTCTGATCGTCGGCACCGATTCGCTTGCGGCCGAAGTCCGCAAGGTGGGCCTCAAGCCTGTCCGGCAGTGGTCCGACGGCCCCGTTGCCGTCGTCCAAGGCCATTCGCCGCAGACCGGCTGGCCCGACCTGGCCGAGGCGGCGCTGGCGATCCGCGGCGGTGCGCTGTGGGTCGCGGCGAACGTCGACAAGACGTTGCCCTCCGAACGCGGGCTGCTTCCAGGAAACGGCTCGATGGTCGCCGCCCTGCGCACCGCCACCGACACCGAACCGCAGGTGGCAGGCAAGCCCGAGCCAAGGCTGTTGGAGGATGCGTTAGCGCGCGGGAAGTTTCACACGCCGCTGGTCGTCGGCGACCGTCTCGACACCGACATCGCCGGTGCCAACGCCGCCGGACTACCCAGTCTGCACGTGCTGTGCGGCGTCAGCACCGCCCAGGACACCGTGCGCGCCGCCGTCGGCCAACGGCCCAACTACATCGCAGAAGACCTCCGCGCGTTGTATGCCCGCGCCGACACTCTCCGCATCGGCCCGCACCCCGCCTGGTACGTCGACGTCGGCCCGACGGCGGTGACCGTGCAGTCCACTGGCCGGGATCCCGGCAGTCCGCTGTCGGTGGTCCGCGCGACCGCCAGCGCGGTATGGAACGCCCAGCTCGACGGGGCGCGCGTCGTCTTGATGGCGGGCGACGACTTGGCGCGACAGGCCATGGACCGCTGGTCCCTGCTCAGGCCGCCGAATCGGCTAGCGTAAACAGCGAGATGAGTACCGACCCCGACCAGATCCGCGCTCAGATCGCGGAGTTGCTGGCAGATGTGCCCGACCCGGCCCAGGAGGGCTCGACCTTCGACCAGCTCGCCGAATCCGATATCGACGCCATCGCCGCGCGGCTCGAGGAGGCCCATGACGTGCTGGTGCGCGCGCTGGAATCGGTGGAGAAGGGCTGACTCCACGTGACGCGGCGCGCTCGTGTTGACGCCGAGCTTGTGCGGCGCGGTCTTGCGCGCTCGCGGCAGCAGGCCGCCGAGCTGATCGGCGCAGGGCGGGTCTCCATCGATGGCATGCCCGCGGCCAAACCGGCGACCGCGATCGCCGTCACCGCCGCTCTGAGAGTCGAGGGTGACGACGAGCGCAACTGGGTGTCCCGTGGCGCACACAAGCTGATCGGGGCGCTCGACGCGTTCGGACTCTCGGTCGACGACCGTCGATGCCTCGACGCAGGCGCCTCCACCGGCGGATTCACCGAAGTGCTGCTCGACAGGGGTGCTCGCGAGGTCGTCGCGGTAGACGTCGGTTACGGGCAGTTGGCGTGGTCGCTGCGCAACGATCCCCGAGTGCATGTGCTGGAGCGCACCAACGTGCGTGAACTGGCCGCCGATGCGATCGGTGGACCGGTCGACCTCGTGGTCGCCGATCTGTCGTTCATCTCACTGTCCACAGTGCTGCCTGCGCTGACCGCCTGCGCGTCAGCGGACGCGGATATCGTTCCTATGGTGAAGCCGCAGTTTGAGGTCGGTAAGGATCGAGTCGGTGCGGGAGGGGTGGTGTCGGACCCTGAGCTTCGCGCGGACGCGGTGCTTGCCGTCGCGCGTCGGTCCGCCCAACTCCACTGGCACACCGTCGGTGTGACCGCGAGCCCGTTGCCCGGGCCGTCCGGCAATGTCGAGTACTTTCTGCACCTGCGGGCCAAGGCCGAGCACCCGTTGCAGGGCGAACCGCTCGAACAAGCGATCCGTCAGGCCGTCGCGGAGGGTCCGCAATGACGTGCGAACGCAACATCCTGCTGGTGGTGCACACCGGTCGCGACGAGGCCACCGAGGTCGCACGCCGTGTCGAGAAAGTATTGGGCGACAACGGCATTGGGCTTCGACTGCTTTCCGCCGAGGCTGTCGACCGCGGGCCGTTGCATCTGGCTCCCGACGATATGCGTGCTCTCGGCGTCGAGATCGAGGTGGTCGACGCTGACGAACGCGCCGCCGAAGGTTGCGAACTCGTGCTCGTCCTCGGCGGCGACGGGACGTTCCTGCGCGCCGCCGAACTCGCACGCAACGTCGAGATTCCGGTGCTGGGGGTCAATCTCGGCCGCATCGGCTTCCTGGCCGAGGCCGAGGCCGATCACATCGACACCGTGCTGGAGCACGTCATCAAGCGGGACTACCGCGTCGAGGAACGCATGACGCTCGACGTCGTGGTCCGGGTCGACGGCAAGATCACCGACCGTGGCTGGGCGCTGAACGAGGCCAGCCTGGAAAAGGGGCCGCGTCTCGGCGTCCTCGGCGTGGTCCTCGAGGTCGACGGCAGGCCGGTCTCGTCGTTCGGATGCGACGGGGTACTGGTGTCGAGCCCAACCGGATCCACCGCGTACGCGTTCTCGTCCGGCGGACCGATCGTCTGGCCCGACCTGGAAGCAATCCTGGTGGTGCCCAACAATGCTCACGCACTGTTTGCCCGGCCCATGGTCACCAGTCCGGACGCCTCCATCGCCATCGAGGTCGAGGCCGGAGGCCACGACGCGCTGGTGTTCTGCGACGGCCGTCGGGAGATGATCGTGCCCGCAGGCGGCCGGTTGGAGGTGACGCGCTGCGGCACCCCGCTGAAATGGGTGCGCCTGGACAGCGCGCCGTTCACCGACCGCCTGGTGCGCAAGTTCCGGTTGCCGGTCACGGGGTGGCGCGGACAGTAGTGCTATCCGAAATCCGTATCGAGTCCCTGGGTGCCATCAGCACCGCGACCGCCGAATTCGATCGCGGTTTCACGGTGCTGACCGGCGAGACCGGTACCGGCAAGACCATGGTCGTCACGGGCCTGCACCTGCTCGGCGGCGCACGTGCCGATGCCACCCGAGTGCGCTCCGGCGCCGACCGTGCAGTGGTCGAAGGTCGTTTCACCACAACCGAACTCGGTGACGGGGTGACCAGCCGGGTGGACGACATCCTGGACTCCTCGGGAGCCGACCGTGATGACGACGGCAGCGTCATCGCCGCGCGGTCGGTCAGCCGCGACGGGCCGTCGCGCGCCTACCTCGGTGGGCGCAGCGTGCCTGCCAAATCGCTGAGCATGTTCACCACCGAACTGCTTGCGCTGCACGGACAGAACGACCAGCTGCGGTTGATGCGGCCAGAGGAGCAACGCGCTGCCCTCGACCGCTTCGTCGACATCGAGTCGCAGTTGAAGCGCTATCGACGGGTCCGTGACGACTGGCTGGACGCCCGCCGTGACCTGGCCGACCGCAAGCAGCGCGCCCGCGAGATGGCGCAGGAGGCTGACCGCCTCAAGTTCGGCCTCAACGAAATCGACACCGTCGCACCGGAACCCGGTGAGGATGAAGCGCTCGTCGACGACATCCGCAGGCTGTCCGAACTCGATGCGCTGCGCGAGGCCGCGCAGACTGCACGGGCGGCCTTGTCGGGTCTCGACGACGATTCGCCTCAGGATTCCTCGGCCGCCAACGGGGTCGGACAGGCGAAGTCGGCGTTGGAGGGCACCGACGATGCGGCGTTGCGCGCGCTGTCCGAGCAGCTGGCAGGCGCGCTAGCCGTTCTCACCGACGTGTCGACCGAACTCGGCGACTATCTCGCCGGACTCCCCAGCGATGCAAGCACTTTGGAGACCAAGCTGGCCCGACAGGGGGAGTTGCGCACCCTGACCCGCAAATACGCCGCCGACATCGACGGTGTGCTGCGGTGGGCCGACGAGTCACGCGAACGACTCGCGCAGCTCGACGTCTCGGAGGAGGCACTCGCCGAACTCGAGCGCCGCGTCGGTGAACTCGAGGCCAAGGTCGTCAGTGCGGCAACCGAGCTCACCAAGGCGCGGACCAAGGCCGCCAAAGGCATGGCGAAGGCGGTGACCGCCGAGCTGGCGGGTCTGGCCATGGCCGATGCCGAGTTCACGCTCTCGGTGGCGGCCATACCTGCCCGCGCCGACGACTCCGCACCGCTCACGTTGCCGACGGGTGTGGTCGTCCACGCCGGGCACGACGGTGTGGATGCCGTCGAGTTCGGCTTCGCCGCGCACCGCGGCACCGACGTGTTGCCGCTGAGCAAGAGCGCGTCGGGCGGTGAGCTGTCGCGGGTCATGCTGGCGCTGGAGGTGGTGCTGGCGGCCTCGGCAGAGGGCACCACGATGGTCTTCGACGAGGTCGACGCAGGAGTGGGTGGCCGCGCCGCGGTGCAGATCGGACGCAGGCTGGCCCGGCTGGCCCGTACCCATCAGGTCATCGTCGTTACGCACCTGCCGCAGGTCGCTGCCTACGCCGACGTCCACCTCGTGGTCGACAGCGGCGGTAAAAGCAAGTCCAGCGGGGTGCGCCGCCTCGACGATGACGATCGCGTCGCCGAACTCGCGCGCATGCTGGCCGGCCTCGGCGAGTCCGACAGCGGACGGGCGCACGCCCGGGAACTTCTCGACGCCGCCCAGAGCGACCGCGCGAGCTAAGCGCCGAGCACGGTGTCGACGAGGCGCGTGATGAAGTCGGCGTCGGGCGGGTCCGGGGTCATCAACCTCCGGTAGAACATGGCGCCTGCGAGCGCGACGGCCGCTGCGTCCGGGTCGATGCGGGAAGGGAATTCACCGACGTCCACCCCTGCCGCGATGGTGTCCGTCAGCCGCTGGCGCCGTCGGGCCGCATACGCGTGGTGGAACTCACGCACAGCGGGTTCGGTCTCGGACGCGTGCACCAGCGCAGGGACACACGCGGACAACGGAGCCTCGGTCAGCGCCTCAGCCAGGTGATCGAGTATCGACTCAACTCGCTGACGTGCGTCGCCGTCGACCAGGTCGCGGGCCGGGTCGGGCTGCACGTTGAGCGTCTCGAGGGCATCGGCGATCAACGCCGCCTTGTTCGGCCAGTGCCGGTACACGGTGCTCCGTCCGACGCCGGCGATCGCGGCCACCGACTCCATCCGGAAGCCGCTGTAGCCCGCCTCCGCGAACTCCTTGAGGGCCGCGCGCAGGATCACCCGCCGGGATTCCTCGATGCGCGGGTCCGGCCTCTGTACGTTTTGGGACACTTGTGTATCATAACTATCAGGAGGTGCAATGATGACCGATTTCAGCGTTCGCTACATCGTCGATGATGTCGATGCTGCAGCGGAGTTCTACACGCGTCACCTTCAGTTCGAGGTGGTGATGAAGCCAGGACCGGGGTTTGCGATGCTGCGCAGAGGCGACTTCAGACTGCTGTTGAACACGCCAGGTGGCGGAGGCGGAGCGGGTGAAACGCTGTCCGACGGTTCAACGCCAAAACCCGGTGGCTGGAATCGATTTCAGGTTCAGGTCGACGATCTGGACGCGACCGTCGATGGACTGACGCGGGCCGGCGTCGATTTCCGCGGCGACACGGTCACCGGCAGGGGCGGCCGACAGGCGCTCGCGGTGGATCCGTCCGGCAACCTGATCGAGTTGTTCGAGGCGTATCAGGGCTGAAAACGGCCTGTTGCAGATGGGACTAAAGGTACTTCTGAGGCTGGTGTTACGGCGCGCCTCCGACGGATATCCGCAGTTCCTCGGCAGAATCGGCCCCCATGAAGATGTCAGCGCTGCTATCCCGTTCTGCCAACTCAAGGCCGGGGATTACCGGCACCGCGCGAGTTGACCGCGACATCGATCGGCTACTGAGGCGAGTCACTCCCGGTGACATCGTCGTCATCGACGCTTTGGATCTCGACCGGATCACCGCGGACGCGCTCGTCGAGGCCAACGTCGTCGCGGTCGTCAACGCGTCGCCATCGATCTCCGGCCGCTACCCGAACCTCGGCCCCGAGGTGCTCGTCGCCAACGGTGTCACCCTGATCGACGAGACCGGACCCGAGGTGTTCAAGAAGGTCAAGGACGGCGCCCGGATCCGGCTGCACGAGGGCGGTGTGTACGTCGGCGACCGTCAGCTGATTCTCGGCACGGAACGCACCGACGACGAGATCCACGAGCTGATGCACGAGGCCAAGAGCGGCCTGGTGGCACATCTCGAGGCGTTCGCGGGCAACACGATCGAGTTCATCCGCAGCGAGAGCCCGCTGCTCATCGACGGCATCGGCATCCCCGACATCGATATCGACGTCAGCCGCAGGCACGTCGTGATCGTCGCCGAGGACATCAGCGCCGCTGCCGACCTGAAGGCGCTCAAACCGTTCATCAAGGAGTACCAGCCAGTCCTTGTCGGTGTCGGCTCCGGCGCCGACGTGCTCCGCAAGGGCGGTTATCGGCCGCAGCTCATCGTCGGCGATCCCGACAGGATCAGCGCCGAGACGCTGCGGTGCGGCGCCCAGGTGGTGCTGCCCGCCGACGCCGACGGGCACGCCGCAGGCCTGGAACGCATCCAGGACCTGGGGGTCGGGGCGATGACGTTCCCGGCCGCGGGGTCAGCCGCCGACCTGGCGCTGCTGCTCTGCGATCACCACGGTGCGTCGTTGATCGTCACCGCAGGCCATACCGCCAGCATCGAGGAGTTCTTCGACCGCTCACGGCAGCAGAGCAATCCCTCCACCTTCCTCACCCGGCTGAAGGTCGGCGAGAAGTTGGTGGACGCCAAGGCCGTTGCCACGCTGTACCGCAGCCGCGTCTCGGGCGGGGCCATCGCACTGCTCGTGCTCGCGATGCTGATCGCGGTGATCGCCGCGCTGTGGGTGTCGCGCGCCGACGCCGCGGTGCTCGACTGGGTCGTCGACTACTGGAACCGCTTCCTGCTCTGGGTTCAGGGCCTGGTCTCTTAGGGAGACTTCATGATTTCCCTACGTACACACGCGATTTCGCTCGCGGCAGTGTTCCTCGCACTGGCCATCGGGGTTGCACTCGGCTCGGGTCTGCTGTCCAACACGCTGCTGTCCGGCCTGCGTGACGACAAGCACGAACTGCAGAACCAGATCAACACCCTCACCGACGACAAGAACGCACTCAACGAAAAGCTCAACGCCGCAGGCGAATTCGATGCACAGATGTCGCCGCGCATTCTGCACAATGCGATCGAAGGCAAATCGGTGGTGGTGTTCCGCACCCCCGACGCCAACGACGACGACGTCGACGCGCTGACTCGGATGGTGGGGCAGGCGGGCGGCACGGTCAGCGGCACCGTCGCACTGACGCAGGAATTCGTCGACGCCAACTCCGCGGAGAAGCTGCTGTCGGTGGTGAACTCGCCGATCGTGCCCGCAGGGGCGCAGCTGAGCACCAAGTCGGTGGATCAGGGATCGCAGGCCGGCGACCTCCTGGGCATCGCGCTGCTGATCAACAGGGACCCGAAGGTGCAGGTCGTCGACGACGCGCAGCGCGACACCGTGCTGGCCGCGCTGCGCGACACCGGCTTCGTGACGTATGGCAGCCAGCGCATCGGGCCGGCCAACACCGCGCTGATCGTCACCGGCGGGGGACTGGGCGACGGCGCGGGCAACCAGGGTGCGACGGTGGCGCGGTTCGCGGCCGGCCTCGCCCCGCACGGCTCGGGCACCGTCGTGGCCGGACGCGATGGCTCCGCATCCGGTACCGCCGCGGTGGCCGTGACCAGGTCTGATGCCGGGCTCAACGGCGCAGTCAGCACTGTCGACGACGTCAATGCCGAGTCGGGCCGGATGACCACGGTGCTCGCGCTTGGCGATCTGATCAACGGCGCACGGCCCGGCCAGTACGGCGTCGGCCAGGGCGCCACATCGGTAACGCTGCCGCAATAGAACGGCAGGGCGTGTCAGCGTCGGCTTGTCGGCGTGGGTGTTAAGGTTGGGTTCCGTGGGTCGGCAGGCCCCAGCTATATCCGCGATCCCCTGCCCGTCGTCACGGAGGTTGCTCTTGCCAGCGTTACGCAAGCATCCGCAAACCGCCACCAAGCATCTCTTCGTCACGGGTGGCGTGGTTTCCTCCCTCGGCAAAGGCCTGACGGCGTCCAGCCTCGGCCAGTTGCTGACGGCGCGGGGCTTGCAGGTCACCATGCAGAAGCTCGACCCGTATCTCAATGTCGACCCCGGCACCATGAACCCGTTCCAACACGGCGAGGTGTTCGTCACCGAGGACGGCGCAGAGACCGATCTCGACGTCGGGCACTACGAGCGCTTCCTGGACCGCAACCTGTCCGGATCCGCGAATGTGACGACGGGCCAGGTGTATTCGCAGGTGATCGCCAAGGAGCGTCGCGGCGAGTATCTCGGCGACACGGTCCAGGTGATCCCGCACATCACCGATGAGATCAAGTACCGCATCCGGGCGATGGCCGAACCGGATGCCGACGGCAACCGGCCCGACGTGGTGATCACCGAAATCGGCGGGACCGTCGGCGATATCGAGTCGCTGCCCTTCCTCGAAGCCGCGCGACAGGTGCGGCACGAAGTCGGCAGGGAGAACTGCTTCTTCCTGCACTGCTCACTGGTGCCCTACATGGCGCCGTCGGGCGAGCTGAAGACCAAGCCGACTCAGCACTCGGTGGCCGCGCTGCGCAGCATCGGCATCAGCCCGGATGCGCTGATCCTTCGTTGCGATCGTGACGTGCCCGAACCGCTGAAGAACAAGATCGCGCTGATGTGCGACGTCGACATCGACGGCGTCATCTCCACCCCCGACGCGCCGTCGATCTACGACATCCCCAAGGTGCTGCACCGCGAGGAACTCGACGCGTACGTGGTGCGCAGGCTCAGCCTGCCGTTCCGCGACGTCGACTGGACGCAGTGGAACGACCTCCTGCAGCGTGTGCACGAGCCGCAGGAGACGGTGCGGATTGCTTTGGTGGGCAAGTACATTGACCTGTCCGACGCCTATCTATCGGTGGCCGAGGCGCTGCGTGCGGGCGGCTTCAAGCATCGTGCCAAGGTCGAGATGCGCTGGGTGGCCTCCGACGACTGCGAAACAGATGCAGGCGCGGCCGCCGCTCTGAACGACGTGCACGGCGTGCTGATCCCCGGCGGATTCGGCATCCGGGGCATCGAGGGCAAGATCGGTGCCATCTCCTACGCCCGCAAGCGCGGGCTGCCGGTGCTCGGGCTGTGCCTCGGACTGCAGTGCATCGTCATCGAGGCGGCCCGCTCGGTCGGCCTGTCCGGGGCGAACTCCGCAGAGTTCGATCCGAAGACGCCGGACCCGGTCATCTCCACGATGGCCGATCAGCGCGATGCCGTCGCCGGTGATGCCGACCTCGGCGGCACGATGCGGCTTGGCGCCTATCCCGCGGTGCTCGAGACCGGTTCGATTGTGGCGCAGGCATACCAGGCCACCGAGGTGTCCGAACGTCATCGGCACCGCTACGAGGTGAACAACGAATACCGCGAGCGCATCGCCGAAAGCGGGTTGAAGTTCTCCGGCACCTCACCCGACGGGCACCTGGTGGAGTTCGTCGAATACGCCGCCGACGTCCATCCGTTCCTCGTCGGTACGCAGGCGCACCCGGAACTCAAGAGCAGGCCGACGCGGCCCCATCCGCTGTTCGTCGCGTTCATCGGCGCGTCGCTGAACTACAAGGCCGAGGAACGATTGCCGGGCATGGACATTCCCGAACAGCACGCCAATGGCGTCGAGCATGACGAGGAAGTTGCAGAACTGCTGCAAGAACCCGCGACCCGTGGCTGATCACGAGTTCGAGACTGTCTCCAGCGAAACCATCTATGTAGGAAAGATTTTCGCGCTCCGCAGCGACGAAGTCCGGATGCCGCACGGCAACGTCGCCAAGCGCGAAGTGATCGAGCACTACGGCGCGGTGGCCGTCGTCGCGATGGAC
>Ga0310811_10010909_pt1 | contig 11751 bp, 11 predicted proteins | sample YCmetagenome_FD_207642 | JGI IMG/M metagenome (GOLD analysis project Ga0310811, IMG submission 207642) | Soil microbial communities from experimental microcosm in Duke University, North Carolina, United States - YC | ecosystem: Engineered > Artificial ecosystem > Soil microcosm > Unclassified ...
GGCCGGGCAGCGAATCTCCCGCTGACCGCCGTTGGCCGGCCCGCACCAGGCACCGTCGATATAGAGGCTTGCCACCGTCCGGACCACCGTCCTTCAGAAGCTCGCGTTCGAAGCCGCTAGGTGTTGCGTAATAAGGAAAACCGCGGCTTATTGGGAAACAGGATGTCTCTCGCCCATTCGCCCGTCAAGCCTGTGCGCCGAACCGCAACGTGATCGACGAGCGCCTTTTCGGCGCCGTTACGCACCGATGTCGCGGGCATTGCTCAGGCCGGCGCCATCCGCGAGATCCGCGTGATCAGCACCCGTTCGATCAGAGCCACCAGCACGGACTTCACCGACTCGCGGGAGCGGGCATCGCAGTCGACGATCGGGACCTCCGGGCCGACCCCGAGCGCCTCGCGCACCTCGCCCAGCTCGAACCGCGTGCTGCGCTCGAACTGGTTGACGGCGATGAGCAGCGGGGTGCCCCGCTCCTCGAAGTAGTCGATCGCCTGGAAGCAGTCCTCGATCCGGCGGGTGTCGACCAGCACGACCGCGCCGAGCGCCCCGTCGACCAGGTCGTCCCAGAGGAAGGTGAAGCGGTCCTGGCCGGGCGTTCCGAACAGGTACAGCCACAGCGACTCGTCGAGCGTGATCCGGCCGAAGTCCAGCGCTACCGTGGTGGTCGTCTTCTCGGCGATGCCGGTCAGGTCGTCCACCCCGACCGACGCCTCGGTCATGGCGGCCTCGGTCACCAGCGGCTCGATTTCGGAGATCGCCCCGACGAACGTGGTCTTCCCGACGCCGAACCCGCCGCTGATCACGATCTTGACCGCGAGCGGCGGACCCGACGGCTTAGAGCGACCGAACACGGTCCCTGATCCTCTCAATGGTTTCGATGGGCAGCTCGGTCGGTCCCTGGCTGGTCGCGTACCCGTCGCTGACGAGGTCGGCCACCAGGACGCGGGCGACGCCCAGCGGCAGGCCGAGCCGGACCGCGATGTCCACGACGGTCTGCGGGCTCTGGCACAGCTCCACGATTCGGCGCGACTCGAAGCGCAGCGGCGCGTGCAGCGCCGCCGGGATCGCGCTGACCACGGTCTCGGGGCGCAGCCCGTCGGTGAGCGGCCGGGTCCGGCCGCCGGTCACCATGAACGGTCGCACCAGCGCCGCGTCGGCCGGGGCGCCGGGCTCCTCCGCCTCCTCCGGCTCGTCGGCCTGGTGCCGCGGCCGCACCGGATCGGCCCGCCATCGCGGGATCATCCGCGGGTCAGGGAGCCGGTGCTCGCCCGGGTCGTTCACTGCGGCAGGTACCGCCGGGACTCGGTGATCAGGGCCGGGGTGAGCAGCGTGCCGAACCGGTCGGCCAGCGCCGCGATCTCGTAGCCGATGACGCCGAGGTCGCAGTCGCCCTCGGCCAGCACGCCGAGGCAGCTGCCGCCGCTGATCGCCGACACCAGCAGGAAACCGCGGCGCATCTCGATCATCATCAGCTTCAGGCCGTCGAAGTCGTAGCGTTTGGCGGCGCTGCGGGCCAGGCTGGCCAGGCTCGAGACGATCGCGGCCAGGTGGTCGGCACCGTTGCGGTCGAGCCCGTCGGACGTGGCGATCAGCAGCCCGTCCGACGACACCGCCACCGCGTCGCGCACCCCGTCGGTGTTTCGCTTGAAGTTCGCCAGCAGCCAGTTGAACTGGTGCGCACCGGCTCGTACGTCAACGCTCATCGCGCGTCTTCTCCCAGTTCTTCACGGTCCCGCTCGTTGCGTCGGAACCCGTCGCGCAGGGACAGCATGCGGTCGCGGACCTGGGCCGGTGAGTCGTCGACCATCGATGGCCGCCGTGACGGCTCGTCGCGCTCGGCCCGGTCGGGGCCGGTCTCCGGCTGCGCTGTCACCGCGGCGCCGCCCGCAGGCCGGCGGGCCGGACGCTTACGCAGGCCGTTGCGGGTGCGCTCGCCGGTGGACTCGTCAGCCCAGGACGGCATTTGCGACGGGACCTGGACCAGGTCGTTCGCCGCGGCGTTGCCGTGGCCGCCCACCACCGTGCCGGGCGGGGCGGCGCCGGGCACGGACACGTACTCGACGGTCGTCGCCGGGTGCCCGCCCAGCACCAGCTGGGCCGTGACGGCGGCCGGCGGGCGTGCCGCGGGTTGCGCCTGCTCGGCCACGACCGTGGACGGCACGATCCGCGGCGACGCCTGGGGCTCGCGCGGGCCCTCGATCGGCGGCGGCGGGGTGGTCATCAGCCGGGCCGGCAGCATGACCCGGGCTGTGACCCCGGTGACCGGTGAGTTGCTCAGCTGTACATCGACGCCGAGCTGCCGGGCCAGCTGACCGACCACGTAGTGGCCGAGGAACCGGGCCGGTGCCAGGAGGAACTGGTCGGAGCCCCGCAGGCGGCCGTTGGCCTTGTCCAGCTCCTCGGGGGGCATGCCGACGCCCTGGTCGACGATCGCGATGAGGTAGCGGTCGCCGAAGTTGCGGCCCTGGATCTCCACGTCGACGTCCGGTGGGGAGAAGGTCAGTCCGTTCTCCACCAGCTCGGCGACCATGTGCGCGACGCCGGTGACGAAGCCGCCGGCGAGGTGCCCCTCGTCGATGCGGCGCAGCGTGACCCGCCGGTAGTCCTCGACCTCCGAGATCGCGGCGCGGACCACGTCGGAGATCGGCATCGCCGAGGACCATGGCCGCGGGCCGTCCTCGCCGACCAGCACCAGCAGGCTCTCCGCATTTCGCCGCATGCGGGTGGCGAGGTGGTCGAGCTCGAAGAGGTTGGCCAGGCCCGCCGGGTCGCTCTCCTCGCTCTCCAGCCGGCTGATGAAGCCGAGTTGGCGGCGAACCAGGCTCTGGTTGCGCCGGCCCAGGTTGGCCAGCGACTCGGTGGTGTTGCGCCGCAGGAGTGCCTGCTCGGTGGCGAGCGTCCATGCCGTGGTCTGGACCCGGTCGAGCGCGGCCGCCACCGAGTGCACCTCGACGCTGGCCCGGCGCGGCACGACCACCGGCGGCGGCGGGTCGGGCTGCTGGTCCTCGGTGCCCTGCTGGGCGTGGAAGACGGCCTCGGGCAGCCGCAGTGTCGCGACGGCCTCGGCCTCCTGGGCGAGCATCGCCAGCGGCCGGGTGATCGAGCGGATCGCGGCGACGACCAGCGCGACCGCGCCGACCAGGCAGAGCAGCACCAGGGCGCTGAGGACCGCGAGGCGCTCGGTCGCGCCGCGGCGGACCGCGGCGGCACGGTCGCGGATGTCGGTGCCGATCGACTCCTCCAGCGCCCGGATGTCGTCGAGCACGGTGGTCAGCGCCGACCACCAGGACTGGGGGTTGATGAGCAGCGGCTTGTCGTCGGCCGAGGCGAGCGCCCGGTTCTCGAACTCCAGCGCCTCGCTGTAGGCGCCGGTCGAACGGACCTTCGCCGAGCGGGCCAGCTGCGCCGCGGTGGCCACCTTGGCGAACTGGTTCTCCGCCTCGTGCGCGGCGGCGTACATGGCGGCGAACTGGTTGTACTCGCCCTTGTGGAAGCCGCCGGCCGAGAAGACACCGTTGAGGAACGCGCGCTCCTGCGTCAGGTACTCCTTGGCCTCAGCCAGCGCGCTCAGCGCCGCGACGCCCCGGCGCAGCGTCCGGTCGGCCGATCGGTCGAGCGCGAAGTCGATGCCGTTGAGCGCGGTGATGTGCGCGGTGAAGTAGTCGAACGTGCCGGCCCGCAGCGCGCTGCCGGCATCGACCTGGGACCGGGTCCCGGCCAGCGTGTCGAGCTTCTGCAGCTCGGCGAGCACCGCCGTGGCGCCGGGGCTCGCGTCGGAGTCGGCGTTCGCCGCGAGCCGCTGCAGGGCGGCGCGGCTGTCGTCGACCTTCTTGCGGACCGGGACCATCTCCGGCTTGAAGCTGACGTTGCCGCCGAGGAGGCCGGTGGTGAGACCACGCTCCTCCTGCAGCTGCTGCGCCAGCGTCTGGACCTCGAGCACCAGGGGCACCTGGTCGGTGATCTGCCGCGCGGCGCGGTAGTCGGCGTAGTCGCCGGCGACGACCACGCCGAGCAGGATCAGCACCGCCACCATGGGCAGTGCCAGGATGCGGGCGAGCCGCCCGCGGATCGTGCCGGTCGGCGCGCGTTCCTCGCGCGGAGTCGTCCGGGTGGATCCCGCCGGAGCCTGACGATGTCTCACCATCGTTGCGGTGAGCACCTCCCATCAACCGGTCATGACGCCGCAATAGCATTGGTGAGCAATATTGCGAGGAGGTTCGTCGTTCGTTTCCAACCGAGGTTGCCTGTGCACAGCCGCACGGCAACCGCCGACAATGCGGCTCACGCGATCGAACGTGGGTGACGGTAGTACTCGACCCCGTCCGCGGGCAATGGCTGGGAGCCGACGATCAGATCGGCCGCCTTCTCCGCGATCATGACGACGGGGGCGTAGATGTTGGCGTTGGTGACGTACGGCAGGACCGACGCGTCGACCACCCGCAGACCCTGAATGCCGTGCACAGCCATGGTCTGCGGATCGACGACGGTCTCCGGCCCGACCCCCATCCGAGCGGTGCAGGACGGGTGGAGGGCGGTTTCGGCGTCGCGTGCGACCCAGGCAAGAATCTCTTCGTCGGACTCCACCTGCGGGCCTGGGGACAGCTCCCCGCCGTTGAACGGCGCCATGGCCGGCTGGGTGAGCAGGTTCCGCGCGACCCGGACCGCCTCGACCCACTCGCGGCGGTCCTGCGCCGTCGAAAGGTAGTTGAACCGTAACGCCGGGTGCTGGCGCGGATCGGTGCTCGTGATGCGGACCGAGCCGCGCGCGTCGGAGTACATCGGGCCGACGTGCACCTGGTACCCGTGGCCGCCGGCCGGTGCCGAGCCGTCGTAGCGCACCGCGATCGGCAGGAAGTGGAACATCAGGTTCGGGTACGCGACGTCGTCGTTGCTGCGCACGAACCCGCCGCCCTCGAAGTGGTTGGTGGCGCCGGGGCCGGTGCGGCCGAAGAGCCAGCGCGCGCCGACGTCGGGCCAGCGCAGCTTCGACAGGTACGGCTGCATCGAGACCGGCTGCTTCGAGGCGTACTGGACGTAGACCTCCAGGTGGTCCTGCAGGTTCGCCCCGACGCCGGGCAGGTCGGCGACCGGCTCGATGCCCAGTGCGCACAGGTGGTCGGCCGGGCCGACGCCGGACAGTTGCAGCAGCTGCGGGGTGTTGATGGCGCCGCCACACAGAATGACCTCGCCGGCGTCGATGCTCTGCATCGGGCCGCCGCGGAAGGAGACCTCGACGCCGGTCGCGCGGGGGGACCCGCCGCCCGCGAACCGGATCCGGCCCACCAGGGCCCGGGTGCGCACGGTCAGGTTGGGCCGCCGCATGACCGGGTGCAGGTAGGCCCGGGCGGCCGACAGCCGACGCCCGCGGTGGATGTTGCGGTCGAAGGGCGCGAAGCCTTCCTGGCGGTAGCCGTTGACGTCGTCGGTAAGGGGGTAGCCGGCCTCCTGCACCGCCGCGAAGAACGCCGCGAAGAGCGGGTTGGTCGCCGGGCCGCGCTCGAGCACGAGCGGCCCGCCGTGACCGCGGAACTCGTCGTCCTCGGCGGCGGCCAGGCAGTTCTCCATCCGCTTGAAGTAGGGCAGGCAATGCGCATAGTCCCAGGTGGACAGTCCGGGCTCGGCCGCCCAGCGCTCGTAGTCCATCGGGTTGCCGCGCTGGAAGATCATGCCGTTGATGCTGCTCGATCCGCCGAGCACCTTGCCGCGGGCGTGGTAGATGCGCCGGCCGCCCAGGTGCGGCTCCGGCTCGGACTGGTAGCGCCAGTCGTAGAACCGGCTGCCGATCGGGAACGTCAGCGCCGCGGGCATGTGGATGAACGCGTCGAAGCGGTAGTCCGGTCGCCCGGCCTCCAGGACCAGCACCCGCACGGACGGGTCGGCGGAGAGGCGGTTGGCCAGGACCGAGCCGGCTGAGCCGCCGCCGATGATGACGAAGTCGTACCGCATGCTTGGCAACCTCTCCTCGTATAGTTGCGTCATGAGCAACAGCGCCACGGACTCAGGGGTACAATCCGTCGATCGAGCCATCACCGTGCTGGAGATCCTTGCGCGGACCGGCGAGGCGCGGGTGACCGACGTGGCTGCCGAACTGTCGGTACACAAGTCCACCGCGTTCAGGCTGCTCAGCGCCCTGGAGGACCGCGGGCTGGTCGAGCAGGACCAGGCCCGCGGCCGGTACCGGCTGGGCTTCGGCATCGTGCGGCTGGCCGGCGCGGTCACCGCCCGGATGGACCTGACGCGGACCGCTCGGCCGGTCTGCGAGCGGCTGGCCCGCGACAGCGGTGAGACGGTGAACCTGGCGGTGGCCCGGGCGCTGTATGCGGTGAACATCGATCAGGTGCCGGGAGCGTTCGCGATCACCGCGCAGAACTGGGTCGGTACGCTCACCCCGTTGCACGCCACCTCCAGCGGCAAGGTGCTGCTTGCCCACCTCGACCCGGCGCGGCGTGCGGACCTGCTGGCGAAGGCCGGCCAGGCGCGGTTCACCCCGAACACCGTCACCGGCGAGGCCGAGCTGGACCGGCAGCTGGCCGCCGCCGTCCGGCAGGGCTACGCCACCACGGTCGAGGAGTACGAAGAAGGGCTCAACGCGATCGCCGCGCCGATCCGCTCGCACCACGGCGAGGTGATCGCCGCGGTGAGTGTCTCCGGTCCGGCGTTCCGGCTCACCCCGGACCGGATGGAGCAGCTGGCGCCGGCGCTCGTCGCCGGGTCCGACGAGATCAGCCATCGGCTGGGCTACTACCGCTGAGCTTCGTCTCGACCCACCGGTGGAACTCGCCGATGTGGTGCTCGCTGGGCACCAGCACGCCGCCCTTGGCGTACGCCCGGGACGACATCGCCGGCTGGCACCGCTCGCACGCGGCGAAGTCCTGCTCGTTGACCCGCGCAAACAGCTCGACCGAGCGCCGGATGTCCTGGTCGCCGGCCATCACCGAGGGTACGAACAGCCAGTCGCACTCGACGACGGTCCGGTCGACCGCCAGCGGATACATCCGGTGCAGGATCACGTGATCGGGCACCAGGTTGATGAAGACCTGGGGCCGGACGGTGATCGCGAAGTACCGCCGGTCCTGGTCCTCGGTGATGGTCGGGATGCGCTCGACACCGGGCGACCCGTCGACGGTGAATCCCTGGATCTGCTCACCGAACTCCGCGCCGTGCCCGACGAACGACTGGGCCGCGTAGCCGCCGGCGAACTCCGGCAGCACCTCGACCAGTTCGGGGTGGATCGTCGCGCAGTGGTAGCACTCCATGAAGTTCTCGACGATGAGCTTCCAGTTCGCGGCCACGTCGTACACCACCCGGTGCCCGACCTGGAGCTGGTCGATGCCGTAGTGCTCGATCGCCTCGGCGTCGCCCAGCCGCAGTGTCGCCGCGCCGATGACGTCCGCCTCGAACGAGGGCGGCTCGTCGGCGAGGCAGACCCAGACGTACCCGAGCCAGATGCGGGTGTGCACGGCGATAAGGCCGAACTCGCGGCGGTCGACGTCGGGCATCTTCACCAGGTTGGGCGCCGCGATGAGCCGGCCGTCGAGGTCATAGGTCCAGGCATGGTACGGGCAGCGAAACGCCCGCCCGGTGTTGCCGGACTCCTCGGTGCACAGCCGGGCCCCCCGGTGCCGGCACACGTTGAGAAACGCCCGGATCGAGCCGTCGCGCGCGCGGCTGAGCAGCACGCTCTCCCGCCCGACCGCAACGGTGCGGAACGCGCCCGGCGCGGCGAGATCGTCCGCCCGGGCCGCGCAGAACCACATCGTCTCGAAGATGCGCTGCTGCTCGAGGGCGAACTGCCCGGGGTCGGTGTAGCTCGCGCCGGGCAGGGTCGCGATGAGGCTCTGCGGCAGGGACAACGTCATGTCGAACTCCCCTTCGTTTCCAACTGTCGCCGCCAGCGGGAGAACGGCCCCACCATGTCGACGGCGAGCGCTGCGACCGCGGCGCCGTCGCGCCGGTACACGGCCAGGAACCGGTGCTGCTGCGGCGCGCCCTCCTCGACGGTCACCTCGTCGCCGTCGACGGTGTGCCCGGCGAACTGGATGCGCAGCCCGTACTGGTCGGACCAGAAGTACGGCAGCCGCGCCGGCTTCGGGGCGAGCCCGAGCAGGGTCCGGGCGGCGATCGCGGCCCGCTCACCCGCCGCGGTCCAGTGCTCGACGCGCAGGTGCCGGCCGAGGCGCGGCTCGAACCAGGCGGCGCAGTCCCCGACCGCGACCACGCCCGGCACTCCGGTGCCGCCGTCGGGGCCGCACTCGATGCCGTCCCCCCGGTCGGTGAGCCCCAGCCCCGTGAGCTCGGACCCGGCCAGCCAGCCGGTCTCGGGCCGGGCGCCGATCCCGGCGACGACCACGTCGGCGGGCAGGACCCGGCCGTCGGCCAAGTGCGCGCCGCCGTCGTCCACGCGATCGACGCCGACGCCGCAGATCAGGCGCACGCCGTGCGCCGCGTGCAGGCCGGCGACCACGGCGCCCATCTCGGCGCCGAGCGGCCCGGCCAGTGGGGCCGGAGCCGCCTCGACCACGGTCACGTCGAGGCCGAGCGTCCGGGCGGCCGAGGCGACCTCCGCGCCGATGAACCCGGCGCCGACGACGAGAAGGCTGCGCGCGGTACGCAGCCGGTGCCTGAGCCATCGCGCGTCATCCAGCGAGCGCAGGGTCACCGCGCCCGGGAACGGCCGGGCCGACGCGCCGGTGGCGATGACGAAACCGTCCGCGGTCAACGTCTGTCCACTGTGGAGTTCAAGCCGCCCGGCATCGAGCCGCACCGCCGGGTCGCCGAGGATCCACGTCGCGCCGAGGTCGTCGTCCGGCCGTTCCAGGGCCAGGTCGGGCTCTTCCGCGGTACCGGTGAGAAACTCCTTGGACAGCGGCGGACGGTCATAGGGCCGGTGCGGCTCGGCGCCCACCACGGTGAGCGGGCCGGTGAAGCCCTGGCTGCGCAGTGCCCTGGCCGCGGACAGCCCGGCGAGCCCGGCCCCCACCACCACGACACTGCCGAGGGTCATGGTGCCGGGTCCACGAAGACCGTGCCGTCGCGGACCTCGACCTTGTGCGTGCGCACCGGAATCTTCGCCGGTGGCGCGTCGACCGCGCCGGTGCGCAGATCGAACTTCGAGCTGTGCACCGGGCACTCCACCTCGCAGCCCTCCAGCCAGCCGTCGCTGAGGGAGGCCTCCTGGTGGGTGCAGGTGTCGTCGATCGCGTAGACCTCGCCGTGCTCGGTGTGGAAGAGGGCGATCGGCGCACTCAGCTCGGGAAGGTCGAGGCGCAGGGCCGCGCCGGGCGGCAGGTCACGAAGCGGACAGGCAGCGAGCACGGCAACCCCTTGTCTTCGCCTGCAGTGCGTTGCGCTGTATAGAACGTGTAGCGCGTTACGCAACAGGATCGGACCGGTGTCGCTGGTGTGTCAAGGCTGTCTTTGCCGAACGCGATCGCGGTGCCGACACGCCGGTGCCCGAGATCAGCGGGAGGCCAGGACCTGCTCCGCGTACGCCCAGAGCCGGTCGGCGGCCACCGGGTCGACGGCGTGCTCGGCCACCCCGTTGCGTGCATCCGGGCCGCCCGCGACGACCTCCGCCTGCTGGTTGTCCTCGAAGTAGCCGCCGGTGACACCCTCCAGCAGCGGCGACGCCGCCAGCAGCACGGAGGTGGCCGCACCCTGGGCGGGGGTCTTGAAGTAGTCCGGCACCGCGTGGTTGCCCGCCTCGTCCTTCGTCACCCCGAACGCGCGCAGGGTGTCGTCGTCCAAGTGCCGCTGCAGGTTGGTCATGACGTAGCCGGGGTTGGCGGCGTTGGAGGTGATCCCGTCCGCGGCCCAGTGCCGGGCGATGCCGACGACGAGCAGGACATCGGCGGTCTTGGACTGGAAGTACGCCGACCAGGGCTCGTACTGCTCCCGCTCGAAGTGGGGGTCGTCGAAGTCGACCGCCCGGCGCAACTGCGCCCCGGAGCTGACCACCACCACCCGCGCCGAACCGGCAGCGCGGAGGTTGTCGCGCAGGCCGCGGGCGAGTGCGAAGTGGCCGAGGTAGTTGGTGGCGAGCTGCATCTCCCACCCCTCCGCGGTGAGCTGCCGGCTCGGGACCGCCATGACGCCGGCGTTGGCGACCAGCGCGTGCAGCGGCCCCTCCCAGGCCGCCACAAAGGCGTCGACCGACGACAGGTCGGCCAGGTCGAGCGCGGCCGCCCGGACACTGCCCACGCCGGGCCCGGCGAACTCCTGCACCAGTGCCTCGGCCCGGCCCGGATCGCGGGTGGCGACGGTGACCTCGGCGCCGGCGCCGGCCAAGGCGCGTACGGTCTCCGCGCCGATGCCGGAGGCACCGCCGGTGACGATCATCCGGCGCCCGGTGAGGTCGACGCCGTCGAGGATCTCGGCGGCCGTCGCCCGAGCGGTGAACGGGGTGGTCAGGCGTGTGGTGGCTGTCATGATGGCAACCCTAGGAACGGTGGCCCGGACCGCCCATGGTTCAGCGTCCGCCGCTCTTTCGTGCGCGTCCAAAGGAGGTCGAGGGTGGACCCGCTGGAGGATGTGCTGGCCCTGCTCGACGCGACGAGCCAGGTGTCGGCGGGGATGGTCGCCGGTGGTCGCTGGGCGGTCCAATTCCCCCCGCCGGCGGGGGCCAAGTTCAACGCCGTCCGGCGCGGTTCCTGCTGGCTGCGGGTGGACGGCGTGCAAGATCCGCTCCACCTCGCCGAGGGTGACTGCTTCCTGCTGACTCGGCCCCTGGGGTTCGTCCTCGCCAGCGACCCGGACCGGCCGGCCGAGCCGGCGTACCCGATCTTCGCGGCGGCCGGTGACGGCACGGCCCGCGCCGGCACCGGCGACGAGGTCTTCCTCATCGGCGCCGCGTTCACCTTCACCGAGCGAGCCCGCGCCCTGCTGCTGGACAGCCTGCCGCCGGTGATCCACGTGACGGCCGGGACGCCGGAGGCCGGCACCGTGCGGTGGGCCCTGGGCGAGCTCGACGCCGAGCTGCGAGGCAGGCCACTAGGGGCCACGCTCGTCGCCGAGCGACTCGCCATCGTCATGCTGGTCCGGATGCTGCGCTTGCACCTCGCCCGCGACCCCGCTCGCAGCGCCGGTTGGCTGGCCGGCCTGGCCGACCCGACGGTTGCGGCCGCACTGCGAGAGATGCATGACCGGCCGGCCCACGCGTGGACCGTGGCGGAGCTGGCCCAGATCGTCGCCGTCTCCCGGTCGACGCTGGCGGCCCGGTTCAAGGACGTGGTCGGCAAGGGCCCCCTGGAGTACCTCACCGAGTGGCGGATCGAACTCGCCGCCGACCGGCTCCGGCGCAGCAACGACACCGTCGCCACGATCGCTAGCGCCGTCGGCTACAGCTCGGAGAGTGCGCTCAGCGTCGCGTTCAAGCGGACCACCGGTCGCTCGCCGCGCGATTACCGCAGCCAGCTCACCGGGGCCGGATGAGCTGGCAGACGCCCGCAGCAGGTGGCGGAGCGACTCAAGGTCCGGGCGGTGTCGAGCGCTGGTGAACGTCCTCGGGTGACTTGCTGCGCCTGGCTGCATCGACCCGGCTTACTGGTCGGTCGCCTGCTCGTCCGGATGGTCGGCCAAGCGATCGGGGTCAAGTCTGGTGTCCTGGTGTTGTACGAACCGGTTCGCCGCGTACGTGATCGCCCACAGCACCACGCCGATCACCAGCAGCACCCCGGCGATCTCGTAATCCTCGCCCGAGCGGCCCGACAGCGGGCTGGCCAGGTACGCGCAGGCGATCGCGCCGATGACCGG
>Ga0310811_10010910_pt1 | contig 11750 bp, 11 predicted proteins | sample YCmetagenome_FD_207642 | JGI IMG/M metagenome (GOLD analysis project Ga0310811, IMG submission 207642) | Soil microbial communities from experimental microcosm in Duke University, North Carolina, United States - YC | ecosystem: Engineered > Artificial ecosystem > Soil microcosm > Unclassified ...
CTCCGTCTATCGGACGATTGTTCCTCAGGGCACGAATCCGGATGGCAAGCTCAACATCGCCAGCCTCGAAAACGATCTCGCGTTTTTCAAAAGAGAGGGTGTGGTCAAAGGCAACGTGACGGTTGCGCAGGTGGTCGACACCTCGTTCGTGGATGCCGCCGATGCCGCACTTGGCCCTTATAAGCCACACTCCAAATAGCTCAGGATTACCGATATGGCTACACCGCTAGTTTCGTCGCCGTCGCCCGGCACGTCCCTTCCTCCGTCGATGCAACCTGGGTCGACGCACGACGACGCGCCCGCCAAGATCCGCCTGCGTCATCTGACCAAGTCGTTCCAGACGCCTGGCGGCACCGTGACCGCGCTCGACGACGTCTCGCTCGATATTCCGACGGGCTGCTTCTTCATGATCGTCGGCCCGAGCGGCTGCGGCAAGACGACCCTGTTGCGCATCCTTGCGAATCTCGAAACGCCGACTTCCGGCAGCGTCGAGATCTCCACGCCCGCCGAGTTTCGGCCCGGCAACTCGATGGTGTTTCAAGGCGATTCGCTGTTCCCGTGGATGACCGTCTATGACAACGCGGCCTACGGTCTCGCGCTGCGGCATGTGCCCAGGGGCGAGATCCGCGATACGGTCGGCCACTATCTGAGCCGTACCGGCCTGACGCGCTTTGCCAAGGCGTATCCGCATCAACTGTCGGGTGGCATGCGGCAGCGCGTATCGATCGTGCGGGCGTTCGCGAACGATCCCGACATCCTGTTGATGGACGAACCATTCTCCGCGCTCGACGAACAGAACAAGCTGCTGCTTCAGGAAGAACTGCTGCGCATCTGGGAAGAGACGCGCAAGACCGTGCTGTTCATCACGCACAGCGTCGACGAGGCCGTCACGCTCGGCGACCGGATCATGGTGATGACCGCACAGCCGGGATGCGCGAAGCAGATCGTCGACGTGCCGTTCGAACGTCCACGCTCAGTGCTCGAATTGCGTGCGCGGCCTGAATACGGCGAATTCGTTTATTCCATCTGGGGCCAGTTGCGCGACGAAGTCGAGCGTGCGCGGGCTCGCGATCTGGGCGGGAAATCATCATGAAGTCCGCGTTAAAAACACCACAAAAACTGCAGTCGAAAGCGGCCGGTCCGGCCGCCCGCGCCAAGCGCCCGCCGTTCGTATCGGGCAGGCAGCGCGACCGCCTGATCAGCATCGCGTCGCCGGTCGTCCTGCTGCTTCTGTGGCAAATCGCGGCGCAAACCGGCTTGATCGACGAGCGCTTCTTCCCCGCGCCGACGAAAATCTCCGCGACCTTCATCGCGCTGATCGACGACGGCTCGCTATGGATCAATACGTGGGCGACCTTGCAGCGGCTCTTCTGGGGCTGTCTGATCGGCGGCATTCCGGCGTTGCTGCTCGGCGTCGCGACAGGGTTGTCGCGCCCGCTGCGCGCGGTGTTCGAACCGCTCATCGCGGCCACTTATCCGGTGCCGAAGAGCGCCATTTTTCCGCTGCTGCTGTTGATCTGCGGACTCGGCGAAGCGTCGAAGATCGCGATGGTCGCGATTGGCGTCTTCTATCCGGTGTTGATCAATACCGCGACCGGGGTCCTCGAAATCAACAAGATCTATCTTGACGTGGGCCGCAATTTCCGCGCGGGCCGCTGGCAAGTTTTCCGCACCATCGCGTTGCCGGGCGCCGTGCCGCACATCATGAGCGGCATCAAGCTCGGTCTCGGCCTTGGTTTGATGCTGATCGCCATTGCCGAGATGATTGGCTCGAAAAGCGGGCTGGGCTACATGATCTGGAACGCGTGGGAACTGCTCTCGGTGGAATCGATGTATGTCGGCCTGCTCGTCATCGCTTTCCTGGGGTACGGTATTTCGCTTCTGTTGACCGAACTGGAACGCAAGCTGATTCCCTGGAAGACAACCCGCTGACCCTTGCCCTCTTCCCCACGATACCGTTATGGACAACTACCAGACCGAAAAACAGCAGCTGGTCGACGCGATACTGATGCTCGAACGGGCCGAAGTGATCGACTTCAACGGCCACTTCAGCTGGCGCATTCCTGGCCGCGACCACATGCTGATCAACTCGGGCAAATCGGTGCGCAGCGCGTTAAGCGCAAGCGACATCGTCACGATCAATTTCGACGGGAATCTGATCGAAGGCGACGCGGTGCCGCCGATGGAATTTCCGATCCACGCGGAGATCTACCGGCGTCGTGCGGACGTCAACTCGGTGGTCCATTCGCATCCGCTCTGGTCGACGCTCTTCAGCATGACAGGGCGCGCCGTCGAGCCCGTGATCATGCAGGCGGCCGTGCTCGGCGAAATTCGCCAGTTCGGCAAGACGGCGTCGATCAACCGCAAGCCGCTTGCCGAAGAAATGGCCGACGCACTGGGTCCGCATCGGGTCATCATGCTGAAGTCGCACGGCGCGGTGGTCGCCGCCGAGGGCATTCTCGAAGCCTTCGTGCTCGCGTTCTATCTGGAAGAGAACGCGCAGCGGCAGTATCTGGCAAGCCGGCTCGGCGAGCCGATGGTGCTGTCGGCCGAACAGGTCGAGACGATCAGCCGTAATCTGTGGAAGCCGAACCTGTTGCGCAAGGTATGGGACTATCACGCGGCCAAGCTGCATCGCGAGCGGCCCGCGAGTTCATGATCGCGCGCATTCCTATCTATCTGCTGACGGGTTTCCTCGGCAGCGGCAAGACCACGTTGCTCAAGCGTTGGCTGCAACAACCGCTGTTGCAGAACGCGGCGCTGATCGTCAACGAGATCGGCGCGGTCGGCCTCGATCACACAACGCTCGGCTACGCGAGCGAAGCATCTACGCTGCTCGCCGATGCATGCGTATGCTGCACCGGCTTGCCCGGTTTGCATGAGGCGCTTGAAAACCTGTTCTGGGCGCGTCTGCATCGCAGCATGCCGCGCTTTGACGCGGTGGTGATCGAGACTACCGGACTCGCCGATCCGGCCGCGCTGGTCGCGTCGCTGAAAACACAGCCGTTTGTCAGCGAACGCTATTGCCTTGCCGGCATCGTAACGACGCTTGGCGCGCCCACTGCGCAGGAGACGATGGCGCAATTCGCCGAAGCACGCGCGCAACTCGACGCGGCTGGTGCGATCGTAGTGACGAAGACGGATCTGGTCGTGCGTGAGGACCTCGACGCGCTGCTCGAAAGATTGCAGCGCTCGAACCCGGCGGCTCGCGTGCTGCTGTCCGCGCACGGCAGTCTCGGCGCGCATGAAGCGTGGCACGCGGCACAAGCCGCCGCCAGCCCGACGCTTCCCCCCAGCCCTTCTTCTGAAAAGCGCCGTCCCGCGTGGCGCGCGGCCGAACCACACGGCATCCGTCCACGGTTGGCGCAGCGAGGCCGTGCGGTGCATGGCGCCGCCACACGTTTCGAAGCCCTTGAAGAAGCCCCCAACGTCGATACGGCCCGTCGCTTTGTCGACGCATTGGTCACGCGCCATCGGACCCGCTTGCTGCGAATGAAGGGAATGATACGCCTCGCCGATGGCACGACACTCGTCGTGCAATTCACACTCGGCGACCGCGCGGCGCAATTGGACACGGGACTGGACCCGACGCAATCGACCGCCGCGAGCATACCTGGTGGCGTCACGCTGATCCTGCGCGTTAGCCAGTAAAAGAAATTACTTCAAGCCGCGGCACTGAACGGGCCCAGCACGTTCAGCGCCCGACGCGCGACATTCAATCCTCGACGGCGATCGTCACTTCATCCCCTTCCACCGAGGTCGGGTAAGTCTTCAACGGAAGCATGCAAGGCGGCGTCACGACTTCTCCCGTGCGAATGTTGAACGCGCCGTTGTGGAAATCGCATTCGACCGTATCGCCTTCGATACAGCCTTCGGACAATGAACCGGGACCGTGCGTGCACGTATCGTCCGTCACGAAGTACTCGCCCTCGAGATTGAACACCGCAAGCGTCAGGCCGTTCTTTTCGATCCTGATTGCCTGCCCTTGCGCGACATCTTCTTTACGGCACAACGCTATGCGCGAACACGTCTTCTGCATCTCCATTCTCCATTCTCTGTTTGACAGCCGGTGAGGCGAATGATAACTTTGTTCACGTGGAAAGAACAGCGTTCCTTTATACGGAACACAAACATTTAGAGCAATTTGCGGAAACGAAGAGGCAACCCATGTTGAAGAAACAGGACAACGATCTGCTGACCCAAACGAGCCCCGGCACGCCGATGGGTGAACTGTTCCGGCGCTTCTGGCTGCCGGCATTGCTGTCGGAGGAAGTCGCGCAGCCAGGGGGCGAGCCGGTGCGTTTGCAACTGCTGTCCGAGCGCATGCTTGCGTTTCGCGATTCCGAAGGCAAGCTCGGCCTGATCGACGAGTTTTGCGCGCATCGCGGCGTGTCGTTGTGGTTCGGCCGCAATGAGGAGGGCGGCATCCGTTGTCCGTATCACGGCTGGAAGTACGACGTGAACGGGCAATGCGTCGACGTGCCGTCGGAACCGGAGGCAAGCGGCTACTGCAAGAAGATCAAGCTGAAGTCGTATCCGCTCGTCGAGCAAGGGGGTGTCGTCTGGGTCTACATGGGGCCGCCCGAACATCAGCCGCCGCTGCCCGCGTATGAGTTCTCGACCGTGCCCACGAGCCAGTCGTTCATGACCAAGCGTCTGCAGGAATGCAACTGGCTCCAGGCGCTCGAAGGCGGCGTCGATTCAAGCCATGTGTCGTTCCTGCATCGCGGCGCGCTCAATTCGGATCCTCTTTTCAAGGGTGCGCGCGGCAACCAGTACAACCTGAGCGATTTCAGCCCGGTGTTCGAAGTGGTCGACGCAGCGGGCGGCCTGTACATCGGTGCGCGCCGCAATGCCGAAGACGACAAGTACTACTGGCGTATCACGCCGTGGGTGATGCCCTGTTTCACGATGGTGCCGCCGCGCGGAGACCACCCGGTTCACGGCCACTTCTGGGTGCCCATCGACGACGAGCACTGTTGGGCCTGGAGTTTCGACTACCACCCGACGCGCGATCTGACCGCCGCCGAAGTGGACGCGATGAAGGACGGCAAGGGCATTCACGTGCGCTATGTGCCGGGCACCTATCTGCCGTTGCAGAACAAGGGGAACAACTACCTGATGGATCGGGCCGCGCAGAAAGCGGGCACGACGTATAGCGGCGTCGAAGGCATCGGCATGCAGGACGCGTCGCTCCAGGAAAGCATGGGGCCGATCCAGGATCGCACCCGGGAGAATCTCGTGTCGACCGACAACGGCATCATCATGGTGCGTCACCGCTTGATGAAGGCCGCGCGAGCGCTTACAGAAAAGGGCGTTCCTCCGCCGGGCCTCGATCCGCAATCGCAACAGGTTCGCTCGGTGGCCATCGTGCTACAGCGCGATCTGCCCTTCAGCGAAGGCGCAAAAGATGCGTTGCACGCTGAAGCGGGCAAGGCCCACACTACGATCTAGCGAGGACATGCGTGCCGCCTTCCGAGGTGCCGCGCGCGATAGGGTATGAACCGAAACGGTATGAACCATCTGCAATCGCAAGGTCCCGGCTCTTCGACTCCGCCTGCGAGCTTCAGCGCGGCGGTGGCCGTCGAGCCCGGGCGCACTGAAATCCGCCACTTCGAGCGCCCGGCCATCACAGCGGCGACGGGTTTGCTGCGCGTCGCCATCACCGGCGTGTGCGGCAGCGACGGTCCGTACTATCAGCAATTGCCGCAAAGTCGCGGGCCGCTGATTCTCGGGCACGAATCCGTCGGCCATATCGAGGAAGCCGGAGAGCTCGCGCGCAAACGCTGGGGCCTGAAAGAAGGCGACTATGTTGCGCTAGAGGAATACATTCCTTGCGGCCACTGCGAGTACTGTCTGAGCAATGAATTCCGACTGTGCGATGCAACGGACTGGCGGCTGGGCGGCATGCGCTACGGTGCAACCGGCTTGCGCACCGAGCCCGGTTTCTGGGGCGGCTTTAGCCAGTATCAGTTTCTCGAACTGAACACGGTGTTTCATCCAGTGCCGTCGAGCGTGTCGCCTAGGCACGCGGCGCTCGCGCTGCCGCTTGGCAACGGGATTGAATGGGCCTATCTGCAGGGCGGAGCTGGGCCCGGGCAGACGGTCGTGATTCAGGGGCCCGGGCAGCAAGGGCTGTCGTGCGTGGTCGCGGCACGTGAGGCGGGTGCGGCGCAAATCATCATCACAGGGCTTTCCACGCCTTCCGATCAGCGCCGCCTCGAACTGGCCCGACAGCTGGGTGCGGATCACACGATCACCGTCGATACCGAAGACGTGCTCGAACGGGTCGCCGACCTGACCGGCGGCGCAATGGCCGATCTGACCATCGACTGCGCGTCGGGCGGCACCGCCACCGTCACGACGGCGATTCAACTGGCGCGCAAGCGCGGCACCGTGATTCTCGGTGGCCAGAAACGCAAACCGATCCCCGAGTTCAACAGCGACATGATCATCGCGCGCTTTCTGACGGTAAAAGGCATGCGAGGCCACAGCTATCAGTCGGTCGAACTCGCGCTGCAACTGATTGCCGCCGATCGCCATCAAGTCACGCGGATGAGCACGCATACGTTCGGCCTCGCTGAAACGGACCTTGCATTGCGTACGCTTCGCGGCGAAGGTGTCGAGGACGCGATCCACATGACGATCGACCCATGGATGTAATGCACCCTCGCCTAACTCCGTCCGTGCCTGCCGCGGCGCAAGCACCCGAAACGCGGTTCCGCATCGGCGCGCCGAATTCGCAAGCGCGCCTTGTGCGAGTCGTCGCGCTGGACCGGCACGACGATGAAACGCGCGCCGCCGCATGCGCACGCTCGAACGTGCAGTTCTCCAGCGTCAGCGACCTGGCCGAGCTGCTCGACATGGGCGACGTGCAGCGCAGCGGCTGGTCCCGCGAGATGTTTGCGGGGTCGGGCCGGATTGCAACCTGGCTGGGCGCGCCGGATCTCGCGATCATCGTCGGACGCGACAGCGACGATGCCACCGTCGCCGCACTAGCCGCACAGACCTGGCGCAGACTCGGCGTGACCGTATCGGCGGTGATCCGTCCGGCGGCCGCGCATCCAGCCGTAATGGACAATGTAACCACGGTGCGCCGATCGCCTACCGCCGATCTGTTGCGCCCCTGGTGCACGATGCTGGTTCTCGCCAGCAGCAGTGCATATCTGGGAGACTTGCTCGACGCGCTAGGCGCGTCCTGAACATCGGCATCACATAGCACATGTACGTGCGGCGGCGGCAATCGGCGGCCGCTTGCGCACCAACCCCGCACCGCGACACAACTGCCGGCAAGACGCAGGCGCGGATATACGATGTGGAGAGAGACAGTTGAAGCAGGATATCAATCGATGGTGGACCGTCGTCGGCGGCGCGCTGTGCCTGTCGGTCGGCGCGGGCGTCATTTCGGCGTTCATGTTCGGCACGTTCATCAAGGCGATCGCCGCACAGAATGGCTGGAGCCGTGCGCAGGTGTCGCTCGGCCTGACGGTCTTCGAGTTCGCAATGGGCCCCGGCACGATCGTGCTCGGTTCGCTGATCGACCGGTTCGGCGTTAGGCGGCCCACGCTGTTGTTCCTGGCGATGTTCGCGCTGTCGATCGCGCTGGTCGGCGTAATCCCGGTGTCGTTACCGCTCTTTTGCCTGGTGTTCGTGATGGTCGGCTTTTTCGCCCCGGGCAGCAACGCGCTGCCGTACGCGAAAGTCGTGTGCGCGCGCTTTGACCATCGGCGCGGGCTCGCGCTCGGGCTGACGGTGGGCGGCACCGCACTCGGCGCGATGCTGATGCCGCAATACGCAGGCTATCTGCTGCGTCATTTCGGCTGGCGCACCGGTTATCTCGGCGTCGCCGCGTTGATGGCGGCCGTATCGATTCCGGCGCTCTATTTCCTCGTCAAAATGCCGCCTGGCCTCGACGCCAGATTGCTACGCCATACTCACCAACCGGCGGACAAGCTGCCGTCTCTGTGGAGCATCTTCAAGCACGACCGCACATTCCGTCTGCTGGGCATCTCGATCTTCTGCATGTCGGGCGTGTTGCTCGCGTTGCTGTCGCAACTCGTGCCGATGATGACCGACCGTGGCGAAACGGTGCGTGCGGCTGCGAGCATGCTGTCGATCGCGGGTCTCACGTCCGCTGTCGGCCGGCTGTTTGCGGGCTACCTGATGGATCGCGTTCACGCCCCCTACGTCGCGGCGATGTCGTTCACGCTGACGTTGTGCGGCGTCGTGATCTTCGCTGCGGGAGCGACCGGGCCGTTGGCGATGGCGTCGGCTGCGCTGATCGGCGTGAGCATCGGCGCGGAAGCGGACATCATCACGTTCATCGTCAGCCGCTATTTCGACCTGCGGCTGTTCGGCCGCGTCTGCGGCGGCATGTGGGCCTGCTGGGGCTGGGGCGCGGGCATCATGATCTTCGCATCGGGCCTGTGCTACGACCTGCTGCATTCGTATCACGTCGCGCTGTGGGTGTTCGCCGGCCTTGTGCTGCTCTCCGTCATCTCGATCTGCCGGCTGGGTCCTTATGTGTATCCCGAGCAGCGCAGCCCGCGCGACACGGCGGCCGGCGCGCGCGAAATAGCAGCATAGCGGCATAGCGGCGGCACACGCGAAGTCCCGCATCATCATCATCGCAGGCTGATTCGTTTTAGTGCCGCGAACCCGTTGAAGCCTGCCTGTCTGAAGGCAGGCTTCATCTCATCGTGGGTAGTCAGAAGTCGATCACGAGCCGATCCGACTTCGAACCGGAACAGCAGATCAGCATCGTGTCGCCGGCCTGCTTCTCGCGATCCGACAGTATGCTGTCACGGTGATCGGGCGTACCCGACATCACCTTCACCTGGCAAGCACCGCAGATTCCCTCTTCGCACGAATACGGCGCAGCGACGCCGCCTTCGCGCAGCACCTGCAGGATCGTCTTGCCTTCGGGGATCGGGAACGTCTGTCCGGTACGATGCAGTTCGACCACATAACCACCTTCGCACGCCGCCGCGGCCTTGGGCATGAAGTATTCGGCGTGCACCTGCGCCGGGTCAAGCGAAGCCGTTGCGGCCTCGTACGCGTTCAGCATCGGTAGCGGACCGCAGCAATAGTAGTGAGCGCGTTGCGGCGCACGCGCGACGATCGAGGCGATGTCGAGCGGACGTCCACCGCACTCCGCGTCGACGTGCAGATGCGCTTGCGGCATCGACGCCAGTTGATCGAGAAACGCCGCCTCGCGCCGTTCACGGCACGCATAGTGCAATTCGAAGGAGCGGCCGACTTTATGCAAGCGCTGCGCCATCGCCCAGACCGGCGTGATGCCGATACCGCCCGCCACCAGCACCGTATGCTCCGCCGTTTCGAGCAACGGAAAATTGTTGCGGGGCCCCCCCACGCTCAACGTCTGTCCCACACGCAGGCGGTCGTGAATGAACGCAGAGCCGCCCCGGCTCGCGCGGTCCCGTTTGATACCGATCACGTAAGAGCATGGATCGCCGTCCGCCGTTACCAGAGAGTATTGGCGCATGATGCCGTTCGGCAGATGCACGTCGATGTGCGCACCTGGCTCGGCAGCGGGAAGCATGCCGTTATCGAGCCTGCGCATCTCGTACAGGTTGATATCGTCTGCCGCATAGCGGATCGATGTCAGGCGCATGCTGATCGCGCCCTGTGCACCGGTGGCGGCGTCGGCTGTGTGAGCGGGTTTTGTTACGGTCATATCCATTGCAAGCCTCGGATTGCTTCGAAGAAACGTGGCGCGCAAGGCATCACGCGTCGTACTTCTGGTTGATGATGCGCAGCGGCGGCAGACGTGGACGCAACTCGTTGGCCGTGTCGATCAGCAGCTTGCGGAACGATTTGATCTGATCCGGCGTGAAGCGCGTGAGCAGGCCCGACACGGTCAAAGCGCCAAGCAGTTCGTTGCTCTCGTTGGTCAGGCCAACAGCGATGGCCGCCAGATCGGGATCGCGCTCGCCCTTCGAGACGACCCAGTTGCGCGTACGGATCGCCACGAAGGCTTCTTCGTTCGCGAACTCGGGGTCGTACGCGCACAGAATCTTGCCCGCGGCGCCGCCCTTGAGCGGATGACGCGAACCTTCGTCCAGATGGTGCCGTGCCGAGCGCGGTGAATTCACGCGATACAGGCAGATCCGCTCGGTGCCGTCACGCACGTAGAACGAAGCGGTTTCTCGCGTGAACGTCGAGAGTTTTTGCAGCGCCGGCCGCACCAGCGATTCGACGCTCACGGGCGCCGCGCTCAACGCGCCGAGCCGGCGCAATTCCGAGCCGAGCCGATATTTGCCGGCCGCATCGCGCTCCAGGAACTTCATGTACACGAGCGACGAGGTGAGTCGCAGAATCGTGCTCTTGTAAAACGACGAGCGCTGCGCGAGCACCGCCAGCGATAACGCCTCGCCCGGCTGCCTGAAACATTGCAGCAGCGACAGCGACCGTTCGACCGCTTCGACGCGCGTGCGCCCGCCGTCGTCGCCACTTTTGGATACTGCGAGTTCTGTCTCCATTCATCACCTCCATCAGCCATCTATTGCCGCATTTATACGCCGCGTCTGATGTTCTGTCGAACAGAATTTGTACCGCTTGACGGACCACCAGGCGAAACCTATTCTGGACCTGCCAATGCGGTGCGGCAGATTCCCGCCAGCACCGTGACCGCCCCCCAATACCTGGAGACGACATGCTGACCGCAGCAATGAACGAGCGCCTGACCCGCGTGGGTCCGGGCACGCCCGGCGGCGAACTGATGCGCCGCTACTGGATTCCCATCGCACCCTATTCGCAACTCGACGGCAACCCGGTCCGCAAGGTACGCGTGCTAGGCGAAGACCTGGTGTTGTACAAGGACAAGAGCGGCACGCTCGGCCTCGTCGGCGACCGTTGCCTGCATCGCAATGTCGATCTGCAGTTCGGCATTCCGGACGAGTGCGGCTTGCGCTGTCCGTATCACGGCTGGCTCTTCAATGAAGGCGGAAAGTGTGTCGAGCGGCCGATGGAAGCAACGCCGCGCGGGGAGATCAAGCAGAAGCTGAAGGCCTATCCGGTGCAGGAACTCGGCGGCCTTGTGTTCGCCTACATGGGCCCGGCGCCGGCGCCCGCACTGCCCCGCTGGGACCTGTTCGTGTGGCCGAACGCGATCCGCCAGATCGGCATCATGCACATCAACTGCAACTGGCTGCAGTGCCATGAGAACACGGGCGATCCGACCCACAGCGCGTGGGCGCACGGACACATGTTCCAGTACGTGCTCGAACAGCAAGGGCGTTATGAGGAAGCCGCCGCACGCGCCGAACACACGCTGCATACGCGCCTGAAAACCGGCATCGGCATCAAGGAGTTGTACGCGAGCGAGACCACAACCGGAATCTCGAAGGGCGTACGCTATTCGAAAGACCTGGGCGCCGATTCCGACTACTCCCGCGAACATTCGACCGTCATCTTCCCGTTCTTCACACAGACCGGCAAAACCGGTGCGCCGCGCAGCGAATACCAGATTCGCGTGCCGGTCGACGACACGCACACGTACCACATCTGCTACCAGGTTTATGCGGCGCCGCCCGGTGTCGATGCGCCCAAACAGGATTCCGTGCCGTGGTACGAACCGCCGCGCTTCGACGAACACGGCAAACCCATTCTCGACTACGTGCTCGCGCAGGATGCGCTGGTCTGGGACGCGCAAGGCGCGATCACCGATCGCAGCGCCGAATTGCTCGGCCGCACCGACATTCCGATCGTGCTACTGCGCCGTCAACTCG
>Ga0310811_10010911_pt1 | contig 11750 bp, 13 predicted proteins | sample YCmetagenome_FD_207642 | JGI IMG/M metagenome (GOLD analysis project Ga0310811, IMG submission 207642) | Soil microbial communities from experimental microcosm in Duke University, North Carolina, United States - YC | ecosystem: Engineered > Artificial ecosystem > Soil microcosm > Unclassified ...
CGGTACGCGCAGGCAGCCGCGCGCGTCAGGGAGCGACTGCGGTGATCGACGGCCTCGACCCGGTCATTCACGTGCCGAAGCGGCTGGCCGCGATGGCGATCCTGGCCAACGCACCGCACGCGTCCTTCCGGTTCCTGCGCGACGAACTGGAGATCAGCGAATCCGACCTGTCGAAGCAGATGTCGACACTGGAGGCCGCCGGGTACGTCACGGCCGCCAAGGACGGGCACGGACGCGGGGCCAGCACGACGTACGCCATGACGAAAGAAGGCCGTAAGGCCTACCAGGCCCATTGCGCGGCCCTGCGCAAGCTCATCGGTGCATAGCACGCTCCCGCCGCACACCCAGGGCGCGGTCTCGGCACCGGCCCAGCGCCGAGAACTCCGGCGCCCGGCCCGCGGGACCGCACATCCCTGCAGCCGACGACTTAGGGCCACTAAACGTCGCCTGGCCGTCCTATCTGCGGCTTTTGCGGTGCGCGAACTGGCCCTAAGTCCCCAGCCGGCATCGAACCAACGGCTGCCCCGAGCGGCCGGCCCCGGTGACGAAGTGCGGCTGTCGGGTAACGCTCTTGGTTCTCCAGAACGGAGGCGTTACTTCGCTAGGAAAGCCCGCGCGAGACGATGTCGTCAGCGAGCGGGGCGATCGCCGTGACGATCTGGTTGATGGTCTCCCGGGACGCCTGCCCCGGCCAGGGCGCCGACAAGGTGGTAGGCAACCTTGTCGAAGTCGGCCTGGCTGATGCCGCGGCCGGCGTGGACCTGCCGCATCGTGCCGCCCTCATAGATGTCGGGGCCGCCGAGCGCGGCGGCGAAGAACTCGACTTGCTTGCCTTTTAGTTTCGGCATATTGGCGCCGGCGAAAAACCCGGCGAGCTGCGGGTCGTCGAGAACGCGTACGTAGAAGTCGTCGACGACCGCGACGAGCGCCGGCTCGCCGCCAATCGATTCGAAGATGCTCACCTCAGCGGCTGCAGCCATTTGCGGCAGTCCCTCTCATTCGCCGGTACAACGTCAGCTTGGGACCCTATCACCTGATTTGCAGCGATGATTGAGATCGCTAAGAAAAGCCAGCTCATAGGCTATTTTTGAACAGCTGCAGGTATTCGAACGTAGGATCCAAAAATCTGCCCTAGAGTAGCACAATATAACATGAAATAAGCGATTTGCGAGAGCTGAACGAACGTGACCTGCGTCACGAAAAACACCTACCGCGGACAGTGGACCAACATCGCGATACGGTAACAAATCATTGGGGGCGGTCTTCTGCCTCCAATCAGCACGGAACTCCCCTTGCGGCATTTCGGGGGGTCGCATGCGGCATTAAGCGGAGGAAGCGGCGTGGATGAACAACGCTTGAAAGAGAGTTTTGCGCGCGTAGCGGCGTACGGCGATGAAGTACCGCTTTTCTTCTACTCGCACCTTTTTCTCGGCCATCCAGAGCTCCGCGAAATGTTTCCGGTGTCCATGATGGGACAGCGGGATAAGTTGCTGAACGCGCTCGGGCGCATTGTTTCTGATGTATCCAACCTCGATGCCCTGGTGCCGTTCCTGCAGGGCCTTGGCCGCGACCACCGGAAGTTCGGGACGGTGGCCGACCACTACCCAGCGGTCGGCGCGAGCCTGCTCGCGACGCTCGCGCACTTCAACGGCACCGCCTGGGACGCGGAACTGGCCCAAGACTGGACAGAGGCGTACACGGTCATCGCGCAGGTGATGACCGGCGCCGCGGCCGACGACGAGACCCTGAACCCGCCGTGGTGGGGCGCGACCGTAGTCGGTCACGAACGGCGGACAATGGACGTCGCGGTACTGCGGATCGCGCCCGATATCCCGCTGCGCTATACCCCAGGGCAGTCCGTCGCGGTGCAGTGCGAGGGCCGGCCCCGGCTGTGGCGCTTCTACTCGATGGCGAACGCGCCCCGCCTCGATGCGACCATCGACTTCCACGTGCGCATCGTCCCGGGCGGGGTGGTCAGTTCCACCCTGGCGCGGGGCGTCGCCGTCGGCGCCCGGCTGCGGCTCGGCGCCCCGGTCGGGACCCTGCAGCTGAACATGGCTTCGCCGCGCAGCGTGGTGCTCGCGGCGGGCAGCACAGGCCTCGCGCCGCTCAAGGCCATGGTCGAGCAGGCCGCCGCCTTGGCCAGCCCGCCGCGGACGCACCTCGTCTTTGGCGCGCGGACTTCCGCGGAACTCTATGACCTCGCCGACCTAGAGAAGATGGCGGCGCAGTGGCCGTGGCTGACCGTGACGCCGGCGGTGTCCCGTGACCCCGACTTCCGCGGGGAGACAGGCACGGTCGCGGACGTCATCGGCCGGCGGGTGCCGCTTGCCGACCACGACGCCTACATCTGCGGCTCGTTGGCGATGGTGCAGGCGACGGCGGAACGCCTGCGGTCGATCGGCATGCCAAAGGAACATATCTACTTCGAGGGTTTTGGCTGGAGTGATTCATGAACCGCGAGCAAGTGACACCGGAGCGCGTGCGTTCGGCGACCTTCACGCCGTCCCGGCTTGGCCGCCGCGGTCTTGATGAGGCGGAGGTACACGCCTTCTGCGGGTGGGTCTCCGACGGACTCGGACGGCTGCTGAACGACAACGCCTCGCTGCAGGAAGAGGTCTTGCGCCTGCGGGAGCGGCTGCTCGACGGCGGCAAGTCAAAGTCCGGTGTCCAGCCCGAGGACGCGCACGTCCAAGCCGTCTATGTGCTCTCGAAGGCGCAGCAGACCGCCGACCGCTATGTGGCCGACGCGCAGGAGTACAGCCGGGAACTCGCCGAGGACGCGCACCTGCGCCGCGACGAGATCCCGCGCGAAGCGAAGATGCGCGCCAGCATGATCCTTGACGAGGCGCACACGACCGCGAGCCAGGCCGCCAGCGCCACCCGAAGCTCCGGCGAGCCGCTCTCCGGCAGCGAGCGGCAGGAACTCCAGGCCGAGATCGCGTACCTGCGGACGTACAGCGACGTATGCCGCACGCACCTGCGGGCTTACATGGAGTCGCTCACCCGCTCCATCGAGGAGTGGGAGCGGGCGGAGCGGAAGGGCACGGGCCCGGCCAAGGTCCCGCCGTTGCCCTCCCGCAACGCCCCGGTCATGCCCGCACCCGCACCGCAGCAGGTGTGACGATCCCGGACCCATGCTGCCTGGGCCCGGGATCACGCGCGGCGGTCCGCGTTACGGGAGCTTGGCGGTCAGGTTCAGCACCCGGGTGAACTGGGTCGCGCTGAAGTTGTCGTCGCTGATCATGCTGATCGTGGCGAAGCCGGGGCCGCCGGACGTGATGTCCATGCCCTCGTAGTTGTCCAGCAGCGGGTTGGCCTGGGTCTCCCTGGACGGGGCACCCAGGGTGGGGCAGTCGACGAGGTTGGCGACCAGCGTCTTGCCCACCACATCCTTGGCCGGGGCGGTGGACAGGTTGGCCACGTTGCTCACGTCCGCTGCCTTGTCGACGTCCTTGACCGCGTAGAGCTCGACCGAGTTGCCGGCGGTCGTGGAGAACGCGGCCTCTTCGACGAGCAGCGAGTGCTGGCCGTAGGCCTGGACCTCAGGTATGCGGTTGCCCGCGTCGGTGCGGTAGGCGACCTGCCTTGTCAGCTGCCAGGTGCCGTGCTTGTCGACGTTGTAGACCAGGAAGCGGTGCAGCGTCGCGTCGCCGGTCGCCGAGACGTCGCCGGACAGCGCGCCCTCCATGGAAGCGAGGATCTCGCGTCCGTCACGGGAGATCGTGAGGCCTTCGAGCGTGGCGTTGCTCGTCGCCTGGCCGGCGGCGGTGGTGCCGGCCACCGCGAAACGGGCCGGGATCGGCAGGGACGCCTGCTGGATGCCGGTGTTGCGGTCGTAGATCCTGATGGACGGCTCGGTCTCCGAGCTGACCAGGTAGTCGCCGTCCGGCAGCACGGCGAGCCCCTCGTTGTCGGAGGTCGTCCCGTCGTAGGGCGTGCCATCCGGCTTGCGCAGCACCAGCGGGTCGCGAATGACCTGCGGGCTGGACAGGTTCCTGAAGAACCAGATCCGCGCCGGGTCGGTGGCGTGGTTGTCGACCGACGCCACGTAAGCCTTCGACCTCGGGTCGTAAGCGAGGTCCGACAGGCCGCCGAGCTCCACGCCGTTGTAGACGAGCTTGTCCAGGCTGTCGCTGAAGCTCACCGCCGCGGCCGAAGGCGGGCAGGCCCGTGATGCGGCAGCGGGGTCGGCGGCGCGGGCGGGGCTGGCCACCGCGCTCGCGGTCGTAGTGAACGCGAGCGTGGCCGACAGGGCCGTTGCCGCGCCGGTGGCGAGGGTAACGCTGAGCAATAGCCGTCGCGGAGACTTCATTGGTTCCCCTTCTTGTCTGATCGCGACCTGCAGTCGCGCGCCAAAACAAGGCACAGGCCTCCGTCCTATCGGCGTGAGGCGACCAGACAACGAAGAACTAGTAAAGAACGGTCGAACCGTTGGGGAGGCGCTCGCCGCGGAAAGCGCCTCCCCCGGTGCCGCCGACGGCGTCCTAGTCGGCGAGCAGCTCCGTGAGGTTCAGCCGGGCCAGGCGCTCCGGGTCGGCGATGATGTCGATCTCGGTGATCCTGTCCTCCTGGACGGTCATGGCCAGCAGAGCCAGCGGCTGCCCGTGCGGTGCGACGAGGGCGCCTGGGCCGCCGTTGACAACGACCGGGTGCGCATACCGGGCAAGGTGCACGAACTTCTGCGACTGGGCGGCCACGGCCTGAGCACCGTGCAGCACCCGGGAAGGGCCAAGGGGGCTGTCGGCGGCGACATCGGCCCGCAGCACCACATCGGGGTCGAGGACAGCGAGCAACGCCTCGAAGTCGCCCGCCACGGAAGCGGCTTGGAAGGCCGCGACGACGCGGCGCTGCCTGGCGGCCTCGGCTGCGCCTGACGGCGTCGCATCCGGAGCCGCGGTACCGCGCAGCCGCCGCCTGGCGCGGCTCGCGAGCTGCTTGGCCGCGGCCGGGGAGCGGTCAAGAATGGGGCCGATCTGCTCAAACGGCACGGCGAAGACGTCGTGCAGCACGAACGCGAGCCGTTCCGCCGGAGACAGCGTGTCCAGGACGACGAGCAGGGCGATGCCGACCGAGTCGGCCAGGATCGCCTGTTCTTCCGGTGCGTCGTCGATCCTGGTGACAATGGGATCGGGGACGTGCACGTCCGTGTCGAGGGAGTCCTCGCGGCGGGACGCGCGGGAGCGCAGCATGTCCAGGCACACGCGGGAGACGACCGTGGTCAGCCACGCGCGCATGTCTCTGACGTCGCCGGTGTCGGCGCGGGACAGGCGCAGCCAGGCTTCCTGCACCGCGTCTTCCGCCTCGGTCAGCGAGCCCAGCATCCGGTACGCCACCGACCGCAGGTGGTCCCGGTTCTCTTCGAATTGGCCAGTCGGCCAGTCGGTGCTGTTCACTGTTACCTTTCTCCGTGCTCTTCCGTCATACCCGATGACGGTCCGGAAAGGACCGAGGTAACACGCTGACGGAAGGGATCGACCGATGACTGATCAGTCTGTGGCGGGCACGGCAGGCAGTTCACGTCCGCTGCCCGAGCAACGGGCGCAGACCATGGCGCTCCAGGGAGTGGCCAACAGGGTCACGCGCGGGATGCTGGCCACGCCACTGGTGTCGCGGGCCATCGGCAAGCGGCTCGTCACGCTCTACATCGTGGGGCGCAAGTCCGGGCGGCGTTTCACGCTCCCCGTGGCCTACACGCCGCACGGCGACGACCTGCTGATCGGGACGCCGTTCAAGTGGGGCAGGAACCTGCGGACCGGGGAACCGATCGAGATCAGGTACAAGGGACGGCGGCGGCAGGCTGACGTCGTGGTCTACAAGGATGAGGCCGAGGTCACCGCCGCGTACGCCACCATGTGCCGGGAGAACAAGGTCTTCGCGAACTTCAACAAGATCGGCTTCGACGCGGCCGGGAACCCTAACCCGGAGGACCTGCACCTGGCCTGGATGGCGGGGTCGCGCGCCTTCCGGATCACCCCGCGCTGACGCGGAGCGTGGCGGGGGGGCGCGGCGCAGCCATTTTGCATCACACTTTGTACCGTCTTGACTATGGGCGGAACGCGGCCGTGTCGCCCTCGCCTGCGGCTTCCCTGGCTTGTCGCACGCCGTCGGCCTCGTGCTGGATGATCGCCAGCGCCTCCGCTTCGCCGTAGCCCAGCTCGGACATCTGCCCGAGGTAGTCTCGGGCCGCCTTGACCGCCCGCTCGCGGGTCCCCGACGGCGGTCCGGCGACGAACGTGCCCTGCCGTCCCCGGGTCTCGACCAGCCCGGCAAGCTCCAGCTCCCGGTACGCCTTGGCGACCGTATTGACGGCCAGGTCCAGGTCGCCGGCGAGCTGCCTGACCGTGGGCAGCCGGACCCCGGGAAGCAGCGACCCGCTGCGCACGGCGTCCGCGATCTGCCGCCGCACTTGCTCAAAGGGCGGCAGCGGCGATCCTGGGTCGAGCGCGATAACCTGCACGCCTCTTTAGTACTCCATTCTTGCCGCTTACCGGAAGCTCCCCGGTCAGCCGAGGAGCTTGACGTTCACCCGGTCGCGGAGGTCAGCCAGGGTGATGCCGTACGTGGCCAGGACGTGCACGCCGTCGGGCTGGATGTCGAAGATCGCGTAGTCCGTGTAGACGCGGCTGACGCAGCCGACGCCCGTGAGCGGGTACGTGCAGTGCTGGACCAGCTTGGCCTCGCCCTTCTTCGTGAAGAGGGTCATCATCACGTACACGTCCTTGGCGCCGATCGCCAGGTCCATGGCGCCGCCGACGGCCGGGATGTCATCCGGCTTGCCGGTGTGCCAGTTGGCAAGGTCGCCGTTGGCCGCGACCTGGTAGGCGCCGAGGACGCAGACGTCGAGGTGACCGCCGCGCATCATCGCGAAGGAGTCGGCGTGGTGGAAGTACGCCGCGCCGGGCAGCTCGGTCACCGGGACCTTGCCGGCGTTGGTGAGGTCAGGGTCGATCTCGTCGCCCTGCGCGGCGGGGCCCATGCCGAGCATGCCGTTCTCGGTGTGCAGGATGCAGGTCGGGTGGCCGTCCTCGCCCGTCGGCAGGTAATCGGCGATCTTGGTGGGCTGGCCGATGCCGAGGTTGACGTACGCGCCCGCGGGGATGTCGCGGCCGATCACCGCGGCGAGCTCGTCCATGGACAGCGGGCCGCGACCGGTGTGCTCGATCGTTGTCTCGGTCATGGCTAGCGGGCTCCCTGCACGGTGTAGTGGCGGGCTTCGACCTTGACGATGCGGTCGACGAAGATGCTCGGGGTGACCACGGCCTCCGGGTCGAGGGTGCCGACGGGGACTACCTCGGCGACCTGGACGATCGTGGTGCGCGCCGCTGTGGCCATGACAGGGCCGAAATTGCGGGCGGTCTTGCGGTAGATGACGTTGCCCAGGGTGTCCGCCTGGTAGGCGGAGACGAAGGCGTAGTCCCCCTTTATCGGATATTCCAGGACATAGGGGCGGCCGTCGATCTCGCGGGTTTCCTTGCCCTCGGCCAGCGGCGTGCCGACCCCCGTCGGGCAGAAGAACGCGCCGATGCCCGCCCCTGCCGCCCGCATCCGCTCGGCGAGGTTGCCCTGAGGGACGAGCTCCAGCTCGATCTTGCCTGACTTGTAGAGGTCGTCGAAGACCCAGGAGTCTGCCTGTCTGGGGAAGGAGCAGATGACCTTTTTGACCTGCCCGGCTTTGAGGAGGGCGGCCAGGCCGACATCGCCGTTGCCCGCGTTGTTCGACACGATCGTCAGGTCCTTCGCGCCCTGCCTGATCAAGGCGTCGATCAGGTCAAAGGGCATCCCGGCAAGCCCGAAGCCGCCGACGAGAACGGTAGACCCGTCCTCGATCCCGGCGACCGCCTCGTCCGTCGTCTGAAGTACCTGGGCGCGGCTCACTGCGTCGTGTCCCTTCTGTCGCTCATCCTCAATAGCTTCCCACAACATGCTCAGCCTGCTGCTCAGGCTACTGCTGGTCAGGGCTGGCGATAAGGGTGATTTGCGCCGCTTTGTCGGTGACACCTCCGGCCGCCCCGGTGGACGTGGCGTCCCAGGCGGCAGCCGTGCGGCCTTATCCGACCGCGTCGACCCTGCCCGGCGACATACCGCCGTTATGATCTGAGGTGAAAATAGACTCGCGTGCCAGAAATACATTCCGCGCTAACGAAATCGGCCGACCATTTCTAGAGACGAAAGTCCGTTGCCACCTGCGGAATCGCGGGAGATAATCACTTAATCCCGGACAGAGTGCGATCGAGTCGGAGGGGGATCGCAATGTCCTCGGAGACCATTACCTGCATTGCGATAAAGTCGCTGCTTTCGCAGAAAAAACGCCAAACTACGGCAAAAACCGTCGTGCACGCTCGGGGCGCACCGCCGCGGAGAGTACGGTGACGAGGCGCGGAGGGGGGCCTCCGCTATGGAAGGCCCTCTTCCGGCGAGACAAGTCCGCTGAACCGCGCCAGTCTCGCCGAGAATCCGCTACGCGCTTGAGGGGCACCGATGAGCCCGCAGCCGCGCTGATAGCGGCAATTGCGGCACATGAACGAGTGGTGGGCTATCTAGCAGCGGCCACCGCAGTAGAGCGGGCTGCGCTGGAGGAGTTGTACGATTCGGCGGGCTTCGACGAACGGACGGGTGCGTTCCCGATAGCGCCAACGCCACCGGATGGTGCAGCCGACAGCCACGTAACGGTACGGGCGGATCTTGAAGCACGACTGTTCGGCCCCTTCGAAGCCAGATACCGAGGCCAAGTACTGGCCCCATGGCCTTCGCAACGAGCTGCCTCCTTGCTGAAGTTTCTCCTGCTGCAGCATGGGCGCGCCGTCCGCCGGGAGGTGCTGATGGATGCGTTTTGGCCCGGCTCGAGCCCGAAATCCGCGCGCAACAACCTAAACGTGACCGTGTACCAGCTCCGCCAGCAACTCCGGGCACATGATCCCGACCGGACACACATCGTGTACAACGCCGGGTCATACCGCATCGACCCGCAGCTTTGCTGCCGGGTAGACGTCGACGCCTACGCCAGATCGGTGGCGCGAGGCAATCAAGCGGCGGATACCGGAGACGGCTACACAGCCATCAAGCGGTATCGCGACGCGAGAAGGTTGTATGCCGGACCGCTCCTCGAGGGTGACACCAGCGGCGACTGGTACGTGGAAGCCCAGCGCCGGTACCACTTCGAGCACTGCGCCGTGCTTGAGCACCTATGCGCCCTGCTGCTCAGCCAAGGTGACGCCGATGAGGCTGTCGCGGTCGGGGACGAACTGCTCGAGACCGACCCGTGCCGGGAGACAGGACATCAGCTGCTGATGCGCGCCTACGCGGCACTTGGCCAGCCGCAGCTCATCGTGCAGCAGTTCAAACGCTGTGAGTCAGCCTTGCGCCGCGAGTTGTCCGTCGAACTCTCGGAGGCCACGGTGGACCTGTACCGTGCGCTGCTCGCCGGGCGCTTATTGCGATCGCGACCCTACGTCACATCGACAGCCTGCGGATTAAGCGAAAAAACAGCGACGCCTGCGTGCCCTAATCGCTCCCTCATCGCCGGATGCACTGCCGGTTTCGCGGGGCGGCCGATGCTCGCTAGAGCGGCCACGAGATGGCTGGACCGAAATCCCCCGCGAACCGATGAGGAGAGCCGCAATGCCGAAACCATCAAGATGCTGGCCAGGTGACGACCTGGACGGTTACACCGAGATCTACCCCGAGAGCCCGTTGCTGCGGGCGCACTGGGACTCCGAGGTCCTGGACACGAGCGGCGTGCCATCGCACAGGATCATCAGGGTTAGCGACCCCTTCGACGTCCGCTTCCGCATCGAGCTCGCGGGACCGGCCTGGCAGTGCATGTCCGGCGACTGGGTCTTCGATATCCGCTTTGACGAGCAGGGCGGCCCGGCCGACTTCAAGCTTTCCTCCCTGCTCCCCGCCGGCGTACTCACCGTGAAGGACTGGAAGGGCTGCGAAAAGACCTGCGTCCAGCTCCAGTATCGGGTACCCGCGGGCACTATTGCCGACTCGGTGTACGAGCTCACCTCTACCTTCCGGCTGTACTGCTGCGGAAAGCCCGCCGCGATAGTCGGCTTCGAGCCACTCGAAGAATTCCAGTGGTACGCGTGAGCTGATCGCCCAACGACTTAAGTACCGCGTCCCGGCGCCGGCAACGGCACCGGGACGCCTTTCGACGCAGACGACGAAAGGGGCGACGGTGCCGGCTAACGACCTGTCCGAGGTAGGCGGGCTGGATGACAAGCAGAGCACGGTGCTATCCCAGAAGCTCGGAATTACCAGTTGCTACGAGCTCATCATGGCCGACCGCCAGCGCATCGTCGATGCGTTCGGCCGGCGTATTATCCGGCCTACGCTCGACGACGTGGCCCTGTGGCAGGACGAAGCGCGCCGTGTCTACGCCTCATCAATCGATGCCTCCGTCTCGTCAATCACGTCCCCTGGCTGGGAGCAGACGGCCGCGTTCGTGGTGGCCTTTGAGGAACGCCGGCAGGGCGCTGCGACCGACCGGCGCATCGTCGCCGAGCAAGCCGAGATCGAACCTGAGGCCTCATCCCAGCAGCGGTCGGAATGGGCGGGCTGGGAGTGCGGCGACGCCTGCGCGTGGATGCGCGAACGCGTCGGCGTATCGGCGGCGCCGACCGCGCCCGAACCGGCTCAGCTCACCTCCGCGGGTGAGGCCCCCACGGCCAGCGCCCCCGCCACCGTGATGCGTTCGAAGCTCGTCATCGAGCGGGTGAACCTCGCCGGTTCCGGCCGTGACATCGAGCTAATCGCGAGTTCTCGCCCGCTGCCGCACAACCGTCTCGTCTGGCCTGGGCAAGCACGGCTGCGCGTGACGCTCGGCGGTGCCCCGGCTGGCGCGCGGACTTCCGTCGTTCTGCAGCTCGTGCAACTCGGCGGGCGGAAGCAGAACATCGCCGGGCAGCTTGACGACCAGGGCGTTTCGGCAGAGTTCGAGCTGAGCGGACTAGCCAGCGGTGAGTACGAGCCGACCATCGTGGCATCGGCACGGGACGGGTCCGCGTTGCCGTGCGTCCTGAAGCTGCCAGCAGTGGAAGTCGTCGGCGCGGCGCCGGTTCCAGGTAACTCGGCTCCGGGTAACCCGGTTTCCAGTAACCCGCCTTGAGGCTGACCCTGTCGGCGGTCGCCGATGAGTCACAGGGTGCCCGTGAGGGCCTGGAGCGCCAGGCTTGCCGCCGCGACGGTGATCCAGAGCAGTGCGCCAAGGAGGAGGGGCTTCGGGCCGGCCTTGCGCAGGGCCGCCACGTTGGTGGACAAGCCGATGGCCGACAGCGCGGTCGCTACCAGGAAGACTGACACGTGCTGGAGCGGGCTGTGCGCGGCCGCCGGGATGAGCCCGGCGGAGTTGACCGCGGCCACCAGGACGAAGCCGATCAGGAACCAGGGCACCAGCTTGAGGACCCTGCGCGGTGACATGCGGGCTGGCTGGGCCACTGCGACGCCTGGTGTTTCCAGCGCGGCCCAGCCGGATTCCCCGTGCCTTGACGGGGCGGCTGTAGCCGGCCCTTCAGGACACGGGGACGGGGCGGGATGCTTGATGGCGGCCAGGCCCAGGCAGATCGGGATGATCATGAGGGTACGGACCAGCTTGACCACGACGGCGTGGCTGGTTGCCGCGGCCCCGTAGGTGGTCGCCGTCGCGACGACGGATGAGGTGTCGTTGACCGCCGTGCCCGCGAACAGGCCGAACGACTGCTGGCTCATGCCGAGCGCGTGCCCGAGCAGCGGGAAGGCCAGCACCG